>Ga0153985_1000034_pt1 | contig 42352 bp, 37 predicted proteins | sample TSGA069MetaG_FD_104715 | JGI IMG/M metagenome (GOLD analysis project Ga0153985, IMG submission 104715) | Attine ant fungus gardens microbial communities from Georgia, USA - TSGA069 MetaG | ecosystem: Host-associated > Fungi > Mycelium > Unclassified | place: USA: Georgia, Alexander Wildlife...
GTTATCACTCCAAAACCTCCAATAAGCAAACTAGACTCTTTTACTTATTGTGAGTTAGTAGTGGTCCCTTTTTCAACCATCGGCCCTATGAAAAGTGGTCCCTTTTTAAATTAGCATAAACAGCTGGATGTCTTTTATTATTATTTAACTTTTAGTGGGAAATATATCTCTATCTCATTTATATCTGGGTAGCCTCACTCGGATTCAGCAAATAAACCTCAAAAACTGCCTCAATAATTTCATCACAGTACCTAATCTCTGGATTAACGACCTCCGGTTTCAACAGATCAAGCTCATGTTAGTCGCGCAATGACTTCGGCGTGATAGAACTCACACGAAATGACTGACTGATACTTAACAGCTCTCTGTCTCCATTCTTTTTCTATTGCCCCCATTAGTCTAAGGCTTCCAATTGCTGGATGGTCAAGTGTTCGAATCAAGATACTCTCTTCGAATAATTTCAGCCGCTTGCTCTGCGCCATTTATTTCTTTCATCAAGACTCTCATCTCTTCTGCCTTTTCACGAAACGCAGGTGTTTGAAGTTTCTCGATTCCCTCAACCAATCGTTGATCAGAAACTTTTCTCGGACTCAATGCAATGGCGTTGCCGAATTTTTCACAATAAGCGACATTCACTTCTTGTTCATATTGCAGACCGATCCCAATAATTGGTCTCCCAGAGGAGCACGCCGTTTGCACAGTTCCTTCACCGCCGTGAATGACAGAAAAATCCACCAGTTGAGATACCTCTAAAGCTGGCAGCCAATCAAACACATGAATATTGCTTGCTACTGTCGTTTCTTTTAGGTAATTTTTAATCGGTGCAATGACTTCGATATCGGTCTGTTCAAAATAGCTCAATACCTTTTCGATTAACGAACGATTTCCTGAGCTGCCCATAGCAAAATAGACTACCAATCTTTTTCTTTTGCGAGCCTTATTGATTACCTGAAGTACTTCTTCTGGAATCTCATAAGGAAGTTGAGCGAAAATCGGACCGACAGATTGATAGTTGTTGGGAAACGTCAACTCTCTTGTAAACACAGGATGAGTAGTGATCAAATTCAAGTCGCCATCCAACATATCCAATGTATATTTCGGCAGCTCCAATTGATAATTTCCCGCGACCTTTTTGAATGCTCCTGGTTTCCAAGTCAAACGCTTCGATACTTTAAGAATGATTTTCCAGAGCCCTCTGCTTGGAAGATAGACTTTATCCAGCTGACTAGGAAGCACGCAGGCCGCCTCATTAGTGATATGCGGCCGCGACATCGCCACTGGTTTAACATAAACCAAAGGAATTTTAGCGATGCGGGCAGATAAGAAAATCGTTACATTACTGCCAGTCACAATCACATGAGGAGCCAGCTTTTCGATCAATGCCAGCTCACTCGCGACACGTGCACTTACCAATTCGGCAGTAAATGGATTTTTTAAGCTTTTCCCCTGATCAAATTTCATGATCGCCGTTTCTTGCTGTGGTGTCAGTTTAGGGCTAAGCAAAGAAACCTCAAACTTCTCTTCTTTGATCAAAGAAAGATAGGTCTTGGAAAATCCGCAGAAAACACAATGATACTCCTGCCGTAGAACCTTTGCGATCTCGATCATACGCGTCGTTTCCGCCAAATTGAAGGTAGCTGGTGCAAAAAGAATTGTCTTCATTGAAGAACCTCACTTATTCTGCTAGAGCTTGCTCGACAGCTTTTTTGGAATGAATCTCGGTCGTGTCAAATACTGGAATTGTTATATCCGCTTGCTGGATCAATAATCCAATTTCCGTGCAGCCCAAGATGACACCCTCCGCGCCTGCTTCGTGCGCTTGATTGATCACAGAGATGAATAGTTCTTTTGATTCTGCCAAAATTTTACCATGGCATAATTCATCAAATATAATCTGATTCACGATATCGATATCCGTTTCATTTGGAATCCACACATTGATTCCGCTGTCGATGATTTTTTGTTTATAGAAATCTTGTGTCATCGTATATTTAGTTCCTAATAGTGCGACCTTTTTGATTTTCTTAGTCTGTAATTCAGCAATCGTCGCGTCGGCTATATGCAGGATTGGGATCGATAAATACGCTGCGATCTGCGGTGCCACTTTATGCATCGTATTTGTACAGATCAATAAAAAGTCTGCCCCCGCTTGTTCCAACCGTTGCGCTTCTCTTCCTAGAAGCTCACCGCTTCGCTCCCATTCATTCGCTGCTTGGCATTTTTCAATTTCTTCAAAATCAACACTCGCCAATTTAATTTTTGCTGAATGCAAACCGCCTAATTTTTGATTCATTAACTGGTTGATCCGCGTATAATAGGTCACCGTACTTTCCCAACTCATTCCGCCTAATAGTCCAATCGTTTTCATTTTTCCACCTCATTTTTTATTATTATAGCAAGAATCTTGGCGCATGAAAAAACCGTTTTTAAGGAAATTGTGCTATGATGACTGCAATAAAATTTGAAAGTTGGAAAAATTATGTTTCATGGCGAAGTGGTTCGCAGTATTCGACTCAGCAAAGGACTAACTCAAAAAGAGGTATATCTTGGCATCGTTTCAAAATCGTATGCAATTGAATTCGAAAAAGGCAATCATAATATTTCAGTAACCTTATTATTGGAGATTTTAGAACGCCTCTCCCTCGATATGGATGAATTTCTCTATATTTGCCAAGATTACCATTTAGATGAGCAGGCTGATTATATTTTCCGTTACTCGAATTACAGTAACAACCACGATCTTCCCGCACTCTACCAGCTGCTAGCTGAACTAAAGGAGCAACAAGGAAAAATTGCAACTGTTCATATTGCAGAAGTTCGGTCACGGATTCGCATTATTGAGGCAACAAAGAAAACAGGGAAATATACCACCGACGTCGTATTGCCAGAAGATAAAGCAACCATCATTCAGTACTTAACAAATTTACAAACCTGGACATTGCAAGAGATTCAATTATTCGCCAATACCTTGGAGTTTATTGACGGAGAAAAACAATTGATTTTCTTTAAACAACTGTCAAAATCATTAGAGCGCTACAGGAATTATGACCGCGGAATAGAAATTTTCTGTAGTCTATTGGTCAATCTGATTCGTGAAACGCTAGATGAAAATTTGTTAGATTATGCGGAAGTATTGATTGAACAATTGTTTCTTTTGAGTCACGATTATAAAGTATTTTTCCAACGCTTATGCGCTAAATTTTTTAGAGGTGTGCTGCTGATAAAGCGCGGAGATTTGAATGGCCAAAATGAAATCGATCAAGTCTTAGACATTCTTTACGATCTGGATCATGCAACGTTGGCTAAAGAATTAGAATCGCTTCTATAAATTTGCGGTCCAGTATTTAAGACCAAAACAAAAAAATCATTTAGCTGTGATAAAACTATCAAGTTTCAAAACAGCAACACAGCAGGAAAGGATTTTAACATGAAAAAAATCAAAATAGGTCTATTTATTGTCTTCACACTCTTCATTGCACTTGGATGCCCGCGTAGTTCTTTCGGCGATACGGACACTTCACAAGAATATATCGTCAATGGAATCATCTATGAAAGAGACAATATAAGTGACGACAATCGTTTGATCCTACATAATGGGAATGAGAGCTTGACACTTAATCGTGATGGTATGCATTGGTATAGTAATAACGGCGAGGTTACCCCCGAGCCCTATACAAAAGAAAGCTCCAGTACCTCCTCTGTAGAAAGTTCTCTTAGCGCAACGGAAAGTTCGACAACAACTATAGAAACAACAAGTCAAGAACCGACGTCACATGAACTAGTAAAAAAACAAGAACCACAAACAGATGATTCTGTGCCATCTACCACCCAAAGTACGGATAGCGTGAAAAGCGCAACAACAGCTGAGCCTCAAAAAGAATCAACGGTTATCTCAAAATCAAACATTCCCGCTGAGACAACTGTACAGTCGCAGAGTCCCTCTGTTACTCATTCTGAAAAGAATGTTGCTCAAAAAACAGCAGCCCCTGTCTTTTCTGACAAAAAACTGCTGCCTAAGACTGGTTCTTCAACGTTTCAAAATCGCTGTTTGACAGTCCTAGGAATGGTACTCTCGATTATTGCACTATGTTTGTTCAAAATAAATAAACGTCACTTACTAGGAGGAAAAAATGAATAAGCAAGCATCTTACTCACGTATATTATTGGCTACTCTTTTACTAGTACTAGGGTTTTACCTTGTTAGTCATGTGAATTTCTTTATTCCGATACCTTATCTTGGATACTTTTCGTTATTGATTTTTGGAACACAGGCCTATTCACTAGTTTTTGGCTTTGACGGGTATAAAGCTCTCTTTCAAAAGCCTAAGCATTTTTGGAAAAGCTTTATCAAGTACTTTTTACTGACAGTGCTTTTTGCATTCATCCTTGGGGTTGCTATCGTTTTGATTACTCACAAGCAAAAAGGCAACGCAGCTGCCAACAATCCTCTTTGGTTTTTCTTTTTAATCATGCCCTTTGCATTAATTGGTGAAGAACTTTTTAGTATTTATTTTTATAATTTATTCAAACTGAAATTCTCTCCCTTACTAGCAAACATTCTTGTCAGTATTATTTTTGGTCTGATTCATTATTCGACCTATTTCAATGGTTCAGTTTTAATAACGATCCTTCAGATCCTTGCACTTCAAGGTACTGCTCGTTTTTGGTTTAACAAGAGTTATGAAAAATCGAATTCTATCCTTACTAGCTTTGCGATCCATTATTTTTACGACCTTGCGACATTTATATTTACCCTATTCGTGCTCCAGCATTAATAAACAAGAGGTTACTCCAGAAGCTACTTCTGGAGTAACGTTTGTTCAGAACAAGGAGTTGTAACAAGACTTTTGTCACAACTCCTTGTCTTTCTATTTTTCGGAAATAAAACAAAGTGTTTCTGAATCAGCGGTATATGAAGCCCCTCTGATGTCCCCATAAACCTCATTGTCTGAAAAACCACTATCTTTTAACTCTGTTAATAATTCTTCCTTATTAAAAACTGTCTCCCAAATAAAAAATTCTTTGACGCTTTCAGGATATAGTAAATAATGTTGAGCCAGATAAGTCGTTGTTTCTGGATATTTTTTCTGTGCCGATAAATGCAGACAAGCTTCTTTCGTCCAAAAATTATCCTCATCCAATTGCCACGTGTGCGCAGCTTCAAAGTCCGTATATTTTTTTGGTGTGAACACATCAAAAATGAAGCGCCCGCCTTTTTTCAACGCCCGATGAGCCTTTTGAAACACTTCCTTACGTTTCTTTGGTGAAAAAACACCCAGATCACAATAAATCAGAACAATCACATCATATTGTTCATGGCCTAAATCAACGTTCAGATAATCTCCACATTGATAGTCAATGTCATAGTTTTTTTCCTTCGCTGATTCCTCAGCGTATGCGATGCTCAATTCTGAAAAGTCGATACCTTTCACTTGATAGCCCGCGCTAAAAAACTGTTCTGTATAGATACCTGGTCCGCAACCAAGATCTAGCAACTGAGGAAAATCCTGCACTGGACATTTTTCTGTCAGCCACTGCATGGATTGTTTGATATAAGCAGCGTTTCTTGTAGCGCCGTCAAACTCAGTATCCAAGTGTGCGGCTAACATTTGCGGAGCTAAATGAGCATCCAGCCAAATTGAATCTTTACTTTGCGTAAAGATGGGTACGTTCGTCTTAATAGTATTGATCATTTTACAGTCCTCTTTCTTACTGACGACAATCCAACAGGCAACAAAAAAACATGAAAAAGTTCTGCACACTAAATAAACTGTCTTTTCTTACGAAAATTTTCAGTTTATTCAATGTCAGAATACTTTTCCACGTTTCACTAAAATCCTTCAATTGCGGAATGTATAGTGCGCCGGACCAAAATCGCCTCTTATCTTTTCAATGTAATTGTCGTCATTAATTATTTTAGCATAATTTGGAAAGAATTCAAAAACAGGATCAATCATCGAAAGTGATTGATCCACCTTTTTCAAACTGCTTGTATTGTTCTTCCGTCACATCGTTACTGACTCTGTACCACAAAATTTTTACTACTTAAAATGAGAAATAAACTATGCTTCTTTTGCGAGGAATTCTAAAAAGCCAGCGGAAGCAATCGCCTTCGCTGACTTTTTTAGAATTTGGAATGTCATTGCGTAACTAGTGCGGTCTGCCTTATGCCAAACTTAATCCTCGGATCGTTTGTTCCGCGTCAGTTAGAATCCCCGCAATAATTTGTTCCGCTGGTTTTATTTGGTTGATCAGCCCGGAAACTTGTCCAGCCATAACTGAACCATTTTCGATATCTCCCGCAGCAGCTTTTCTGGCTGAGCCCATTGTTAACTCTTCCAGTTGCTCTCTTGGCATATTTTCCTTTTCCCACTGAACATATTGATTGATCATTTTATTCTTTAGACTTCTAACAGGCGCTCCACCGTTTCTGCCTGTCACTGCCGTGTCCATTTCTTCAGCATCAGCAATAAATTCTTTCACGTTTTTCGGGATCGGACATTCTTCCGCCAACATAAAGGCCGTCCCCATTTGTACCCCTTGTGCACCTAATGCATAGGCTGCTGCCATCCCCTTGCCACTAGCAATTCCGCCAGCAGCGATCACGGGTATACTTACAGCTTCGACCACTTGAGGTAATAAAACCATCGTTGATAATTCACCAATATGACCGCCAGCTTCTGAACCTTCAGCGACAACAGCATCTACACCAAGTGCTTCCATTTTCTTCGCTAACTTAGCACTCGGAATAACCGGAATCACTTTTACACCAGCAGCCTTGAATGTTTCCATATATTTTTTCGGTGTACCCGCTCCAGTGGTAACGATCTTGACGCCTTCTTCAATGACCACCTTCACCATATCTGGAACATTCGGGGCCATCAACATAATATTTACAGCAAAGGGTTTCTCAGTTAATTTTTTGCAATTAATAATCTCTTCCCGTAATTGTGCTTCACTCATTCCGCCAGCAGCAATAATGCCTAATCCACCAGCATTTGATACAGCTGCAGCTAATTGGTGCTTAGAAACTTGTGCCATCGCACCTTGAAAAATGGGATATTGAATACCTAATACTTCAGTAATTTTTTTCATTGTTCTATTCCCTTCTCTGTAAAAATTCTTTGTAGTGCTATTGATAACTTTCTAAGAAACGTTTTGATGCCTCCATATCGATCGTAAAAATCCGGTCCTCTTTAACAAAACTCACGATTTCACGGTACGCTTCAAAGAACGGCTTTGTGGCTTTTCCTAATGGCAAAGCAGATGCTTTCATTCTCAGATCAATCGCCTGGCTCGCATGCATCAGCTCAACTCCGTATATATAATTGATACTTTCATTGATTTCCAATAAACGTTGCGCTGCCTGCAATGCATTCGTTCCAGTGTCTTCCACACCGCCTGCGACTGGTTGAACATTCAATGAAATAGGATTTACTAAAGCCATGATTTCCCCATGTAAAGCCACAATTGGAACATGCAAAGATCCAAATCCATGCCCTTTATTTTCAGGTACGGTTAAGAAACGCGGCAATCCAGTGAATTCCTCTTCTTCCAAACGCAGACATCGTTGAATGACATTGTGTGAAATATGCCCTAAAGCCAGACTAAGCCGTTGGATTGCCAATGCAACTGGTAAGGATTCAAAATTGGCTGATGGAAAAATCCCACCGGAAATTCTCTCATTCTCAACAAAATATTGAGCGACCTGATCAAATTCTTTGTACGATTCATCAGCATCTTCAATAATACTAGGATTGTCATCAGAACTATTGATCTGAATGGTCAGCATTTCTTCTAAATCTACTAATGCTCGTTGCGCTTCAGATAAAGTGTAGACAGTTGTTCGATACGACAACGGATCTTGTAACGGTCTTTCAGGATTCAACTGCCATAAGTAAGAGCCAGCTAGAGCCTCTCGCATCGTTTCCGCAGTTTCTTTCAATAATGGAAACGGGCGTACTTTGATTGGTTGGGGTAAGATCGGTGCAATATTCCCGTTCAATCCTTCTAAACTCAATCCAAAAACTAATGGACTGACGGCAAGTGTCTGACGAACTTTTCTTGCAGCGGCTAATGCATAAGCTGTTGAAATACTATTAGTCGATAATATCGCTAGTCCATCTTTTCCGATCGGGATCAATTTCTCTAAACCCGTTTTTTGTAATGCCTGTTCTCCGCTAATTGTTTTCCCTTGGTAATTAGCCTGCCATTCTCCCATCATCACAAGTCCAACGTGACTAGCGAGCATGATGTCGGCTTCACCCATACTGCCGCGACTGGGAATAAACGGTGTGATTCCCAGATTCAAAAACGCTTTGTACAATTCAACCACCGCTGGTTGAACTGCTGCCTGTCCTTGAAGTAAGGTGTTTAATCGGATGACCATTGCCAAACGACTTAAATGGTCCGGCATCATCTCACCTACACCCGCTGCGTGCGACCGAAGCATTGAACGGTTAAAACTTTCCGATGCTGCCATAACTTCTGGTGATAGTTCCCCTGACGCATCAAATAATTTTTGATCTTTATTTAAACCAACGCCTACTGTTAACCCATAAACCGGTGTTCCAGAAATCGCACCAGCCATTAATAATTCATAAGACCTTTCCGCTCGATTCAACGCTGCATCAGCAATTGTGACGGTAGCCATGCCTTCAGCAACCATCCAGGCCTCCGCCAACGTCAGACTTGAACCATCTAAAACAATTGATTTCATTTTTTTCCTCCCCTACACGTCGCTTAGTTAAAATTGACGACCATATTTTGCTATTGCTAGAATTTTAGTCATCGCTTTCTTGAGTGCTTTCCATAAATTAGGCATCGTTACTTTTCTTGTTTGCTAAGCCAGCGTTGATTTGTTTCAGCGAGAACGCTAAGACCAAGCCGATCATCGCAACTACTACGCCTGTAATAAAAGCAGAAGTGAAATCCCCGCTGTTTTTCTCACCGATAAAGGCCGTTAAGCGTGGAGCAATAAACGCGGCTACGGAAAAACCTAGGAAAACGAACCCATAGTTCACGCCTTGGTTTTTCGAACCAAAATTTTCAATCGTTAGCGGAGACATCATTGCTGCCACACCGCCTTCACAAAGTCCCAGACCAATCAAGCCAATTCCAAAACCAACAGTAGCCTTTATAAAGATCATACTCAATAAAGAGACTGCGATAAACATAAATAAAAGCATGAAGGTATTGATTCGGGTCAATTTATCCGACAAGGCCCCCCACAACACTCTTCCTAAACAATTGCACATTGCATAAATACTGACAAAAGTTGCTGCCACCATCGGTGTTAAACCAAACATATTTTGTCCAATATCTGCGGCGTTTGAAGAAATTACCAGCCCAGAAAAACACCCGGTTGCATAGAGCATGGCAACGAGATAGAAGCGCAACGTTTTGATCATTCCTTTCCAATCAAAATCTTCTGCTTCAATCGTTGAATTCGTTGTCTCTTTTTTGTCTTCTGTTGTTTTGGCTGAATCCTCGATTGGAGCATTGCGAATCAATGCTGAACAAATCAAAGAAATAACTAAAAAGATTGCCCCTAATTGAATGAATGTCGTCCGTACACCAAATTGTTCAATCAACCAACTGCCTAGGGGCGCAAAGATCATCGTTCCTGCTCCGATACCGGTAATAACGATACCTGAACACAACCCGCGTTTATCTGGGAAAAAGCGTTGCGAATTATTCACGCAAGCAATATATCCCAAGTTCAATCCAAAACCGCCCAACAATCCATAGGTTAGATATAATTGCCATAATTGTGTTGATAACCCTGCCAGCGCAACATCTGGAACAGACCAGCCATTTGCTGCAGCCAATGGAGAAGAAAATACGCTAAAAGCATAAATGCCTCCTTGGCAGATAATAATCCCTACCGATGCAAATAAAACAACCCAACGATTAACCTTTGTAGCAACCTGTTCGACCCCTTTAGTTCTTTCCATGATCTTCCTCCATCATTATTTCAGCTAGTTTTCCCCAATTTTGCATAAACAACTCTTCCGACATTTCTTTTAAGTCTTCTGATACTAAAACGTCAAATTCCATCTGATCCAAAACGTCATTTTTCAGATCAACACCTGGTGCGATCTCAATCAAAATGAGTTCGCCATCTACTAAATTAAAAACAGCCCTTTCTGTCACAAATAAGACTTCCTGATTCGATTTAGCAGAGTAGCTGCCATTGAACGTAATTTGATTGACTGCTTTCACAAATTTTTTATGCGTTCCTTCTTCAACGATCGTCAAGCGCCCATCTGTTATCTCTGTTTTCAGCCCTCCCGCAGTAAAGGTTCCCGCAAAGATTAATTTCTTGGCTGTTTGAGAAATATTGATAAATCCGCCACAACCAATGACTTGATTGCCAAGCTTACTAACATTTACATTGCCAGACCGGTCAACTTCGGCCAATCCTAGAACTGATAAATCTAATCCACCGCCATCATAAAAATCAAATTGCTCATGATGATCAATAATCATTTCGCTATTATACGCATGTCCAAAATCCTTTAATCCAGCTGGAATTCCGCCGATCGTTCCAGCTTCTGTCGTCAGAATGATTTGATCATCAATTGCTTCTTCAGCGGCAATCGTAGAAACGTTCACTGGAATCCCTACACCTAAATTCAATACTGTTCCCTTTTTCAGCTCCATTGCCGCACGGCGTGCAATGACCTTTCGATTATCCAATGCCAGTTTCGGCACACTTTCAAGCGGCAGCTTCACATCCCCGCTGAAAGAAGGTTCAAATAATGTCGTTCCCGTTTGAAAATGATTTTCTGGCTCCGATACAACCACATAGTCCACTAAAATCCCCGGTATTTTCACATCTTTCGGATGTAATGTCCCGTTTTTGACTACTCGTTCGACTTGAACAATCACTTTTCCGCCACTATTATGAACGGCTTGGGCAATCGGCAGCACCTCCATGTGCAAGCCTTCCTTGGACAAAGTCACATTGCCATTTTCATCAGCAACTGTTCCACGAACTAGCCCAATTTGCAGAGGAAAACTTGGATAAAACATCCATTCTTCATCTAGCAGATCAATAATCCTGACCAGTTCTTCAGTCGTTGCCTCATTCATTCTCCCCCCCTCTTGCCTCGGATCAATATAGGTTTCTAGACCTATTTTTGTGATTAAGCCAGGTCTTTTTGCTGCAATCTCACGATACAACTGCGCAAGAACGCCTTGCGGAAAATTGTAAGCCTCGCATTCATTATTTTGGATCATCTCAGAAAGTTTTGGAGAAGACGCTTTGACAATCCCGCCGATCCATCTTTTTAATAAGCCTTTGTGTGAAAGATGTGACATTCCTTTTTCTTGACGATCCCCCCAACAACTAGAGTGCATGACCGTTAACTGCTTAGGCGTTCCTGTTTTGATAAATCGTTCTTCCAGTGCTAAAGCGACTTCTTCGTTTGCACATGCCAACTCAAAACCACTAACAGCTAACGTGTCGTTATCTTCAATCAACAACGCAGCTTCTTCTTTGGTGATTATTTTCACTTTCATTTACTCCCTTCATTCTCTATTCATTAGCACATGAGATATGATCTTAATGCTAATCCAACAAATATAGTGAAATTAATCACATTAGTTCCTACTTCTCTATTAAGCAAATGCTGTGCCAAAATAGAAATACTTAGTCTTACGCGTAAAATACAAAAAAATAATGATCAAAGTGTAATGAACAATTACACTTTGACCACCATTTTTATTATTCTGTATCATTTTTTTCCAAATCAAGTTCCCGTACTTTTTTATAGATAAACGGGCGGCTGACATTGCTGACCTCGGCTGTCCTACTGATATTCCACTGATTTTTCATCAATTTGTGTTGAAAATAGATCGTCTCGACATATTCCATAAACTCCGGATAATCATAGATTTCCGCCAATGCTTGCAGCTCATCACTCTCGCCAAGCTTCTCTTCAATAGAGCTATCTTGCAAGAGAATCGGAAGCTCCGCAGTTACGACCACATATTCGATATAGTTCTTCAATTCTCTTGCATTCCCCAACCATTGAGACGACATCAAATGTCGGAGATGTTGTTTTGATAAGGTCACATCCGCCTCATACTTTTGATTGAAAGAGTCTAAAAAATGATTGGCTAACGCTAAAATATCTTTTTTTCTTTTTCTGAGTGGGGGTATTGTGACCGGAATCGCGTTGATTCGATAATATAAATCACGACGGAATTTCCCCTGCTCCACCAGCTCAAGCATATTTTGGTTGGAAGCAGAGATCAATCTAAAAGCCACCGGTATCTCGTTTACACCGCCAACACGTCGGACTTTCATCGTCTCAAGAACACGTAATAGTTTCGCCTGCAGCCCTAACGGCATCTCCGAAATTTCGTCCAAAAATAACGTTCCGCCATCCGCTGTTTCAATCAGCCCAGGTTTACTTTTTTCGGCACCGGTAAAAGTTCCTTTTTCATATCCAAAAAATTCTGATTCAAAAAGGCTTTCAGGGATCGCTGCACAGTTTACAGCGACAAATTTATTATCCGCCATCTGACTATGGCGATGAACAAAGTTTGCGATCACTTCTTTTCCTACACCAGACTCTCCTAAAAGCAGTATCCGGCTGTTGTAAGAGGCGACTTGTCTACAAACGCGAATAATTTTTTTCATTTCATTACTTTCCGCAATAACTGAGGACACTCTTTCATTCTGCTCTTCTGCTTTAGTTGACTGTCCATTATCATCGACTGATAATTCCTCAAATTCCGCTTGTGTCAACGGCTCCGATTTGGTGACCACTAAATGCAGCGTACCATCTGGATAAAAAATCGGAGTCGATTTTGATTTGATATGATAACCTGCTTGTGTAGTCAGAGTTACTTCAGAGTTTTTCCCCGATTTTAATGCTTCGATCGTTGCAGAAGTATCATAGATCTCACTGGCAACTAAATCATAAACGTTTGAATTCAATAATTCATTTAAAGAAATTCCCAAAGTCATGGCAGTAAAATCATTAGTTAATAGAATATTCCCCTCTCCATCTGTAACAAACAATGTAGTAATATCGTCTGTCATCAATTTGGTTAATGTCTGACTCATTATCTTGGTCCTTTCTCAATCGTTTTAGTTTGTTCATTAAAACTATTTGATTCATCAATCGTAAACATGTGACAAAAATCACAAATTTTGATAGAACAAGGGTAATATACCATTGTTTCTTCACGCCGTCTATTCCTGCTTGTCATTTATCGCTCAGGTAAGGAACTTTTATGCAATAAAAAAGAACACTCATTCAAGTGAATGAACGTTCTTTCTTATCCATGTTTAGCTTTAGAGAGTTCTTTTCTGCAGTCTCCCAACAGCAAGATAAACAATCGGTAAATAATTGAAAATAAAGCTGAGTCTCTGCCAAAACCCTAATTGTTTAAAAATAGGAAATTGATTCAATTGCGGAATACGAGCCAAACCATAAATTGCAGCCACCATCAAACTTAGCACCAATAGCGTTAAATAACGTCGGGACATCTGATAATCCTTTTGCTTCTTATAAATGAAATATAGGAACAATGGGAAAAGTAAAAATCCCGCGTATCCAATTCCAGACCCGATATTATGTACCCATGTTGAAAAATTCCACTGTGCATCCGCAGAATCTACACTGAACAGGCCGGTGAAAATGCAATCGCCAACCCCATATGTCCCTATAGCTAAAGCCGTCAAACCAGCCAACGGCCGAGAAGTTTCTTTAAAAGTCTGGTAAATCGCGGGTAACGATAATGTATAAAGACAACCGGCAACCACCGACCAAATCAAAAATGCCCCGCGGACCGGGCTGTCAACATCCCCAAATAAACTCATCACTGCTGTCATCTGATTGAGTTTTGGATAAAAAATGCCTAATACATAAGGTGTCAAAAAATCACCGATAACACCCGCCAATAAAAAATGAAAGCCGTATTTTTTCAAAAAGCTCACGTTTCTCATCCCCTTAAATCCTAGCTAACACTATTCTAGCACTGAACCTCCTAACGAGAAAAAGAAACCCTTTGCTCATTTCAGAAGATAGTGCAGCATACGCTTTGGATCATCATAGAAGAGTTTTGTTTCTTTATACGCGAGCGTTTCTTCCAAAGACAGATTTTCCAACCCAGCTTCAGAAAATTGATAGATCATCGCTTCAGGATAGGCCATCAATATTGTCGGCTGGTTGCCAGACCTGCTTCCGGCTCATCTAACAAATAAAAGCCTTCTTTACCAAATCGATTTTCGATAATCGATAATAGGCCCTCTCCGTGAGAACGCGTGTGCAGCGAGCGCTCGCCATAAGAAGCAAATGCTAATTCGCCGTCATCCTCCGACATGTACTCCAGCTCGGAAGCGAAATTATAGTAGGTTTCTGAACGCAAGAAAAATTTAGTTTTAGGAAGATTTCCTTTTCTGACTAAACGAACAAAATCATGTAGTTCGGAATGACTATCTACTGTATGGAAATTAAAATTTTGACTGCCACCTTCTGGATTAATCCCGTAAGCGACAGCGATCGCTTCCAAAATCGTTGATTTTCCAGTGCCATTGTCTCCGGATAAAAAGGTTACCGGTCGTTCAAACGACAAGCCGCCTCTGTGTAGAATTTCTTGAATAGCAAAAACATCAAAAGGATACTCCAGCTTTTCGGGAGAATCTGCTAGTTTCATTTCATGAACAAACATTACGCCGCCTCCAATGCAGTAGATACGTACATCCATCATACCTTAACTATCCTCGAGAAAGAAAGTTCCACTCCACAAAAAAGCTTCGATTCATTTCAAAAAGAAAATGAATCGAAGCTTCTAATTACTCTGCGATCAAACAGTTTAATGACTTTCCGTATTCTTGTACTACTGTATCCGCAATGTCTTGATCAATCTTACCATCTTTTTCAAGTTGTTGAATTAATTGAACAATCTTGTCATTCTCTTTACGTTCGCTGATTCGAACTTTTTGAATCAATTTGTCCAACCGTTTTCGAAGCGTTGGATAGCTGGCTGAGTAAATTGCTGCTAATTTTTTAATAGAGCCAGAAGAAAGAATGAACAGTTTTACAAATTCAAGCTCCTCTTCATTTAATTCTAAAATCCAATTCGATTCTGCGTTAGTTTTCATTGTCCACCTCTTTCATGCTAGTTAAAAACTAAACTTTTTTTCGTTTTCCAAATACAACTAAGACGATCATGGCTAAGAAGAAGAGTCCTAAAACAACTAAACCTTTACTTTGAACACTTCCTGTTGCTGGCAATCGTTTTGTCGCTGTTGAACCATTCGTGTACGTCGTTTGTGCATTGGTTTTAGTAGTGCTAGAATTGCCCGTCTCTGGCAGGCTGATAGGATCATTTTTCTGATTGATCTCTTTTTTACTTGGCTGACTATTTTCAACAGAGAATTTAATTGGTGTTTCATCTATCTGGTATCCTTTTGGTGCTTTCGTTTCAATCAATTGATAGTTGCCATCAGCTAATCCTTTGATAATTATTGACCCATCTTCACCAGTAACGATGTTTTCTTTTCCAGATACTGGCTGTTCTTTATCAGAAGGAACTACTTCTGAGATTGTATACTCGTGCATTCCTTCATCTGTATAACTGATTTCATCAAATGCGACTTTGCCATCAACATCATTTTTCTTGGTTTGATCGACCGTGTCGCCTTTTAGCTTAAAGCTGAATTCGTCGGCCTTCAACGGACGACCGTCTAGCTCTTTCTTCGCTTCTAACGCAATTTTTGTACTTAATTTAGTCGCATCTTTATTTTCTAATGAGAAGGTATGACTGACTTGCGTACTTGAAATCGTAAATTCATATTCTGTATCATCCTTGACATAACCATCAGGCGCTTTAGTTTCTACTACAACGTAGGTTCCATAACGTAAATTAGACAGTTGATCGATTTCCACGCCGTTTTCGATTATTTTATTTCCTAATACTTCGATATCTGAAAAAATCAATGTAAGATTTCCATCTTTGTCTTTGCGATAAAGATCAAAAAAGGCTGAATCAGTGGTGATTAATTGATTAGTCTCATCTACCTTTTTAAATGTGATGGACCCATTTTTCCCAGTGGACGTTCCTTCACCATCGGTTGATTTCACAGTGACACTCGTTGTTGTTTCGTGGTACTGGATATCTTTTCCGTAAAGGGATGCACTATTTTTGACTACCTCGTTATTTTGGATACCAGGATCTAGCAATGTTTGATATTCAATGATATACGGCGTATCGATGGATTCGCCTAAATTAATAGTTAAGGTCTGTGTTCCTTCAGTAGAATCTGAAGTGACTATCGGTTTCTTATCTTCGGCGAATTCAATCGCTGGTCCATCTTTGACAAATGCTTTTCCTGTGCCGTCGTCTTTAGCCTTATAAACCTTGACTACGACATTTTTATCGGCGTCATAGACAAACGATTGCTCGTTGATCTTCACTGTATCAGTTACTACAGGATTAATGACTTTATGCCCATCTTTATTTAACACAACGGACCAATTGATCAAGCGGTAATCTGTTCCTGTTCCTTGGGCTCCTTTTTTATCAACCCAAGCATCTTTATCGCTTTTTTCGACCATTCCCTCAACTTTTAGCGGATCACTATCTTTCACCGTCATTGTTGCAACGTTTTTATACTTATGGAGCTCATCCGAAGCTTCGGCTGATACAAAAATCGCAAAAGTACTCTTTTTCTCCTTCAGTAACGTAATTACAGGTACACCATCTTTAAGCTCATATTTATAATCGGTGTTTTCTATCCATTTATCACCAAGACTAGCTACCTCAATTTTGCTTTTGGCGATATTTACATCATAAATAACTAGCTCTTTGAGTGTTTGACCTTCGCCAAGTTCTTCCTTAATCACTGTATCTTTAGGAATTGTGGTTTTCCATGTATTGAATACCGCACTCCAATAAACACTGTTTTCACCAGCTGTTGCTTCATTAAAAGGATTATCGTGTGAAAAAGCTGTACTGACTTCTGTCCCTTCACTAAGATATTTCCCGTATTTTATCCCGTTAAAGGCAAGCTTCGGATCTACCCAAGTCGCTACTTCTGCGCCATCGGTATGCGTCTTATCGTCTTCCCCGGTATAAGTGACTAGAGCGCTATTATCAAAACGCTGTAACGTCCCTGTGACATAACTTGGCTGTTTATCCATGAAATAAGTAGTCGAATAGCTTATGGTAATTTGGTCCTTCGTGGATTTATACGCCCCACTTAATTCGATGATAAATCCAGTCGTATAATCTGAATCACCGTCAATCCGCTTCAGCAAATAATCTGTGCCCTCGGTCAAGGGTTTATCCGTTGTTCCATCATTAGCCACAACCTGTAAGGTTGATTCAATTAACTGCAGTGCACTTTTGTTTGTTCCAGCAAGCGTTGAAAACTTATCGGTAATCACCGCATTCTTCATTAAAAGACGATTTTTATTTAATGTCACTTTCCAATCAAGCGTATTGTCAGCAAAGTTTTTACCTGTCGCTACCTTTTCTATTCCCAAGGTTCCTTCTACATCGGGCTTCTCCCCACCGCTGATTTCATCCGTTTCTTTCCCATCGATAACTACAGCGGTATTCATCAAATCGGTTTTAATCGGTGTAGGTACTTCAAAACTTTGAGTGGTGTACGTAATTTTATAGAGGCCCTTGTCTTCAAATTTCAATGTGAAGTGAACATATTCGCCGTCTTTCTTTTTAAAATCAGCTGCCTCTTCAGAGAACGACCATTTACTCGATGGAACTAGATTGCCATCCTCATCGTATACCTTGATACTATCCTTTAGTAGGTAATGATTCGCTGTATTCGGATCGCCATATCTTGAATACATCCAGTCCTTAAGAACGCCGCCATCATTTGTATACGTAGCCTTGATTTCCCAATTGAATTTACCAGTATTCAAATCATAATCTGTACAGTACTTATAATTGTTTTTATCGTTAAAAGATACGCTGGCTTCTGAAGAATTAGAGATGAAATTATCACCAGTGATCGTTACCTTATTAAGAAATTCTTTCTTGCCTTTATCTTCGACTTTCATCTTCAAAATTATTTTTACAGGTTTATTCATAATCTCCGAAGAGAATTTGTACATGTATTTATCGCCGTCTTGCCAAGCCTGGAAAAATCCAGCTGGCGCTAGTTCCCAATCCCCGGCATCATTCATCACATAGTATTGGTGGAACCACACAGATAATCCTTCTGGTAAATTATCTGTGATTACTGCATTTCTTAAATCACGTCTTTCTTCGTTTGCGATGATTGTCCAAGTAACAGTATTATCCGATTCGATGATTCCTTTTTTATTAATATCCGCCTTTACAACAGGTATCACAATTTTGATTTCTTCGTCATCTTTATCCGTGATATTGGTCGGAATCTCAACTGTTTCTGTCGTTATATTCAATTCGGTTCTCAGATCAATCGTCCCTTGTCGATCACTCAGATTTTCTGCCTTATCATTGAAGGAAACTGTTAAAATACCATCTACTCCTAAAGTGAACGATCCTAAAACATCGCCATCGTCATTCTTCAAAATATCTGTTACTGGATTGTGGATAGAAAAGTATTCAGGTAATTTATAAGTGTAATAATCTCCATCCTTAATATCTTCACTATTACTCAATAACCAATCAAAATGGATTTTGATATTCGCATCTTTTACCGCAGGATTAGCCGCAGTGAATTCTTTGTCGTTTAGATCCGTAATTTTGATATTCGTGAATAGATCAACTGGGCGATTATTCAAATTCGGCTCATGTGCTCTCGTTTGAATGTCTCGTTTTTCTTGCTCAGGTTCTGACTGCTCTAGCGGATCAGCAGCAGGATCAACTTTTTTATCGTAGTAAATAGTTGATACCCGATTATTTCCGAAATCAACCGTTTCTGTTTCTAACTCTTCAGCTGTGGTTTCTGCATTCAATTCTAAAACGCCTTCGTAGAATTTTGCGCTAGAAAATTCTGGCGCTCGACCATCTTCTGTATCTTCGTAATTCTTCTTGAATTGGAAGATCAGCTGTTGGTTGCTTACTTGATAATTCCCCATCTCACCCAAACTGCCGGATTGATCTGGAAAATTCAGGTTCGCTGGCAAATCTAATGCTACCATTGTATTTTCTTCAAGCAGAGTTGCTTCTGCTAATGACCAGTTTAATTTAGCTTTCACCGTGTCCTTCGGCTTCACTCGATTAGTTTCTGTGATCTCTTGGTCCTCTGTATTGGTAATCTCTACTTGGTTGATCACCACACCCGCTTCTTCAATCGTCTCCGCAAAGATCGACATTGGGAAAAGCCCAATCATCATTCCGCAAATCGCCGTTAGTGACCATAATTTTCTTAATCGATTCATCTATCTTCATCCCCTTTAAAACGTAATGTATTCTTGTCTGTTCGTTTCCGTCATTTTTGTACCGTATAGTATGGTGCCGGACATATTTGCCAACATCCGAACGAGTTCCCGTTCACCCTTCTTATCATCGGGCATTTCTGCGAAAGGTAAGGCGCTGATTTTTTGTTCAATTGCTTCTAAAGAATCTGTGCTTTTCTTTCTTGCTGATTGTTCGCTTGCCTTCTTGCCGGTTTTCGGAAGAGTCTTTTCATCCGTTTCTTCCTGTGTATGGTGCCTTTTAGAAGATTTTTCCTCTGCCTGATCTGGCGGCTGCTCCTCTTCGACGATTTCATTCGCCGCGGGTGCGTCGTCTCCTTCTTTTATTGGATCGTTGGAAACAATCAACGTATTGCCTATTTTTGTTAAATCAAATGAGCGGATCGCTTGTTCCTCTTTTACTTGTTCAATCAATTTCTCGCTACTATATAAGATCGATGCGTTTGATTGATAAAACATTATTGAAGGCAACGCAAATGCAATCAATAAACTTCTATTCATAAGCGCCTCCTTTAACCGTTAGTAATAAATGACCAAACTCTGACCAGTCTTCTGGTGTGGGCGGCCGCTTCCAAATCATCTGATGACAAGGAAGTGTATCGATCAAGAAATCCGATAAATAAATCTGCGTCTTTGTACTTAATTTCTCTTCGTAACAAATATTCATACTTTGCAGCGAACTCAACATCGTTTGAATGTACTCGTTATAGCTGCTGCCATGAGAAAAATCGATACAGATGAACACAGGATCTTCCAATTCCTCTACTGAAATCTGAGTGATTAAGAAAAATAAATAATCATAGTACAATTTATTTCGTTCCTGATCCGAATGAAACAGCTTTCGATGCGCGATTTTTTCAATAAAATCTTGAATCAATTCATCTAATTTCGGATTAATCTCTTGGAAGTAGCGTCGCTGAATTTTGGTAACAAAGGTTGTTTCCCGAAAATGGTAAATCAACCAGCGGCGATTGATTCGTAATAATCCTGACACTAACAAATGGTTTGCCGTTAATTGCTCGTATTAAAAACGCGAGTTATTTGCGAGATATACTAAAAATTCCTCAACCAGTTCTTCTGCCTGTCGATTTTCATCTTGCTCGCTGAAGACTAATTCTTGATTTAAATCCACTTCCATCATTTGACAAAACAACACTAAAGCTGAGATTTCTTTGCGTTTTTCATTTGTCGTCAAGGTATAATGTGTATCCAGCCATTTAGAAAGATATTCTGTTGCTGCATTTTCCTCATACTCAATGTATTCCTCATCTAAAGGATGTGATTTCCTCAAGCGAATCAAGGCGACACTCATAAAGAAAATCAATTTATGCTCCTTCGTTTTGGGCAGAGACAAATTTAGATAGTGTTCTAAATATCGAAAAAGCTCCTTGACCTGCATTTGAATCTCATTATCAAAAGGACTTCCTAAGCCGTTAAATATTTCATAGTAGAGACCAAATAGAAAACTGCGGATTGAAAATTCGTTTCCAATCAATTGGTTTTTCTTTAGCTGGAATCCCTCATCGGTTAATTGATCCTTTAAACGTTTATAAATTCGGTACGTACTTGATCGGCTGACATGCAGCTCCTCAATTTGTCTATCCAAACTGGTTTCATTATTTACGTAACGATGAAAGAGTTGAAAGGAAAGACTTCTTTGCACCAAGAAAAGGCGCATTCTTTTTACGATTGCATGCGTCAGGTTGTGTACTTCGATTTCTCCTGATTCAAGCAGTATAATGTCAGCGTCGTATTGATTCTCTTTCAGCTCTTCGTGAACTTCTTGAAGGTATTTTTCTAATTTATAGCGAGAAATTTCAAGAATATCTCCGAGTTGATCAATTGAGCAATACGCGTTTTTATTTAATTCTAAATACTGAAGTAGGTACCATTTATAACGGTCATCATCCATTAATAAATCATTGGCCTGCATCTCTCGCTCCAATCTAATTAAGATAATCAAATCATTAATTCTATTTAATTATATTATCAAAATAAGCTTTTTTTAATCGTTATAGCAATGTTTTTGTCCTTATATTTTTGAAACGAGACAAAAAAAAGAGATTTGTTTAACACAAATCATCTTCACACTATAATTTAATATTAACATATTATTAATTAATGTAAAAAAATATTTCGTTTGTTTAGAAAATCAGCAAAAATATATTACGTTCTTTATATGACATAATTTTCTTATAATCCTTCTCATTTTAAACAATTATTTATATCAGAAAAGATCAAAAAAACAGAGGGTTCTCCTCTGTTTTAAATAAATCTCTATTCAGCTAAATTCATTTCCATAAAGTCTAATCATTCTAAGTGTGATTCAATTGGCTATTTTAAAATGTTCGTTTCGCAATTGATACATATTTTTTCAATAGGCCCCCGCAGACAGAAGATAAAGCGATAAACACCATACCAACGATCGCTCCGACTAAAACTTGTGGGAAACCAGTCAAGCTTATGAACAATACATTGAAGGGAATATGCAGGATTCCAAAAAGATTCAGCACAGCAACTATTGGCAACCCGATACCGATCATTCCAAAAGCACCCGTCAATACGGATAAGATTGGTAAAATAAAGATTCCTGAGAAGATCACTGCGATGCCGCTGCCGATTCGTTCCATCATATTTCTGTCCTTTTGATTTCCGCCGTTTGTACCATATACATTTCTTTTCGTCATTTTTTGTTCCATTTTAAACACTCCATTCATTTTTTTATATTTTATTCGCTTCATATTTTTACAAAACGATGTTTACAATTTTAGATACCGAACGATGGTATGTATAACTTTAAAATAAAACTGCCGATGAAGGCAGAAATTATTTTCTTTGTTCGTATAAATCACGAAATTTTTCCAGCCGTTCGATCGCAGCAGCATCGAAGACTTCAACACCTAATTTCGTCATCATTTCTTGAAACAGAGCGAAACGATTGACGATACTTTTTGGATCATCATCATGAATCAAAGGCATCAACCAAATATTTATTAGCAGCAAGATCACTTCCGCCAGTTCTTTGGGATATTCCGTTTGAATAGAGCCGTCGTCGATTCCCTCTTCAATGATTGGTTGCACATAATGAGGGGCTGATTCTTTAAAAATACCTTCTAACTGCATGACCAGCATCTGAGGATTTTTAAGGAAATCGGGAGCCATTTGAAACGTATCATCTTGACGCGGATTTTCTAATGCTGAAGCAAACAAGGATTGCAACTTTTCTAATCCAGTCATATTCCGGTTTTTTTCCAGTTTTTTGAGATGTTCTAATTCACTTTCATTGTTATCATAAAGCTTATCCATCACACCATCCAAAATATCTTCCTTTGATTTGAAGTGATGATAAATCGCGCCTTTTGATAAGCCGCCAAGATTATTGACGATATCTTGAATTGAAGTATGTTCATAACCTTTTTCTAAAAACAGCTGCATCGATACATCTAATATCTTATTAACTGTTTCTTCAGGGTATTTGTTACGAGCCATGATCACTCTCTCCTATTCATACATTCGGTTGGTATGTATATAATATAATCCTTGCCAACACTATTGTCAACAAATTTTGAAAAAAAGATTTAAAAAACTTTTATCTTAACTTACTTCTTACGCCACAGTCCTGTACGAAGCTTGCCTTTTAGGTGTTGGTATGCAAGAAATTGCTGGCGTTCACGCTTTATCGCCTTATAGCGTTTAGGCTGTTTCTTGTAGAACTCTTGATGATAATTTTCCGCCGGCCAAAACGTTTCTGCCTCTCTGACTTCTGTAATGATCGGTTTGCTATACCTGCCAGAATCACTCACGAGCTGTTTCTTTTTTTCAGCGAGTTCTTTTTGCGCTTCTGTTGTAACAAAGATGATCGGTCGGTATTGCGCTCCCCGATCTTGAAATTGACCAAAAGCATCCGTTGGATCAATGATCTGCCAATAAAGATCGCTCAACTCTTGATAACTGACTACTCTTGTATCAAAGATGATCTCCACTGCTTCAACGTGACCGGTGGCGCTGCTGCTGACTTGGTCATAGCTCGGGTGGTCGAGGGTGCCGCCAGTATATCCAGACAACACTGAAATGATCCCGGGCTGCGTTTCAAAAGGTTCCACCATACACCAAAAACAACCCCCTGCAAAAATCGCGCGTTCCTGATAAGCCGGATCAGTCACCAAGTGCTTCTCCCTCAAGGTCTGGTCGGCTCCAGACTCTTTTCCGGTATTTTCCTGATAAAAGTCAGTCATGTCTGGAGTCAAATTATTCCGCAAAGCCAATGGCCGCAATTCTGCTTCCAGTTTAGCCAATTGTTCTTTGAAATTCGTTTGATCATCCAACGCATTTTTCGTTGTCGTTAATAAATAGCGTTCCCATTCGCGTGTATTGGGATTTAAGATCAGATTGTAGATTTTTTGCAGCACTTCTTCTTGGGTCACTTGCATTCGTCTCATCCCCTTTAGATGATCATTCTCTAAAATCATCTGCAATTTACCACAATTTTGTTGAATAATCGAATAGTAGGATTTGAGATAGGGCGTGTCGAACCATAAAACGGTTTGAATAAAACATGACGGCATTCCAAAACGTAAAAAAGAAGACTTACTCGATACAATAAGTCTCCTCGTTTCTGTTAAATTTTTAAATATCCAAAATCCCTTTAATCTTTCGAAACGATACGCCATAGATGACCACTTGGTAAAGAATCACCAACCCTAATAATACAGTATCTATCATTAGCGCATTCATTTCATTGCTGGTAAATTGACCATCATTCGTGCTAAACATCAGCAGGGTAAAACCATAGATTAAAATCGCAGCCAGAACCGTGGGTAAAATAAAGAGTTTATTCAACTGGCTAAGTACACATTTTCGAATGTAGTGGTTATTTGCCCCTAAACGTTTCAAATCTTCGAACAGTTGTTGATTAGATAATCCAATGGTAATGCTGCGGGTATAAGAGATCACACCGACAGCGGCCAAACAAATAATCGCGACAAAAATGAAAACTAAAAAGAAAACAGCAACACTTTGGAAGAATGTATTCTCTATCAGTACTTTCATCGCAGGATAATACTTCCAATTATCCATTAATTCCAAGTTATCCGCTGAAAGCTTAATTTTTCTATCATAGCCATAATCCTGATTACTTTTATTAGCTTTTGCAGATTGATAGGCATCGTAGGCGTTGAAGACGGCCATTTTAGGTGAAGCCTTTTCTATAAATTCCTGATAGACGTCCTGAGCAAATGGATAGGAAGCTTTTACATCCGCCACATTAAAAAGAATCTGTTTCGTCTGATTCGCTTGTGTCAGGTTGGTTTTGATTTTTTTGTAGTCCTGATCATTTAAGACATAGCGTCGGCTTCCTTGGCTTACCAGTGGTTGATAACGAACGATCCCCTTGAAGGTCACTGAAATTTTTTCTTTGGTGACTGGATTTGTAATTTGATCCATATCATCATCCTTTTCAAAAAAGCTTTCCGCTTCTTCTTGCCCTTTCACACGATAATATTGACCTTTAGGGATCGTCAAATCGTTGTTGGTTTCCCTATTAAAGGTAGTCACGTCGATAAAGTCAGCTAACCGATAATCTTCGATATATTCTTCGATCAATTTCCCATCATCTGTCCAATCGCATTCCACTCCGCTAACCAACAATTCCGAAAAAATGATTTCCTGGTACGCTTTGATTGTCACCTTATGTTTTTTTGCTAAGCGATCAAGGTCTTGGCGATCTACTTCATCTTCCCCATGATTATAGTGCAGTTCGTAATCTACCGGACTATTTGAACTAGCATTCGTCGCACTGGCTAACTGCGGCGGATAAAAACAAGCAAACAAGCTAGCCGTCAGCAGCAAAGCGATAATACTCATATTACGCACTGTTTGGCGGCCTTGAAATTTCATCATATTAGATGCGATCAAGTCATTGTAGTACTTCTGCGGATTTCTTCCTCGTTTATTTTTCATGATGGCATAGGTCATAATGCGATAGATACCAATCAAGGAAAGCAGGTACGTAACATTCCAAAGTCCCGGCAGCAAGGTCCCCATAGTACTTGATACGACCTTTGGCACCACAAACCCTAATACGATCCCCGCAATTAATAAAATAATCCCAGAGAAACCATACTTCGCAGTAACTGGATGCAGCGGTTCATTCTTATGTTCATGATACAAAATCTCCATCATATCGGTTCGCTGAACAAAACGATAAAGTTGAAACAAGACCGGTACCATCGAAACGAGTCCAAAAATCAAACCGATCGCTACACCTTCAATAGTCAAGCCAAGAGACATCTCACCAAGGTTCACCAAAATAATCCGAAAAATCTGCCAGATCAAAAAGGCTAAGCCAATCCCAAGAACCACTCCTGCCGCAATACAGCCAAGCATTAACTGCAGCAGCTCGATCGTCAGTTTTTGCGATAAATAGTTTTTCTTTGCACCTAACGCGAGAAAGACTCCAGTCTCTCGGCTTTTGTATTTTAAGAAAAGATTGGCCGCGTACATTATGAAAATCAAACAACCGACGATCGCAATCGCAAAAATCATCATGACTTGCTTGCGGCTATCGCCACCAACGGGCAGTGTTTGCTGAACGATCGTGCTGTACAGCATCACTGCATATGAAGTAATCAGCAACACAGAAAAAGTCATACAAAAAACAAATTGCAGGTAATTTCGCTGATTGTATTTCCGTAATTTCTTTAATAGATCAGACATGGATAGCTTCATCAGGATTTCCCTCCAATTCTTTTAGGACATGAAGCAGTTCATCAAAGAATTGTTGTCGTGTCCCTGTTCGTACCAGCTCTGTAAAAATATTGCCGTCCTTCATGACTAATACCCGGTCACAGTAGCTCGCCGAAAAGGTATCATGAGTGACCATAAAAATCGTCGCCCCTAACGTATTCTTCGCTTCAATAAATGCCTCGATCACGGTATCCCGTGATTTACTATCCAAATTCCCAGTCGGTTCATCGGCTAATAAAATCAGCGGATCATTCATCAAAGCTCTTGCTACCGCCGTTCGCTACTTTTGGCCGCCAGAGATTTCAACTGGGTACTTATTGGCGATCGCGTCGATCCCAAATAATTTAAGCAGCTTCGTAACCTTTTGCTCCATTGGCCGATAGGGAGCTTGCGTGATTACTTTCGGTACGCAAATATTTTCGAAGATCGTTAAGCCGTCCAGCAACATAAAATCCTGAAAGACAAAACCAAGTTTCTTGTTACGCACCTCAGCCATTGCCTCTTCATCCAAATTAGCTAATAGCGTATCGTCTAAACGAATCTCGCCTTTTTCGTAGGGAATAAAACAAGAAATACAATTTAATAAGGTCGTTTTCCCACTTCCTGATGGCCCCATCACCGCAACAAACTCACTCTCAGCGACAGTAAAGGAAACATCTTTCAACACATCATACTGAACCCCGCCAGTCTGGAAACTTTTATACAAATGATCGACTGTTAACATTTTTTTACTCCTCCTTGTTTTCTATACTCTTATTTTAGGCAAGTTTTCGGGATTTCCCCATGGCGCATTTTGTAAACTTTGACCTGTTTACTGTCATATTTGACAATCCTTTAATGATATAATGAGTAAAAAACGGAGGGTAGATGAATGTTAGAGGTTGTTTGTTGTGATGATGAAAAGGAAATGCGTAAAGCATTGACGAAGATAATCGAACCAGAATTGCAGTTGCAGGGCCGCGATTATCAGCTGCAGGAATGTTCTTCGGGGGAAGAATTACTTACTATCAGTCGGCTAGAAGCCGTCGATCTCTTTTTTTTAGATATTGAGATGAAACAGTTAGACGGCATCGAAACAGCGAAACTGATCCGAAAGGTTAACCAGCATGCTGTAATCATCTTCATCACAGCCTTTGCGGATTTTGTCTTTCAAGGGTATGAAGTAAAAGCATTGAATTATCTTTTGAAGCCGTACAACGGGAAAAAGATCATTGAGGTTTTACGTACAGCTTTAAAAGAATTAGAGTCAGAGCAGCCGCATTATTTTGTCATTGAACAAAAAGCTGGAGTCACTAGAGTCGCATTGAAGGATATCTGCTACTTCACTAGTGATCGGCGCATGCTGACAGTAGTAACTACAACTGATTCCTATACCTTTTATGGCAAACTGAATGAGCTGGAATTACCTAGCCAATTTCTTAGAATTCACAACCGTTACCTTGTTAATTTGAACTATGTGGACCAAGTCGAAGCGGCGTTCCTTTATTGCAATCAAGCCCAATTACCCATCAGCCGAAAATATCGACAGTCCCTCATGGTCAGCTTTGCAAAAAATATGTTAGGGTAGGTGATTGGATGTATTTTCTCGAAATAGCTATCACCCAAGGCGCGGCGCTCTTTGGAACTTATTTTCTCTTTCAACTGATTGACACGTTTATCCCAATTAAGCAAAATAAATTTTTACAATTTCTGCTTTTTCTTATTACTTTTTTAACCCTATCAATGCCGATTTATCCTAACGATGCTATCAACGTAAGTATCCTATTTCTGGCTTTTACTAGCTCCTTTCTCTTATTCCTAAAGGGCCGATAACTCATAAAATATCCTTAGTACTATCTTTGTATCCTTTTATCATCGCACTGAATTTTTTATTAGAAGATATCGGACTGAGAATTTGGGTAGCTAGCGGACGAGTTCTTACTATGGATTATTTTTTACACGGAACATCGCACTTGCTGCGAGGGGTGATCTGGTATGGAATGTATCAGCTCTTTTGTTATGCGATGCCGTACTCTAAAACACAGATTACTCAAAAATTATGGCTGATTCTGGATCTGATTTGTTTAACACCGTTGATCGCGATGATCAGTTTCATTATTTTCACTCCTTCAGACACAATAATGATTTATCCTGCTTCATTGGCGTGCATTCTGACGAGTATTTGCAGTCTCTATATGACAGGCCACATCGCCAAAAGCTTCCGTTATAAATTAGAGAATCAAAATTTTCAGCTGCAAAAAGATTATTATCAAGAACTAGAGGGCAATCAAAAGCAATTACGCAAGGTTCACCACGATATGAACAACCATTTTGGCGTCATGCTTAATTTGCTTCGCGAAGAACAGCCAGAACAAGTCGAAACGTACCTGGCAAACTTAACGGAGCAGCACATCCTCTCCAATCATATTTTTTGTAAAAACAGTATCGTCAATGCTGTATTGAATGCGAAACATCAATTGATGCAAGAGTATCAGATCACGTGCTCCATGCAGTTAGATATCGATACGCTGCTAACGATTGATGATATCGATCTATGCTCCCTCTTCGGTAATACCTTAGACAATGCGATCGAAGCAGCGAGACAAGCTCCAAACAGAGAAATCATAATGAAGGCGAGGTACTATAACGGCTTTTTCAGCTACGAGATAACGAATACCAAAAAGCATCAAATCAAGAAGCGGGGTTCGCGTTTCTTCTCCACTAAAACCAAACCGCAAGATCATGGCATCGGCTTGCAATCCGTCCGATCGATTGTTGAAAGTTATCATGGTACATTAGATATCCGCTATGATGAGGAGCAGTTCTCCGTGACCATCCTGATCAGCGACATTAAAAAAAGCGAAGTGATTCCTATATTGAAATAGGCCACTTCGCTTTTTTGGATTACAATAACTCTTTTCTCAACGTCGCATCATCGACTGGTGATAAATATTTTGGTGCGATATCCAATACGGTAAATGCTCCGAATTGTTTTTCTTCTGCTAATCGCCCGCACGCTCTCGCGTAAGCAACTAAAACACTGGCGGTAAACTCGGGATTGCTTTCTAATAGCAGGTTATACTCAATCACTTGCTTCGTATTCTCATGCGTCGTTCCTGTCCGCAAGACTGTTCCGCCATGAGGCATCGCATGGTGATCCCGTGCCAACTCCTCCGCTGAAATAAAATGAACGATCGTATCGTATTCATCAAAGTAATTCGGCATCGTAACGATTTCTTCTTTGATGGCAGCTTCGTCAGCAGCTTCTTCCAAAACCACAAAACATTCCCGCAAGTGTTTGTCTCGCGTCGTCAGCTCCATTTTCTCGCCAGCTTTCAATTTCTCGATGACTTCGCTTTTAGGAATCGTATATTGAATCGCGTCCTTAACACCTTCGATTCTTCTCAATGCATCGGAATGTCCTTGACTGACACCTTTGCCCCAAAAAGTATAGGTCTCGCCTTTTGGCAAAATACTTTCCGCATATAAACGATTCAAGCTGAACAAGCCGGGATCCCAACCGGTCGAAATAATGGAGACCGTCTGATTTTCTTTGGCTACTTGATCCACAGCGGCAAAGTGCTCAGGTATTTTCGCATGGGTATCAAAGCTATCAATCGTATTGAAATTTTTAGTGATAGCCGGTGTTTGAACGGGCAAGTCAGTCGCCGAGCCGCCGCACAAAATACAAACATCGATTTTTCCTTTTTGTGCGTTCAATTCATCTAATGTAAAGGCTGGTGCTCCTTCAGTCGCAACATTAGCGGGATCTCTTCTGGAAAATACTCCGACCAATTCCATATCCGCATTCTGTTTCAATGCTCGTTCGACTCCGCGTCCTAAATTTCCATATCCGACAATTGCAATTTTGATCATCCACAATTCCTCCTAATTCTTCCTGTCTGGTTCATTAAAATTATACTATAAAATGAATGATAGTATTAAAAAAATCTCATTACACAAAAAAGAGGTGTGACAAAAGTCTCGTCACACCTCTTTAGCTAAACCTCTATAATAAATGATTGTCTTTCAATACATCGCCGATATACGTATCTTCCACTTTCTTCACAAAGTGTTCCAATACCTTCTTCTCAACAAAAGGCAGATCCATTTCAGAAAGCTTCTTGCGATCGCTTAAATAATAAACGGAATTGGCTAAAGTCCGAAGATCATAAGCCGATGCGAAGACTTCCGGTACGCCGCGTTCAATATCTAAGAACGAATACACGGCCTCCATCGCTGTCCGAACAGAATATTCTGTAGTGAAGACGGTATCTCGTTCTGTTTCAGCGAAATTTCCAATAAACGCTAAATTTTCCGAGCCGTTCGGAATGACTAATGGCCGATCGCCGGGTTCCCGCAGCATGAAATATGACGTGATAAACGGCATATAAACCGGGGTAACAACACAGGATTCTTCTGAAAATTTCTTAATATCCGCTTCGGGTACACCTAAGTGATACATCAATTCTTGCACGATCTCTTGACCGCTGCATTGCTCGATCGGTTTCTTGATGTAGTTTCCTGGTGTATTGGATAATAAACCATACACCCATGTCACCGTCTGTTGATCCTTTTGTTCTTTGAAATGCGGTTGACGATGTGTCGCAAAACTCATCAACCAGTTGGAATCTTTGATGGTAATGATTCCGCCAGTCACGACTCTGCCAGTCCGTAATTTACGCTGTGTCAAACGTGAGATATACGGTTCAATATCAAAGTTCTCCCATGTAACCGTCGCCGAAACAAACCAGCTCTCATCTGGCAAATTGTCGTAAAAAACTTCTGGATGACCGAATTCATCAGATTGTTTCGCCAAGTTCTTCCATAAATTCCAGCTGCCGCCTAATTCATGGGTGATCGGTGCAGGCGTATGATGATCGCCTTCCGTTGAACTTTCTGTGATCGAGCCATTTGTAACAAAGACAAGATCCTTTTCTGTTAGATTGATTTCTTCTGCTTTGCCTGAACGGGTCAATAAAATTTTCTTCGCCACTTTTTTATCAGGTGCTGCTTCAACTTGAATATTGTTGATTGTCGTTTCGTATTGGAAATCCACTCCATGGTCATTCAAAAATGACAATAGCGGCTTCACTAGGGATTCATATTGGTTGTAACGCGTGAATTTCAAAGCAGTAAAGTCTGGCAAGCCTTTGATATGATGGATAAAACGCATTACATAGCGGCGCATTTCGATTGCTGAATGCCATTTTTCAAAGGCGAACATCGAGCACCAGTACAACCAAAAATTCGAAGCGAAGAATTCTTCACCGAAAACATCCTCGATCTTTTTGCCGATCAATTGATCCTCTGATGTCATAAACAAATCAACGAGTTCCTTCTGGGCTTTTTTAGATAAGGTAAAATCACCATCATCCTCTGCACGTTCCCCGCGATTATGGATGATCCGACAGTTCGATGAGTTTGGATCATCATGGTCTAACCAATAAAACTCATCTAAAACAGATGCGTCTTCGACTTCCAATGACGGCACTGAGCGGAATAAATCCCATAGACATTCAAAATGATTCTCCATTTCACGACCGCCTCGCGTCACAAAGCCGTCATGAGGAATAAACTTGCCGTCCAAAGAACCGCCAGATAAAGAAAGCTCCTCAAAAATATGGATGTGTTCGCCCTTCATTTGGCCATCTCTGATCAGAAAAACGGCGGCTGCTAAGCCAGCCAATCCCGCACCGACAATATAAGCGCTCTTCTCATCAACGCCTGCTGGTTTTCTCGGTCTCGCAAAAGCTTCATAGTTTCCATTCGTGTATCTCATGATGTTGCCCCCTTCGTTTTGTTGTCTTAAGCTTATCAACTCAAAAAAACAAAGGGAAATGAGATGCTTTCACTTTTTCAAAATACTAGACGTTTTTGCCGATTTGTCAAAAAAATGGCGCAGCTCTCTCGTCATTTGGATTTTATTCTGACTTACTGACAGCGCCACAGGAAAGCTACTTCCTTTTTTTTCTTTCGCTTCTTTTTGCCGTTCTGTTTATCCACTTCCCTTTTAAGATACCTGTTCTTCCGGTCGTTATCAATCTGCGTTTTGCTTTTGCCAAAACGATTATAGGACGCATCTGGTTTTTGCGGTGCTCCGGTTGATTTGCGGCGCTTTTTATTTGAAGTATCTGCGGTAGACTGCTCATCCAACTTATCCGAAGTTGGATTTTCTGGCGGTTCAGCTGCTCTGTTGGAATTTGAGTCTTTCTGCGACAATGCCGCCCGCTCACTAAGAGATTCTTCTGAAGACGTTTTTTTCGTTTGGTTTGGCGGAGCTTCGGCCACTCCAGTTTGATTTTCGGTCTTTTTAGTTCCCTTCTTTGGATCTGTCTGCTTGGGTGCTTTTTCTGGTTGCGAATTTTTTGCGGCGGTCTCGACAGGCTGCTTTTCAGCTGTTGAAGCTTGCAGCTCGGCCGCTTTTTCTACTTTTCGATTATTATATGAGGAAGCGATAGTAAGCCCAGGTGTTTTATAGCTGACGAATTTCACAAATTTTCTTACTCCCGCATTTTCAAAGACGGTTAACGTCGATAGGGTGCGTAGGACATTGACAGTCAGCTCTTCGTCTTTCGTCGGATCAACATCAGGGATAGTCAATTTATGCTTCTTTCCGTCGGCATCTTCAAAAACTGATTCCACATGATAAACAAGACCCTCCCTACAATTCGTGAGTGTCCCGGCCTGTTCTAAAAAGTTCGTATAAAAACGCGCTTCTTCTGTATACGCAAAATAGTTTTCCTTATTTTTGAATAATTTTTTAACGAGCTCTTTCCATTCGCTTCCGTTAAAATAAGTTTTGAAAAACGGACTGTATCGACGCATTGTGTCATTTGGCTCCAAAGTGAGATATACTTCTCGAATCAAATCTTTCAGCTGTTCTGTAAAGGTCCCTTTGCTAAACGAATTACGTACAAGAATCGCCACCATGTACTGAATCAAGTGCTCAATATTTTGGTTCTTCGTATAAAAGTCCTGTACTCTTTTGGTTAGGTTTTCCTTCTTCATTAGAAAAATCTGCCGTTGGCCTAATTTCACTGCGTCCATATCTACATCCTCCATTTACTAAGAATCATTACTAATATGATATAACTAAAATAACAATTCTGTAAATAGGTTTCAGGAATACTTTTATTTTTAATTTTAAATAAAACTGTTAGATAATAGAGTAAATTCAAATATACTCAATGATTCATCTTCGGAAAAATCACAAAAAAATAACAGAAATCCAGAATTATATCTAGATTCCTGTTCATTATAACTAGGCCTCTTGTTCTGTCATAATGACCGGACCCTCTTTAGTTATAGCAATTGAATGCTCATATTGTGCACAAAAACTGCCGTCCAACGTCCGAGCGGTCCAGTCATTCCCATCGATCCCTGCTTCCCACGTTCCAGTTGTGATCATTGGTTCGATCGTGATCGTCATGCCTTCTTTTAGGCGCGGTCCCTTACCTGCTGTTCCAAAATGCGGGAAAAACGGTTCTTCATGAATTGTTGGGCCAATGCCATGTGCTAGAAAATCTTGTACAACACCATAGCCCTTCCCTTCCGCATACATTTGAATCGCATGACCAATGTCTCCTACGCGATTACCGACTTGAGCCTGTGCGATCCCGATCATCAAAGCTTCTTTCGTCACGTCCATCAATGCTTGATGCTCCGCTGTGACCTCACCAACAGCATAGGTCCAGCAGCTGTCAGAGATCGCACCATGATAATCGACACAAAAATCGACCTTCAGAACATCGCCAGATTTTAACCGATAATTTGATGGGAAGCCATGACAGATCTCGTCATTGACGCTTGTACAAGTCGCAAATTCATACCCTTCAAAGCCGATTTGCGCTGCCGTCGCCCCTGCTGCTTCAACCTTTTCTTGAACGAATTGATTGATTTCTTTTGTAGTAATTCCTGGAACGATGATCTCTCGTAATTGCTTATGGATACCGGCTAAAATAGCACCTGTTTCCTTCATTTGTTCGATCTCTCTGCTTGATTTCAATGTGACCATTTGATTGCTCCCTTGTTCTTATTAATGTATTTATTTTTCTTCTATATATACTAGTTCGTATGGTACTGAAAAGTTATACCACGGAATACTTTTGAAGGAAAGTACGAACACTTTCTATTTATTATTCGTTTGTCGTCCTTAATTTGAGCTTAAAGTTTTCCAATGGCCCGCTTTGCCAGACCTCGTCATTTTTCAAATACACTTGACCGTATTCAATGATCCAGCCATGAAGGTTTTGAGCCTTGAGGGTATCCATCGTCTTCGGCCAAACGATGTTGCTTTTTAATTGTTTGTACCCGGTAGAGGCAAAACCAAATTTCTCAAACATCCGTTGCGCATACTTGTCCGCGATGAAGGTCGAATGTTCAAAAACATATACCAATAGGGCGTCCGCCGTCTCTTCGCCAATTCCCTTGATCGCTAACAGTTCTTTCCGCAGCGCTGAAAACTCCTTGCGGGCGGCTTGTGCTAATTCAAAATGATACCCCTCCAGCCAAGTCAATAAAGCGATGATCGTATTTGATTTTCCTTTATAGAATCCGCTTGGACGAATCAGATCCTGCAGCTCTTCCCTATCCAATGCCAAGATATTTTCTGGCAAAAACTGGGTCGCTTCATATAGATTAACCAACGCATAATCCACGTTACGCCAATTCGTATTTTGGACCAGCACTGCCCCTAACAAAATCTCCCATTTATTATCTGTGTCCCACCAGCGTTTATGCGCCATCACCTGACCAAAGGCTGCATATAATTCTTCAATATTCGTAACCATTTCTCTTCCTCATCAATCATTTGTTTTGCTTTCCTCATTCTCAATTATATTAGAAAGCGTCTAAATATGCTTGCAGCGCATCTGCTAATTTCCCAATATGAAGGCCATCAACAAAGGAATGATGGGCCTGGACAGAAAAAGGCAGAATAATCCGTTCATCCCGCTGGAAGTATTTTCCCCAATCGATCAACGGAGTCGCATTGTCCTTTTTACCAGCATTCGTATGAGAAATATGAGTAAAAGATACCCACGGCATGGGAGAAAATTGAAAAGTATCGGTACCCAATGGTCCAGTAAAGTATTCCTTCTGTTCCTCCGCTATTTTCGTTGCCGAAGTCACGTAGGCCTCCAGCGTTTCTTCCATTGGAACATTCACAACTTTGAAAAGCTCCGTTTCTTTATCGAGATACGTAAAGGCCGTATCGATCTGGTCATACAGCACCACCTCGCCATCAACGAACCGATAACGAAACTCTTCGATTTGATTGGCGCAACAAGTTACACTATAGATCATCGCAAACGTGAAAGAGCTGCCCTTTTCTCGAATTTTATTTAAAAAATTTGTAATATCCAGCTCAAACGTGACACAAAAAGCCGGCTCCACGCTGTCTCTAAAAACCTTGCAATGCATCGCCCGCTTCCAATTCTCCACATCTATCCGAACAAATTGATTGCTCATTCTGACACCTTCCTCATTCTTTTTTGATTTTTCTATTACCTATAAAATACAATGAAACAGAAGGCAAAACAAATCCGGCTAGCAGATTCGCTAACCGGATTGTTCAAAATTATTTTTTGCGTTTGAAGTAGATTACTCCGCCTGCAACAAGTATTACTAAAATACCAACGATAACTAAGATAGTTGATTTTTGTTCGCCTGTTTTAGGTAGATACGTATGGCCGCGTCCGATATAGTTAGTAGAAGTAGCATTTGTACTATTCTTTCCGCTCGCCTTCACATTTTCTTTCCTGACGGTAACCAATTGCTTCTTCGCTTCCGTTAGTTGGAAGGTCACCGGTTTTGTATTCAATACATACCCCTTAGGAGCCTCGGTTTCCGCTAATTGGTACTTCCCTGGTTTCAGATCCGTCACAGCAAGGTTTCCTGTTTCATCGGTCTTCAAATTGTCTTTTAAGACCTTGCCTTGTTGATCTTGTAAAGCAAATGTCGCATCTGCCAATCCTTCGCCAGTCTTGCTGTCAATTTTTCTCAGTACAACAGCACAAGTCAGACCTTTATTCGTTTTCTCTACTCGAACAGGGCTTGTTTGGTTCGCCTTAATCGTGAACGTTACTGGTTTTGCATCCAGCTTATAGCCAGCAGGCGCTTTGGTTTCAACAAACTGATAATCGCCCGGCTCTAAGCCTTGTACCGCTAAACGGCCGTTACCATCTGTGCTCATTTTTTTATCAGTATTAATCGTTTTACCTTCTGATGTTTGCAAAATGAATTTTGCTCCAGCTAAAGGCTGATTAGTTGTTTCATCGATTTTTTCTAAAATGACGCCTTTATCGATCGTTTTATTAGTCTTTGTTAATTCGATCGTTTCTGAAGTATCTTTCACAGTAAATTTGACTGGTGTCGTATCCTTCACATACCCTGTTGGTGCTTCGATTTCCACCAGTTGGTAAGTTCCAGGCGCCATCGTCTCAAGTGAAAGCTTGCCAGATTTGTTAGTCACTAAGTCAGCATCTGTTTTAATTACTTTTCCTTTGCTATCTTGTAATTCAAAGACTGCCCCAGATAAAGCTTTTCCTGTTTTTTCGTCTGTCTTTGTCAGTGTGATCAAACCTGGTACAGCCGGTGATTTGGTATTTGTTTTTTCCACTTCAGCAGCCTTCGCTTGCGCTTTCGTGATCGTGAACTCAATGGCTGATGGATCTTTTTCATAGCCTGTCGGTGCTTGCGTTTCAACAAATTGATAATCACCTGGTGCCAAGTCGCTTACTTCCAGAATTCCATTCTCATCAGTAGCCAAATTGTCTTTTACAGGATTTTTATTGCTATCCTGTAATTCGAAAATTGCACCCTTCAATGTTGCCTTCGATTGTTCATCGACTTTTGTCAGTTTTACTGATCCAGTAGTCAATTTATTGGTTTTACTTAGATTAACGACTTGTCCTTGGCGTTCAGTGATCGAGAATTTAATTGGTTTTTCATCCAATTGATACCCCGTTGGTGCTGCTGTTTCCACAAACTGATAATCGCCTTTCGGCAGATCCGTCACTTTAAACTGCCCATCGGAGTCCGTTTCATGGTCTTCACTGACAATTTCGCCATCAGCTTTTTCTAATTTGAACTTGGCACCCGCTAATGGTTCATTCGTTTGATCATCTGTCTTCGTAAGCTCCACACTGTTTGGAATCGTTTCTTTGTTGACGACTTCTATTGTAGCCATGTCTTCGGTCAACGCGACCGCTTTGCCCGTTTCATAATCAGGATTGATCTCATAGCCATTCGGTGCTTTGCTTTCTTTTAATAGATAGTTGTCCAATGGCAATCCCGTAAAGGTTACCTTGCCGGTATCATCTGTATCGGCTTTCAGACCTGTTTCTGTGCCGTCTTCTTTAAGGATCTCAAAGGTCGCTCCTGCTAGAGGCTCATCCTTCTCATTTACTTTCAAGACGGATAGATCAGCAGTCTTCACTACCCCAGTTCCACTTCCACTGGTAAAGCTCAAATTGACGGTTGTATTGGCTTGTCGGTAGTAAACAGGCAATGCGCCATAGCTTGTAGAATTTACCTGAGACACATTTTTGACTCCGCCAGGAAACTCGCTGACAGTATTGTATTTTACTTGAATGTTGCTCTCCGCTTTGTAATCAGAAAAAGCGATCTTGAAGGTATTGCCCGTAATAGTCAAACGGTAATGATCCGTACTGATCTTTTCACCAGTGGCCGTATCAGTCACAACAAAAGAAGTTGGATCATAAGCTGCATTGGTCGTTCCTGGTGTCAAAGTATCTGTGATCTCAGGATCTTCCACGGTCATATCAGCTGAGATATTTCTAGTCGTAACCGTCCAATTCGCCACGTTTTCTTTTGCTGGATCTTTCGCGACTGATTTTAGCAATGCGTTTTCGTAATTATACGCATAAAGTGTCGTTTTATATTCTGCTGGTGCCTTCGTGTCATAAGTCACTTTCGCGACATTATCCAAGCGGCTGTAGACATACCAGTCTCGCTTAATTCGTGTCTGATATTTCACGTAAACCCGTTTAGCACCTAAGTTGCCAAATTCCAGATTAACCTGGTTGTTTTCAGTATCAATCTTCGTCGGGTAAACATCTGATCCTTCTTGAACCAGATTGTAATCATTCGTTAAATAGCGTGTCATATTGTCGATCATCGACTGACTAGTGACTTCTTCAAAACGCAGAGAACTTGGAACTAACTCTGTGCCGGCAGGCAAACTGTCTTCCATCTTCGTCAGATTGAACTTGGTCCCCGTGGAATTTAAGAAGACCAGCCAGTTTTGATACAAATAGTTGCCAGATGTACTTGCAGTTTGAGCAATTTTTGCTCCGCCAGTGTAATACGGATCGACGAAGGTGCCCTTTGCCTCATATTCGATGACACCTGGTGTGTCTCCATAATTTAACGTTGCTTTATTTTTGATGTCCGTTCGCTGATCAGATGTTTCGATCTTCGTTTTGATCGTGATAACCAATGTATCCTTCAATTCATTGTAATCACCAAGAAAATCGATTCGCACACCACCATTAAACTCATCCGGCGCACCGTTGACATTTGGTTGAGCCCCAACTGGTGAGCCGTTCTCATCAAATCGGGTTACTTTGTAATCAACATTTTCAACCAACGGAACTGATTCAGTATCAGAGATTTTTTTATTAATGGTCAATCCAGTGTAGTCCTTGACCGCACCAATAAAGTAATCATGAACAACCGGTTTCTTCATTGTATATTTCTCAGCATTGACGGTGATGTTCCATTCCATCGTCCGATTGAAGATATCGATCGTTCCGGCTTCTTTTGATAACAGATTTGGAATCAGACTCACTTGTGCTTCTTTCGTGACCGTTCCATTGGTTACCTTATTCTTAATCACACGTTCGGTCGGATCAGTAATTTTAGTCGAGTACTTGATCACGTATGCCTGCGTAGTATTCCCTTTAGGTGTAAAGGTTAATGAACCCGAGTTGTCAGGTGAAACAGTAAAGTCGCTTGCTCCATCACCTTGGGAAACTACATCGTAGCTGTTTCCGGTACTATAATTGAAACCAACTTTTTCAATACTGATTGAACCAGGTACCAGCTCGACTCCCTGATCTGTTAAATCTGTGATCAGTTGGGAAGCACTAGTTAGATGCTGTTCGTTAAAGTTGTACTTGATCTCCCAATCGATGGCACCAGTATCTTGATTAATCTTTCCTTTTGCTTCTAAAGGCTGCAAGGTCACAAACGTTTTAGACGTAGAGGAAGAATTTAGCTGGCTGCCGTTTTCAACGGTATATGAATACGCGTAAAAATAGTTGTACTCATTGCCTGAGATAGATTCATCCACATAATTCTTTCCATCGATTCCAGAAACAACCGATTCGGCAATGATCGCCTTTTTGCCGATATCTTTAAGCATTTTGATTTCTGCCGTCGCGCGAGTCGTACCCGCATTTTTATAAACAATTTCATAATCAACATCTTTGGTCAATAAAGTTTTACCGCCCACCAGCGTGCCGTTAAAATCAACATCACTGGCATAGACATTAACAGAATCAAAGCTGATTTTACTATTACTGTTATAAGCTTCGATTTGATATGTCCGATTGGTATTATCTGTTCGATCCAAATTGAAGGCCGACGTTAGATTCGATTTCTTAGGATTTAATGTATCCATCGTTAAAGCTGTGCTGTTTTTCCCAGGATCAACACTTGAAGTCATTTCTATTGAGAAAGTCGTTGGTGTTGGTGCTGTATCGAAAACCACCTTTTGGCTTTCTTCATCAATTCCTGTCACCTTTTCTAATGAAGTAACCAGTGTTAGATCATAAACCTCAGAAGAGACATTATCTTCTAAAAAGGTGATCGTCAATTCCTTTGTGGCCGCATTGATTGACCAATTTGCCGAGGTCATCGGACTGAAATCGCCAGAAAGATCTTTGGCGATCGCTACTTGAGCGGGCAATTGTGTCGTGAATGTATCACCGGCTTGATAACTCTTATTTGAAAAAGAGAATTTTAACGCCAGCTTGATCCCCGTCATATTCGGCAAGGTATCATTTGGCTGAACTTCATCTCCATTGATTTTGTACATTTTTACTGAACTGAAGATATTATCAGTAATTGCTGCACGTGCTTGTTTTTTTGGTGCCTCTTTATTTTCTGATTCTGTTGTTGCTTTAGTCGCTTCACTCGAACTCGTAGAACTGCTTTTTTCAACGCTTTTATCATCGCTGATGGCTGATGCCGTCGTTGATGAAGTTGAAGCAGCCGTTTTCGCTGAGGAGGAGATAGTTTCTTTAGACGCTGTTGAATTTGTTGTTGCTTCAGTTGTTCCTTGCGCGTAAGCAAAGGCTGGACTAAGCGTTTGTAAAACAAGTAACACAATCAACCCGAGTACCACTAATTTGTTTCTCATAATCGCTATCACCTTTCATGATTTTTTGCTGACCGAAAGCGATAACAGTGACTACTATGAATTACTTACGATTCGTTTCGTTATACAAATAATTTAAATATAATCGCTATCAGTTAATAAATTATAAAACACCGTTAATATTAAAACAATACCAAAAGCTATTTTTCATTTATAACTCCTAATTCTTTAATTAAAAATAAAATTGAGTTATTTTCCGCTTTAATTCCTTTACAAACAAAAGATGCTGGTAAAATTACCAACACCTCTGTTGTATAACGAAATAATTGGTTAACGTTCAACGATTCTTTCAATCTAGCCAATGTTCTTCATGATTATCACTTTTTTTACTAGCGTTAACGTGTCAATTTCTTTACCTGCCGTCGGCTGATTTGTCACTTCTTTCTTGTTCAAAATCAATCACAATTCGAAAGGCCTTCGTATTCACGGCCTCTTCAAAAGCCGTTTCGATCTGACTTAGCGGATAACACTTCGTTACGAATGGTTTTACATCGATAATTCCATGACTGATCAGGCGAGCCGCCCGAATGAAATCCCGCTTATTAGAGTTAGCGGTTCCTTTGATCTGCTGTCCTGTTTTGTGAATAGAATCAAATTTGATTCCCACAGGTTCATCTGGATAATAAGAGGAGTATAAAATCATCGTCCCAGTGTTGGATAGGTTCTCTACTAATTCGGGAATCAACTGGGCGGTCGGTATCGTATTAAAAATGATTTGCGCACCCAAGTTCTCCGTATACATCAGGACTTTCTCTGTTAGATTTTCTTTTATAGGATTCACGACATGTGCCGCTCCGAACTCTTCCGCTAATTTCAGCCGCTCTTCATTCGGATCGGAAACAATGACGATCGCCCCTCTTTTTTGAACCAGTTGTAAATGCAGCAGCCCCATGATTCCCGCTCCGATAATCAAGACATAATCACCAAAATCCACCGCTGCTGTCTCCACACTATGCAGTACACAAGATAAGGGTTCTGTTAATGACGCCTCTTCTGGACGAACATTTTGATAACTGAAAATATTGGCCGGATCAACCAAAAGATATTCGGATAATCCCCCCATTCCTTTATGGGGCAGCCCCAGCTGCTGTTTGCTGTGATCAAAGTTCAGACAGTTCTGCTCTTCGCCTATCCGACAGTAATAGCAATGACCGCAGGCTAAATTTGTTCCAAAAACAATTTTGTCCCCTGCTTGCCAATCCCCTGCAACCGTTTCGCCGATCTGCACGATCTCTCCTGCGATTTCATGTCCGCCAATAAATGGAAATACGACCTTTTTAACACCGGTATATACACGCTGCTCCCAAGTGCAGATGGCACAGGTATCGATTTTCATTAAAATCTTATCTTGCGGAACTTCAGGCAGGGGCGTCTCTTCAATGACTACATTTTTTACATCATAAAATACTGCTGTTTTCAAACTTACTCGCTCCTTTATCTTTGATCAAACATAAAAAAACCGACATCAGAAGAAATGGCGCTTCTTTCTAACGTCGGTTTCCGTTTATATCGAGTTCACAATCAAACCGATCGCAGCTAGAATCGCGCCGCCAACGATTTGGATAACCAACACTTTGGTTGGTGTATATTTTTTATGTTTCAACAAATAATACGTCAGTAAAGTTACACCCAGCGGCAGGATGCCTTTTACCAAAGCATCCAGCACATCCGTTTGGATCGAAAGGCTCTCTTTCCCGCTAAGATGAATACTTAGAAGCTGTCTTCATGAATTTAAAAACGCTTGATAATTACCGATATAAAAGCAAGTCGTATGAAGTTTTCGGCAGAAGAAAGGCTTAATTCATAGTCTTTTGACAGTCTTCTACAGTTA
>Ga0153985_1000035_pt1 | contig 41852 bp, 39 predicted proteins | sample TSGA069MetaG_FD_104715 | JGI IMG/M metagenome (GOLD analysis project Ga0153985, IMG submission 104715) | Attine ant fungus gardens microbial communities from Georgia, USA - TSGA069 MetaG | ecosystem: Host-associated > Fungi > Mycelium > Unclassified | place: USA: Georgia, Alexander Wildlife...
ACCACCTTTCCCATCTAAGTATTCTTGAACTACTTTCAATTTGAATTCAAAACTATATTTAGCCATAAAAAATACCGACCTCCAAGAGTTAGATTTTGGTCTAACTTTTGGGGGGCGGTTCAATAGAGCAGGCTCATATCTTTTTTAGCGAATAACTTCTATTTTGTAGCCATCAGGATCCGTGATGAAATAGTAAGAAGGATCAGTACCTGGTAACCCCTTCATATCAGTTACGTTAAACCCTTTAGCTTTTTGTTCGCCATGAAGTTTTTCAATATCTTCAGAGCGAATCGCGATGTGGCCATAGCCGTCACCTAAATCGTATGCTGCATGATCGTAATTATAGGTAAGCTCCAATTCATAATCATCACCTGGTAAAGTTAAATAAACTAAAGTGAATTTTGAATCTGGGAAATCACGGCGGCGAGACTCAACAAAGCCGAATGCTTCTTGATAAAATTTTACAGATGCTTCCAAATCTTTTACCCGAACACAAGTATGTGCCATTTTCATAAATAGATATCCTCCTAATAATTATTAATTTCATGATAACATAAAAATTCAATTTGCCAGTATTTATGCTCAGCGGTTGTTTATGAGTTTTTTTTAATGTAAACTAACAAGTAAATACTTTTAGCAGGAGGGCATCAATGATCCCAGTGTTTGGCGTAAAGGAAGCTGAAAAGAATTATAAAGCGCGCTATGCAGCTTACGCGATTTTAGTGAATGATGAAGAGGAAATTGCACTTGTACAAGCTCCTAATGGCGCATTTTTTTTACCTGGAGGAGAAATCGAGGGGAATGAAACGAAAGAAGAGGCCATCGAACGTGAAATGCTGGAAGAATTAGGCTTTGAAGTAGTTTTAGCTGATTACTTAGGACAAGCTGATGAATACTTTTATTCACGTCATCGGACGACCTATGTCTACAATCCGGGTTATTTTTATTCCACCAAAAGTTGGGTACAAGTTTCTGAACCTCTGGAGGAAGGAAATAACAGCAGCTGGGAATCGCCAAAAAAAGCGATTGAGTTATTAAAACGCGGCAGTCACAAATGGGCCGTAGAAGAATGGTTAAAAAAGAACACTTTCTGAGCGAAAGTGTTCTTTTTTTTTATTCTACTAGAGAGCCATTTCTAATATGTTTAGCGAATGCTTGATAATAGTCATCGAACAGGTCGGAGTTTTTACTATCTTGTTGTGTCATTTCTTTTGGATAATAAAAACGAACATCACCTTGTCCTTGACCAGTCAGTGCTGACACTAATTGACTGGCCTTTGATAATTCGATTAACGTGCCATCTTTTTGCATTAATTCGATCTGGGTTCGATGGCTACCTTTTTCTGGATGGTAAAGATCATATGGCAGGTCATAGCTGGAATTGATAGCAGTATAGTAACGAGGGTTAAAACCAGCTTTCTCAACTAATGCTTTCATTTCAATTAATAATGGGTTCTCACTAGAATCGATAGTTATAGATTTCAAGGGCTTTCTATTTAAAAAACGATAAGCTAAGTCACTCAAAATCAAATCCTGTTCATCCATCCATTGAGCAAAATAGGTATTTAATATACCATCATCTAGTTTCAGATAATCCTCTAATGAAAATTCTTGATTCAAAAAAGGAATCAAGAATTGCGAATGGAAAGAAAAGATTTCCGCATCCTCTTGATACAATTCGTGTGCACGATCTAACAAATGCTCTAATAACACTTCCATCGCTCGAGAAACTGGATGAAAATAAACTTGAACATACATTTGATAACGGCTGACGATATAGTCTTCTACCGCATGCATTCCATTCATCGAAAAAGCGATTCCTCCTTCATAAGGGCGAATAACTCGTAAAATTCTGGTTAAATCAAAAGTACCATATTCGGTCCCCGTGTAGTAAGCATCTCGTAATAAGTAATCCATTCGATCGGCATCAATTTGACTTGAAATCATTTGAACAACTTGTGGATTTTCATAAGTTTTAGTAATCACGCTGGCAACTTTTTCGGGAAAACCTTCTTCAACATTATTCAAGATTTGGAATACTTCTGTTTCTGGTGAAGTGATGATAGCTACGGTTAGGGCCTCGTGATCAGTGTGAAAGATGTGTTCAAATGTATGAGAATAAGGACCATGTCCAATATCATGCAACAATGCCGCACATAATGCGACTAAGCGATGAGAGTCGTCCCAGCCATCTTTCCCGTATTTCTCGTTAGAATAGTTCCGTTGGAAAATATCACAAATTCGACGAGTGATATCATAAACACCTAAAGAATGGGAGAAACGACTGTGTTCTGCCCCATGAAAGGTGTAAGAGGTCGTTCCCAACTGCTTTATTCGTCGCAAGCGTTGAACTTCCTTAGAATTAATCAGATCAAGGATCACCTGATGTTGGACGTGAATGTAGTTATGAACGGGATCACGAAAAACTTTTTCTAGTGGAAGCATTTGATATTTATAAGTCATTGAGAACCTCCTGAATAATCAAGTTTCGTTGCTGCATATTTTCAATGCGGCGTTGGTATTCTTTTAATTGATAGAAGTTTGGTAGAAAACTTGTTTGATCATTGTGAGACATCACCTGCAGCAGTTCTTTTTTTACCGAGTCAACTGTTACATTTACTGGAGCTGTGTCGTTCAGTGTTGTCATACTTGTTGGATTAACTGCGGGATACTCGTTTCCAAACTTTTCCTGCAATCCACTTTGATAATAGGAACGAACAAGCTCACCACGAAAATTTTGGTCATCGTTGACGCTAAGGTACATCATGATTGCTACACCATCTTTGACTCGTCGTTGGGCAATACCAGCAATTTTCTTTCCATTAATAGAAAGGTCATACTTTCCTGGACAATATGAATCACGAACTTCACCAATTTGTAATCCCAACTTGCCAAAACTGGTGTGCTCTAGCCAGTCTACCATTGCTTCGTACCCATCATCAATTGATAAGGTGGAAATCGTATCCTTAGGAAGAATCAAAGAAACATTTAATATTCCGGAATCATTTACTACCCCTAAGCCTCCAGCGTTACGTAATAGTAAATGATAGTTTTTCTTTTTAATGGTTTTTAATGCTTCATTGAAATAGTTGACACGGCTATCTTTCATTCCTAAGATTAAAGTTTGTGGCAGTTGCCAAAAATGAATAATACGTTGATTTCGATCTCCACTGAATTCTGTCAGCACATCAGTCAAAGCAAAGGGATTGAATAAATCCTGTTCTGGGAGCATACCTTGATCAAAAAGTAATGCCTTTTCCATCTAATCTTCCTCTCGTTCCTTGTTTTCTCTTTCTATTATAAACAAAAAATACGGAAAGCAAGTAATTAAGCCACTTAAAAAGAAGAAGTAGTTGACAAAAAAAGCAAAACCGACAAAAATAAATAGTGGAAGGAGTGGAAGCTCTGTGAATATAAAAGAAGGCATTCCCGCAAAAATAAAAGTTCAAACGAAGGTCACTCAAAACAATGAGACAGAAGACTTCGTATTTGATCTCCCTGGTCAAGTAGTCAAGATGGGAGATACCCTGTACATTCGTTACAAAGAAGTACAACCTGATGGACAAGAATTTCCAGTTACTGTAAAAGTAACACCAGACTCACAAGTACAATTGATTCGTTCTGGTGAAGGGCGAATGAGGATGCATTTTGCATATCGCGAAAAAATGGAAACAAACTACAAAACTCCTTTTGGCACCTTTATGATCTCGACCTATGCAAAAAATTTACATGTGAGTTTAAAGGATCGTCCATTTTCAGGTATTATCAACATTGATTATGCGCTTTATATGAAGGAAGAAAAAGTCGGTGATTATCATTTGGTACTGGAATTTACTACTTAAGTATAAGAAAGGTTTGCTTTTTAGTCTTTGATTTTGTATGATAAGGAGTAGACTTTGAAAGGACGTGTCATACTTGGAACTTAGTATTTTTGATGGTTTGAACAAAGATGAATTATCAATGATTGAAGTGGCACACGCAATTCTGGAAGAACGCGCAGATGTAATGGATTTTTCGGATCTAGTCAATCAAATCCAAAACTATCTTGGCAAATCAGACAGTGAGATTCGTGATGCATTAGCACAATTTTATACCGATTTGAATATTGATGGAAGTTTTATTTCTCTAGGAGATAATCGCTGGGGATTACGTTCATGGTATGCAATTGATTCAATTGATGAAGAAGTAAACCATGGCTTAGAAGATGAAGAAGAAGACAAACCACGTCGTAAAAAACGTAAGAAAGTCAATGCTTTTATTAATGGTGATGAAGACGCAATTGACTATAACGATGACGATCCTGAAGATACGGATCTGTTAGCTGACGATGAAGAAGATGAAATCGATGACGATGACGACGATGATGATGACGAAATCGCAGCATACAACTCTGATTTACAAGAAATCGGTGCTGATGCGAATGAAGACGACGAAGAGGTTGTCCCAGGCGGAATCGAAGATGATCTAAGTGTAATCGATGATGACGATGATGAATTTGAAGAAGAAGATGGAGAAGAAGATGGAGAAGAAGAGTAGATCAATTGATCTACTCTTTTCTTTTTTTCTGGCCAATGAGGCCTATATCTACTATAACGAATGACATGAAATGATTGCTTTAAACGATCAAGAAAATGCTCAACTAAGTAGGAGAATAATCTTAAATAAATAGAGTACTATTTCGTATATTCATTTGGCAAGAGGCATTAGTTGAATGAAAATTGATAAGTATCCATTAAAAAAGTATAATGGGTTTTACGGAGTGGTACTAATTCAATTGAAAAAAAGAAACGACACTCCTCAAAAAAGAGAAGTGTCGCAAAAATACGCGCCCTAAGGGAATCGAACCCCTGTCTCAAGAACCGGAATCTTACGTGATATCCACTACACTAAGGGCGCAAGCACGATTATTAGTTTAGCATATAATTTTAAAAAAACAAGGGGAAAGTCTATGAAGTTTCAACAAGGGTATTCGCAAAAGCAACAACAAACCCAAGAATTGGCGATGACACAGGAATTGCAGCAAGCCATTCAAATTTTACAATTTAACACTGAAGAGTTGCAAGATTATGTTGAAACGGTCTCTTTAGAAAATCCACTGTTTGAAGTAGTCGCACCAAAAATCCAAAGTGACTTGATGCAAATGCATAGTGGAGCAGTTAAGGAAGAGTCGTTCATCCAGATTGCCGATCATCCAGTTTCTTTATTTGAACATTTGATCAATCAAATTCACTTGAATTATCGAGATACTTTAATTCGTGAAATTATGTTAGTACTAGTTGAGTATATTGATGTGAATGGCTACTTGAAGGTTGACGAAGAAGAGATCAAACAGGAATTAAACGCCACAGATATTCAATATCTTGATGCCTTAACACTGCTGCAACAATTAGATCCGCCTGGTGTAGCTGCTAGAAATTTACAGGAGTGTTTGATGCTGCAAACTGAACAGGATGATTACGCACCAGAGTTGGCTTATCTTCTATTAGAAGAATCCTTTGATGCGATTGCTAAAAGAAAATTTGAACAAATAGCAAAGTCTTATCAAATCAGCTTGGCGCAAGTTCAGCAGATTCTTGACTATATTCGAACACTGAACCCATTTCCAGGAGCAAGTTTTGGAGGTCAAGACTCAAATTTCATTATTCCAGATCTGACATTGGTAAGAAGAGAAGGTCAATTAGTCGTTCTATCGAATAAGCGTGGACAACTGCGGCTAAACTTTCAAGAAAATTATTTTAATCGTTTGAAACAACAGGCTGATGAAGAAACAAAAATTTATTTAAAAGAAAAGCTCCAGCAGTTCGAGTGGTTGAATAAAACGCTAGGCCAACGAAAAGATACGATTCTTGAAGTTGGAAAGATCATCGCTCAACATCAGGCACATTTTTTTGAAGAAAAGCAGGGGGCATTAAAACCATTAATGTTGAAAGATGTTGCGAAACAATTGGAGGTTCACGAGTCAACGATTAGTCGCGCGGTGAATGGTAAATATATCGAGACTGATTTTGGGGTCTTTGAATTACGAAGCTTTTTCGTAAACAAAGTGAATGACGAAGATACGTCTGCTGACGAAGTCAAACAAATGATTGCTTCATTTGTTGAGCAAGAAGATAAACGTAAACCATTATCCGACCAAAAGATTGTTGAATTGCTCGCAGAAAAGGAACAGAAAATATCTCGCCGGACGGTTGCAAAGTATCGAGATGCACTAAATATTCCCAGCTCATCGAAAAGAAAACGTTTTGATTAGGCCAAGTAAAAAAACTTGGCTTTTTCCTTGCGTAGAAGGTATAAAACTGTTACACTTTGTCATGTAAGAAATCAACAAATTCCAAAAGAGTAATTTGATTTTCTTATATTTTTTTAGAATTCATGGGTCGCTAAAAGTCTATGAGGGACTACTTAAGTCCAACGGAGGAGTTCCTTTGTTAAGTGAATTAAGAGTGCTTGAAGCAGTCGCCCCTGATGTATTAGAGGTCGTAAAAAAAAGATATCGCATTATGCAGAATATTTTTTGGATGCAGCCTATCGGTCGGAGAAACTTGGCTGATTCATTGGGTCTTACTGAACGTGTTTTACGGAGCGAGACAGATTATCTTAGGGACCAGCGTTTGATTGATGCGACAAAGAGCGGTATGTTGTTAACTGAAAAAGGTGAAGGGCTGTTGCAACATCTAGAACTATTGATGGAACAGTTCACTGGCATGGATCAGTTAGAAAAGCAACTTGCTTCATTTTTTAAAATTGAACGTTGTTTGATTGTTTCTGGTAATAGCGATGAACAGGAAAAAGTGATTGGTGAATTTGGGGAACTAGTTGATGAAGCATTACAGCGTCAATTACCAGATGGCCGAAATATTATTGCAGTAATGGGTGGAACGACGATGGCCGAAGTTGCCAGACATGTGAGCCCGTTAGAAACAGCAAAACGGCACAATCTCTTTGTTCCAGCTAGAGGTGGGATTGGTGAATCAGTGTCAATCCAAGCAAACTCAGTGAGTGCGTTGATGGCAGCAAATGCTCATGGCGAGCATCGCGCATTATATGTACCGGAACAATTAAGTGAAGAAGCGTATCATACACTGCTGAAAGAACCTTCGATCAGAAGTGTCTTGGCGATGATTAAAGAGGCTAACTGTGTTGTTCACAGTATTGGTCGAGCCGTGCATATGGCGGCTAGACGAAAAATGTCGGAAGATGAGATTGTTCGTCTAAAACAAAAAAATGCTGTTGCAGAATCATTTGGTTACTTTTTTGACGAGAATGGAGAAATCGTTCATAAAGTGCCACGTATTGGATTATCTTTAGAAGATATTCAAAAGATGTCAACGGTTCTCGCAGTCGCTGGTGGTAAAAGCAAAGTAAAAGCCATTACAGCTTACATGAAAAATGCTCCAAAACAGACGTGGCTCATCACTGATGAAGCTGCTGCAAACGAGATTTTAAAAGGGGCATCCCCTTTAAAATAAATATATTTTTTGATTCCATAAGGAGGAAATCTTAAATGACAGTAAAAGTTGGAATTAACGGATTTGGACGTATCGGACGCTTAGCATTCCGCCGTATCCAAGATGTAGCAGGATTAGAAGTTGTAGCTATCAATGACTTAACAGACGCTAAAATGTTGGCTCACTTGTTAAAATATGATACAACTCAAGGTCGCTTTAACGGAACTGTTGAAGTTCATGATGGTTCATTCAACGTGAACGGAAAAGAAGTTAAAGTTCTTGCTAACCGCAACCCTGAAGAATTACCTTGGGGAGAACTAGGAGTAGATATCGTATTAGAATGTACTGGATTCTTCACTTCAAAATCTGCTGCTGAAAAACATTTAACAGCTGGTGCTAAACGTGTTGTTATCTCAGCTCCTGGTGGTAACGATGTTCCAACAATCGTTTACAACACTAACCACGAAACTTTAACTGGTGACGAAACAGTTATCTCTGGTGCTTCATGTACTACTAACTGTTTAGCTCCTATGGCTAAAACTTTAAATGATGAATTTGGTGTTGTTGAAGGATTAATGACAACTATCCATGCTTACACAGGGGACCAAATGACTCTTGATGGACCTCATCCTAAAGGTGACTTCCGTCGTGCGCGTGCTGCTGCAGCAAACATCGTGCCTAACTCAACTGGTGCTGCTAAAGCTATCGGTTTAGTTATTCCTGACTTGAATGGTAAATTAGACGGAGCTGCTCAACGTGTTCCTGTTGCTACTGGTTCATTAACTGAATTAGTTACTGTTCTTAACAAAAAAGTTACTGTTGATGAAGTAAATGCAGCTATGAAAGCAGCTGAAACTGAATCATTCGGTTACAATACTGACGAAATCGTTTCTTCAGATATCGTAGGTATGACTTACGGTTCATTATTTGACGAAACTCAAACTAAAGTAATGACAGTGGGCGAACAACAATTAGTTAAAACTGTTGCTTGGTATGATAACGAAATGTCATACACTGCTCAATTAGTTCGTACTTTAGAATACTTCGCTAAACTTTAAGATTTAAGTTGAACGAAGGCAACATTGTCTGAAACAAGGCGGGGAAGCAACGCGCTTCTCCGTTTTTTTGTAAGTTTATCATTGGCTCTTTTGTTGAAAAGAGTTGTATAATAATAAAGATTTAAAAAAATTATTTGGAGGTTTTCTTTCATGGCAAAAATGACAGTTAAAGATCTTGACTTGAAAGACAAGAAAGTTTTAGTTCGTGTGGACTTCAACGTTCCTGTTAAAGATGGCGTGATTACTGATGACACTCGTATCAAAGCGGCGTTACCAACAATCAACTACATTTTAGAACAAGGCGGCAAAGCAATTTTGTTCTCTCACCTAGGTCGTGTGAAAACAGAAGAAGACAAAGCAGGCAAGTCATTAAAACCTGTAGCTGAACGCTTAAGCGAATTATTAGGTAAAAAGGTAACATTTGTACCTGAAACTCGTGGTTCTGAATTAGAAGCAGCAATCGCAGACATGAAAGACGGCGAAGTGGTTGTCTTTGAAAACACTCGTTATGAAGATATCGACGGTAAAAAGGAAAGCGGCAATGACGCTGAACTTGGTAAATACTGGGCTTCACTAGGCGATGTATTCGTCAATGACGCATTTGGTACTGCTCACCGTGCTCACGCTTCAAACGTAGGTATCGCTTCTACTGGAATTCCAACTGTTGCTGGATTCTTGATGGAAAAAGAAATCAAATTCATCGGCGAAGCTGTTGAAGAACCTAAACGTCCTATGATCGCGATCTTAGGTGGCGCAAAAGTTTCCGACAAAATCGGCGTAATCAAAAACTTGATTCCTAAAGCTGACAAAATCTTGATCGGCGGCGGAATGACTTATACATTCTACAAAGCTAAAGGCATGGAAATCGGCAATTCATTAGTAGAAGCTGACAAAGTGGAATTAGCAAAAGAATTGATCGAAGCAGCTGGCGATAAATTAGTTTTACCAGTTGACTCAATCACAGCGGCTGAATTCTCAAATGATGTTCCAACTGAAGAACATACTGGTGATGTTCCTGTTGGACAAATGGGTCTTGACATTGGGCCAGAATCAATTGCTTTGTTTGCTCAAACATTAGAAGGTGCGAAAACAGTTGTTTGGAACGGACCTATGGGTGTGTTCGAAATGAGCAACTTCGCTCGCGGAACTATCGGTGTGTGTGAAGCAATTGCAAACTTAAAAGACGCTACAACGATCATCGGTGGTGGGGACTCTGCAGCAGCAGCTGAACAACTTGGCTTTGCTGACAAATTCACTCACATTTCAACTGGTGGCGGTGCAAGTCTTGAATTACTAGAAGGTAAAGAACTACCTGGACTAGCAGCAATCAACGACAAATAATCAGAAAAGTACTTTGAGCTCGTTAAGCTCTCGAGTACCAAGTAGGTACTGTTCTACATCAGCTCTGCTTCGGCAATCGCTGTGTGTCACTTCAATAAGTCTAAAATTTTGATGAATTGCTTCTCAAATTTCTAAAATTTTTCGTTTATTGTTGAAGAGAGCTAGCTCGTAATACTAGACAATCAAAATTTTAAAAGGAGTTTTTTAAATGCGTAAACCAATTATCGCTGGTAACTGGAAAATGAATTTAACTGCCTCAGAAGCAAAAGACTTTGCCGAAGCAGTAAAAACTAAAATTCCTGCAAACGATAAAGTAGATTCAGTGATTGGATCACCTGCTTTATTCTTACAAGAATTAGTTGAAGCAGCAAAAGGCACTGAACTAAAAATCTCTGCTCAAAACTGCTACTGGGAAAATGCTGGAGCATTCACTGGTGAAACTTCACCGGCAGCTTTAGCTGACCTTGGTGTGGATTATGTAATCATCGGCCATTCAGAACGCCGTGAATACTTCCACGAAACAGACGAAGAAATCAACAAAAAAGCCAAAGCAATCTTTGCTAACGGTATGTTGCCAATTCTTTGCTGCGGCGAGTCTTTAGAAACTTATGAAGCTGGCAAAACAGCTGAATGGATCGAAGGACAAATCAAAGCTGGTTTAGCTGATCTTTCTTCAGAACAAGTTTCAAGCATGGTGATTGCTTATGAACCAATCTGGGCTATCGGTACTGGTAAATCTGCTGACGCGCAAATCGCTGATGAAATCTGTGGCGTTGTTCGTTCAACAGTTGAAGGTATCTACGGCAAAGAAGTTTCTGAAGCTGTTCGTATTCAATACGGCGGTTCAGTAAAACCAGAAAACATCGCTGAATACATGGCAAAAGAAAACGTTGACGGTGCTTTAGTCGGTGGAGCCAGCTTAAAAGCTGATTCATTCTTAGCTTTATTAGAAGGCGCAAAATAATTTTTTACCGAAAATTGCAGCTTTTGTTTGCAACTGTCAGCAATTTTCACTAATATTGGTTATAAGGGTTTTTAAACCCCTATTTACAAAAAAACAAATTTTAAAGGAGAGACAAAACATGTCAATTATCTCAGATGTTTACGCACGCGAAGTCTTAGATTCACGTGGTAACCCAACAATCGAAGTAGAGGTTTATACAGAAGACGGCGCATTCGGCCGCGGTATGGTTCCTTCAGGTGCTTCAACAGGTGAATACGAAGCCGTTGAATTACGTGATGGCGACAAAGCTCGTTACGGTGGTAAAGGTGTTACTAAAGCAGTTGATAATGTAAACAACATCATCGCTGAAGCAATCATCGGCTACGACGTACGCGACCAAGCTGCAATTGATGCTGCTATGATCGAATTAGATGGCACTCCTAATAAAGGTAAATTAGGTGCAAACGCTATTCTTGGTGTTTCTATCGCTGTTGCTCGTGCAGCTGCTGATTACTTAGAAATCCCATTGTACAACTACCTTGGCGGATTCAATACAAAAGTTTTGCCTACTCCTATGATGAATATCATCAACGGCGGATCACATGCGGATAACTCTATCGACTTCCAAGAATTTATGATCATGCCTGTTGGCGCTCCAACATTCAAAGAAGCTTTACGTTATGGTGCAGAAGTATTCCACGCTTTAGCTTCAATCTTAAAATCTAAAGGTTTAGCTACTTCAGTTGGTGACGAAGGCGGATTCGCTCCTAACCTTGGTTCTAACGAAGAAGGTTTCGAAGTAATTATCGAAGCGATTGAAAAAGCTGGCTATGTACCTGGTAAAGACATCGTTCTTGCTATGGATGCTGCTTCTTCAGAATTCTACGACAAAGAAAAAGGTGTTTACGTTTTAGCTGATTCAGGCGAAGGCGAAAAAACAACTGAAGAAATGATCGCATTCTACGAAGAATTAGTTGCTAAATACCCAATCATCTCAATCGAAGATGGCCTAGACGAAAACGACTGGGAAGGTACTAAGAAATTAACTGAAGCTTTAGGCGATAAAGTTCAATTAGTTGGTGACGACTTGTTCGTTACAAACACTGAAAAATTAGCAAAAGCAATTGATTTAGGTGTTGCTAATTCAATCCTTATCAAAGTTAACCAAATCGGTACGTTAACAGAAACTTTCAATGCTATCGAAATGGCTAAAGAAGCTGGCTACACAGCAGTTGTATCTCACCGTTCTGGTGAAACAGAAGATTCAACAATCTCTGATATCGCTGTTGCAACAAATGCTGGTCAAATCAAAACTGGTTCTCTTTCACGTACTGACCGTATTGCTAAATACAATCAATTATTACGTATCGAAGACCAATTGGGTGATGTTGCAGAATATAAAGGAATCAAATCTTTCTACAACTTAAAAAACAACCCATTCATCGGTAAATAATAGACACAGATTAATTTTCGCTACTGTTTTTAGGTAGCAGCTTTTCTAGTAATACCGAAAATATTGTGTAACAAGATTTCCCTCATCTAATCATGGATGAGGGTTTTTTGTATTTTTTGATTAATAAGCTATGAACTGAGAACAATCTGATAAGAAAATTTAGCAACAATATTAAAATAAGTCTTTTTTTAGGTAGACGATAGATCTTGTTATGTGGTTATAATAAAGGAAGCTATATATTTTAGGCTGTAAAGATGGTTGGAACTTTATTTTTACAATATAATTTGGAGGGATTTATGAAAAAGATTGTTGGGTTAGCAGCTATTGTTGCAAGTGTTCTTTTATTGACAGGGTGCAATAATGATAAGGAACAAAAAAGAGAAGCGAGTATTTCGCAGTCGTCTTCTGAGGAAAAGAAGAAGTTTGAAATTATTTGTTTTAAAACCTATGAAACAGATGAGCTGGGGAAGGCAATTATCACTGGCACGACAGAGCCGAACGCGACGGTTTCTATGGATGATCAAAAAGAAACCGCAGATGAACATGGCCTGTTTCGTTTAGAGTATCAATTGACCGAACCAGAAACCAAAGAATTAACACTAGTTTCTAAGAAAAATAGCGAAAAGGCTGAAAAAAAGATTAAAATAGAGCCATCGGAAAGTTATCTACGCTTTAAAGAAGAAACTTCAGCATCAAAAGCTACAGTAGAAGCGCAATCGTCTACTGAGACTAGTCAGTCTGCGACACAAACGACGCCTTCTTCATCAACTGAACAGCCGCAAAAAGATGATCAAGTCGGACAAGTGCTAGTGAGTCCTAACGGATCAGCAGTTACTGTTCTTCGTGTTTTACCAAATGGCGAGCGGGTTATTAGCGAGGAAACCTCACAAGCAGATTTGAATAATGATGGTGTCTTAACATTCGAAGAGCTGACTCAAGCCGAGAATGATTTAAACAAGCAAACGGAAGAAATTAGACGTAAACAGCTGGAAGAAATGGAATAGAGGTAAACAAAGACCCGTGAAGGAACTTCTTCGCAGGTCTTTTTGAATTAATACTCTTGATGTAATGCATGAAGTGCATGAGCAACAGTGGGATGTTGGATGGGACAATAAGCTTGCTTATCCCATAATTGTTGGAACTGTTTCTCTACTTCAGGCTGCATTGAGGTGAAAATCAATTTTTGATTGGTTAATGTAGCAATTGAAAAATAGTCAGAAAAAGTATCACAGGCAGTTAAGTCAATACTTGGCACTCCGCGAAGCGAGAAAATGATGCCTTTTCTATCTACAACTTGATCTAACTCTTTTTTTAGCTGATTAGCAGACATAAAAAACAACGGACCGGTGATGTAAATGACCGCCCAATCAGAACTTATGTCAGAATGAGGAAGTCCGATTCTTTGCCAATCGATTTCTTCGGTGACGATTGAAATTTGAGCGCTTTTCGCGATAAAGAAAATACATCCGCAAATAACTCCGATTACGATCGCGATGCTTAAATCAAAAATGATTGTACTAAGCATAGTTACGAAAAATAAAAGTATTGCTGTTCGATTTTTCTGCTTAATCATCGTTTTGATAGTTGCCCATTCATGCATTCGCCAGCTAGTAATAAGCAGAACGCTGGCAAGTGCCGCCATTGGAATCTGCGACATGATTGGTGCAAAAATAATCATAGATAAAAATAGAAAAAGAGCGTGGAAAATCCCAGCTAATCGTGTTTGAGCCCCAGATTTTATTGCTACACTCGTTCGTGCAATCGCGGCTGTTGCCGGAATTCCCCCAAAAAAAGGTAAAATCATATTACCGATTCCTTGAGCAATCAATTCTTGGTTGCTATCAAGATCTTTACCAGTCATACGGCCGGCAGACGCTCCGCAAAGTAAGCTTTCTATCATACCTAACATTGCAATACTTAAAGCAGGTAAAAACAGTTGTTTTACTAATGATAGATTGAGCGATGTTAAGTGGAGCCGTTCGCCGGTTAACAATGAAGTTGGAATCTTACCAACCTTTTCAACAGGTAGTTTGAATATAATAGAAGCAAAAGTAGCTAGAATAATTGCAACCAGGGATGCTGGTAAGAACTGGCTCCATTTTTTTGGATAAAAAATCAGCAATAATAAAACGATTATACCTAACAATAATGTAGGAAGATCAGGTGTGAAGCTGGAGCGGTAACTGATTAATTTTGCTAAAGCACTCTCACCAATGGATGTAGTACCAAAAAAATTGTCAATTTGTCCCAAAGCAATAATGATAGCAATACCAGAAGTAAAACCTGTAATAACTGGTGAGGGAATGAATGAAGTAAGACTCCCGAGCTTAAATACACCTGCAATAAGCAAAATGGCACCAGCGATAAATGTTGCGACCAAAACCCCCGCTAAACCTTGTGTTGCGATAATTCCAGTTAAGATGGCAGCCATTGCTCCTGTTGGACCAGAAATCTGATAGAACCCTCCTGAAAGTGTTCCGATAGCAATCCCTGCTATGATAGACGTAATCATTCCGGCTGCTGCGTCGGCACCGCTAGACACACCAAAAGCTAAAGCCAATGGTAACGCCACGGCGGCGACTGTCAATCCGGCTAATAGATCTTTTTGGAGTTTCCCTTTAGAGTAATGTCGAAATTCTTGTTGTAACAAATTCTTATAACGCTTGATCGCAAAACACTCCTTTTTGAAAATACGACAAAAGCCCGCAAATAAACGGGCCTTTGATAAAATTTTAAAACCATCTTTAACTATAAAAGAGTAGCGATAAAAGTACAATGGTTTTATTATGATTTTTATACACGAGCTGTTTTTTATTACTTTTGGCAATGAATCAGCTTTTTTTTGACTATTTTGATATACTAGAGCCAAAAGAATCCTATCTATAAGGAAGTGAAAAGATGGCAAAAGATGAATTGCAGCAACATTTAGATAAGGGCCGTTTTGGTACCGCGAGAATCAATCCAGATGAACAGCGTAAATATTTAGGAACGTTTCGAGAACGGTGTTTTGTGAGTATGACGGTGCGGGAGATGAGTAGTAAACAAGATCGTGAAAATCTGATAGAAGAAATAAAAAAATATCCAGAAGGCAAGTTGCTGATCAATGGTGGAGTGAATGAGAAGTTGCAAAAAGATTTTATTGCGTTAGCTTCGAAAAATGCAACAGATTTTACTATTGTAAATGATACAATAGTCGAATCGGATGAAAGTATCGGAGTATTGTTAGTAACAGACCATGCAGTAAATGAGGAAATTATTGATATTGAAGAAAAATACCCGCAAGAAAAAAATGCGGATAGTGAAGCGCCAAAAGAGAAAAAGGGATTCTTTGGCAGATTATTTGATTAAGGATAATGAGGCAATCAATAATTTCAGTTGACATTTTTACCAAGTGTCGCTATTATATTGCTTGGGCACCCTTTTAGTAAGGGTCAAGTGTTTAGTTAATTCACAGCTCCCTATTCAAATTGGATAGGGAGCTTTATTTTGTTTTATCTAGACGTTTCCTGCAAATTAGTATGAAGGAGTTTTTTCATTTATGACAAAGTATATTTTTGTAACTGGCGGCGTAGTTTCATCAATCGGCAAAGGGATTGTGGCAGCATCATTAGGTCGTTTGCTTAAGAATCGTGGATTAAAAGTTACCATCCAAAAATTTGATCCTTATATCAATGTCGATCCAGGTACGATGAGTCCTTACCAACATGGGGAAGTTTTTGTAACAGACGATGGTGCTGAAACGGATTTGGACTTGGGTCACTATGAACGTTTTATCGATATTAACTTGAATCAATACTCCAACGTAACGACAGGAAAAATCTATTCAGAAGTTATTCGCAAAGAACGTAAAGGTGAATACTTAGGTGCGACAGTCCAAGTTATTCCACACATCACAAATGAGATCAAATCAAAAATCATGCGTGCTGCGAAGATGACAGACTCAGACGTAATCATTACAGAGGTTGGGGGTACTGTTGGAGATATCGAATCATTGCCATTTCTTGAAGCGTTGCGTCAAATGAAAGCAGAAGTTGGTGCTGATAATGTGATGTATATTCATACAACATTGATTCCTTATCTGAAGGCTGCAGGTGAAATGAAAACTAAACCAACACAGCATAGTGTAAAAGAATTACGTGGTTTAGGGATTCAACCAAATATTTTAGTCGTCCGTACAGAATCACCGGTTTCTCAAGGAACAAAAAATAAGTTGGCACAATTCTGTGACGTGGCTCCAGAAGCAGTTATCGAATCACGTGATGTGGAAACTCTTTACTCAATCCCATTAGCATTACAGGCGCAAGGAATGGATCAAATCGTTTGTGATCATTTAAAACTAGATGTTCCAGCAGCGGATATGACCGAGTGGCGTGCACTTGAAGAAAAAGTTTTGAACCTTAAGAATAAGGTCAAGATTGCATTAGTAGGAAAATATGTAGAATTGCCAGATGCGTATATCTCAGTTGTAGAGGCGTTGAAACATTCTGGTTTTGCGTATGATTCTGACATTGAAATCGAATGGATCCAATCGCAAGATGTGACTCGTGAAAATGTTGAAGAAAAATTAGGAAGTGCTGACGGTATCTTGGTTCCTGGTGGATTCGGAGATCGTGGTATCGAAGGAAAGATTGAAGCAATTCGCTATGCTCGCGAGAACGACGTACCGTTCTTAGGAATCTGCCTAGGAATGCAAATGGCTTGTGTAGAATTTGCTCGCAACGTCGCTGATCTTGACGATGCAAATTCGGCTGAAACAGCTCCTGATACAACAAACAACATTATTGATTTGATGGCTGATCAAGAAAATGTTGAGAACCTAGGTGGCACTTTACGTTTAGGCTTGTATCCATGTAAATTGAAAAAGGGTAGCAAAACAGCGGCTGCTTACGGAAATGAAGATGTGATTCAAGAACGCCATCGTCATCGTTATGAATTCAACAACCAATATCGCCAATTGTTTGAAGATAAAGGATTAGTATTCTCAGGTGTTTCTCCAGATAATCGTTTAGTTGAGATTGTTGAGATCCCTGAAAATAAATTCTTTGTGGGTTGCCAATTCCATCCAGAATTAATCTCTCGCCCAAATCGTCCTCAACCATTGATTAAAGCATTTGTAGGTGCATCTTTAGAAAGTAAAGAAGCAAAATAGTAAATTTGACTGAAAGGCGTGGGCGCCTTTCAGTTTTTTTTACAAAAAAAGCAAAAAACTTGAAATGTAAAGGTTTTATCGAAAGGTTGGGAGTAGCAAAGATGCGAAAACTTTGATAGAATTAACACGTTAGTTAAGCACAGCTTAACCAAATAGTAAAAAACCTTAGGAGGAATTTTTTATGCCAGTAGTATCAGGAGCAGAATTCTTATCAGCAGCACGTAAAGGCGGATATGCAGTTGGTGGATTCAACACAAACAACTTAGAATGGACGCAAGCGATTTTAAAAGCTGCAGAAGCTAAAAAAGCACCAGTTCTTATCCAAACTTCAATGGGCGCTGCAAAATACATGGGCGGATACAAAGTTGCTAAAGATATCATCACTGATTTAGTTGACTCAATGGGTATCACTGTACCAGTTGCTATCCACTTAGACCATGGTGACTATGAAGCTGCTTTAGAATGTATCGAAGTTGGCTACACTTCAATCATGTTTGATGGTTCTCATCTTCCATTTGAAGAAAACTTGAAATTGGCTAAAGACGTTGTCGAAAAAGCTCACGCTAAAGGTATTTCTGTAGAGTGTGAAGTTGGTTCAATCGGTGGCGAAGAAGACGGAATCATTGGTGCTGGTGAATTAGCTGACATCGACGAATGTGTACAAATGGTTGCTACAGGTATTGATTACTTAGCATGCGGAATCGGTAACATTCATGGCGTATATCCTGAAAACTGGAAAGGCTTAGCATTTGACCACTTACAAGCTATCGCTGATGCTGTAGGTTCTGATGTTCCTTTAGTATTACACGGTGGATCAGGTATTCCTCAAGAACAAATCCAAAAAGCTATCACAATGGGTGTTTCTAAAGTTAACGTTAACACTGAATTCCAATTATCATTTGCTAAAGCAACTCGTGAATACATCGAAGCTGGCAAAGATAAAGAAGGAAAAGGCTTTGATCCTCGTAAATTGTTAGCACCAGGTGTTGCTGCAATCGTTAAAGATGCTGAAGAACATATTGACTGGTTCGGTTCAGCTAACAAAGCTTAATTTATAATTTTTAGTCTCGGAGCTTTTGCTTCGGGGCTTTTTTTATACTTAAATTAAATTGACGAAAATATTCTAGAGTTAATTAGAAAGAAATAGTCAATTCAATTTGAAGAAGAAATACTTCGATAAAATATTTCAAAAAATCCAATAAAATGGCTTGATCATTAGGAATGAAGATGAAAAATAGCCCTCCGCTAATCAAAAAAAACTTGAGCGTAAAAAACCTGCTTATTTTCTCCTGAGTTTTGAGAAAGCTTCCTTTTTATGCAAGCAATAATATGCTAGAATGGATAATGGTCTATAAACTTTAAAATAATTAATTGGGTGAAAATAAATGAAAAAAATCGAAATCCATGGCGGAAAGCCATTATCAGGCAATATTACAATCAGTGGTGCAAAAAACAGTGCAGTCGCTTTGATTCCAGCAGCAATTATGGCGGATTCGCCAGTTACTTTAGAAGGTGTTCCAGATATTCAAGATGTCCATTCATTAATCGAGATTTTGGAGATTATGGGTGCGAAAGTTTCTTTCGAGGATAATCGAATGGTGATTGATCCAAGTAACGTTGTATCAATCCCGATGCCGAGTGGTAAAATTAATTCATTACGCGCTTCATACTATTTTATGGGTGCTTTAGTGGGTAAATTTGGCGAAGCAGTTGTCGGTTTACCTGGTGGGTGCTTCTTAGGTCCGCGTCCAATTGACTTGCATATCAAAGGATTTGAGAGTTTAGGTGCAGACGTTTCAAATGAACATGGTGTAATTTATTTGCGTACTGACGATGAAGGGTTGACGGGGGATCGTATCTTCATGGATGTGGTTTCTATTGGTGCGACAATTAATGTAATGCTGGCAGCAGTAAAGGCTAAAGGTAAAACGATTATTGAAAATGCTGCAAGAGAACCGGAAATTATCGACGTGGCAACTTTGTTGAATAATATGGGTGCGAAGATCCGTGGTGCAGGTACTGATGAAATTCGTATTGAGGGTGTTGAAGAGTTGCATGGATGTGTCCATTCAATTATTCCTGACCGAATCGAAGCAGGGACGTATTTGGCATTGGCGGCTGCGATAGGCGACGGCGTAACTGTTCATAACGTTATCTATGAACATATTGAAAGTTTTATTGCTAAGTTGGAAGAAATTGGTGTGGAAATGAATATATCGGAAGACAGCATTGAAGTCTTGCCTTCAAAAAATTTGAAGACTGTTGATGTGACAACTTCGCCATACCCTGGATTTGCAACAGATTTGCAACAACCACTGACCCCTTTATTATTAAAGGCGCAAGGAACAGCTGAGATTATTGATACTATTTATTCAAAACGGGTAAATCACATTCCTGAATTGGTGCGGATGGGTGCGGATGCTCGTGTAGAAGGTAATCTGATCGTGTTGAATGGATCAAATAAATTACACGGCGCTGAAGTAGTGGCTTCTGATTTACGCGCTGGGGCTTGTTTGGTTATCGCTGGATTGATGGCAGAAGGAAAAACAACGATTTTTAACGTGGAATATATATTACGTGGATATGATCATATTATTGATAAACTAACGGCTCTTGGTGCTACTATCGAAATGATTGACGAGGAAGAGGCGGAATAATGAGCGATTATTTAACAATGGCGGAACTTGAAAACAAGACGCTGAAAGAAATTTATGCTTATGCAAAGGACTTTAAAATTCCTTATTATAGTCAAATGAATAAAAAGGAATTATCGTTGGCAGTGATTCGTGCACAGGCAGAAAAGCAAGGCTTCTTTTACATGGAAGGAGTCTTGGATATTGTTGGACAAGATGGGTATGGTTTTTTACGTCCAATCAATTATGGATCAAGTGCGGAAGATATCTACATTTCTTCTTCACAGATTCGCCGTTTTGGGCTAAGAAATGGGGATAAGGTAGCTGGAAAAGCTCGTCCACCAAAAGAGTCAGAACGTTATTATGGATTGATGCATGTTGAGAGTGTTAACGGCAAAGATCCAGAAGAAGCCAAAGAACGCCCGCACTTTCCTGCCTTAACGGCGCTTTACCCTGATAAACAATTAGTTTTGGAAACAACATCAGGTCGTTTGTCTACTCGAATGATCGATATCTTCTCTCCGGTTGGATTTGGTCAACGTGGACTGATCGTGGCACCGCCAAAGGCCGGAAAAACAACAATCCTTAAAGAAGTTGCCAATGGCATTACTGATAACTATCCTGATGTAGAACTGATCGTTTTATTGATTGACGAGCGGCCAGAAGAGGTTACTGACCTTGAACGCAGTGTTAAAGGCGATGTGGTTTATTCGACCTTTGATCAGCAACCGCAAAACCATACGCGTGTATCTGAGCTAGTATTGGAACGTGCGATGCGTTTAGTCGAAGACAAACGAGATGTTGTGATATTGATGGACAGTATTACACGTCTGGCTCGTGCCTATAACTTAGTGGTTCCGCCAAGCGGCCGAACATTAAGTGGTGGGATTGATCCAGCCGCATTATACAAACCAAAGAAATTTTTTGGAGCTGCTAGAAATATCGAAGAAGGCGGCAGTTTGACGATTTTAGCAACGGCTTTAGTTGATACCGGCAGTCGAATGGATGATGTGATTTACGAAGAGTTTAAGGGGACAGGAAACTTAGAATTACAATTATCTCGTGAATTATCGGAACGTCGTGTCTTCCCAGCAATCGATATCAAGAAATCAGGAACGCGTAAAGAAGAATTGCTGATGAGTCCAGATCGTTTAGAAGAAATATTTAAGCTTCGTAATAACATGACTGGTGATTCCTTAGAGTATACCTCTCAATTTATAAACTTCCTCAAAAAGACAAAGAATAACGAAGGAGTTTTCAAAGCTTTTAAAGATGTTTCTTTCGGTGGGAAAACACCTCGCAGAAATCAAAAAAGATAATTGCATTGTCGAACCATTCATGATAGTATATTCATGTTGCAAATTGAAAAAAATAACTCTGGACCAGCAAATGATTCAGGGCAAAGGAGCGAAAAAACTATGAAACAAGGAATTCATCCAGAATATCATCCAGTTGTTTTTATGGACTCAACTACAGGTTTCAAATTCTTGTCAGGTTCAACTAAATCTTCACAAGAAACAGTTGAATGGGAAGATGGAAATACTTACCCAGTAATCCGTGTCGAAGTTACATCAGACTCTCATCCATTCTATACTGGACGTCAAAAATTCACTCAAGCAGATGGACGTGTCGATCGTTTCAACAAAAAATACGGTCTCAAAGATACAAACGCTGCAGAGTAATCAAAATTCTGTTCAAGCAGACTTTAACGAGTTTCCTATATTGGGAGGCTCGTTTTTTTTGCGTAAATCATTTATTTTATTAAAGTTTAGGGAAGCTTTCAAAATTCATAACTTGATCTTACTACAATAAAAATGATTATGAGTGTTAAATAATTATCAAGCAAGATCAAGAGAAGATATGGTAAAACCCTGATAGAATAGGTGATTATAAGCGGTTTAAGATAAAAAAGCTTTAGTAAAAAATTGTCATTTAGGATTAGAACTAAAAAATTCTAGTTTTTTGATTGCATGTAAGATGACTGCTTCCAATTCGCAGAAGGTTATAAAAGGAATGAAATACATTCGACATGTTTGTAAAACGCTGATTATTTCAAAATCGAGTTTTACTAATTTCTCAAAAGAAAATCCATAAAAAGCTTTCCGTAAAATGAAATGGGCTTTAAGTATAAATTGAAGAGAATTTCAATATGATAATGTGTTGATGGAATAATCTCAAAAAACATAAAAAAGAGCTGAATCAATCATGCAAACTTCACAGATTGATTCAGCTCAATAGAAATATTTAAATATTTTTAAATCTACTACAATACGAGTGTATACGAGATTGGATAATCACTCTCATAAAGATTAGGATAAATAAAACTCTTCAAATAAGTTCTATAGAGAATACGGACAGTCTAATCTTTTATTAATAGTTCAGGATCTTTCTTTGCGATAAAGCTCTCTAGTGTCGTTCGATCAACCAAAGCTGTGGTTACGCCATCACGTGAGACTAGGAACCCTGCAGCATAAATCGCAATTTGGATAGCCTTTTCTAAGCAGTAGTCTCTTAACAAATAGGCTGACAGTGCACTAATAAATGCGTCACTTGCTCCAGTGCTATCAACTGCAGAGAAGTTGGTAGCTGAAAAATATTTTTCTTGTTCTGCGTTTTTTAAGAAGCAACCTCGTTTTCCTAAAGTAACAATAACATTCTTCACACCTTTTAAAATCAGAAGTTCAGCTTTTTCTTCGATCGTTTTGTAATCCGAACATACTGAAGTTAATTCCTCCTCATTTGGAATAAAGTAATCTATTTTAGATAAAAGTGAATCTGAAATTTTTTTCGAAGCAGCGGGTTTTAATATTGTTTTTACGCCATTCTTTTTGGCTAATGTACAAGTCATTTCAACTGCATCTATTGGAATTTCCGTCTGCACGAGACAATACCTTACATTAGAAAATAGTTCTTGCTTACTTTTTATGATAGTTGGCGATAAGTCAGCATTTGCTCCTGGTAGAATTGATATCATGGAATCACCACTAGATTCTACAGAAATATAGGCCTTACCGGTTTCTGTATCGTCCGAGCGTGTTAATCCCTCAGTATTGACACTGTTTTTCTTCAGCTCTTGAAACATAGTGTTTGATTCACTATCGGATCCAACACATCCAATCAAACGAACTTGATGACCTAGTTTTGCGGTTCCAATAGCTTGGTTCAAGCCCTTTCCACCTGGTCGCTTGCTTAAATTAGATAAAAAATTTGTTGCACCGTTATGAGGAAGTTTTGAAGAATAGAGATAAGTGTCCATATTGATACTTCCAACAACAAGAATTTTAGGGCGCTCATTTTCAGCAGGAAACCCAATCGATTTTGTGTTATCCAAAACTATTTCCTCATAAAATGGTTTTGGTTCTTCATCTTTTGCAATTATGTTGACAAGCGTACGACATACATGCTCACCAAAATTTGTATTGTTGATAGTAACAGTAGAAAGGACATTTTGATAGTTTTCAAATTCTACTTCCGCATCATTCCGAATGGACAGTAACGAATAGTCCTTGGGTGCTTTGAGACCACTTTGCATAGTTAAATTATAGAGATCAATAGATTTATAAAAATCAGCAGATACGAAACCGGAGATTTGTTTATCAATAATAAAATCATTGATAGTAAAATCCAATTTGTAAACGACCATTGAATCATTAAACTTTATATTGTATTCAAAAAGAGCCTGTTTATACCCCTCGATAAAGGCGTCCTTATTACTGGCATTTCCAACAATACAGGCTATTTTTTTATGCTTTCTTTCAATCAGTTGTTTTGTTAAAAAATAGGCGATTTCTTCATACGGAAGAGTATAGGATGTCCCAGTATGCCATTTACCCACTAATATTAGAGGGATATTTAAATCTTCAATGTGTTTTAAGTTTTTTAAACTACTTTCATTTATTGGATTCCAAATTATTCCTTCAACTTGCTTTGACCCTAAAGAAGTAATATTTCTAAGTTCTTGTTTGTGGTCTCCAAGGCTGTTAAAAATAATCGGACTATACCCCATTTGTTGCGCGTAATCAATCATTCCGTTTAAGGCATTATCCATATATTTATCTGAGTTAATCAATACACCAATCGAACCAGTGGTTGTTGTGGAGTTAATGGTAGATGAATAGGGAGTGTAATTGTATTCATGAACTATTTTTAAAACCCTTTCACGAGTTTCGTTACTAATGCTGCCGTCTTTTTTATTTACGATTTTTGAAACTGTAGATACAGATACTCCAGCCAATTTTGCAATATCTCTTATATTCATATACTTCTCCTTTATCCGCGTTATCTTTCTTCTCATCATACTCAACCAATTCAAAATGGGTCAAGGGTGTTTGTCAAAAAAGAATAAAAATTTTTGAGCTTCTAAAAATTATATTGACAAATCTGTTAGGCGATAATAAATTCTAATCAAGGAAAACGTTTTCCGAAAATGTTTTCTTGGATAGGTTTTATCACATAATAAAAAGGGGAACTACAATGAAAAAGCAATTTCAAGCATTTCTCCATAAAAATTTTTCAACAAAAGTACTTGTATTGATACCAATCGCTGTCGGAATCAACTTGATTGGTGGCACTCTTTGCTCAGCATTAAAACTACCGCTGTTTCTAGACATGATTGGCACCGTTTTAGTAGCTTGTTTAGCTGGTCCTTGGGTGGCAGCGCTTTGCGGACTGATAACTAATCTATTTTTGGCAATTGTAACCAATCCAGTTTTCTTCCCATACGCACTTGTGAGCATCTTATGCGGATTAGTAACAGGATATCTAGTAAAGGCCGGTTTTTTCAGGAACATTGGAGGAGCGATATTCACGTGGTTAGCCTGTACTTTGACAAATTCTTTTACCTCATCCTTAATCACTATCTTTGTATATGGTGGAGCAACAGGAATAAATACAAGTTCACTAGCAACAGCCGCGTTAATAGCTGCTACTAAAGAAATTGTGTTCTCCGTATTTTCAACATCATTAATAGAGAATTTGATAGACAAAGGATTAGTTTTTCTAATCGTATATTGGTTGGTAAAAAAAATACCTAAACGTTTTTCTAGCCAATATGCGCCATTAGATAATGCTTCACTGACAAATAGAAACAATAAAACTGAAGGTGAGAATTTGTGAAGTTAAATAATAAAATATATGGATTTATTAGAGAGTTGAATCCAATAACTAAATTATCATTAATCCTAAGTTTAGGAATAGGTTGTATGATCTATCCTAGTTCTTTTTTAGGATACTATCTGTTAGTAATAATTCTGATTCTTTCTTTTTTCATGGGATACGGTAGAAAAATTAGTTTATTGATCCTAGGTTTCGGAATTCCAGTTACGTTGATGTTGCTTTTTATTCAAGGATTTTATAGTCCCCAAAATACGAAAATAATAGCTGATTTTGGTTTTGCTGAACTAGGTTTAGAAGGAACATTGTATGCATTAAAAATAGCTTCAACTTTATTGGTTTTTCTAACAACATTTTATCTTTTTTTACAGACAACTAAAAATTCAGAAACAGTCGCTGCATTAACTCAGTCTGGCCTAAATATGAAAATCGGCTACCTTATTCTTGCTAGTCTCAATGTTGTTCCGCAAATGCAAAAAAAAGTGAAAATAATTCAAGAAGCACAGGAATCTAGAGGAGTTGAGGTGACAGGTTCTTTTTTCCAACGAGCGAAAGCGTTTCTACCACTAATAGGACCGGTTGTTCTATCTTCTTTGACAGACGCTCAAGAAAGAGGCATGACCCTTGAGACGAGAGGATTTAGTATTAAAGGTATCAAACCAACATCATTAATCGAAGTTAAACAAGGTCCAAGTGATACATTTCTAAAAGTACTATCTATTTTTTTCCTATTGATTTGTCTAATTGTACGATTTTGGAAGTAGGGAGGTGTGTAGATGAATAAATTGGTTGAGGCAATAAATTTTTCTTATCGATACAATGAAGCTTTTGAGGTAGCTTTAAAAAATATAAATTTTGAAATCCAAACAGGAGATTTTGTCGCGATAATTGGAGCAAACGGTGCTGGTAAATCGACTTTATGTAATGCATTAGCTGGATTAATCCCGAATTATTTTATTGGTCATACAGATGGAGAAATAAGGATTAAGGGGGAAAACATCTCAGAACTTGGAGTGGGTGAATTATCACAAATGGTTGGGCTAGTTTTTCAAAATCCGTTTAATCAATTATCTTATACGGCTGATACAGTAAGTGAGGAGTTGGCTTTTGGATTAGGAAATAGAGGAATAGTGAAAGAAGTTATGATTGAAAAAATCAATAGGGTAGCTGAAATAGTACAGATTACTGATTTACTAAATAGAAACCCGTTAGAACTATCAGGAGGACAAGTCCAAAGAGTAGCTCTTGCTGTTGCAATTATTTTAGAACCTCAAATTTTAATTTTAGATGAATGTACTACTCAACTGGATCCAGTAGGGAGTCAGCAAATTATGAAAACGGTTAAAAGGCTAAATCGTGAAGGCATGACAATCGTAATGGTAGATCATGACATGGAAAAAGTAGCTAGTTTAGCAAATAGAATTCTAGTTATGAAAGATGGAAATTTAGTGCTTAATGATACCCCAGAAGACGTTTTTGGAAATCCAAAACTAATGAAATATGGTGTGAGTGTACCTGATTATTATGAATTAACTAAAGATTATCTTTCCAATTCGATTATTCTTACTGAGGAACAAGCTGTTAGAAGATTTCAGGAGGTGCTGATGAATGAAGATTGAAATAAAAAATCTCATACATAGGTACTCTTCTGGAGATATTGCGTTAAATGGTATTAGTACAGTAATTGAAGGAACAGAGCCAATTGCAATCATTGGTCAAAATGGTGCTGGAAAAACAACCTTTGTTAAGCATCTAAACGGTCTATTGCGACCTACCGAAGGTGAATTATTGATCAATGGTGAAAACATTGAGAAACACACAACAGCCTTCTGGTCTCGAAAAATTGGTTATGTCTTTCAAAATCCAGATAATCAATTGTTTTTGGAAAGTGTTAGAAAAGAATTTGAATTCGGACCAAAACAACAGGGAATATCGAAAAGAGAAATTAATGAAAGGTTAGAAAAGATTTCTGATTTAGTAGGATTAACTGATAAACTTTCTGTCCATCCATTCGATTTAAATGCGACAGAGAAAAAATTCTGCACAATCGGATCTATTCTCATGATGAATCCTGAAGTAATCATATTAGACGAACCTACTTGCGGGCAAGATATTATGGGGAATCAGCGATTAACTAAGATTATTGCAGCATTACAATCAAATAATCAACTTTGCCTGACAATTACTCATGACATGAAATTTGTTGTAAAAAATTTCGATCAAATAGTTGTCATGTCAAAAGGAAAAATTCTAAAGAGAGACACAAAAGAAATAATTTTTTCTACGCCAGATATCTTAAAAGCAAGTCATATAAGTCCGCCACCAATTACAAGAGTGGGACAAAAATTAGGATTTTCGCAACCTGTTTTTAATAAGGACGAATTCCAATAAGTTTTTGAGAAAAAGAGAGTTGAGTAAAGATAAATGGGTGAAGTTACCCTTTATATATATATTAAGAAAGCGGGGATAAAAGTATGGATGCAACAAAAGAAAATGAGAAAATTATAGGTGTTCCGATACCAGAAGAGGGAAGTAAAGAGTTTGAAAAAATGAATCGAATGGCAAAAAAAGCTATACCTTTGATTTTATTGATATTTACTTTTGGTATTTTGGAGCAACAAGCTTTTGGTATGATTTTTGTCAATATTGGTCAACAATTGGGAGCTGCTAATTTGGCACCTCTAATTACTTCAATTCCAGGAATTATTTTGGGAATCGTCTGTGTAGTTTATGGGGCGCTGGGTGATTTTGTTTCATTGAAGAAAATGACATTATTTGGAGTAATTATTTTTGTTTTAGGTTCCATCATTGGATTTGGATTTGGACCTAGCGGTATTTGGGCAGTTGTTATTGCTCGTGTTCTACAGTCAGCTGGTGGACAAGTAGCAGGGTCGGTCTTTTTAGTTTTAGTATCAAAGTATATCGCTAAAGAAAATCGCGTTATCTATTATGGTATTTTTGTTGCCGTTTTCCGTTTTTCAGCTGCTTTAGGAGTTGTTGCTGCTGGGTACATTACGAAAATTGATTGGCGTTGGCTGTTTGCTGTTCCAATTATTTCTATTTTATTTATTCCTTCATTAGCAAAAAATTTACCTGATGAACGCGCAGAAGGGGCTAATATTGATTGGATTGGCTTCATCTTGATTGGTGCATTTGCTGGTGCGATGACTATGTTCTTCACTGATATGAATGCATTTTGGGCCATCTCATCTGTTGTAACATTAGTATTATTTATCGTTTATATTAATAAAGCGAAAAATTCTTTTATTACTCCTGAATTTTTAAAAAATCCTGCCTTGATTGCGACAATGTCAGTCATATTCATTGGATATTTTTTCAGCTACACATTAAATGCAGGAGTCAACGCTATCGGACTAAATGTTTTCGGAATTGATTCGGCAGAAGTTTCATTGTTGTTAGTGGGATCGATTCTATTGGCTGCTGTTTTAGGATTCGTCTGTGGGCCTGTTGTTAAGAAGATTGGGCGTTCAGCTGCTATTATTATGGCACTATCTTTTATGGGTCTAGGGTTGTTAGCTATTGCATTTGCGATTCCTCACGGTAAAGTTTGGGCACTGGCATTTGCGCCATGTATTTATTATTTTGGAACTTCATTCTTTTACTCACCAATTGTAGATACAGCAACTTTGACAGTTTCTCCTGAGGAATCTGGGCGTGTATTAGGTGTCAATGATTTGGTACAGGCTATCACTGGGTCAGTTGGTGTCGCCGTATTTGGAGGTATGATGTCTTCTGGTGTTATGTCCGGTAGTAGTGTCGTCGGTTCAGCAGCAGGAGCCGCTTCAACATATGCCAATATTTTCTTAATTGGCGGAGTAATAGTTTTAGCAGCGCTTATGATATTCATTGTCACCAAAAAAATGATTTACACTCATGGTAAAAAAATTCAACAAACTAAATAGGAATAATAAAGCATTGGAGGATTCAAAATGGTAAAAAAGGTGATTTTAGATTGTGATCCAGGGCATGATGACGCATTAGCGTTATTGATGGCTATTGCTTCAGAAAACATTGATTTATTAGCAGTTACTACATCAGCCGGTAATCAACTTCCAGAAAAGACATACATTAATGCGAAGAGATTATTAACACTTGCAAAAAATGAAGGAATACCTGTTGCAAGAGGTGCGAAGAAGCCGTTGCGTCGGGAATTGATTATTGCAGATGATGTTCATGGAGAATCAGGTATAGATGGTGCTGAACTGCCAGAGTCTACTATTGAGGATTTGGATATTTCAGCGAACGATCTGATGGCAAAAATTTTAAGAGAATCAGATGAAAAGATTACTCTGATTGCTACAGGACCATTAACAAATATTGCGATTTTCTTGTTATCACATCCTGAACTAAAAGAGAAAATCGAACTGATTTCCTTTATGGGAGGGGCCTGTTTTGGTGGGAATATGACGCCTCATGCAGAATTTAATATTTATGTTGATCCTGAAGCGGCAGATATTGTTGTTAAATCAGGCGTTCCAGTTGCCATGTTTGGTTTAGATGTGACATTAAAAGCTCAATTATTCGAAGATGATATCAAGGAAATTCGTTCTATCGGAAATAAAGTAGCCATGACAATGGCTGATCTATTAGATTTTTTCAATTTAACAACTACACGACCATTTTGGGCTGATGAAACTCACGTTGAGGGTATCCATATGCATGATCCATGTGCTGTCGCTTATGTAATTGATCCAGATATGTTTACTGTATATCCAATGAGTGTACAGGTAGAGACCAGTGACACATTAGCACTAGGTAGTACGGTGGTTGATTATGACGATGTCTATAAAAAAGACAAAAATGTTCAAGTTGCTTTTGATCTTGATTTAGAAAAATTTAGAAATTTGACGATGGAAACGATCAAATATTTTTCGTAAGATAATCTATTATTGAATACATGTAAGCGAAGACAATTGGAGAGAAGTGCAGAGATGAATAAGATTACTGTAGTGGGAAGCATTAATTTAGATACAACGATTCGTACAGAACAATTTCCAAAACCGGGTGAAACAATTCATTCAAAAGAAGTATTTACGAACGGTGGTGGAAAAGGAGCAAACCAAGCAATTGCCGCAGCCAGAAGTGGGGCGCATGTGAATTTTATAGGAGCTGTAGGAAATGATGACAGTGGAAAAACACTTGTAAATTTGCTTGAACAAGATGGGATTGATACTTCAGGAATTGATCAGTTAGGCAGCGTTAGAACCGGTAGCGCTTATGTAACTGTTGATGATAGTGGTGAGAATAGTATTGTAATCTATGGTGGAGCCAATCAAGAAATTTCTAATGAACATATTTTAGAGAATCAAAAAATGATCTCCACGAGTGATTATGTGGTTGCTCAATTGGAAACGAATCTTGAGAGTATTGAGAAAAGTTTTGAAATTGCTCAAAAAGGCTCTGCTTCTACAATTCTTAATCCTGCCCCTGCACCTGAAAAGTTGCCTGAAAAAATTATTCAAGCAACGGATATTTTAATACCAAATGAAATCGAATTAGAAACAATTGTTGGCATTAAAATTACTGGTGAAAGTGATTTAGTTAAGGCATCTAATAAAATTCATGAGTTAGGTGTTAAGATTCTGATTGTCACACTAGGAAGTAAAGGATCATTCTATTCTATCGCAGAAAGTAAATCAGGCTTTGTACCAGCTTTTGAGGTAAACGCAGTCGATACAACTGCAGCTGGTGATACATTCATTGGGGCCTTTGCATCAAAACTGTCTCATGATTTACAGAATATTGAAGAAGCAATAAAATATGGAAGTAAAGCCGCTTCGCTGACAGTCCAACGATACGGTGCTCAACCGTCTATTCCCTATAAAACAGAATTAATGATTCAATAAGTTTTGACGGAATAAGTTGCAAGTAAAATATGAAACTGAATATTTTTAAAATTAACGGGGTAAAATTTTTAGTAAATACATGATGTAGGATTAAAATTGTTAAGAACTCAAAATAGTCAGTTGGAAATATTAGTATATTTTAACGAGCTTCCTAAATATGTGGAGCTCGTTTTTGCTTATGTATTGATACTTTATTTGTTGTTTCTAGAAATATTTGATATTGTTTTCTTAGAAAAACTTGTGAGAACTGTTTTAAAAGTAATCTGACTAGGAGATTTGATATGTATAAAAAAGTATTCAGAAGTATTTTTCTTTTATTCTCTTTTTTCTTTTTTCCATTAAGTGTAAAAGCAGATCATCAAGGACTGACTATCAATCACCAGAAAGAAAATATTAAACCATATGAATACTTTTATCACGCCGCTTTTTCTGACAAGAGAGAGTACGATGATTTTGGAATGTATAAAATTCCGGGATTGTATAGCGCGAAGACACTCAGATTAGGAACGAATGATATTGTAGACGGTCGAACGATGACACCGCAGGGAATTACCGTGACAGAAAAGTATCTTTTAATATCTGCCTATAGTCACGATCATCAAGATCATTCCGTAATCTATCTATTGGATCGTCAAACCCATCATTTTATTAAGACGGTTGTCTTGCCGGGACGCCCACATCTTGGTGGGATAGCCTATGATCCGAAGCATCAACGGGTTTGGGTCACAACTGGTGGACCACTTGCAGGTCTGGCCTCCATTGACTTGAAGGAATTAGAATCTTATCAGCTTAAGAATGGCAGTGTTATTTCATATCATCAACAGATATTACTAAAGGAACTTTCTCATGCCTCAGCTCTGACTTATAACTCTGGTGTTTTGGTCGTAGGCTATTTTACGCTAGGTGAATATGGACGTATGGCGACCTATCGTCTAAATAGTCAAGGTGATTTAATGATTGCTGCTGATGAAAAAATCTCTAGTTTTGATCAAGGAAAGAGGGAGTATCCGGGTATGATACCTGTTCTGTCATCTCAATTCGCACGTTCGCTAGGTTCTTGGAAAACGTTGGATATGATCCAAGGAATCGCTTTTTATAAAGATTATTTGATAATGTCGCAATCATGGGGACCTGATCGATCAGGGAAAATCTACTTTTTTGATCTTAATAAGGTTGATGATTTTTTCTCTATAAAAGACGCAGCATTTGCGATTGACACACCGCCTTATATTGAACAGATATCTGTAGCGAATGATCAGATTTTTGCTGTTTTTGAAGGTGGAGCCTGGCCGTATCGAACAAGAAATCCAGTATTAGTAGATCACGTTATCCAATTAGATATTACTGATTTACTGTCAAAAAAAGAGCAAGATCAAAAATAGTTTCTTAGACGCGTGATTTGGATGAAGTATTGAGTTAAGAGGGTTTCCTATCCAGGGAGCTCTTTTTCTATGTCACAATGCTTATGAAATGTGTTTCAGATAGTGAAACGGGTTGAGTTGTAAGCGGTATCCATTTCTTTTTATAATTGTGCCCCGTATACTGAACACATCATAAAAAGAAGGAGATAAAGTGATGAAAACGAAAATCATGGATAGCATGCAAAAATTTTCGAAAGCAATGTTTGTTCCTGTGCTGATCTTACCGATAGCCGGTATTCTGATCGCGATTGGAAACGTTTTTACGAATCCGCGATTAATTGAGATGTTCGGTTTTTTAGATAATCCGATTACGATGGGGTTTGGCAGTATCTTGTCTGCGGCACTATTGCCGGTCTTAACAAATCTAGGGGTTATTTTCTGTGTGGGAATTGCTTTGGGATTGGCGAATAAGAAAAAAGCTGAGGCAGCTTTTACCGCTTTGCTCGGTTATTTAGTTTTCTTGTATGCGATGAACAAATTTATGGAGCTTAGAGATATGCTAGTGGCTCCTGATCAATTACAAGGTTCTGGGCAAACGTTAGTTTTAGGTGTTCAGGTATTGGACATGGGGGTTTTTATAGGAATTATTTTAGGTATAGTAGTTGCGTTAATTCACAATCGTTTTATAGATACAACATTCAATAATGCCTTTCAAGTATATGGTGGCGCACGTTTTGTCTTTATTGTGTTGATACCAGTATTGGTATTGGCAGCAATTGGACTTTCATTTATTTGGCCTGTTATTCAACAAGGGATTGACGGTTTAGGCGGAGTTATTCAACAAACAGGTAATTTTGGAATCTTCCTCTATGGTTCATTAGAACGTTTATTGATTCCAACTGGATTGCATCATTTGATCTATACGCCGTTTTTATATACCTCACTTGGAGGTGTAGCTGAAGTCGGAGGTCAAGTATTTGAAGGGGCACGAAATATTTATTTTGCCGAAATTGCTGATCCAGCTGTGAGAGTGTTATCCCAAAGTGTGATTTGGGATGCACGGGGAATCTCAAAAATGTTTGGTCTGATTGGTGCTTGCCTAGCAATGTATCAAACGGCTAAACCAGAGAATAAGTTCAAAGTGAAAGCCATTCTGATTCCTGCGGTGGTCACTTCGTTTGTTGCCGGAGTAACAGAACCGATCGAATTTTCGTTTATGTTTGTGGCTCCCGTATTGTTCGTCATTCATTCAGCATTGAGCGGATTGAGTATGGTGGCATTGAATATCTTTGGTTCACGGGCGATTGGACCGAATGGGTTTATCGACTTTCTGCTTTATAACATTCCATTAGGAACAGAGAAGACCCGCTGGCCAATCTATCTTTTAGTTGGAGTTGCCTTTTTCTTCATCTATTACTTTATTTTCCGCTTCTTGATTGTTAAGTTCAACTTTAAAACGGTTGGACGTGAAGACGAGGATCAAGAGACGAAGCTGTATTCGAAAAAGGAGTATAACGAGAAAAACTCCTCAGTTCCAGCTGAAGGTGCTTTAGCAGCTCCCACATCGGATGAAGAATTATCAGGGAAAATAGTGGAAGGACTAGGTGGCGCAGAAAATATTAAGACGATTGATAATTGCTACACTCGTCTGAGATTGAAGCTAGCGAAACCAGAATTAGTGGATGAGGGCTTATTAAAAAATCAGACCCAAGCAAAAGGCGTTATTAGCAATGGCGAAAATGTCCACGTGGTCTACGGATTAACAGTGCCTCAGGTCCGGGAAAAACTAGAGAAATATTTAGGCAGAGACAATGGAGGAGACGAATAATGATGAAAAAATTTTCAGTAGTAATTGCCGGCGGTGGGAGTACCTTTACTCCAGGAATCGTCATGATGATGTTAGATAATTTGGAGCGTTTTCCATTACGAACACTGAAACTCTATGACAATGATGGCAATCGGCAAGGGATTCTTGGTGAGGCTTTAGAGATTTTATTAAAGGAGCAGGCACCTGAGATTGACTTCTTATATACGACTGATCCAGAAGTTGCTTTCACAGATGTCGATTTCTGTATGGCTCATATTCGTGTAGGAAAATATGCGATGCGTGAGAAGGATGAAAAAGTCCCATTGCGTCATGGTGTTTTTGGACAAGAGACTTGTGGACCTGGTGGAATCGCCTACGGTATGCGTAGTATTACTGGCATGCTGGAGATTATCGATTATATGGAAAAATATTCGCCGGAATGCTGGATGTTGAATTATTCTAATCCAGCGGCAATTGTGGCGGAGGCTTGTCGCGTGTTAAGGCCCGATTCAAAAGTCTTGAATATTTGTGATATGCCGGTAGGAACTTTACGTCGGATGTCGCAGATCATTGGCAAGACACCAGAAGAATTAGAAGTAAGCTATTTTGGGTTGAATCATTTTGGTTGGTGGACCAGCGTCAAGGACAAAGAGGGCCATGAGTATCTTGATCAAATTCGTGCTTATGTTTCTGAACATGGTTATTTGACTCAAGTCGAGGTGGATACTCAACATACAGATCCTAGCTGGCAGGAAACTCACAAAAAGGCCAGAGATATTTTAGCGGTTACGCCAGAATACCTACCGAATACCTATTTGAAATATTATTTGTATCCTGATTATGTCTTTGAGCATATGAAGGATCATCCAGAGTTCACTCGTGCCAATGAAGTGATGGAAGGACGAGAAAAAAACGTCTTCGATCATGCATGTCAAATTATCGCGAATCAATCCGCAGAAGGGATCGCTTTTGATATTGATGCTCATGCGACCTTCATCGTTGACTTGGCTCGAGCCATCGCCTTCAATACCCATGAACGCATGGTAATGATCGTAGAAAATAATGGTGCGATCGCGAATTTCCCTGATGATGCAATGGTTGAAGTTCCATGTATTGTTGGAACAGATGGACCTGAAGCGTTAACTCAAGGACAAATTCCAGCTTTTCAGCAAGCACTAATGATCCAACAGGTCACGGTTGAAAAATTAGTTGTTGAAGCTTATGTAGAAAATAGTTATCAAAAAATGTGGCAAGCGTTAACCTTATCTAAAACAGTTCCAAGTGCACAGGTCGCCAAAGAACTATTGGATGATCTAATTATTGAAAATGGTGATACCTGGCCAAAACTATATTAATTAATAAGGGACGTAACAGCAGCGACTTAAGTGGATACGTTGTTGTTATGATCCCTTTTTCTAAAAATTTTAGGAGGTTTGACGATGGAGATCACAATAATTGGTTTAGGAAAAATGGGGATGGGGATCGCCGAAAATTTATTGAAACATCAACATCAGGTAAAAGGATTTGATATTGATCCTGAGGTTGGTACAGCACTATTTGAATTGGGCGGAGAATTCTATTTTGATATTGAGAGTTTGTTACTAGATAAAGCAGCGCGTCAGATTGTTTGGTTAATGCTGCCAGCCGGAGAGTTAACCAATAATATGGTAATGAAAGTAGCCAATAATTTAAATGTGGGAGATATTCTGATCGAAGCTGGAAATTCTCATTATCAGGATAGTCTAGTTAACTTTGATTATTGCCGGGATAAAGGTGTTCATTTCATTGACATTGGAACTTCCGGTGGTGTGGAAGGAGCCAGAAATGGTGCGTGCATGATGGTTAGTGGAGAGCGATCTGTTTTTGAAGAATTAACGCCGCTATTTAATGATTTATGTGTTGAAAAAGGTTTCGTATATGGCGGGCCAGCGGGAAGTGGCCATTATCTTAAGATGGTTCATAATGGTATCGAATATGGAATGATGCAATCAATTGGTGAAGGCTTCAATTTACTGCATCACAGTCCTTATAATTATCAGATGAAGGAAGTGGCACAAGTGTTTAATCATGGATCAGTCATTCGTTCTTGGTTGATGGAACTAACAGAAAAAATCTATCAAGAACCATTAGATATAAATACAATCGCAGGAACGATTCCATCCTCAGGGGAAGGAAAATGGACAGTTGAAGAAGCATTACGCCTAAAAGTTAATCTTCCGGTAATCACTCAATCACTTATGACGCGCTTTGCATCCGAAGATTGTGATAAGATAAGTGAGAAACTTGTCGCATTATTGCGTAATCAGTTTGGCGGTCACGCCTATGTAAAGGATGAATGATTTTGTCAGTATTTTTAGGAATAGATATTGGAACGACAGCAATTAAGTTGGGGGTGATTCAGGAGAATGAGTTGCTTTATTCGAGTGATTTACCGCTTCAGACCTATGGTAATGATCGCATTAAGTATCAAAATGGAAGTGAACTTTTAATGATTTTGCAAGCTGGTATTTTGGCAATTCCCTTATCACTTCGCGCCCAAATCGCTACAATCAGCTTCAGTACAGCGATGCATAGCTTGATGCCTGATGATGGGAAAAAACAAATTTTTTTGTGGTCCGATCTTCAATCAGCTGCAAGTATAGAACGTTTTAAACTAACAGACATGGCTCCCTATTTTTATGAAATCTCTGGTACACCAATACATGCGATGTCATCATTTGCTAAGTTGCTTCATTTTCAAGAAATTAAAGCATATCCGACTGAGATTCATTGGTACGGAATCAAGGAAATGATTATGGACTATTTTACAGGAGTATCAGCCATTGATTATGCGACTGCTTCTGCTACGGGCTTGTTTGATTTACAGGAGAAAAGATGGAGCGAAGAAATACTTGGTTATCTGAACATTAAGATAGAACAACTGGCTTTGTTAGCAGATACCAATGAAGTCTTCAAAATATTGCCGAGTATACGTGATTTATTTGGTTTTTCTAAAACTATTCGAGTAATTATTGGCGCAAGTGATGGCACATTGGCTGCATATGCCAGTTACTATTCTACGGGTAGAACCGCTAGTTTAACTATTGGAACCAGTGCGGCCGTTCGTCAAATCTGTACTGACATTCAACTAGATCAGGAGAAACAAAATTTCTGTTACTATTTGAAAGAAGGTTTGCTGGTAAGTGGGGCACCTTCGAATAATGGCGGGGTCGTTTTATCTTGGGCTGCAGAGCATTTAGCGGAAAATCCAACGACATTTTATGATGAATTGCCAGAATTACTAACACAAACAGTAGCAGGAACAAATGGACTACGTTTTTGGCCTTACTTGAACGGGGAGCGAGCTCCTTATTGGAGCAATGCGATTAAGGGAGGATTTCACGATCTGACCTTGCAGCATACCAGAAGTGATATGCTGCGGAGTGTGATTGAAGGCGTTTTGCTGAATATTCGCCAATTAGTTGACCTTGTTGCAAAGGGGAAAGAACTATCTGTTAGCGGTGGTTTCTTCCAAACATCGATCTTAGGACAACTAACCGCAGATATTATTGGTGTGAAATGCTACCAAGCTCAACAAAATGAACCAATTTTTGGTTTGTATTATTTATTAGAGCAGCCCAAATTAATGGTGGGAGAGAGCCAACAAGTCTTTACACCTGATTCATCTGAGTCTGAAACTTATAAACAGATCGCTGAAACCTATTTTGAGTACTAGTTTTGGGTGAATTCTTCGACAATGTACTCCATCAATAGCAGTAATTTTCCGAAGAAGCTATTATATTTGATATTTTGACTGTCTAAGGGGCGTTCATCTGAAACTTCAAAAATAATCGTCGCAGATTCAGTTGCACGGGATTGGCTGTTTCCGGTAAATAAAATCGTAGGGATTTTTCGCTCTTGGGAAAAGTGCATTTTTTCAATGACCTTCTGAGTTTCGCCTGATTTAGAAATGACAATCAGCATACTGATATTTTCGGCGTTGTTATTGATGATTCCCGATGAATCTGCCGCATTAACGAACAGGGTCTTGATGCCATTTACCAATAGTTTTTTGTAAAGATATTCAGCAATGATACTTGAGAACCCTGTAGCATAAATAGTGATGAACTTGCCTTGATTTTCTTGGTATATTTTCTTCATGGTTTGAATCGAAGGAGCAATTTTTTCTGTAGGAATCGATATATCAACTGTTGCTTCAACGAATTGATTTTGTGGTCTGTATTGATTTTTCAAAAAGTAAAATAGTTCTAAATAGCCGGAGAATTCTAATTTTTGAGCTAAGCGTACGATGGTCGCCGGCGAAGTATAAAGTGTTGCAGCAATTTTTCTTAAGGATACACCATCCAGTTCGTATACATGAGCAGCTAAGTAAATCAAAATTGTCCGGTCATTATCAGATAACTGTTTTCCTTTTGTAATCAATTCTAGATCCATTCCTGCACCTCCTAAATGAAATAATGGAACCTTTACTTTTGTATTATACACTAATGGTAATGAAAAAAAGTGAGGGGATTTTGAAGAATATTTTTAAACAATACGTAGAAGGGAGTAAGAAAATGTTTGGATTATTTAAAAGTAAAAATAATGAAATCAATACACCTGTAAATGGAGTGGTGATTGATCTGCTAGAAGTTAGCGACCCGGTCTTCAGTGGAAAAATGATGGGGGAAGGTTTTGCGGTGAGACCTTCAGATGGAAAAATCTGCGCCCCAATCAAGGGAACAATCAAATCAATTTTTCCCTCTCTGCACGCTCTAACATTGGAAGCCGAGGATGGTTTGGATATTTTAATCCATATCGGATTGGATACGGTAGAATTGAATGGTGCTGGTTTTAGCTCAATTGTTCAAGAAGGACAAAAAGTAAAAATGGGAGATCTATTAGTTCAAGTTGATCTAGCTTTTTTAGCTGAAGAAAATAAGGATGATAGTGTAATCGTTGTTTTTCCGGAAATGAAGGATAGAAAAATAAAGGTGAAGCTAGGCGAAAAAAAAGTTGGTGAGGTTGCAGCGGAACTTAATTAATCTAAATTTTTATGACTTCCTACTATGGTGGGAAGTTTTTTTTATTTCTTATAAAACAAGCAGATTATCAAGACTGTTAGCTGTTCTATTTATCATACTCGAAATAGAAGAGATTTTTTTGCAGGAAAGAATTATTGACACTATAGTCTAATTAGACTATAGTGATCAAAGTAAAGAATCTGAGGTGTAGAAAAATGAAATCAATTTTGTTGATTGGTCAATCAAATATGGCTGGTCGGGGCTATTTGAATGAGGTTCCAGCAATCTATAATGAAAACATCGAAATGCTACGCAATGGTAGATGGCAAATGATGGCAGAACCTATTCACTTTGATCGTGAAGTAGCGGGTGTTGGACCAGCGGCATCTTTTGCAGCGGCGTGGCTGCAAGACCATCCAGATGAAAAACTAGGACTAATTCCTTGTGCCGAGGGCGGCAGTTCGATTGATGAGTGGGCAACTGATCAGGTATTGACGCGACATGCCCTTAGTGAAGCTAAATTTGCGATAGAATCCAGTGAATTGATTGGAATTCTATGGCATCAAGGGGAGAATGACAGTTTAAATGGTCATTATAAAGAGTATGCTGAAAAATTAAAAGCAGTATTCAATCATTTCCGAAACGAATTAGACTTACCTGAGTTGCCGATTATTGTCGGTGAATTGCCAGATTTTCTTGGAAAAACAGGATTTGGGTTGAGCGCGACAGAATTTAGAGAAATCAATCGTGAAATAAGAAATGCCGCAGCCCAAATAGAAAATTGCTATTTAGTTAGTGCTGAAAATCTGATATCCAATCCTGATGGCATACACATCAATGCAGAGTCACAAAGACAATTCGGAATTCGTTATTACGCTGCCTATACTAAAAAAAGTGATGTCCTACATAGTTTAGGTGATGAGGATGAACAGCTTAGCAGGGTCTACGGCCGAGAAACAACGATAAGTGAAAGAATCTATTTATTAAGTCGTGATTTTGCTCTTGGTAAGTTGGATTATCAGAAATTTATGGAAAAATTTACTGAGTGTACTAAGTAATTGAAAGGGTCAGGCGTATGATACCACTTCTAATTTTAGGGCTGTTGAAGGAAAAGCCGCAATCTTATGGTTATGAATTGTTGGCTGACATGGAAGCAAATTATTTTCAGTATCTTGTCCGTTTCACTAAAGGTTCCTTCTATTACAATATTCAGCAACTTGAAGAAAAAAATATGATTGAAAAAGTATCAATAAATGAAGAGGGCAACGAAAAAGAAAAAAACCGGTATATTCTGACTGAGTCAGGTGAAAGAGAGTTTGAGCGGTTATTTGTAAAATATGGAAGTGAAAATGAACCAATCACTTTTCCATTTTATACACCGATGCTTTTTGTAAATCAAGTAGAACCAGATGAGATCAAACAGTTACTGGAAATGCAGATCAAACAGACGCGAAAAAAAATTCAAATGATTGATTCTGCACTGCAAACACAAGAGCAAGTACGACCTATTTTTGCTAAAATGATGGAGAATTCAAAACGTCATCATGAAGTTAATTTAGCTTGGTTTTATGAACAATTGACTGACTACTAAAAACAGCTCACAAGAACATTCTTGTGAGCTGTTTATTTGTTCAAATAGGGTAGTCATCAAGACATTTAGCCTGTATGATTAATTAAACAAATAGGATTTATAGTAAAGAATGACTCGTTTAGAAGGGAGGAGAAAATGAAAAAGAATTTCAGTTTTCATGTATATGCGATTGTTACGATTATTTGTTGGTCTTTAGCTTTTGTATTGTCTCGGCTAGTAATGAGAGAGTTAACATCGGAATCTTTAGGTTTTTTGAGGTATTTGGTTGCGTCAATCGTTCTGCTAGGTCTGACTCCCTTTTTAAAATTACGGAAAGTTGAATCGAAGGATTTGGGATTGATCATATTGACTGGAGCCACTGGTTTTTTTCTTTATATGATCGCCTTTAATAAGGGTGTTAAGGAAGTAAATGCGGCGACAAGCAGTGTAATAATTGCCACAGTTCCAATGATAACGGCATTATTTTCCCGAGTGATCTACAAAGAAAAAATAACTATTAAACAATGGTTTGCAACAGGTGTTTCCTTTATAGGTGTACTGATCATTACCATTCTGAGTAAAGGGTTTACGATCAGCAACGGATTAAACTGGCTTTTTATCGCGTCCTTATTATTAGCGTCCTATAATTTACTACAAAAGAAATTAGTCCAAAAATACTCAGCAATTCAAAGTACAATGATGAGTATTTTCGCAGGAACAGTTATGTTGGTGATCTTTCTACCAAGAACAATCAATGAGGTGCGGGGAATCTCATTTAGTTCAGTGATCCTTGTCTTGATTATGGGCATTTTTTCAAGTGCAATTGCTTATGTTTCCTGGACAAAAGCATTTGAAGTAGCGGAAAACATTGCATCGGTAAGCAACTATATGTATGTGACTCCCTTGTTGACCACCGTATTAGGATTGGTAATTGCTAAAGAATTTCCTGATGGATCAACACTGATAGGTGGATTGATTATTTTAGTGTTAAACGCAACTGAAAAAGGGACCACTGGATGATTGAAAAAGGGACCAAAAAAATTAGTTGAGCCATTTTTTCGTGTCTTCCACTCGAAACGAGGGACCACTAAGATCCAATACGTGAGC
>Ga0153985_1000036_pt1 | contig 41534 bp, 39 predicted proteins | sample TSGA069MetaG_FD_104715 | JGI IMG/M metagenome (GOLD analysis project Ga0153985, IMG submission 104715) | Attine ant fungus gardens microbial communities from Georgia, USA - TSGA069 MetaG | ecosystem: Host-associated > Fungi > Mycelium > Unclassified | place: USA: Georgia, Alexander Wildlife...
GATACGTTTCTTTTGATCAAGTCGGCAGTGAAATCTTGTTTAACCTCTTATCGAATCGAACATCAGCCGGATCAATGATTATTACAACTAATTTATCTTTTGATAGATGGGAGGAAACCTTTACTTTCCCAAACTCTCTTCCTACCTTTTCAAAAATAATTTGATGCGCCATATTCATTTAGTTGATGGCGGATCACGGGATCTTTATGGTCTTTTACGTCGAGGGAAGATCGATCTTGCTCTGCTTGGTTCAACACAACCGATTCGTGATGACGATTTGACTAGTGAAATTTTGGTCGAAAAAAGATTTATGATCGTCGTCAGTCCGAATCACCCGCTGGCTAAACGTAAAGAAATCTCCTTTGCTGAATTAAAAGACGAGCCTTTTGTCTTATTGAATGAGCACTACGTTCATCCAACCGCCTTTAAAAAAATGGCCCAACAAGCCCATTTTGAACCGCAGATTATTTATCAAAATAGCAACCTGAATATTTTAAAAGGCATGATTCGTGAACAAATCGGCATTGGTTTTTTAGCAGAACTTGCGATCTCGCCGGAAGATAATTTGGTCATGATTCCTATCACCGATCAGCCTCAGCCAACATTTATAATTTCACTCGTTCAACGTGAACAGATTTTAGATTCAATGATTCGAGGTCAATTAATTGAATTGATTCGAGGTTTCAGTCAGCAAAATGATTACTAAAAAACGAGGAAATCTAATAGATTTCCTCGTTTACTTATTAATTTCGTTTGTCGCCGCGAGTAAAGACTGCGATACATCCTAAGCCAGTATGGCTGGAGATTGTTGTTCCCAATGGAAAAATCCGAACCTCTTTTGGCTGTATACTGTCCTCTAAATGCCGCTTCACTTCTTCCGCGCCTTCTTGATCGGCACTCGTTGTGATAAAAATCGTTTGATTTGCCGAGTCCGTGGTCGCTTCACTGATTTTGTCAGCGACTAGCTGCAAAGCTTTTTTACGCCCACGCACTTTTTCAACATTTTGCAACTTCCCTTCAACATCAACAGTGATGATGGGTTTGATATTCATCAATCCACCAATCGCTGCACTTGTTTTAGAAATACGCCCGCCACGTTGCAAATGATTCAAATCATCAACCGTTACCCAGTGATGATACGTTAACTTGTTTTCTTCTAACCAATTGTATAAATCAGTTAGAGACATTCCTGCTTGCTGTTTTTGCGCTGCCTCGTAGACCATCAGTCCTTCACCGCCACTGGCAGCCAGGGAATCTACCACATAAACTTCCGCCTCAGGCAAATCTTCCTTTAAAAGCTCCACCGCCTGCAACGCACTTTGATACGATCCGCTCATTCCAGAAGAAAAGCAGATATACAAAACAGGAATCTTTTTTTCAGCATAACTGCGGAAAAACTCCACATAACGCCCAACATTGACTTGTGATGTTGTTGGCATCGCACCATTTTTAATTTGTTGATAGAAATCATCAATCTTGAAACTGCGACCCAAGTCATCAGCAAATTCTGTGCCATCTATTGTGACGTACATCGAAATAAAATCAACGTTGTTTTCATCTAATAACTCATAAGGCACATCGCAACATGAATCTGTCAGAATCTGATACATTTTTAAAATCCTCCAAACACCCGCTTATTAGTAAATCTATTCTACTAGATAATTGGTTGCTTGTCTCATAATATGTTAGATTTGAGCCCAAACACTTTCCAGAATATTCGTTTGCATCCGGTCTGGTCCCACAGAGAAGGTTGAGATTCGTACACCTACGAGTTCAGAGACACGACGAACATAATTCCGAGCATTCTCCGGTAAATCCGCTAAATCGCGACATTCCGTAATATCTTCGCTCCAACCAGGCAATTCTTCATAAACTGGTTTGCAACGATTCAATTCTTTCAAACTTGCTGGATAATGATAGATCAATTCACCATCTAATTCATACGCCGTACAAATTTTGACCGTCTCTAATCCACTCAGCACATCGATCGAGTTTAAAGAAAGATTGGTAATGCCTGAAACACGTTTTGAATGACGCATCACAACCGAATCAAACCAGCCAACACGACGGGGACGACCTGTTGTCGTTCCATATTCACGACCGACTTCACGGATCTGACCGCCGACGTCATCAAATAATTCTGTTGGGAAAGGGCCATCACCGACACGTGAAGTATATGCTTTACATACCCCTACGACTTTGTCGATCTTCGATGGTCCAACACCGCTACCGATCGTTACACCGCCAGCAACCGGATTAGATGACGTAACAAATGGATAGGTTCCTTGATCGATATCCAGCATCACGCCCTGCGCGCCTTCAAATAGCACACGTTTTCCTTGATCCAACGCATCATTCAAGATGACTGATGTGTCTGTTACATATTGTTTGATTTGTTGGCCATATTCATAATACTCTTCAAAAATATCATCAAAGTTCATCGCTTCGTCATCAAACATTTTAACGAATTGACGATTTTTTTCTTCCAAGTTGATCTTCAAACGTTCTTCAAAAATTTCTTTATCCAATAAATCGGCCACACGAATCCCTACACGAGCTGCTTTATCCATGTATGCCGGTCCAATCCCTTTGATTGTTGTACCGATTTTATTTTCGCCTTTTGCATCTTCTTGCAATTGATCTAATTTAATGTGGTAAGGCAAGATGACATGTGCACGATCAGAAATTCGCAAATTATCTGTCGTAACTCCCCGTTCATGCAAATAAGCCAATTCCGTTACTAATGATTTCGGATTGACTACCACACCATTTCCAATAACACTGATTTTTTCTTTGTAGAAAATCCCAGAAGGAATCAAGTGTAATTTATATGTTTCATTGTCAAATTTGATTGTATGACCTGCATTGTCTCCACCTTGGTAACGAGCAATGACTTCTGCATTCTCACTTAAAAAATCCGTGATTTTTCCTTTACCTTCATCGCCCCACTGCGTCCCTACAACTACTACAGATGACATCTGAACACCTCATTTTATTTTATTTAATCCTGAATCATTGTATCAAGAATAGCGCTATACTTCAATTAAAATTCGAATATTAGATTATAAAGATTACAAAAACAAGGCAAATTACGAACATTATTTTTGAATACTAGAAAAAATGATTCAAATTTCGGATACTCTCATTTAATAATTTCTCGAATTAGTCCGATCAACTCTCATTCCAAACAAACCATGAAAAATGTGATTAGCAGTTATCTTGTACGGGCTTAGTATCTTTTCTCACCATGCTAAAAAGTGAATAAAAACTAAAAAAAAGCGCAAGTTCAAGACTTGCGCTAGAAATCTTCTCTCGGTGATAGTGACGAGAACTTATTATACTGCTTTATAAAGAGCAGTTCCACGGTACCACGTGCGCCACTCCGGTTTTTCTCAATGATAACTTCGATTACATTACGATTTGCGATCGATTCCTCATCTTCTTCGCCTTCACGTTCATAATAGTCATCGCGATACAAGAAGGCTACAATATCGGCATCTTGTTCAATCGATCCTGATTCACGAATATCACTCAATACTGGTCGTTTGTCCTGACGTTGTTCAACACCACGAGAAAGCTGTGACAAGGCAATAATAGGAACTTTCAATTCTTTGGCCAGCTTCTTCAGTTGTCGTGAAATTTCGGATACCTCTTGCTGACGGTTTTCCCGACCTGTTCCTTCAATTAATTGCAAATAGTCAATCAAGATCAAACCAAGATTCCCTTTTTCTTTCGCCAATTTATGGCATTTAGCTCGAATCTCAGAAATTTTGATCCCTGGTGTATCATCAATAAAAATATTCGAGCGTGACAAGCTCCCCATCGCTACGATTAGATTTTGCCATTCTTCTTCTGACAGCTGCCCTGTTCGCAAGTGACTCGCTTCGATCGACCCCTCCGCGCACAGCATCCGATTGACCAGTGATTCAGCTCCCATTTCCAAACTAAAGATAGCAACGGATTTATCTGTTTTTGTTCCGACATTTTGGGCAATATTCAAAGCAAAGGCTGTTTTCCCAACCGCTGGACGTGCTGCCAAGATAATCAGTTCCTCTGCTTGAAGTCCAGCCGTCATTTTATCTAAAGCTGCATATCCCGTTGGCAAACCAGTAATTTCTTCATCATTTCTTGCCAATTGGTCAATATTTTCAATGGCAGTATTCAACACTTCACTGATGGTCAAAAAACCGCTCTTATTGCGACGTTCTGATACTTCCATGATATTCCGTTCAGCAGTGTCTAAAATCGTCTGTACGTCGTCTCCTTGCTCAAAACCTTGGGTCACAATGTTCGTGGCCGCTTGAATCAAATTACGCAACAGCGATTTCTCTTCTACAATTTTGGCATAATACCCAACATTGGCCGCCGTCGGAACGCTTAAAGCAAGTTCAGATAAGTAACTTAGACCACCAGCATCTTCCAGCTGATTTTGTTGTTCCAATAATTCCTTAACCGTCACAACATCGATCGCTTCATTGCGATCATTTAATTGGATCATCCCGCGAAAAATCAACTGATGTCCGCGACGATAAAAGTCTTCTGGAACTATGTACTCCATAGCCGTGATCAAAGCATCTGTTTCCAAAAAAATAGAACCTAAAGTCGCTTGCTCGGCTTCAATGCTTTGGGGTGGCACACGATCTTGTAACATTTCGCTCATGTCTTTTTACGCTCCTCTTCGTCCATCTATTTTACAAAATCTGCCCGTTAAATACAACAAAGAGCATGAGGGATTCTCTTAATTTCAAGAACTCTCATACTCTCTTGTAATTATTCGTTTAAATAGATTATTCTTCCACCACGTGTACTTTAATGATTCCTTCAACTTCTGTGTGAAGTTTTACTGGAACCTTTGTGTATCCAAGTGTACGAATTGGATTTTCTAGTTCAATTTTACGTTTATCAATTTTTAATTTAAATTGCTTCTTCAGTCCTTCTGCAATTTGCTTAGAAGGGATCGAACCAAACAAACGTCCATCTTCGCCACCCTTAGCCTTGATTTCTACTACCGTATCTTCTTTTGCCAAAAATTCTGCTAATTTTTTTGCTTCAGCTAGGACTTCCGCCGCCTTTTTGTCTTGAGCTTTCTTCTGTCCACTCAATTCAGAGATACTGCTCTTCGTAGCTTCTTTAGCCAAATTATTCTTTAATAAATAATTTTGGGCATAGCCTGTTGGGACCTCTTTGATATCGCCCTTTTTCCCCTTGCCTTTTACATCATCTAAAAAAATTACTTTCATTCTTCTGTCCCCTCCATTAACTGTTCATTGATGGCCTCTAATAACTGTTTCTTTGCTTCAGCGATCGTACTATTTTTCAATTGAGTCGCTGCATTAGTGAAGTGTCCCCCTCCGCCCAATGCTTCCATAACCGTCTGGACATTAATAGTCCCAGAGCTGCGTGCACTAATCGCAATCACACCATCAACTCGTTTAATAATTACAAATGCCGCATTGATATCCACCATGGATAACAATGTATCAGCTGTCTTAGCCGCCGTTACACTATCGTACTCTTGCTCATCAGTTCCAGTAGCCACAACAATGTCATCTTTAACATATTCACTCTCGCCCACCAGTTTACTGATTTCCAAGTATGATTGGATATCGGTACTCAATAAATATTGTACTAAAGAAGCATCTGCACCACAAGTTTTTAAATAACTAGCAACATCAAAAGTTCGTGCAGTTGTTCTGACAGCAAAGTTCTTTGTATCAACGGTGATTCCAGCAAGTAACAGTGTAGCCTCCATCTTGCTCATTTTTTGATGCTCATTGCTTTCAAATTGAATTAGTTCTGTTACTAATTCTGAAGCAGAAGACGCAGAAGACTCAATATAGGTCAATAAAGATTTCTCAGGAAATTCTTCTCCTCTTCGATGATGATCAATTATGACAATGTTTTCAAATTGTTCATATAATTCTTGATCAATCGATAGTGATGGCCGATGATAATCGACCATCACTAACAAATCTCCCGCTTTGCGTTGCTTTTTTGCTGCCTCAGGAGAGATCAAAAGATCTTCCAGCTCTCCATTTTGATGAATCTCTTCCAAACAACGTTCTACATCAGGTATCGTCTCTTCTTCATTGATGACTATTCGAACCTTCTTATCATGATAACGAGCTAAACAAGCGACGCCAAAAGCCGATCCTATCGCATCCATATCAGGAAAACGATGTCCCATCACAAAGACATTCCCTGTCTGATTAAAGACATTCTTCAAAGCCGTTGACATCGCCCTTGAACGAACCCTTGTACGCTTAGCTGCACTGGCTGATTTTCCGCCATAAAACACGGGCTTTTGATCTTCCGCGGCATTCTTCACAACAACTTGATCACCGCCACGTACTAATGCAATATCCAGGTTGTTTTGGGCTTCGTCACCAATCACTTCCAATGACTCCGTCCCATAACTGATTCCCATACTAACCGTAATCAGCATGTCTTGTTTTTCAGCCGAAACACGGATGTGCTCTAATAAATCAAAATTATTTTCAATCATTTTCTCCAAATCGTCATAACGGGCAAAAATGAAGAAACGTTCTGCATTTACACGTTTATAAAAAATACGATATGAATCCATCCAATCAGAAATGATCGTTGTAATGAATGAATTTAGATTAGATATCTCTTTATCATCTCGGCGATCAATCACATCATCATAATTATCTACTGAAAGAATCCCCACAACTGCTTGTTGTTGTTTTTCTTTGTTTTCTAATGCATATTCTTTTGTGACATCAATTAAATAAGCAACACGTTTTTCACGATTCAAATCAAAGTGATAGAGTACATTACCAATCTTATAGATACTTTTTCCTTTATCTGCACGTTGAAGCAATTCATTGACCATATCTTGTTGATCATCTTTCGATAAATGCTGGACACTTTCCGTTATTGCCGGGTTGGTCCAAGTAAAGCTATTGCTCTCATCCCATGTAATAATTCCTACAGGCATATCATCGGATACATAAGCTAAAGCTTCTTGAGCACGTCGAGAAGCATATTGAATTTTCTTTTGATTACTGATCTCAATACGCTTCTGTAAAACAATCATAGAAACCAATAATAAAAGATCAATTAGTATAACGATTCCTGCCGTAAAAAAGGTGAAAGGAAACAAGAAAATTGCGGCTAATTGAATCAGTAGTAAACAGAGTAAGAAAAAGGATCCTTTTATTCGAAGATTCTTTTCCATCTATACCTCCTAATTCGGTTTTGTTTGTCCATTCCGCTATCGCTATGTTTTTCAGCAATGTAGCCAGGATCTTGTAACAGTGTAATTTTATCACAATCTCCCTTGACAAGCGACTTTCTTGAATGTTTCACGTGAAACACAAAAAAGAGACTTCAAGTCTGAAGTCTCTTTTAAAATCACATTTTATTCTTCAGAAACGAATGCTAATAATCCCATAATACGTGCGCGTTTGATAGCGATCGTTAGTTTACGTTGATTTTTAGCACTTGTTCCAGTTACACGACGAGGTAAAATTTTACCACGTTCACTGATGAAACGTTTTAGTAATTCGATATCTTTATAATCGATATACTCGATATGATTAGCAGCAATATAGTCTACTTTACGACGTTTGCGACCTCTTCTTTGTTGTGCCATTCCGTTTCCCTCCTATTCAATTGTTAGAATGGTAAATCATCATCTGAAATATCGATTGAGGATCCACTAAATGGATCTGAATCTCGATCGAAGTCAGGCATAGTGTTCTTAGCTGACTGAGAGGATTGATTATAATTGTTGTTAAAATTATTTCCCCCGCCTTGGCTTTGGAAGCTATCGCCAGAATCAGAACTTGGGTTCTGTTGGCGTTGCTCACTTGCAGTACGAGATTCCAATAATTGGAAGTTTTCAGCAACAACTTCCGTCACATAGACACGTTGTCCTTGCTGATTTTCATAATTTCTTGTCTGGATACGGCCAGTCACACCTAAAAGAGTTCCCTTACGCGCATAATTAGCTAAAGTTTCAGCTGATTTCCGCCAAATCACACAATTGATAAAGTCTGCTTCGCGATTCCCGCTTTGATTCGTAAAATTACGATTCACAGCTAAAGTAAACGTTGCAACACCTGTACCATTCGCAGTATAACGTAAATCAGGATCCTTTGTTAAACGACCTACTAGTACAACATTATTAATCAAAGTAAAGCCAGCTCCCTTCTCGTCAATTGTTTCACGTGAAACAATTATTCTTCAATCTTAACGATCATGTGACGAATAATATCGTCGTTGATTTTTGCAAGACGATCGAATTCGTTAACTGCGCTAGCTGTTGTTGGCGCAGTTGCATTGACGATATGGTAGATGCCTTCACGGAATCCGTTCATTTCGTAAGCGAAACGGCGTTTTTCCCAATCTTTTGAATCGATAATTTCTGCTCCATTATCTTTCAAGATTGTATCGAAACGTTCTACTAAAGCAGTTTTTGCTTCTTCATCAATGTTCGGACGAATGATGTATGTGATTTCATACTTCGTGTTTTGACTCATTGATTTTCACCTCCCTATGGACTATAAGGCTCTTAATTTTTTAAGAGCAAGGAGAGTTATCTAAAAATATATAGACTACTCACAAATATTCATTATACATAATCGTCCTACAAAAATCAAATGTTTCTTTACTTTAAGTTACGAAAAAAGACTGGGATTGCTCCCAGCCTTCTACTATTTTATTCTTCAGTTTCATCAGAGGTTTCTTCAATAACTTCAGAATTCTCCATTGTTTCTATGTCTTCCTCTTCTTGGTCAACGATTGCCATGGTAACAACTTTCGTGTTTTCTTCCATTTTCATTAGGCGAACACCTAATGTCGCACGACCTGTTTGAGATACACCGCCAACATTGAAACGGATAATAACTCCCTTATCCGTGATCAGAAGAATGTCCTCATTCCCATTAACAGTGGTCAACCCAGCTAATGGACCATTCTTTTCTTTGACATTGGCCGTCTTGATTCCCTTACCGCCGCGGCCTTTAATTGGATACTCAGTCGCTTTTGTCCGTTTGCCGTATCCCTTTTCGGTAATGACTAAAACTTCTTGGTCTTCGTTTAGTACAGCAGATCCTATCACGTAGTCCTCATCACGCAAGCGAATCCCACGAACACCGCTCGCTGTTCGACCCATATCTCGGACAGCCGCTTCCTTAAAGGTTACGGAATAGCCATTGTGAGTACCTATGATAATTGTTTTGTCTCCTTCTGTCGACATTACGTTTACCAATTCATCCCCTTCGCGCAAGCCAATCGCAATCAACCCATTAGCACGAATATTTGAAAAAGCAGTGACAGTTGTCCGTTTGACTGTTCCTTTTTTCGTAACAAAGAATAGGAAATGACCATCTTCTGCTTGTCCATTGACGGAAATGACCGCTTGGATCGTTTCATTTGAATCAATACCAAGTAAATTGATGATTGGAATACCTTTGGCTGTTCGACCGTATTCAGGTACCTCATAACCTTTTGCTCGATAAACTCGACCGCTATTCGTAAAGAATAACAAGGTGTCATGCGTCGAACAAGAGATTAAAGTTTTCACAAAATCATCATCATGAATCCCCATTCCTTGAACACCGCGACCACCACGGCGTTGTGCACGGAATTCTGTCGACGCCACACGCTTGATATAACCGTTATTTGTTAAAGTAATAACGATATCTTCTTCTTCAATCAGATCTTCATCTTCGAGGCTCAATACCTCACCGATTAATAATTCAGTACGACGATCATCCCCAAATTTATTGGCAATTTCTGCTAATTCAGTGCGGATGATTTCTAACACACGCTCAGGACGCGCTAAAATGTCTTCTAAGTCATTGATTGTCTTTAGTAGCTCTTGATATTCATTTTCGATTTTCTCGCGTTCTAAGCCCGTTAAACGGCGTAGACGCATATCTAAGATTGCTTGCGCTTGTCGATCAGATAATTCAAATCGTTCGATCAAAGTCGCCTTCGCGATATCATCTGAAGCTGAACTACGGATCGTTGCAATGATTTCATCGATATGATCTAGCGCGATGCGCAGACCTTCCAAGATATGAGCTCTTGCTTCCGCCTTTTTCTTGTCGAAAATCGTCCGACGAGTAATAACATCTTTTTGGTGTTCGATATAGTTTTCCAGGATTTGCTTTAAATTCAAAATCCGTGGAACACCATTTTCGATTGCCAACATGTTAAAACTGAAAGACGTTTGCAAAGATGTCATCTTGTATAAATTGTTCAAAATGACTGATGCACTAACATCACGGCGTACTTCGATAACGATTCGCATACCTTCACGTGAAGATTCATCACGTAAGTCAGTAATTCCTTCTATCCGTTTATCACGGTGTAATTCAGAAATACGTTCAATCAGTTTCGCTTTGTTGACCATGTACGGCAATTCAGTAACAAGAATTCGTTCTTTACCGTTTTTCTGTTCTTCAATCTCAATTTTCGCTCGAACAGTAATCGAACCTTTTCCGGTCTCATACGCACGACGTATACCTGATTTCCCCATGACTAAACCGCCAGTTGGGAAGTCTGGTCCCGGAATCACTTCCAACAAATCTTGTGTTGTAGCTTCAGGATTTTCCATCAGCAATTCAATTCCGGCCGTCACTTCTCGTAAATTGTGCGGCGGGATATTCGTTGCCATACCAACAGCGATCCCAGTTGCTCCATTTACCAACAAGTTCGGGAAGCGCGCAGGTAATACGTCTGGTTCCTGCTCACTATCATCGTAGTTTCCGTGGAAATTTACGGTGTCTTTGTTGATGTCGCGCAACATTTCCATTGCGATTTTGCTTAAACGTGCTTCGGTATAACGCATCGCCGCAGCTCCATCACCATCGACAGAACCAAAGTTTCCATGCCCATCGACTAACATATTGCGGTAACTGAAGCTTTGGGCCATCCGTACCATAGATTCATAAATCGCACTGTCTCCGTGTGGATGGTACTTACCCATTACATCCCCAACGATACGAGCAGATTTTTTATGCGGCTTATCTGGGGTAACCCCTAGTTCATTCATTCCATATAAAATTCGACGGTGAACGGGTTTCAAGCCGTCCCGCACGTCTGGTAAAGCTCGTGCCACAATAACGCTCATTGCATAATCAATGAAGGAGTCCTGCATTTCACTGGTTAGATTGACGTCTTGTATATTTTCTTTCCGATCTTCCAAAATGATCCTCCTAGTTCGTGTTAATGAATTTATTTTTCTTAAAAATAAATCTGATCCTCACCACGTATATCATTTCTCTCTTTACGCTAAAACACGAAGAGAATTGAGATATCCACTAAATGTCCAAATTCTTAACGTAATGTGCATTTTCTTCAATAAACGCACGACGCGGTTCAACGCGGTCTCCCATCAACGTTTCAAAGACTTGGTCGGCTTCGATCGCGTCGTCAACACTGACACGCAGCATCAAACGATTTTCTGGGTCCATCGTTGTCTCCCACAATTGATGATCATCCATTTCACCAAGACCTTTGTAACGTTGAACGTTTGGCTTTGGTGAAGCTGGCAATTCCGCCATTTTTTGAGCTAACTCCTCTTCGGCTTTTTTACCTGGTTGGATATAAGTGATGTTCTTACCCTGCTTGATACCATACAATGGCGGTTGAGCGATATAAACATAACCAGCTTCCACGATTGGGCGCATATAACGGTAAAACAAAGTTAATAACAATGTCCGAATATGTGCACCATCGACATCGGCATCGGTCATAATAACTAATTTATGGTAACGAGCTTTTGCTACATCAAAGTCTGCGCCAAAACCGGTCCCCATCGCTGTAAACAATGAACGAATCTCTTCATTAGCTAAGATTTTATCCATCGATGCTTTTTCTACATTCAAGATTTTCCCGCGAATTGGCAAGATTGCTTGGAATTCACGACTCCGACCTTGTTTAGCTGAACCACCGGCGGAATCTCCTTCGACGACAAATAATTCGCATTTTTCTGGATCATTACTTGAACAATCGGCTAGTTTCCCTGGTAAGTTACTGATTTCTAAGGCACCTTTACGGCGGGTCACTTCACGAGCACGCTTAGCGGCCAAACGAGCCTTAGCAGCCAACATTCCTTTTTCCACGATCCGACGCCCTACAGAAGGATTCTCCATCAAGAACTTCAAGAAATTCTCAGAGAACAAACGATCCGTAACTGTCCGAACTTCCGAGTTGCCAAGTTTTGTTTTAGTCTGTCCTTCAAACTGTGGTTCTGGATGCTTGATAGAGATAACAGCCGTTAAACCTTCCCGCACATCTTCACCAGAAAGATTTTCGTCATTATCTTTCATGATTTTTTGTTTACGCGCATAATCATTGATCACACGTGTCAGAGCTGTTTTAAAACCAAACTCATGGGTACCGCCTTCATACGTATGAATATTATTAGCGAAACTCAAAATATTGGTGTGGTAGCCGTCTGTATACTGCATAGCAACTTCCACGATAATATCTTGTTGCTCACCTTCCACATAAACAGGTTCTTCAAAGATAACAGCTTTACTATGATTTAAATGTTCCACATAGCTTTTTATACCGCCTTCGTAATGATACTCTCTTAGAACAGGCTTTTCTTCCCGTTTGTCTTCGATAGAAATTTTTAAGCCACGATTTAAGAAAGCCAATTCTCGCACACGGGTCGCTAATTTATCAAAATTGAAGACTGTGGATTCTGTAAAAATCTCAGTGTCTGGAATAAAATGAACTGTTGTCCCATGTTGCTCCGTTTCACCAATCACTTTTAGATCATCTACTACAGCACCGCGACGGTACTCTTGGAAATAAATTTTTCCATTTTTGAAAACACGAACATCTAAAGAAGAGGACAACGCATTAACAACAGAAGCCCCCACACCGTGAAGTCCGCCGGATACTTTATATCCGCCGCCGCCGAATTTTCCACCCGCATGAAGGATTGTATAAACCGTCTCTAGTGCTGGACGACCTGTCTTCGCTTGGATATCTACCGGAATTCCCCGACCGTCATCGCTGACTGTGATACTATTATCTTCTTCAATCACCACGTGGATATGCGAAGCAAATCCAGCTAACGCTTCATCAATGGAATTATCCACGATTTCCCATACAAGGTGGTGTAATCCCTCCGTACTGGTCGATCCAATATACATCCCTGGACGTTTTCGAACAGCCTCTAATCCTTCTAGTACCTGAATCTGACTAGCATCGTACTCTTGAGCCCGTTCTAGTAAACTCTTTTCCTCTTCTGTCATTTACGTCTCTTTCCTTTCTATCTGTCCTTGATGGACATAAAAAATATCCGGATGGACCGTCATTTTACCTTTTACATGATTTAATGTCGTCGTTGTCAAAAATGTCTGTACTTTATTTTCGATCGTCTCCAATAAATGGATTTGACGGCTGTCATCAAGCTCGCTCATGACGTCATCTAAAAGCAAAATCGGATATTCTCCTGTTTCTTCTTTCATCAAATCAATCTCTGCTAATTTGACGCTTAATGCAGTCGTTCGTTGCTGCCCTTGCGACCCATAGGTTTGCACATTTTGCTGATTAACCTTAAAGATCAGATCATCACGGTGAGGGCCTAAAAATGTATTCCCCTTGAAAATTTCCCGCTTTCGATTTCTTTGTAATTCACTCATAAAAACGTTGCGGATCTCTTCAACAGTCTCACTTTCTAATGGAAGACTAGCGTCATACTCAATTGCCAATTCCTCTTTTTGGTTTGTAATCTTACCGTGAAGATCATTAGACCAATGCTCCAGTTTTTTAACAAACTGCAAACGATTTGCTAAGACCTTACTGCCGAAGTCAACTAATTGTTCAGTCAGTATGTCTAGATAAATCTCATCGGTCTGCTTTTTTTCGGATAATTGTTTTAGATAAAGATTTCGCTGCTTCAATGTTTGCTGATACTGTGCTAAATCATAGAGATAGACCGGATTAATCTGTCCCAGCTCCATATCGATAAAACGTCGTCGCATTTGCGGGCTCCCTTTCACTAAGGAAAGATCCTCTGGCGCAAATAAAATGACATTCAATTGACCAATATAGCTACTCAATTTCTTTTGCTCAATATGATTAACTTTGGATTTACGGCCTTTTTTAGTCAGCAGCAGTTCCAATTCCAGCTCACTAGTTCCACGTTCGATCCGCCCTTTAATCTGAGCAAAATCATCCTGCCATCCGATTAATTCTTGTTCACTGCTGGTTCGATGGCTGCGAGTCAAAGCTAAAACATAAATACTTTCCAAAAGATTTGTTTTTCCTTGAGCGTTCTCTCCTAAAAAAACATTCAAACGATTGGGAAATTCCAAGATTAATTCTTGATAGTTTCGATAATTTCTTAACTCAAGCTTATTCAGCCGCATCTTGTTTTCCCTTATTTTTGACCATAAAAAAAGTTCCTACCTCAGGAATCTCGATCATCATCCCTGGATAGAGCTTTCGGCCGCGGCGGTTTTCCAACTCACCATCTACAAATACTGTTTCTTCTGCTAGAAACCACTTGGCTTGTCCACCGCTAGAGATTAAATTGATCTCTTTCAATAACTGACCAAGTGTCATGAACTCTGTTTCTAAAAAAATTTTTTGTTTCACATTCATCCCTCATTTTCATGCTAGAAACACCTCTTCATTATACCCTTTTTTAATAGATAAAACAAATTAACTCGTTGTATTTTTCGATTTAAGAAGTTCTAAGCCATTCTAATTAATTCACTCAAAAAAAAATAAAAGGTCTTAAAATCGATTTTAAGACCTTTTACCGGAATTTTGTTTTTTACATTATTTTTTCATGTTTTTCAAAAAACTTGTGAAACCCGCTGAATTTCTTTAGTTTGTTCGTACTGGTGTAATCAATTGAATAAAGGAAACATCCCCTTCACTTGGTTCTAAAGTAAATGGACGAATCGCTGAAATAAACTGAATTTTAATACTCATATCCCCAAAAGCACGTAAAGCATCTTTCATATAATCAGGGTTAAATGAAATTTCTAACGGATCCCCGCTGACTTTTTCATAGACTAATTCTTCTTCTACTTTACCTATTTCTGGTGAATTTCCATAAAGAATAATGGAATTATCCGCAATGGCTAGACGAACAATGTTATTACGGCCTTCATGCGAAAGTAAAGATGCCCGTTCAATTGCCGATAATAATGTTGGAACCGAAAAAGTAATCTCCGTATTGAAGCTTGTTGGGATCAATCGGTTAGTATCTGGATAATTCCCTTCAAGTAAACGGGAATAGAAATACATCGTAGGTGTTTTAAATAGTACCTGGTTCTCCATGATGCTGATTTCAACTTCTGCTTCTTCATCAGATAACGAACGTGATAGTTCAACTAGACTCTTACCTGGGATAACGATATCAAAATCCTTATTTGCATTTTCTACAGGTACCACTCGCTGACTCAAGCGATGAGAGTCAGTAGCAACGGCTAATAATTTCCCATCGGACATTGTAAAGTGAACCCCTGTTAAGATTGGACGGCTTTCATGTTGAGAAACCGAGAAAACTGTCTCACTAATTAGTTTTGTCAACATGTGGACAGGTAATTTTAATTGGTTTTGTTCTTCCACGACAGGCAAATGTGGATAATTATCTGCATCCAATCCGTTGACAGTAAAATGGGCGGCGCCAGAAGTAATTAATACTTGATAATTTTCTTGAACCTCTAAAGTAAAGGTCGTTTCTGGTAAACGACGAATAATTTCACTGAAAAAACGAGCTTGTAAAACAATCGTTCCAGGATCAGTAATTTGTAATTCCGCTTTTTCATCAGACGCAGCTAAAAAGGTCTCAATTGAGATATCAGCATTACTACCTGTTAAGTTCAGACCTTCAGTATTTAACTCAATTTTTACACCAGTTAAAATTGGAATAGTGGTTTTCGTTGAAATAGCACGTTGAACAGTTTGTAATTCTTGAATGAAGCGGGCACGATTAATCGTAAATTTCATAATGGAACTCCTTTTTCATTTTTATTTGTTTTCTTTTAGAAGATTAAATCTATCAATGACTAGTGTCGTATTTTGATAAAATCGTTATGTTTAATTTCATCTGTTGCAAATAGGCTGTTTTCTTTTTATTTATTTAAGTAATTTAAGTAATAAAAGTAGTAGGTCCTGTTAATCATGTGGAAAAAAAGGATCGAACATTGGTTTAATAAGTTTTCCACTTGTGGATAAGGTGTGGATAAAAACAGCTTTTCTTTTTCTTTTTTCCACAAGCTAACCAAGCAACAAGTTTTTAATTTCCGCAATTTCTTGTTGAAAGCTGCTGTCTTTCTTTATTAACTGACGTATCTTCTCATGAGCATGAATGACAGTAGTATGATCCTTACCACCAAATTCAGCGCCGATTTTTGGTAAAGAGTTTTCGGTCATTTCACGGGATAGATACATGGCTATTTGACGGGGAACAACGATTGTTTTAACCCGTTTTTTACCTTTAAGATCTTTTACTTGAATATGATAAAATTTCGCGACCTCATCTTGAATTTTGCTGATGGAAAGCTGTGTATTACTGGTCCCTTTTAGACTCTTTAAAGCATCTGCTGCAATACTGGTAGTAATATCAGCACTATTCATCGTAGCGAAAGCTTGAACTCGGACCAAAGCCCCTTCCAATTCACGGATATTCGAATCAATTTGTCCAGCGATATAGCTTAAAGTATCATCCGGAATCTCAAGGTTCTCTGCCTGAGCTTTTTTTCGCAAAATTGCGGTTCGAGTCTCTAAATCCGGCGGTGTGATGTCTACTGATAAGCCCCAAGCAAATCTGGAGACTAAGCGTTCTTGCAATTTAGGAATCTCATTTGGCAGACGGTCACTGGTTAGTACGATTTGCTTATTATCATTATATAAGTTCTCAAAAGTATGGAAAAACTCTTCTTGAGTTGCTTCTTTGTCAGCAAAAAATTGAATATCATCGACGAGTAATAAGTCAACTTTGCGATATTCTTGTCGAAATTCTTCCGAGGTCTTGTTTTTAATGGAATTGATAAAATCATTTGCAAACGTTTCACTAGAAACGTATTTAACTTTTGCATGGGGATTAATTACCAACATTTGATGACCGATCGCGTGCATCAAGTGAGTCTTCCCTAACCCAACTCCACCATAAAAGAAGAGTGGATTATAAATTGATCCTGGTTCTTCTGCTACAACTAAAGCTGCAGCATGAGCCATCTGGTTGCCTTTTCCGATAACAAATGTGTCAAAAGTATATTTAGGATTGAGCATGGCACGCTTTGTTGTTTCGACTTTAGGCGGTTCTTCCTTTTCCACAATACTTACGGGCGGTGCTTCATCGGGCGTCACGAAAAGAGGCATGATCTCATCCCCTGTCACTTTAAAACCGATTTCGACAATTTTTGCGGCTAAATGTTTCTCCCAATAGCGTTTATGCAAATCACTCGTGACTTCTATCGTTAATTGATTATTTGTTAAAGCTAAAGGTTTAGCTGTGCCTACCCAAGCATCATAACTGGCAGGATTGAGGTCATTTTTGTAGCTGTCCTTCAATTCCTGCCAGAAATTGTCCAATGAGGTCAAATAAGTCGCCTCCTATTATTAATAAAATTCAGATAGATTTACTTTATCATTTTTTCAAAAAGTTTTCCACAACCAGAACAGAAATAGTAACAACTTTATTTTTCCACAAAATGTATAAAAATACAAAAAAGGTATCCACGTATATGCAAAACAATATCCACACTTAAGAAATGAAATGTGGAGAGAATAGTTTTTCCACTGAAAAATTCACAGAAATAGAAAAAAGACATCTTGTGAACTAAGGGATAATTGTAGTTATTAACACAACTTATCCACCTTGTGGACAAGTTGTCAAAAACATAAATTTTTGTGCAAAAATCATTTGAAAATTCTATGCAAGTTTTTTTGAAGAAAAATGTTTTGCACAGATACGGAGAGTTTATCCCCAGATTTTGTGGATAAGATTTTCATATGTAAAATTAAAAGAAACAAAAAGACGATGAATTGTTAAAACGCTTAGAATTTTTCATTGCGGAAACTAACTAGAATAAAAATAGTTCTAAAGAAGTTAGAAACTACAATGATAAATAGAGAGATGAAGGATAAATCAATAAAATTTATTTCAGAGTTAGATTTATGGAATTTAGATTATTGAGCTGTCTTGTTTGAAGTCGAAAATTTTTTTAAAACTAAAAATAAAAAGGGATTCATCAGCCTTTTTCATTTCTTGATTGACAAAGTAGGGGAGGTGTCGTTATAATATTTGGGTATGTCTATGTAAAGTTAGCTATGGAGGTGTATTTAAAATGAAAAGAACTTATCAACCAAATAAACGTAAACGTCAAAAAGTTCATGGATTCCGTAAACGTATGAGCACTAAAAACGGCCGTCGTGTATTAGCAAGCCGTCGTCGTAAAGGAAGAAAAGTACTTGCTGCTTAAGCCACTGCCGGTCAGTGGTTTTTTTTGTATCTAAAATAAGATTCTTAAGGAATTTTTCTGACAAATAAGGATGATTCCTTATTTTGAAGTATGGTATTATTGTCAGGTATAGATTTAAAAGAAACGAAGGAAACTAGATGAAGAAAAAGTATCGGGTCAAAAAAGAACGGGAATTTCAAAAGGTATTTCAAGAAGGTGTTTCTTTTGCGAATCGAAAGTTCGTAGTGTATCGTCTAGAGCCTTCTGGTCAAAAACATTTTCGAGTAGGCTTATCAGTCGGTAAAAAAGTTGGAAATGCAGTTGCACGAAATCAAGTTAAACGCCAAATTAGAGCAGTATTGCAAGAATTGAAACCTGAATTTCCACCAATAGACTTTATCGTGATTGCACGACCAACAACGAAAGATCTGCCTCATGATGAAATGCGATCGAATCTTATACATGTTTTAAAATTAGCCAAAATATTAAGTTAGGAAGGAAACAAATTTAGGTGAAGAAATATAAAAAAATATTATTGATGACAGGATTGCTGAGCCTTGTCTTCTTATTATCTGCCTGTGGGACAGGAGAAGTCAGTGCACACAGTACCGGTGTATGGGATCGATATGTAGTTTTTTACTTCGGTCAAGCGATCAAAGGGTTGGCTTTTGGTAACGTTGGGGTTGGGATTATTCTATTTACTATTATAATAAGAATCATTTTGATGCCATTGATGCATTTTCAAACCAAAAGCATGCGCAAAACGCAAGAATTGCAACCAAAGATCAAAGCATTACAAGCAAAATATAGCTCTCGTGATCAAGAAACACAACAAAAGCTACAGGAAGAAACCAAAAAGCTTTATGCAGAAAATAATGTGAGCCCTTACGCAGGTTGTTTGCCGCTTTTAGTTCAAATGCCGGTTATGATGGCCTTGTATCAAGCAATCTTACGAATTCCTGAGTTACGTTCAGGGCATTTCTTATGGTTGAACTTGAGCCAATCTGACCCTTACTTTATTTTACCGATTCTTGCGGCAATATTTACTTTTGCAAGCAGCTATTTATCAAGTATGAGCCAACTGGAGTCTAATGCCTCACTAAAAATAATGAACTTTGCAATGCCGGTTATGATTTTTGTTATGGCTTTGAACTTAGCGAGTGGTTTGTCCTTGTATTGGGTTATTTCCAACGCATTCCAAGTCGTTCAAACATTATTGATCAATAATCCGTTTAAGATCCGTCGAGAAAGAGAAGAAGCAGCTCGGCAGATTCGTGAAAGAGAACGAGCGCTTGAAAAAGCGAAACATCCGAAGAAAAAACGGAAAAAATAGGAATATTAGTTTTCTTTGTAAACATTCACATGTAATTAAGTGGGACAGGATACCGGAATCGACTATACAATTATGAAAAGTTTAGGCGAATAACTACAAAAGGGAGGTTTAGAAGATGTCCGTTTATGAAGGTCCAACGATCGACGAAGCAATTTCAAAAGGGTTACAAGCGTTAAATTTGAAAAAAGAAGACGTCAACATTGAAATTTTATCAGATGCAAAAAAAGGTTTTCTGGGTATGGGAAAGAAAGATGCACGTGTTTCTATTGAAGTAATCAAGGTAGAAGAATCGACAGTTACTCCTGAGTTGATGAAAGAAGAGAAAACGATGGATGTAACGATTGAGAAAAAAATGCAAGCCCCCGTTGATTCAACTACTCCATTAGTTGAACTAGATGAAGAGGAAGCTATCAAAGAGTTGGCACTGTACTTAACCAATATTACTAACGATATGGCTGTACCAGCGTTAGTGAAAATTCAACATGAAGCTAATGGCTTGATCGTTATGAATTTAGAAACAAGTAAGCAAGGTATGCTGATTGGTAAACACGGAAAGATATTAAATGCTTTGCAGTACTTAGCGCAAGTTTTTCTACATCGCGTAGCGAAAGAGAAATTATCGGTAGTTGTAAATGTTGGTAATTATCGTCAAAAACGTGAAGAAGTTCTAACACGTTTAGCACAACGAACTGCAGAGAAAGTAAAAGAAACTGGGCGTCCAGTCTTTTTAGAGCCAATGCCTGCGTTTGAACGAAAGATGATTCATTCAGCTTTGAGTAAGGATGAATACATAAAAACTCATTCTGAAGGCGAAGATCCTTATCGTTACTTAGTCGTTGAACCAGCGAAAAAATATTTTTAATTAGAAAGCTGTGCCTAGCTAATTGGTACAGCTTTTTCTTTATCAAAATTTGAGAAAATGATGCTATTTCAGCGGGGATGCTTGAATTGTCAAAAAAAATATGCTAATCTTACACCAGAATTTTGTAGAAAAAGCAGTCAAAGTGCTCAATCTACTCCTTTATCAAGGGGTGGAGTAGGCACTTTTTTTATGTTCTTAAATTAGTAGGAGGAAAAAAAGTGACAGAAATCACCTTAGAATTTGATACAATTGCGGCAATTTCAACACCACCGGGTGAAGGTGCGATTAGCATCGTGCGGCTGAGTGGTGATCAAGCTGTAGCAATTGCAGATAGTGTATATAGTAGCGGAAAAAAATGTTTATTGGATGTACCCTCGCATACGATTCATTATGGACACATTGTTGATCCAGCCGATCAACAAGTGGTTGATGAAGTGATGGTCAGTGTGATGCGGGCGCCAAAGACGTTTACACGCGAAGACATCGTTGAAATTAACTGTCATGGTGGGATCGTGGTCGTTAATCAATTATTGCAACTTATTTTACGTTCAGGAGCACGATTAGCCGAACCAGGTGAATTTACCAAAAGGGCATTTTTAAATGGTCGAGTTGATTTATCTCAAGCAGAAGCTGTAATGGACCTGATTCGAGCAAAAACGGATCGCGCAATGAACATTGCTATCAATCAATTAGATGGTAACTTATCTCATTTGATTCGCCAATTACGTCAAGAAATTTTAACAACGTTGGCTCAAGTTGAAGTAAATATCGACTATCCGGAATACGATGATGTGGAAGAATTGACTACACAATTACTATTAGAAAAAGCGCAACAAGTAGGGCATCAAATAGATGCGTTACTATTGAATGCAAAACAAGGGAAAATCTTGCGGGAAGGGTTAAGTACTGCGATCATCGGTCGTCCAAATGTTGGAAAATCAAGCTTATTGAATTATTTGCTTCATGAGGAAAAAGCAATTGTAACAGAGATTGCAGGAACCACGCGTGATGTGATTGAAGAATATGTTAACGTTCGAGGAGTACCGTTGAAACTGATTGATACTGCAGGAATTCGAGAAACTGATGATGTTGTAGAACGGATCGGTGTGGAGCGTAGTCGTAAAGCATTAAGCGAAGCAGATTTGATTTTATTGGTCTTGAATCAAAGTGAAGCCTTAACTGCAGAGGATAGAGAGCTATTAACGGCGACGCAAGGATTGAAAAGGATTGTTTTACTTAATAAGACAGATTTACCAAGTAAGTTATCACAAAAAGAACTTGCAACCTATTTGAGTGACGATGAAGTTTTTGCGATTTCAGTTTTGGAAAAAGCTGGCTTAGATCAGTTAGAAGAAGCAATCGCCAAACTCTTTTTTGGAGGTCAAACGGGTGAAAAAGATGCGACCTACGTATCAAATACTCGTCATATTGCATTACTTGAAAAAGCAGGACACTCGTTGAGTGAAGTTCGAAATGGTATTATGGCTGGTATGCCGGTTGATCTAGTTCAGATAGATATGACTCGTTGTTGGGATTATTTAGGAGAAATTGTTGGCGATAGTGTGCAAGATGAGTTGATTACACAATTATTTAGCCAATTTTGTTTAGGAAAATAAAGAGGGAGTTGCTACATGGAATATCAAGCAGGAAGTTATGATGTAGTTGTTGTAGGAGCAGGACATGCTGGTTCTGAGGCAGCTCTAGCAGCAGCACGGATGGGTCAAAAGACATTATTGATTACAATCAATTTAGATATGGTAGCATTTATGCCGTGTAACCCATCGATTGGTGGTCCAGCTAAAGGAGTCGTTGTGCGAGAAATTGACGCACTTGGCGGTGAGATGGGACGCAATATTGATAAAACATATATTCAAATGCGGATGTTGAATACAGGTAAGGGTCCTGCAGTACGCGCATTGCGGGCACAAGCAGATAAGCATGCTTATGCAGAAGAAATGAAACATACGATTGAAAAAGAAGAAAAATTAACCTTGAAACAAGGAGTAGTCGATCGATTAGTCGTTGAAGATGGTATTTGTAAAGGCGTTGTGACTTCAACTGGGGCCATTTATTCGGCTAAAGCAGTAATCATCACTGCTGGTACAGCATTACGTGGTGAGATTATTATTGGTGAATTAAAATATTCATCTGGTCCGAATAATTCACAACCATCCGTCAAGTTAGCAGATCATTTACATGAATTAGGACTAGAAATTCATCGTTTCAAAACTGGTACGCCACCACGAGTGAAGTCAGGGTCGATTGACTACAGTAAAACCGAGATTCAACCTGGCGATGAAAAACCGAATCATTTTAGTTATCAAACACCAGATAGTCAGTACTTACAAGAACAAATTCCTTGTTGGTTGACTTATACGAATCCAAAAAGCCATGAAATTATTCAAAATAATCTACATCGTGCACCAATGTTTACTGGTATCGTCGACGGAGTAGGGGCACGTTACTGTCCATCGATCGAAGATAAGATTGTACGATTTGCAGACAAAGAACGTCATCAATTGTTCCTAGAACCGGAAGGGCGACATACGGAAGAAGTATATGTTCAAGGTTTATCAACATCACTACCAGAAGATGTGCAAAATGATGTCTTACATTCAATTGAAGGTCTGAAAAATGCAGAGATGATGCGAACAGGGTATGCAATCGAATACGATATGGTGGCTCCCCATCAATTACGGCCGACACTTGAAACAAAAGTAATTGAAAATCTTTACACAGCTGGTCAAACAAATGGAACTAGTGGCTATGAAGAGGCGGCCGGCCAAGGGTTAATGGCTGGAATCAATGCAGCGTTAAAAATTCAAGAAAAAGAACCGTTCATTATGAAACGCAGCGATGGATATATAGGAGTTATGATTGATGATTTAGTGACTAAAGGAACCAATGAACCTTATCGGTTATTGACATCAAGAGCAGAATATCGGTTAATATTACGTCATGATAATGCAGATTTGCGTTTAACGGAGATCGGATACGAAATTGGATTAGTTGAAGAAGACAGCTATCAAGCGTATTTAATCAAGAAAGCGCGTATCGAAGCGGAAATGGTTCGCTTACAATCTATTCGCATAAAACCTAACGAAGCAGTTCAAAGCTTCCTACGAGCTAAGAATAGTGCAGAATTGAAGGATGGCGTTTTAGCCAATGATTTCTTGAAGCGACCAGAAATTTCATATCGAGAATTGCTGCAATTCATTCCTGTAAATGATGAACTGACGGAAAAAGAAGTAGAACAAGTAGAGATTCAAATTAAGTATGAAGGTTATATCAAAAAAGCGATGGAAAAAGTAGAAAAATTGAAACGAATGGAAGCCAAACGCATTCCAGAACGAATCGACTATGAAGCTATCAATGGTTTAGCCACAGAAGCAAAACAAAAATTACAAAAAATTCAACCAGAAACAATTGCCCAAGCTAGTCGTATAAGTGGTGTAAATCCCGCAGACATCAGTATTTTAATGGTGTACGTGGAACAAGGGAAAATTGCGAAGGTAGACAGTGAAACAATATAAATTTTGGCTATTCTATATTTATCTATCATAAAGGAACAGATAAATATAGGGATAATGTTAAAAGAGGACACTCCTTACATTGCGCTAAGGGGTGTCCTCTTTTAATACGTTCAGATACAAATTATGTTTCCATGGACAGTAGTGACCATTAGTTAGAGTCAATCATAAACAAACTCTTTTAATTCAATTCCAGTGTTGCCAACATTTTACGCAATTCATCAACAGGAACTTGTCCTGGTGCAGAAGCAGTTCCAGCAGAACCGAAAGTCGCTGCAGAACCGAAGACTTGACCTGAGATGCGGCTAGTCATTCCCAAGGCCCCCATTGACATTGTAATTAATGGAACATTAGCGTAAACTTCATGCATCTCGCGTGTAGCATCTAATAAAGTTAACACATCGGAAGAAGATTGCGGCATCACAGCAATCTTGCAGATATCTGCACCTTTGTTTTGCATAGCTTGTAGGCGAGTGACGATCTCCTCTTTTTCCGGAGTTTTATCGAAATCGTGGTTACACATGATAATTTTAATCCCGTTTCGATGAGCTAGATCAATTGTTTCAGCGACTTTTTTTTCGGGCATGAATAACTCAATATCTAATAAATCTAAATTTCCCTCAGTAATGATTACTTTATAAAGGTTGAAGTAGTCGTCATCAGAAAGATCACAAACTCCACCTTCCTTTTTCGTACGGAAAGTGATAAGTAAGGGTTTCTCTAAAACAGTTTTTAGATTATGAGACAATGTTGCGACGGCTTGTGGATCTTGAACATTTTCAAAAAAGTCAATTCGCCATTCTACTAAATCACAATCTAATGTTTGGATTGTTTCGGCCTCTGACAATAATTCTTCCTTAGTCTTGCCCACTATTGGGACAATGATTTTTGGCAACCCTTCACCAATCGTGACTTGATCAATAGTTACTGTTTTCATTTTATTCCCCCTAATCTTTAAATAGAAGATCTTTAATATAGCTTACCGGCATGTCTTCTCCAGAAAATAATTTAAAGGCAGCGGCGCCTTGGTATAACATCATACCTAATCCGTTTATAGTTTTTTCTGCACCATGTTCTTTAGCGAATTTCAATAATTTTGTTTCGCGAGGTGAATAAACAACATCAAAAACTACTAAATCCGAACGAATTAAGGCTGGATCCGTGATTAAACTCATATCTTCTAATGGTTTCATTCCAACACCAGTAGCATCAATATAAATACTGCTTTCTGAAATAGAATTTTTGAAAGCCACCGGATCTGCTAGGTCAGTAACGGATGCTCGACAATCAGTATTTTCGTTAATTTTTCGAGCTGTTTCTTTAGCGTTTGCAAAAACGCCATCATTAATATTAAAAATTCGCAGTTCTTTCGCACCGTCAAAAGCAGCTTGGATTGCGATAGCTGTACCTGCACCACCGGCTCCTGTTAAAGTAATAATTTGGTCTTTCACTTCGACCCCTTCATCTTTTAATGCTTCAATTGCACCTATGCCATCGGTATTGTATCCTACAAGATATCCTTTACCGTCAAGATTAGTAACCGTATTTACGGCACCAATCAAAGTAGCTTCAGGTGATACTTCATCTAGATACGGAATAATAGCTTGCTTATTAGGCATTGAAACATTCGAACCGCGGATACCCAAAGCACGAATGCCTTGAATCGTATCTTTTAACTCATCATTACCAACCTCAAATGCCAAGTAGGCGTAATCAAGTCCTAGCTTAGTAAAAGCTTCATTGTGCATCGTAGGCGACATGCTATGGCGAATAGGTGTTGCAATCAGGCTAATTAACAATGTGTGTCCAGTAAGTCGTTCAGTCATTGATGAAGTCCTCTTTTCAAATTTATTTGTTCAACAATTCTCAATCAAAGCGTTTTCTGATTTTTTCTTATTATGAATTAAATCACAAGTAGTAACATCTATTTTAGAATTTAATTCGATAAAAAACTAATGTTTTATATTAATGAAATCAATAAAGTGAATTAATAAAACGACTAGCCCAAAACTAGTCGTTTTATTAATTTATTGTAACGATGAACAATGACAAGTGAAGCTAGTAAGCCAATAATATTTAACAGAATGACGAACCAAAAAACATAAGAAATCCCTTGTTCACTAAGCACACCGGTAATATATGGTGTAACCATGATAGAGACTGAAGTAGCTAGTGAATAGTAACTGGTACATTTGCCTTTCTTTTTAGGAAAAAGTTCTAGCATTAAAGCTAATCCCAATTGCCAAATTCCCCCAGCCGCAAAAATCCCGATACAGATGGCTGCGATAACAACAGTCATAAAACTAGGATAAATGAGCATCAAAAGCAACGACATTCCTGAGATTAAAAGACAGAAACTGATGAATTTTGGGATGTTGATTCCTTTTTTTACTATACCAGAAGTAAAGAATACCGAGATAAATGAACCTGTACTGTATAGGCTGACAAAAATCAGACTATTTTCGTGAGAAACAACCTGCATACTTTCAGCATATTGAGGAATCCATAAAATAAAAATGTTGAAAAGTGAGACTGAGACGAAGGAAAAAATTAATAAGGCAATACCGTCTATTTTAAATTTCCCTCGATTTTTAGATATGCCAGTTTTTGTAACATCGGTGTTCTTTTTAACGATCGTTTTCGATTTTGGAAAACGGGCAAATAGCAAATAAAACATATTAATTAATAAACATAGTGCACATAAGAAGAAGGGCCAGCCAAAAAATAGATCTTGTTGTAACAAGTAACGCGTAATAAATGGAAGTATGAATTGTCCCAGCGAGATAAAAGCTTTGTTCAACACACTCAATGAACTATTTATTCGCTCATCGGGGTAAGCCTCAACTAATGTAGGGTATGTACTAGTATCTAGAAAGGCATTACTGATACCGCCAAACATCGCTAAGAAAAATGCTACTTGATAATTTGAAGTCAAAAGCATTCCGCAAAAGAAAATCATATAAGAAACAATAGCTATTAAGACGGTTTTTTTGCGTCCAAATTTGTCTGAAAAGTAACCAGAGAAATATAAACTTAAAATCCTTCCCAAACCGATAGCGCTCATGACCAATGTAACTTGAGCGGTGGTAGCCTGCCAATGGATTTTCAGATTTGCCATATTTTGAGATAAAATAATCGCGGCCATTCCTTGGAAAATATAATTGAAATATAAACTAGAAATTAAAAGGCGGTAGTTTTCTTTTTTCATAGGAAATTCCTTCCATGTGATTTATTTCACTTGAAGTCACCCACATAGTAACGCAATTTTATTATGAAAACTAATGATTTATATCGATAAAATTGATAAACTCTATTTATCAAATAAATAAATACTTTTTAATAAACGGGGTGATGAAATGAATTTGAGACAATTAGAATTTTTTGTGACGTTAGCTCAAACAGAACATATGACGCAAACAGCTAAAGAATCCAATACTTCTCAACCAAATATTAGCCATGCGATGACAATGCTAGAACAAGAGATCGGGGTAACGCTGTTTGAAAAAAAAGGACGAAATATTCAATTAACTCGCCATGGACGAATTTTTTATGAATATGTTGCCCCGGCACTGGCTGAAATCGAAAAAGGTCAACGAAAGTTACAGGAGATGGTTGATCCTGATTCTGGTGAGATTCAATTCGGTTTCATCTTTACGATGGGAGCTAATTTAGCACCAAAATTGACACAATCTTTTCATCAGAAAGGTTATCAAAAAATTAATTTTGAATTTCAACAAGGCAACTCTAACCAAATTATTCAAATGCTGCTTGATGATCGTATAGATATTGGGATTTGTTCTAAAGTGAGTAGTGATTCTGAATTAATTTATCAAATTTTAACACAGGAAGAGATGGTAGTGGTAGTCCCATTGGAGCATCCATTGGCGAAACACAATACTATCTCTTTGAGAGAGACGATTCAGTACCCATATGTTTATTATAGTAAGCAAAGTGGATTACGACCATACTTAGATCAACAAATTAAAAATTTAAAATTAGACCTGAACATTGTTTGTGAACTTGAAGAAGATCATAGTATTTTAGGTTTTGTTGGTCAAAACTATGGGATAGCAATTATGCCAAATATCCCATCGATTAGTTCTTTTCCTGTAAAAAAATTGACGATAACGGATGCCTTAGAGGATCGAAATATTTATTTGGCCGTGAAGAAAAATAATTTAGAAATTCCGGTTTTAAAAAAATTCTATGATTTCTGTTTAGAAAATACCAATAAAAAATGGGATTAAAGCTTTCTTAATCTCAGTGTGAAACATAGTTAAACCATTGCATGTATAGCAATAATAAGTTAAAGTAGAGAATAGTCTGTGAAACATTTTCTGTTTCACGAAAATGAAAGGATTTCTTATGACGCCAGAAGAATTTAAAGCGGAATTAGGTAAGCATGGGATTGAACTATCGACAAAACAGATGGATCAATTTGCGACTTATTTTCATTTATTAGTTGAATGGAACCAAAAGATGAATCTTACAGCAATTACAGAACAAAAAGAAGTCTATTTGAAGCATTTTTATGATTCTGTTACATTGGCGCTCTCAGACACGTTCATACCACAAGGGAAATTGTGTGATGTAGGATCAGGGGCTGGTTTTCCTAGTTTACCGCTAAAAATCATTTTTCCAGAATTAGAAGTTACAATCGTAGATTCTCTAAATAAACGAATAACTTTTTTAGCGACACTGGTAAATGATTTAGAATTAGAGGGTGTGCACCTTTATCATGAAAGAGCCGAAACTTTTGGACAAAACACTGATTTTCGTGAAGCGTTTGATTTTGTAACCGCCCGTGCAGTAGCACGATTGAATGTTTTGACAGAACTTTGTCTACCATTGGTGAAAAAAGATGGATTATTCTTTGCCTTAAAGGCAGCTAAAAGTGAAGAAGAATTAACTGAGGCAGGGCGAGTGATTGCTTTACTAGGCGGTAAGTTGATTAATGCTGAAGATGTTTCATTGCCAAATGGTGATATACGCCATATCATTACAGTGCAAAAAAAGAAAGAGACGCCAAAAAAATATCCACGAAAACCGGGTTTGCCGAATAAGCAACCAGTAAAATAATTAAATAGATTATTACAATTTATTTTTCTTTAGGAAAATAAATTCTTTAGTAGGAACTAGGAGGAAATTAGATGGCACGGATCATATCTGTTGCGAACCAAAAAGGCGGCGTCGGTAAAACGACGACAACTGTTAATTTGGGTGCGTGCTTAGCGTATGATGGTAAAAAAGTCTTGTTGATCGATAGCGATGCACAGGGAAATGCCACAAGTGGTTTAGGCGTGCGCAAACCTGATGTAAAACAGGATATTTATGATGTTTTAGTCAATGAAGTTCCAATCAAGGAAACAATTATTGAAACTTCACAAGAGAATTTATCAATCGTTCCAGCTACTTTGCAATTGGCTGGTGCAGAAATCGAATTAACTTCTATGATGGCTCGAGAATCACGTTTAAAAAGTGCTCTGGCGGAAGTCAGTGATGATTATGATTTTATTTTAGTGGATTGTCCGCCATCATTGGGACACTTAACGATTAATGCTTTCACAGCCAGCGATGCAATTTTAATCCCCGTCCAATGTGAATATTATGCATTAGAAGGTTTAAGTCAGTTGTTGAACACGGTTCGTTTGGTTCAAAAACATTTCAATCCTGGTTTAGAGATTGAGGGTGTACTATTAACGATGTATGATGCTCGCACAAATCTTGGTGCGGAAGTAGTAGAAGAAGTCCGTCGTTATTTTCAAGAAAAAGTTTACGATACGATTATTCCAAGAAATGTCCGTTTATCTGAAGCGCCAAGCCATGGGAAGCCAATCATTGATTATGATCCACGCTCAAAAGGTGCGGAAGTCTATCAAGCTCTAGCAAAGGAAGTGTTAGTTCGTGAGCAAAAATAAAGGATTAGGACGCGGAATCGATGCTCTATTCCAAGATCTTTCTGAGATTGAAGAAGTGGACATGAAGAAGGATCAAGTGGTCGAGATTCCCTTAAGTGATCTACGCCCCAACCCTTATCAACCACGGAAGTCATTTGATGAGACAACTTTGCAAGAATTAGCTAACTCAATTGAACAATCAGGGGTTTTTCAACCAATTATTGTAAGAAAGTCAGCTGTTAAAGGCTATGAATTAATTGCTGGTGAACGTCGTTTTCGTGCTTCAAAATTAGCGGGTAAAGAAACAATTCCTGCAATCATTCGTGAGTTCGATGAGGAAGCGATGATGCAGATTGCAGTATTGGAAAACCTACAACGGGAGGACTTGAATCCGTTGGAGGAAGCTGAAGCTTATGAGATGCTGATGAAAAACTTAAAACTAACTCAAGCTGATGTAGCAAATCGGTTGGGGAAGAGTCGGCCGTACATTGCTAATTATTTGCGTTTGTTAACTTTACCTAAATTGGTTAAAGAAATGGTACAGGATGAACGTTTATCAATGGGGCAAGCTCGTACCTTGTTAGGTTTAAAGAAAAAAGACCAAATTTTAAAATTAGCAAATCGTGCAGTAAAAGAGAATTTGACAGTTCGCCAATTAGAACAGATTGTTAATGAGTATAATGAAGGTAAAGCAAAGGACAAAAAGAAGGGTCCTCGTTTGACCAAGGAAAAACCCTATTATTTACGAGAAAGTGAAGATCGTTTGATGGATAAATTTGGAACGGGCGTTGAGATTGTTGAGAAAGACGGTAAAGGCAAAATTTCAATTGAGTATCTATCGCCATCAGATCTCACGCGTATTTTAGATATTTTGAATATACATTTTGATGAATCGTAAATGAGTGGTGTAAAATAAAAAATACGAACGTGGAGGTTTGCCAGATGTACGATTTAGGTGATATCGTTGAGATGAAAAAACCGCATGCCTGCCAGACAAATCGATGGGAGATCATTCGTATGGGTGCGGATATCAAAATAAAGTGTGTGAATTGTGGACACATTGTTATGATGACACGCCGTGATTTTGAAAAAAAAATGAAAAAAATCCTTGAGAAGAAAATCGATTTGACTCAAGAATAATTCCTTAGTAGAGAAAGAGTGAAGTAAAACATGGCCTTAACAGCCGGAATCGTAGGATTGCCCAATGTTGGTAAATCTACCTTATTTAATGCAATTACTAAAGCAGGTGCAGAGGCTGCTAATTACCCTTTTGCGACAATTGATCCAAACGTTGGAATGGTAGAAGTACCTGATTGGCGGTTAGAGCGTTTGACCGAGTTGGTTCATCCCCAAAAGACTGTTCCAACGACTTTTGAATTTACTGATATTGCCGGCATTGTAAAGGGAGCCAGCAAAGGGGAGGGGTTAGGGAACCAATTCTTGAGCCATATACGTCAAGTTGATGCCATTTGCCATGTTGTTCGGTGTTTTGATGATGAAAATATTACGCATGTGGAGGGCAGGGTTGATCCACTAGAAGATATAGAAACGATTAATTTAGAATTGGTTTTTGCTGATTTAGATTCGATTAATAAACGCTACGCTCGTGTGGCAAAAGTAGCAAAGACAAAAGAAAAAAATGCTGTAGCAGAATTAGCGGTATTGGATAAGCTAAAACCAGTTTTAGAAGAGGGACAATCTGCTAGAACAGTTGAATTTACAGAAGAAGAACAAAAAATCGTTAAGGGCTTGTTCTTATTAACTAGTAAACCTGTTCTCTATGTGGCAAATGTAGATGAGAATACAGTTGCTAGTCCAGACGACAATAAATACGTGCAGATTGTACGTAATTTTGCAGCAGGTGAACATTCCGAAGTAATCATTGTTTGCGCTGAAGCGGAAGAAGAAATTGCTGAGTTAGAAGATGAAGACAAAGCAGAATTTCTTGAGGCAATGGGAATTGAAGAATCAGGGCTAGATCAATTAATTCGCACAGCTTATGACTTATTAGGTCTAGCTACTTATTTTACCGCAGGCGAGCAGGAGGTTCGTGCTTGGACATTCCGAAAGGGGACAAAGGCTCCTCAAGCTGCAGGAATCATCCACACAGATTTTGAACGTGGGTTTATTCGAGCTGAGACAGTATCTTTTGAAGATTTAAATAAATATGGCAGTATGCACGCAGCAAAAGATGCTGGACGTGTCAGATTAGAGGGGAAAGATTACATCGTGCAAGATGGTGATGTAATGCTGTTCCGTTTCAACGTTTAGGGAGGAAAGAAACAATGGAACCAGAAAAGTTACAAACGTTGCAAGCAGAAAATGTTCAACTTGAAGAGAGGCTGACTAAGCGTAACGAGCAATACATTTTTGACTTAAAAAAGGCTTTAAAAGCAGCGAACTTGACGGATGAACAAACCATCGTAGCCTTAAATGAAATGCTGCCAATCTTGGTTGAAGAACAGAAATCTGGTAAAACGGCACGACAATTGTTTGGTACAGTTTCAGAAAGACTAGATGCGATTGTTAATAAACCGGCTGAACAGAAAAAATCAACGACAGCTTCGTTGATGTGGTTGGATAATTTCTTGTTATTATTTGGTCTATTAGGAATTGTTGCTGGTATTATGGGATTGTTTGTTTCACGTGGAACACCAACGGTCACATACGGTTTAACAACATTGATTGTGGCTTCGGCTGTCGGCGGGCTGGTATTTTACATGATGTATTTATTTGTTTACCAGTTTGAACAACCTGGTGCAGATAAAACGAAAAAACCAAAAACTTGGAAGACGATACTTATGTTAGCATCAGTTACTATTGTGTGGTTCTTAGTCTTCAATGGAGCCGCATTACTGCCAACGTCACTGAATCCAGTCCTAGATCCAATGGTTATGGTTGTTTTATCGGCTCTTGCTTTAGCAGTGCGTTATTATTTGAAAAAACGTTTTGGGATTATTAGTAGTTTAGCAACTGCACCACGTAGATAGAAAGAGGAAGCAAGGCTCAAATGAAGCCTGCTTCCTCTTTTTATTTTGTTGCTTCAGAAACTAATTTTACTATTGCTTGTTTTTGATATTCTTGAGTAGCGTCTTGGATAATTCTCTGCTGTGTTGTTTGATCCATCGTTGGATTCTGAACCAGAGCAGCTTCAACTTTTTTATGAATATAATTTTTAGCTTCATTCTGCATAGATGTTCCATTTTCAGAAACTAATTTTTCTAACTTTTTTGCTTGACCAGTACTTAAAATTAGCCAATCTTTTTGAATATTGAAAGTATTTTTTTCTTTAATTAACTGATGGTTTTTACTAGAAAGCCCAAACCAGAATCTAGCAGTAGCACTATTATAGATCCAATATGTTTTATCTGTCTGTACTTGTGTTTTAGTTTGATTTTTCTTAATGACATTTTCAATGTGATCTGTCCCAGTTCTTTTAGGTTTTTTCTGAGCTTCATTGGTTTTATATAAATAGATCTTCTCTGTTCCATTACCGAGCGGTTGATAAAGCAGCATATTTATATTCTTACTACCAGATGTAGAAGTCAGAGTCTGAGTGGTAGTCTCGGTGAACTTTTTCATACCAAAATGATAATGATCATTAGCGATAACGAAACCTAAACTAACTAGGAAGATTGTCGCGAATAATATTGAAAAAATTGTTTGCCATGTCTTTTTTGCAAAAATATTTGTTAAAGCAAAAGCTAATACACTGATGATCGTTATAGCGAAAATCATTTTGCTATACCTCCTTCGACTTTTTTATCGGATTTCAAGAAGAAGGTGATGATGAAACCGATGATACCAAAGATTACAGCGGTAAAGAAAGCTGCATGATAACCAGACAAGGTAGCGTTAATTGCTTGATTTTTGTACGATAATGGTAAAGTTTTTAGTAAATGTGCTGCTGGCAAATTATCTTTTGTAACATTAGTCAACACACTGATCAATATAGCTGTTCCGATTGAGCTTGCAACTTGGCGGAAAGTATTATTTACCGCTGTTCCATGACTAATTAAATCCATTGGCAAAGCGTTCATCCCAGAAGTAGTAACAGGCATCATGACCATTGAGATACCAAACATTCGCATAGCATACAAGATAACAATCATAGCAATTGGTGTTTCAGATGTTAAGAATGCAAATGGCAGAGTAGCAGCTGTTAAGATTAGCATTCCACTGATCGCTAAACGTTTTGCTCCATATTTGTCAAAAATAGCTCCAGTAATAGGCATCATTAACCCCATAATCAAGGCTCCGGGTAATAACATTAATCCAGAATGGAAAGCTGATTCCCCACGAATATTTTGAATATATAAAGGAAGGACCATTTCGGCTCCTACCATCGCCATATTGACCACACCACTTAAAATAGCAGCAATTGTAAAGACAGACGACTTAAATACACGTAGTTCTAAAAAAGGGTGTTCCAAATGTAGCTGCCGCCATACAAATAGTCCGATTACTAATACTCCAATGATCAAAAAAACGATAACTTTAGTGTTATTCCACCCATCATTACCAACTGAAGAGAAGCCGTAAAGCAAACTTCCAAAACCAATTGTTGATAGTAGAGCTGACAGTATGTCAATGCTTGGATTAGATAATTGAATAACGCTTTTCATTAAAAAGGTAGCCAACACTAAAACTAAAATAACGATTGGGATTACCATGCCGAAAAGATCGCGCCAAGTATAATGATCAATGATCCAACCTGAAAGGGTGGGACCTAAAGCTGGAGCGAGTCCGATAACAATTCCTGCCATACCCATTGCAGATCCACGTTTTTCCGGCGGGAAGATCGAAAGCATGATGTTTTGAAGCAAGGGCATTGAAATACCGACACCAGCGGCTTGTATCAAACGTCCTATTAACAAAATTGAAAAGCTTGGAGCGACAAAGCAAGTAATTGTACCAATCAAAAAGATCGTCATTGCAGTTAGATACAATTTTTTTGAACTAAATTTATTAATCAGCCATGCGCTGATCGGAATCATAATCCCGTTTACTAGCAAGAAGCCAGTTGTTAGCCATTGAACACTGGAAGCAGATATATCGAAAGCTTTCATTAGTGTCGGAAAAGCTGTTGTTAACAATGTTTGGTTTAATACAGTACAAAATGTTCCTATCAATAGTACAACAACTAATAGGGTACGATTGTAGGGTTTTCCATAAATATCGATCGTATTATTGCTCACGATCTTACGCCTTCTCTCTTTTTGAAAATTTTCAGAAATAATAAATATTCGTTTGTTACTTTACTGCTAGTTGTATTTTTTGTCAACTTTCTTGACATAGTTGTTAACGAAAGTATAATCTTAGATTGAAGAGGAGGATATGTTGTGAAGAATAATACTGTTAAACAGCTCCTAGAAAGTGATGATTTATTAGTAGGTATCAGTGAATTAAGTAAGGTAACTGGTATTTCACCACGACAAATTCGTTATTGGGAACAAAAAGGCTACATTAATTCTACAGGTGAAAAAAGTGGCAATCGAAAATTCAAATTACCAATGGTGATCAAGGTTGAAATAATCAAACAGTTTTTAGACGAAGGATATACATTAACTTCAGCAGTTGTGAAGGCACAAGAACGGCAAGAAAATATTCACCAGGCTAAAATATTGCTGCGTGGGATTTTTAAAGGGATACAACAAGTTGGTGAGCGTTACACGATAATACATCTGGATGATTTTACAAATAAAGAAGGTTTTTATCTAATTCGTGACAACGATACAAATCAAGCAACTTATCAATTTATCAATGAAGATAGCGAGATAACTAATGGGTTCCTAAAAAAAAGCTTTGATACTTCAGAAAAATAAAGGTTATATGAGGATTTTCGCACAAGTTGTTGACTTCACTCGTTCATTCTGTTAGTTTTTTTAATAAAAATAATTCTGGGGAGTGGTAACGAACAATGTCTAATTGGGAAACGAAATTTGCAAAAAAGGGTCTAACTTTTGATGATGTTTTGTTGATACCGGCGGAGAGTCATGTATTGCCAAATGAAGTGGATATGAGTGTACAATTGGCGAAAAATATCAAACTAAATATTCCGTTGATGAGTGCAAGTATGGATACGGTGACCGATAGTAAAATGGCAATTGCTATGGCCCGACAAGGTGGGCTTGGTGTCATCCATAAAAATATGAGTGTTGCTGCCCAAGCAGATGAGGTTCGTAAAGTAAAACGTTCAGAAAGTGGTGTGATCATTGATCCGTTTTTCTTAACGCCTGAACATAAAGTACAAGATGCTGAAGATTTAATGAGCCGCTATCGTATTAGTGGTGTGCCAATCGTAGAAACTTTAGAAAACCGGAAATTGGTGGGTATCATCACGAATAGAGATATGCGCTTTGTAACAAATTATGACATCCCAATTCATGAGGTCATGACTAAAGACGGCTTAGTGACTGCACCAGTAGGTACTAAATTGCAAGATGCTGAGAAAACATTACAGAAACACAAAATTGAAAAATTACCGATTGTTGATGAAGAAGGACGCTTAAGCGGTCTGATAACAATCAAAGATATCGAAAAAGTCATCGAGTTCCCGAATGCAGCGAAAGATGAGCACGGTCGTTTATTAGTAGCGGCAGCAGTAGGTGTTACTAGTGATACTTTTGAGCGGGCAGAGGCTTTGTTAAAAGCTGGTGCTGATGGTATCGTAATTGATACAGCTCATGGACATAGTGCTGGCGTTTTACGGAAAATTCGTGAAATTCGCGAAACATTCCCTGAAGCCACTTTAATTGCAGGAAATATAGCTACAGCGGAAGGAGCAAAAGCTCTATATGATGCTGGCGTGGATGTAGTAAAAGTCGGTATCGGACCTGGATCGATTTGTACAACACGAGTTGTTGCTGGTGTAGGAGTTCCTCAATTGACTGCAATTTACGATGCAGCTTCTGTTGCGCGTCAATATGGTAAGGCCATTATTGCTGATGGGGGAATTAAATATTCTGGAGATATCGTAAAAGCTTTAGCAGCAGGCGGACACGCGGTTATGCTTGGTTCAATGCTGGCTGGAACAGATGAATCTCCTGGTGAATTTGAAATTTATCAAGGTCGTCGTTTCAAAACATATCGTGGAATGGGTTCTTTAGGTGCGATGGAAAAAGGTTCTAGTGATCGATATTTCCAAAGTGGTGTCAATGAAGCGAATAAATTAGTTCCTGAAGGCATTGAAGGACGTGTGGCCTACAAAGGGTCTGCAGCGGATATTATTTTCCAAATGATTGGTGGATTGAAAGCTGGAATGGGTTACGTTGGTGCAGGAGATTTAGGTCATTTAAGGGAAAATGCACAATTTGTTCAAATGAGCGGTAATGGTTTAAAAGAATCCCATCCTCATGACGTTCAAATTACTAAAGAGGCACCAAATTATTCAGTTGAACAATAAGAGTTTAATAACCTTAATAAAAAACAGCGACTTCGCAAAAGTGAAGTCGCTGTTTTTTTTAGTGTTACTTTCAGAATTAATAGGAATATTTGAAATAACAGTTGAAATTTTTTTCTAAGAAGGGACCGGCTATTATTTTTCTTTTTTAATGACTTTTACATTACCCATATACGGTACTAGAACTTCTGGGATTGTAACGGACCCATCCTCATTTTGATAGTTCTCTAGGATAGCGGTCACTGTTCGACCAACAGCCAGGCCAGAACCATTTAACGTATGTGCATATTGTACTTTGCCATCTTCATCACGATAACGTATCATAGCTCGACGTGCTTGGAAGTCTTCACAATTTGAACAAGAACTAATTTCACGATAAGTATTTTGGGCAGGCACCCATACTTCTAAGTCATAGGTTTTTGCAGCCGAGAATCCCATATCTCCAGTACACAATGTGATGACGCGATATGGTAAATTCAATTTTTGTAATAAAATTTCAGCATTTTGAGTCATTTTTTCTAGTTCATCATAAGAAGACACTTTGTCACTAAATTTTACCATTTCTACTTTATGGAATTGGTGTAATCGTATTAAACCGCGAGTATCACGTCCGGCACTACCTGCTTCAGAACGAAAAGAAGGAGATAAGGCTGTGAAATAAATAGGTAAATCTTTCCCATCTAAGATTTCGTCAGCATAATAATTTGTTAATGGAACCTCTGCAGTTGGAATCAATGTTAAATCACGATCTTCCACTTGAAAAACATCTTCTTTAAATTTTGGAAATTGACCTGTACCAAACATTGCTTTGCTATTTACTAAATAAGGCGTAATCATTTCGGTGTAGCCTTGTTCATAAACATGTTCGTCTAACATAAAATTGTAAACAGCACGCTCTAATCGCGCACCTAAACCTTTGTAATAAACAAAACGACTTCCAGATACTTTTGCACCACGTTCGAAATCCAAGATATCTAAATCCTCAGCGACCTCCCAATGAGGTTTTGGTTCAAAAGAGAATTGATTAGGAGCGCTCCACCGACGAACCTCTACATTATCATCTTCGTCTTCACCAATTGGTACAGAATCATGTGGTAAGTTTGGTAAAGTTGTTGCAATATCTGTTAACTGCATATCAATCTCGTTTACTTGAGTATCAAAGCCTTTAATTGTTACTCCGACTTCTTTCATTTCTGCAATTTTGTTAGTAGCGTCATTTTTTTCGCGTTTCAATTTTGCAATTTCATTTGAAACATCATTCCGAATTTTTTTCAATTCTTCTGTTTTTACCAGTAGCTGTCGGCGTTGTTCATCCAGTTTTAAGAAACGTTTTAACACTTCTTCTTTTACTCCCCGGCTAGCTAATTTTTCATTTACTTCTGTAAAATTGTTTCGAATCGTTTTTACATCTAGCATTGTTTTTTCCTCCTTTAAAATAAAAAAACACCGTTTCATCCCGTAAATAGGGACGAAACGGTGTTGAATTTCGCGGTACCACCCAAATTCAGCATATGCTGCACTTGAACGACGGATAACGACGTCACTCGGTTTCTCTTTCAAAAAACGCAGACTACGAAACTGGATTTCTACAAGTTGTTTTGTTGATTTACACCGACCATCAACTCTCTGAAAAAACATACTTATGTACTTGGTTTCCTGCATGTGTTATTGAGCTTAGTATAAGCAATCAAAATTTTAAAGTCAATGATTATCTGGAAAGGCCTTTACCTGATTTTTATAAAGAGGTAAATGAATAATGAACGAAGTCCAATCATCATTTGATTGAGCGTAAATATACCCACCGTGAAGATTAATAATATTTTGAGCAATTGCTAGGCCTAAGCCAGTTCCGCTGATTTCTTGAGAGCGGGAACCGTCTACGCGATAAAAACGGTCGAATAATTGATCTAGAGCTTCTCTAGGAATGGGAGAGCCGTTGTTTTTAACGGTAACTACAGCTTCATTTTTCGCTTTTTCGATCTCAATAACAATCTTGTTGGCCTCGGTACCGTATTTTAGTGCGTTGGTAATTAGGTTATTGAAGACGCGAACAAGCTTCTCTGTATCACCATCCATCACCAGTTGGCTTTCTCTTGTGTCAACTTGAATTTGAATATTCTTCTTTTTTGCTTCTAATTCAAAATCAGCGGCTAACTGTTCTAACAGCTGGACCATGTCAAAAGAAACATTATTGACCGGAACAGAAGGTTGTCGAACCTTAGAATATTCAAATAAATCTTCAACTAAGGACTTCATTTGCTTTGCCTTTTTGTATGCGATACTTGTATACTTAAGAATTTCATCAGCATTTTGATACTGACCGTCTTCAATCAAACCAAGGTATCCAATAATTGAGGTCAAGGGCGTGCGTATATCGTGACTGACATTTGTAATCAATTCATCTTTAGATTTTTCGATTTCTCTTTCATCTTCAATAGCCGCGACAGTACTGTCGACCAAACCATTAATGCTGTCTACAACTTTGCTAAGATCACCGCGTAATTCAAAAGGAATTCGATAATCGTAATTTCCGCTGGCAATGTAGTGCAGCTCATTAATTATATGGCGTAACTGCATTTGACGATATCGTCTGATTAGACGCCAAAAGACAATAAGTACATCAATGATGATGAAGAAAGGAATAACAAAATTGCGCCCGCTCCAAAAAATATCACTACCAAGGTTGTTAGCGAATATATCTTTTGAACGATATATTGCATCCGTTAAATCAGGCGAATTATTGAGCATCTGAGTAAAAAGTACCATAATCGCTACATTTAATAGAAGTAATAAGATTATAGTAACGATTCCTTCAGCTATTAACTCGCTAACTTCCTTTGAAGTAAGAGTAACTCTTTTTTTCTTTTCTAAATTATTTTGCATCAATCTTATAGCCTACACCCCAAACGGTTTGGATCACTTTTTCACCATCAGTCGCTTCTTCGATCTTATCACGTAAGTGGCTGACATGAACCATGACCGTTTTGGCAGATACAATACTTTCCTGTTTCCAAACCCGTTCAAAAATTTCATCGGCACTAAAAACACGATTTGGATGACTTGCTAGCAAATAAAGGATACCGAATTCTAAAGCGGTCAGTTGTATTTCTTTACCGTCGACTGTTTTCACTTCATGAGAATCTTTATTAATAATTAATGACTGAATCTCAAGAATATCTGGTTGGTCCTCTGCGATTTGCATCTTAGTGCGACGTAATAAAGATTTCACCCGTGCCATAACTTCTAAAGGGTTAAACGGTTTTGTCACGTAGTCATCTGCCCCAGCGACTAAGCCCTTAATCTTATCCATGTCAGTAGTTTTAGCTGTTAACATAATAATAGGAATTTGGGATTCCTTTCTCAATTCCTTAACAACTTGCATGCCATCCATTACTGGCATCATAATATCCAATAATAATAAATCGATATCATTTGTTGTACGTAATTTACTTAATGCCTCTTTACCATCGTATGCCTTAACGACTTCATAGCCTTCGTTATGCAAATAAATACTCAGTAGATCTACAATTTCTTTATCGTCATCTGCAACTAATACTTTCATTTAATGTTCCTCCGTCCATATAAATATTATTACTTCATCATTTTACCAAAGAAATGAAAAGAAGGCGAAAGGCAGTGATAGGAGTTAAGGAAAAATCAAAAATAGAATGACGAAAGTTTTTCTTTGAGAGCGCTCCGAAATGCGTCTTGCAACAGAAAAAAGCGAACAAAATGCTTCTTTCCGTAATTATTCATCGTGTTTGAAAAAAGTTAATCGAATCCTCTTTTTTTTGTTGACCCGGCGTTATAAAACTGTTATATTATTTTATGTTCTGAAACGGCGAAAGCAAACTTAGAACACTTACGATTGTTATTGACAGATTGCTGACTTTCAGTTATTCTATCAAAGTCGCATAAAGCGATGACGACATTTTCTTCGAAAAAAACTTCAAGAAAGTTGTTGACATTAACTCAGTAAGCTGTTAAGATATAAAAGTTGCTGAAACAAAGCAACAAACAATGTAGACCTTTGAAAACTGAACGAATAAAACAAACCAAATGTGTAGGGCGTTTCTTTTAATAGAAACAAACAA
>Ga0153985_1000037_pt1 | contig 41248 bp, 44 predicted proteins | sample TSGA069MetaG_FD_104715 | JGI IMG/M metagenome (GOLD analysis project Ga0153985, IMG submission 104715) | Attine ant fungus gardens microbial communities from Georgia, USA - TSGA069 MetaG | ecosystem: Host-associated > Fungi > Mycelium > Unclassified | place: USA: Georgia, Alexander Wildlife...
CTTGTTGTACAATATTCATAAGAGATTCCTCCATGTTGATGTTTTAAGGTTTTGAACACCTTGATTTTAACACATGTGGAGAAATCTCTTTTTTATTTTCCAACAATTATTTTACGCTAACTGCGATGTGTGTTTAGGTTTTGTTGGGATAAGTGCTTGACCTTCACGTAACGTCAACGATTATGATAAGAGTAAGGAGGTCATCATAATGAATGAGTTTAACGTAAAGATAATTGATTCGCTGTCCTATTATGAAGCGCATCTGCTGGATCAAAAAGATGAAAATACCTTTCGCTATGAGATCATGCAACCATTTGAGGAAATGTGGCGATATCTAAGTGTACCGCTTATGCCAAAAACTCCCGGAGGCTATGATGTGTTAATGGCATCAGAGATGATGGGAATCTGGACCCCGCGAAAAAGCAGCGAGCTGATTGAAACTAAGGTAGAACCTTTAAAAGACACGAATATTTTCGGGGAATGTCGTCAAGTTATAGAGGAAAGTGCACAGCTTTTCACTGACATTGGCTATCAAATACCGGTCGAAGAGTTTAATGTAAATATCTTGCTTGGTGATCCGGAAAACAGCGTCTTGATGGCAAGTGAAGGGTACAGCGGATTTGGCGGGATACCTGGGTATATTCTATTAATCGTTGTACCAAATGAGTTCAATCGCACGCGTTTAAAATCTGCTTTGGCCCATGAGTTTAATCATAATATTCGTTTTACGTATGAGCCTTTTAATCATGGAGGCGTAAGTGTCGAAGAATATTTAGTGATCGAAGGCTTAGCGGAAGTTTTTGCCGAAACACTTTATGGCATCGAACATCGTGGTCCTTGGGTACAAGAATACGATCAGGAAGAGTTGGACTATACGATCGAGGTAATGAAGGATGGACGCGATGCCCGTGGCTTTGATCAGGTTTCTGCTTATATGTATGGGGATGAGGTCGCCCGTGAGCAAGGGTATCAACCCGTGGGACTCTCAAGAAACGCTGGCTACACGATTGGCTATCACCTTGTAAAGGATTATCTAAAAAATACCGGAAAGACAATAGCTGAAGCGACTTTGACACCAAGTCGAATTCTTGTTCAGGAATCAAGAATTTTTGATTAACAGCTAGAAGATTTAAATGGCAATCGTTTTTCTAAAAAGAGTATGCTATACTTTTAGTAATTGAATGACACTAGGGGTGCTTTTGAAGCTGAGATTATACCCATTGAACCTGAAACAGTTAGGACTGGCGCAGGGAATGTGTGATGTTTAAAATTTTGCACCCGACCGTTTTTTTTGCGGTCGGGTTTTCTTCTGTCTGCGTGTTTTAAGCATCGAGCCTCCTTTTCATTCTTATGAGAATAAAGGAGTTTTTTTATGTTGTGATTTAGTGTTATTGAATGATTAGTATCAAGCTGGAGTATAAAAAATGAAGAACAAAGGAGAAAAAAAGAATGACTTTTACAACAATTGCCCGTCAAGAAACAGCCTCTTTTTGGGAGGGCAGCTTTGAGCATCCGTTTATCACAGCGTTGGCAGCTGGAAATCTAGACTCAGAAATTTTTCGTTATTACTTACTTCAGGATCGTTATTACCTTGAACACTTTAGCAAACTCTATAATCTAATCGCAGAACAAACAAATGATCGAAAGGTTCAAGAGCAATTACAAGAAAATGCGGAAAATCTTAGGCTAGGTGAAATGGCGATTCGCGAGGAGTTCTTTTCAGAATTAAAGATCTCGGATCGTGAGATTCTTAATACGCCGATTGCTCCCACAGCGTATCATTATGTTTCTCATATGTATCGACAGCTGATTGACGGCACGCCAAACACGGCCTTTGCGGGAATGCTGCCTTGTGCTTGGCTTTATCAAGAAATCGGTGTTCGCTTGATTGAGGCGGGCTCTCCCAATCCTTTGTATCAGCGCTGGATCGAAACATATGCTGGTGAAGCCGCTGTGGAAGGGATTGAGAAGGAATGCGCGCTTTTAGATCGTTTATACCAAGAAAGCCCAAGACAAGAGCAGCAACAAATGATCGAATCCTTCGTGATCAGCAGTAAAATGGAATATGACTTTTGGGAAATGGCTGTTACTTTAGAAAAATGGTGATTTATATGAGATCGTTCGGAAGTGGACGGTCTTTTTTTGACCATATAAGGAAAGTATAAAATTTTCACATGAATAAATCGCTATACAGTAGATTTATCCATGTCCGGCTTCACGGACTAGCTTTTCTACGCAAGCTACGCATACAGTTACTGCTAAATTCCATTAAGCAGAACTAGCATATCGGCAATAAGCAAAAATATTTCGAAATTTGAGAAGCACCGAGGAGGTACCAATCAACATCAGTTCTCTTCGATCCCTGTGTTTCTTGGCAATTTAGAAATATTTTGGTCTTATTGCTGAGACACACAGCGACTGCTTGCAGAGCTGATGTGGAACAGTACCTACCTGGTGCTCAAAAGCTGAGCGAGTTCGCGAAGCCTTTCTTAGGAAACAATTGACAACGGGTGTGGTTCATCTGTAAAATGCAAGTTAACACTTGCATTATTAGGAGGTATGTAGAATGATTTCGGGAGCTGAGTTGGTTGTTAAGGCATTAATTGATGAAAAGGTTGAGGTTTGTTTTGCTTATCCAGGAGGACAGGCGATTGATTTGTTTGACGCGCTTTATCAGAGAGAAGAGTTTCGTGTTATTTTACCGAGACATGAACAAGGATTGATTCATGCTGCAGATGGTTATGCGCGATCAACTGGAAAAGTGGGTGTTTGTATGGTCACTAGTGGACCGGGAGCGACAAATTTGGTAACAGGAATCGCTACTGCGGGTTACGATTCCTCGCCCTTAGTTTGTATAACGGGACAGGTTTCGACTCATCTGATTGGAAAGGACGCTTTTCAAGAAGTTGACATGGTGGGAATCTGTCGTTCAATTGCAAAATATGCTGTAACAGTCAGGAAGCGAGAGGAATTAGGAAGGATTCTGAAAAAGGCATTTGTTATTGCACAATCTGGTAAACCAGGAGTTGTGGTGGTTGATATTCCGAAAAATATTCAACAGGAGTTTGGTTCAGGAACCTATCCTACAGAAGTGACAATACGTGGTGGTCAGAAAAAACAAACTGTTTCAGTAGAAAAATTGGAGACGGTCGCCGAACTGCTCAAGGAAGCTAAAAAACCTGTCTTACTGCTTGGAGGCGGCGTTCATCGTGGAAAAGCGTATAAAGAAATAGCGGCCTTTATTGAAACCTACAATCTGCCAGTTATTAGTACGATCATGGGAAAAGGGGCTTTGCCTAGTAATCATCCAAATTATATTGGTAACGTAGGAATTCACGGTAGTTATGCGGCGAATCAGGCGCTTATAACCAGCGATGTTCTTTTCGCGTTGGGGACGCGCTTAAACGATCGTGTGACCGGAAATGCCAAAACATTTTGTCCTTCTACAAAACTGATTCACCTAGATATTGATCCGGCAATCATTGATAAGAATGTTGACGCGCAAATTGGATTAGTAGGAGATATCAAAGATCTATTGCCAAAAATTACTAGTTTGCTTCACTCGACCAGTTATGAAGCGTGGCTACAAGAAATCAAGAAAAAGGACGAATCTCTGCCTGTTCACATGGAAGAAGCAGGGCTAACTCCAGAAAAGATCATTAACAAGATTAATGAATATTTCTCAAATACGATTGTAGTAACAGATGTTGGACAAAACCAGCTATGGACAACCCAATTTCTTGAAGTCACAAAAGAAAGACAACTGCTGACTTCAGGCGGATTAGGAACAATGGGCTTTGGTTTTCCTGCATCAATTGGCGCAAAATTAGGAAATCCAGAAAAGGATGTCCTAACAATTACTGGTGATGGCGGTTTTCAGATGAACCTTCAGGAACTTGCAACAGTCGTGTTAGAAAAAATCCCGATTATTACTTGCATTTTCAACAATGGGAGTCTCGGCAATGTTCGTCAATGGCAAGAAATGTTTTATGGCAAACGCTATTCTTACACGAAGTTAAAGAAAGACAGTCTGTCCTATGTACCAGACTTCATTGCTTTAGCTCGTAGCTATGGAGCAGATGGTGTGAGGATCACTAAAGAAGAGGAGCTTGATAACGCCTTTATCCGTGCCAGAGAAGTGAAGGATCAGCCGTTTATTTTGGAGTTTATGCTTAAGACAGAGCAAAAAGTTCTGCCGATCGTTGCACCAGGTCAAGGTTTAAGGGAGATGATCATTTATGAAGACAACTAAACAGAAATGGTTAAGCGTCTACGTTGAGAATGAAGTAGGAGTATTGGCGAGAGTCTCTGGATTATTCTCCGGAAAATTGTATAATTTAAATAGTTTGACGGTTGGAGAAACAGAGTCGAAAGATATTTCGCGGATGACCATCAGCCTATTTAGCGATGAGCGAACCTTTAAACAAGTAAAACATCAGTTAAGTAATATGATCGAAGTGATTCAGGTTATTGATTACACTGATAGCCCAATTCATGCTAAAGAGCTGATGTACGTTAAGCTTCCTTATCATGAAAACATCGAAAATGAGTTAGATAACTTGGCTCAGATGAACAGATTTACTATTATTGATCAATCGCTCGATCAAGTATTGATTGAGTGCGTCAATAATGACGATCAAAATAACCAATTGCTTGACGATCTCCAACAATCCATTTCTAAAGATATTGAAGTGATTCGGGGAGGAAGTGTGGCGATCGCAAGTCTAACGAAGGAGTAAAGAAATTCTGTATGAAACACACTCGAAGCAATATCATGGCTGCTACAAAAAAATTGATCGTTGAAAAAGGCTATAGTGACATGACAACAAAAGATGTCGCGAAAGAAGCGCAAGTAAACGAAGTGACGCTGTTTCGACAATTTGGCAGTAAAAAGGACTTACTACTGGCAACATTAAGAGAGGCCGAATGGATTCCTTCTGTAAGTAAAGATATCTATGATCAATTTCAATGGGAGCTAGCCAGTGACCTTCGTTTGATAATGGAAACGTACCTCCAGCAAGTAACACCAGAGATTGTTCGTTTCTCATTAGGCCTTAGAGCACAAGAAATCTATCAAGAAACGATGCCTTATATCGAGAAAATCCCGACAGCCTTTATTCAGACGTTGGCAGATTATTTGATCGAGATGAAGTCAAAGAAGCAAGTCGAAATCCAAGATCCGAAAAGAAGCGCAGAGATTATTTTCTCCAGTATGATAGGTTTCGCCTTCTTGCACGCCTATTCTAGTAGCGACCAGTATGAAAGTGAAGCGGAAATTTTCATTTCTCATGCGATTGATCAATTTATCAATGGATTCATTTGAGTAAGAAAAAAAATGCTTGAATACGCTGACCAAATGTTTGGACAGCCTGTATTCAGGCGTTTTTTATTCTAAAGAAATTCCTTTCAAAAGTGCCTGGATTTTTTCTTTTAACCGCTTGGTTTTTCGTGGATTCTCACCTTTAGTAGTTAAAGCAATCCCAAAATCTTTTTCTTTGATTAATGCCATATTGAAGAAATTGCTATTATTTTGGTTGGTGGTATCATTTACGAGTTGTCGTGGGGTCGTCTCATTCAAAACAGCTTGGTTGACAGCTGGATTATTTGTACAAATAAAAATTACCTGAAAACCGGTTGTGTCACCATATTGGAAAGAACGTTCACGCAACAAAATTGTTCCATTTCTCTTTGCTGTTTGTAAAGTGTCAGAAAAATTTGGTGCGATAACAGTAGGTTTTGCACCTGCTTCAATCAAGCCACAAACTTTTCGAGTCGCTATTTTACCGCCCCCGATCACCAAGACCGATAGCTGCTGAATATCGATTAAGATTGGGTACATAGGTATATCTCCTTAATGTTTGATTTCTTATGGATTGTCGTTGTTCCGCTTGGTAAGATTCACTACAGCTTTTTTCTGTTCGAGGCGAAAATAGATGAAGTGTGAAAGAACACCAAAGAATACTGGGCCTAAAAGCAAGGTTGAAAAATTCAGGTAATTGCCTAATTTCAATGGTTCATAAATTTGAAAAGCAATCGCGACAAAAATACACACACAAACACTTATGGAAAGAAAATAATTTAGGTAATTATTCTTGATGATCAATGACTCTTGCTGGATAATTCTTTTTCTTAAAGAGAAAGGGAAACTAGCCGCGACGATAAAATAAGGAATTGCTCGTGAAACATTTGTCATATAGGTCAATTGGTTGAACAGATCGGATAAAAAAGTATTGCTAAATGAGAGCAGACCAATAAATATAGAGATAAGCAGTGCTTGAATCCAGAGTGCATTTTCAGGCATTTGATTCTTATTCAAGGCTGAGAATTTTGGCCAGAAGTCTTTAGGGGTACTCTTGATCAAACTCTTTAATGGTCCATAACTTATTGAACTAAGGAGACTCAAATAGGCCAAGGCCATGGTCAGGGCAGTGTAGCGAATAAAAATCTGAATTAATAAATGTGTATGATTAACAGAAAAATTGAAACTGACAGCTAATGTTTTGGCTAATTGTTCCATAACACCATACATTAGATTTCCTAGATGGAGAGAAGTTGTCTCGCGCAAGCTAACAATGTTATTTGAACAACTCCAAATGATGATGCCACTAATATATATAAATAACACGATGAAAGAGCTGATGATTACAGCTCGCGGAAATCTGCTGCGGCTCTTCTTGGTTTTGTCGGCTAAACTGGCAATCGTATCTAAGCCGCCAAACGCGGTGATAGAAAAAATAAAGAAGGGCAATTGTGACAGTAGGCGGCTTGATGATTCTTGAAAGAAGCTTGGCACAGTCAGACTATGATTGATATTTACTAAGACTTGCTCAGGATTTTTAAAAATCAAAATCAAATTACTAGATAAAGAAAGTATTAATAAACCGACCATAGCGTAACCACTAATATGCAAAAATCTGAAAATAACTTGGAAGCCCCGCTTATTCATCCAAGTAATAAAAATGACTGCTAAGATAGAAAATAACGACAACCAAACTTGAGAAGAAATACCGAACCAATTCATTGTTGCAGTTATATCTCTTCCAAAGAATATAATAGAGATCGGAATAAGAATTTTCATAAACAAGCTGATCATCCAAATAAAGTAACTGCTATACCATAAAAAAACAGTTGTGAAAGCCGCTTTGGGTGAAAGAGATTCTTTTAACCAGTCATAGATTGCTCCTGAACGATGCGCGTACTTTTTGGTATATTGCGCCACGATCAGAGCATAGGGGATAAAGTAAAAGAGCGCACTGATGAAAAACCAAATAAGTGATTGACTTCCCAACATAAAAAAAGCTGAGATCATACTAGAGAATGAATACACGGTGGTTGTAATGATCAAAATCAAATTTTGTGAAGATTGCTTTTTAGTCATCGTCCGCTCCTTAAAGTCTTTTCTTCATCTTATTTTCTTTTATATAAAAAGACAAGATGATTTTTGATTTAAATGAATTGGTTCATCAAAAAAGATCCATAAAAGCGAAAGGAAAGATTGATAAATCAATGATTTCAAAATCGAATACGAAATAATAACAATATCTTGCTTTGTTTTAGATTCGAAATAACAAAATTTGGCTGAAGTTTAGCGATTGAATGGTGTTTGCATGATTGCTAAATTAGAATTCAAGAAAACACGCTTGCTTGATTAGATGAATTTGAAAATACGTAGCTGCTCTTTTGTATAGGGCGAACAAGCAGCCAGCAAAGCAGAATTCTGTACGACCTCTTTATGTCTTTTTGTGAGAAAAAGCGAGAACATTGAATGAGTTCAGATTTCTTGGGTGTTTTCCAAATCATTAAGTTGAAGTATCGATTTCTTGATCCCATTAAGCTGCTACATATTTCGACTATCATTTATTTAAATCGTCAATCAGATTTAAATATAGTAATATTTTGCTCTTACTTTTTTTAGAATAGCACAAAGTGGCTGAGTTATTGAAAAAAGCCAAGATTGAAGAGGAACGTTTGCTATAATAAAGAAAATTGAATAATTAATAACTGATCAAGGGAATGAGGTGAAAATCCTCAACAGCCCCTTTCTACTGTATATGCGGATGAACTCTCACAAGCCACTTTTCGGGAAGGCGAGATAGTAAATAGATGCAAAGTCAGGATACCTTGCGCAGGAATTAAAAATAATTGGATTGGGAAGATTATTTTGCTAACTGTTTATTTGAAGTATTTGGACAAATAAGAAACGCGGCGAGACCATCCTTTCTGGACTCGTTGCGTTTATTTTTTTAGCGTATCAGTTCAACTTTTCGCAGGTTACTAAATCAGAAGGATATTAAGCAATAAGAATCAAATTAAAGCTCGAGAACTTTAGTTGAATGATATACGTCATTCGAATCAAACTAATTTTTCTTGAAAAATGAATACATTAAAACGAATAAGGAGTGAAACATGATGAAGTATTCAACAAAGAAATTGGCAACATTGGCAATCCTGCTGGCGCTATGTGTGATTGGTGCAAATATTAAGATTTTAGGTTCCATCGCATTAGATTCTTTTCCCGCGTTTATAGGAGCAATTATTCTTGGACCCGCTGCAGGAGCATTTTTAGGATTTTTCGGACATATGATTTCAGCATTATTGTCGGGTTTTCCTAATACTTTACCGATTCATCTGATTATTGCTGTATTGATGGCAGCCTGTATGTTCTTTTATAGCTGGACACGCAAAAAACTGCAAAAAAACAAAATCGCAGCTTCACTAATCTCGATGTTGGTGGCTTACGTGATTAATGTGCCGTTGGATCTCCTATTGCTTTATCCATTGATGGGCCCGGTTGTTTTCGTGCTTTTCGTACCATTAACCTTAGCAACCGTTGTGAATTTATGTTTATCTGAAGTAGTGATTCTAGGGATCCCACAGAAATATAAGGGAGCAATCTTTCTAAAATAATCAAGAAGCGGAGTCGTTGTTATGTCAGTTAAGCATGGAGGAAATATTCAAGAAATCAGTGAACTATACCAGATTGAAAAGAAAGATTTAGTTGATTTTAGTGCCAATATCAATCCCTTAGGTATTCCAGAAGGAGTCAAAGAAACACTCACGAAAGATCTTGCAGAGCTCGTTCATTACCCAGATATTCGATACCGCGCACTAATCCAGTCGATCGCTGATTTTCATGAGCTCCCAGGGGAATATGTCTATCCAGCCAATGGTGCTGCTGAAGCGATTTTTATGCTGGGAAGAACGCTTATGCTGGAAAGACTATTATTACTTGCCCCGACATTTATGGAATATGAGGCAGCGTTTAGTCAACAAAAAACAGAATTTTGTTATTTCAATTTAGAACAAAGAAATTTTCAATGGTCAATTTCTGAATTGATACAATCAGCAAGACAACAACGAGTCGATGGCATCTGTCTCTGCAATCCGAACAATCCAACCGGTCAAATGCTGAAACAATCTGAACTCGATGAATTAGCACTGTTTTGCCATAGAAATGGAATAGCGCTAATTGTAGACGAGGCATTCGTAGATTTTCCTAAAGAGGAGTATTCCCTTGTTCCTTCGATTAGTAATAATGAAAGCCTATTTATTTTTAGGTCATTAACAAAAATGTTTGCGATTCCAGGCTTACGTTTAGGCTATCTGCTAACAAGCAATCTCTCAATTTTATCCAAGATTGGGGAGAAGACCGTACCTTGGCATATCAATACTTTTGCTGATATTGCCGGGCAGCAAGCGCTAAAAGAGACTCAATTTATTGAAGATAGCCAGCGGTATATTGCAGAGGAACGACAATTTTTAGAAAAAGGCTTGGCTCTTTATAAAGAGCTGGAGATATTTCCTGGCCAAACGAATTTCATTTTCTTGCGGTATCAGGGGGCTGGCTGTTTGCAAGAAAGAATGATCAAAAAAAATATACTGATTCGAAACTGCAATAGTTTTCACGGGCTGACTCAGAAATACTATCGAATTGCCGTTAAGTCAAGAAGTGATAACAAAGCCTTGCTTGATGCATTGGAGGCGATTTTATGCGAGTAACGGCTTCTTGTACTGGTTCATGCGGAGAATTAATTCAAGGCTGGCTCGGTGATTCACAAAAATTAGTTAGTTATGGGATTGATCGCTTTTCTAAAGTGACGCTTCAAACGGGCGTTGCCTCCAAAGAAGTTAAACCCAAAGTTGAGGAGGCTATATATAGAACGCTAGATCATTTAGAACTTCCGATCGCAGAAAAAGAGAAGCTGTCATTGGTGGTTGACTCGGAATTACCAGTGGCTAAGGGGATGGCCAGCAGTACAGCAGATATTGCTGCGGCTTGCCAAGCAACGGCAGCATATTACGGAAGACAAATTTCCAGAGATGAAATCATCGATATTTGTTTGGCGATTGAACGGACGGATAGTATCCTTTTCCCAACACTTACATTATTCGAGCAGAAAAACGGGACCGTTAGAGAGGATAGCCGATGGGCTCCTCAGTTTTACGTGGTTGTTTTGGAGCCGGCAACAACATTAGAAACCGAGGCTTTTCATTCCGAGAAGAATGAACGCTTATTTTTTCAACAACGAGATCACTTTGCAGAAGTTTATCAGTGTTATATGAGTGCTGTGAAAGAGAAATCGTTGCTAAGGCTCGGAGCTGCAGCTACGCATAGTGCTATATTGAATCAGGAAATTTTACCTAAACCCTATTTTTCAGAATTAATGAAACTTAGACAGTACCATCAATGGTTAGGAGTTAACGTTGCACATAGTGGTTCAGTGGTTGGAATCATGGTTGAAAAATCAGAAAAAATTCCAACAGTGCTTGAGTCGATAAAAAATTCTAATGTGTCTCGTTGGTATTCTAAGGTGAGTGTTCATCAAAGCTGCTACCGAGGAGTACAACTGATAGAAACGAGGAAAATGAATGAAGAAGCTGATGATTGCCGCGGTTTCCAGCGGCTCAGGAAAGACAACGATAACGCTTGGTTTGATGACACTTTTACAAAATCGAGGGTATCGAATTCAACCTTATAAGGTCGGTCCAGATTATGTTGATACGGAGTACCACACGCGCATTACAGGAAATCCTTCACGGAATTTGGACATGTTTCTAGTTCAGGATAATAAACGAATGGAAGCACTCTTTGAAAAAGAAGCGAGGAATGCGGACATTTGTGTAATTGAAGGGGTAATGGGGCTTTTTGACGGATTAGGAGTAGACAAGGATTTTTGCTCCAGTGCCGGAGTCGCTAAACAATTGGATTGTTCCGTTTTGCTGGTAGTCAATGGACAATCAGCTTCAACATCTGTGGCAGCGATGGTGAAAGGCTTCGTCGATTTTGATCCGAGACTAAACATTTGTGGCGTGATCATTAATAAAATTGCCTCCGAGACACACTATCAATTGATTAAAAAAGCTGTGGAATTGTACACAGATGTTCCGGTTTTTGGGTATTTGAAGCGGGAAAAGAGAGTGGAGCTACCTTCTAGACAGTTAGGTTTAGTGCCTGATAGAGAAATCAACGATGTGACAGAGAAAATCCAGCAGGTAGCGGAATCCTTAGATCATACCCTTGATATTGATCAGTTATTAGATCAACTCCCGAATGAACAAGTCCGATACACACCGCCACACTATCCGCAGTTTCCAGATATCAAGGTTGCGTACGCTTTGGATGAGGCTTTCCATTTTTATTATCAAGACAATCTTGATTTGCTGAGGGCGTATGGAGTGGAGCTGCTTACTTTTAGCCCGATGAAGGATAATTGCCTTCCGGAAGCAGATTTGTACTATTTTGGCGGTGGATACCCGGAGGAATTTGCACTGGAACTCTCTGCAAACCAATCAATGCGCAGTAGTATCAAGGAAAAGCACGAGCAAGGAGCATTTATGCTAGCTGAATGTGGCGGTTTAATGTACCTAGGTTCTGCCTTTCATAATGATGATATGGATTATCCGATGATAGGGATTTTTGAAGGGGTCAGCAAAATGACTTCGGGTCTTCGGAAGTTCGGCTATTGTTATGGCAACCTTACTCAAGAGACTTTGATCGGAAAAAAAGGAACAACAGTAGTAGGGCACGAATTCCATCATTCGATTTTTCATAGTAACGAACCAACTGTTTTGGAAATGCTAAAGAAACGCGATGGAGAAGTAGTGAAAAGATGGACTGGCGGCTATCAGAAAAAGAATACATTCGGCAGCTATCTTCACCTTCATTTTTATCAGAGTGAGGCTTTTCTTCAGAACCTGCTGGAGAAAGTGAGGAATGGCAGATGATCTACTGGATTATTGTTGCCTTCATTTTGGACTTACTAATTGGCGACCCGTATAACTGGCCGCATCCGATTAAGCTGATTGGCAACTTCATCACTTGGTTTCAGCAGAAATTCACACAGAAGAAAAGTGATCAAGAAAACTATCGTTGGGGAGTTCTATTATGGCTCATAACTGTTTTTGGGTCTGGTTTGGTAACTTTCTTACTTTTGAGACTTAGCTTCCTACTTCATCCTTTTATCGGAATCGTTTGTTATATCTACCTGTCTTATACAACGTTAGCAACTAGAAGTTTATCTCTAGAAGGAAAAAAGGTCTATCAAAAGTTAGTATACGACAGCCTTGCTAATGCCCGTAAGCAGGTTGCAATGATTGTTGGAAGGGATACCAATGAATTAACAAAAGAAGAAATTACTAAAGCGACGATTGAAACAATCGCTGAAAATACCAGTGATGGGGTGATAGCTCCGTTACTCTGTTTATTTCTTGGTGGACCTACTTTAGCCATGATGTATAAAGCTGTCAATACGTTGGATTCAATGGTGGGGTATGTGACACCAAAATATCGCGCAATCGGCTGGTTTTCAGCAAAAATGGATGATATTTGGAATTTTATTCCTGCTCGTTTGACTTGGCTCTATTTACTTGGAGCAACTAAAATACTGCGTCTAAATACTTCAAATGCCTGGAAAGTTGGAAAAACCGATTGTCGCAATCATAAAAGCCCCAACAGTGGCTATCCAGAAGCAGTCGTGGCAGGTGCGCTGGGGATACAACTTGGCGGCACACATCTCTATCACGGAGTTGAAATTTACAAACCGACAATCGGCGTCTCACTTCGTTCGGCAAAGCCAGAGGATATATTGACTGCTAATAAACTTTTATATGCAACAGCGATTCTGAGCCTGATTGTATTTAGTGTTATCGCAGGTATCATTAATAACTATTTTTTATGAGAAGGGGAAAAAGTGTGGACTATATTAGAAATCCTCAATTGATTGAAACAGAAAGCTTCAAAATCATTCAAGAAATTATTGATCAAGAATTTCCTGAGTATGTTTTTTCATCACCGAAAGAGGAAAAAATCATTAAGCGGGTGATTCATACAAGTGCTGATTTTGACTATTTGAAAAATCTAGTTTTTTCTAATGATGTTATTTCGGAACTGGAAAAATTTTTTTTGACAGGAAACGGCACAATTTTTACAGATACAACCATGGCACTCAGTGGGATCAATAAACGTTTCTTAGATAAATTAGGCATTCGTTATGAGTGTTATATTGCTGATCCCAAAGTGGCCGAGCAAGCAAAGAATAAGGGAATGACTCGTTCGATGGCAGGAATAGAACGAGCAGCAACAATTACTGGACCAAAATTATTTGTGATTGGAAACGCACCAACAGCAATTTATAAATTATTGGAATTATATAAACAAGGAGAATTGGATACTGTTGCCGTGATCGGCGCTCCTGTTGGTTTTGTCGGTGCGGCAGAATCGAAAGAAGCGTTGTTTGAAAGTGACGTTCCAGCAATTGTAGCCAGGGGCCGTAAAGGTGGTAGCAATGTTGCCGCAGCGATTATCAATGCCATGTTGTATCAATTGGTTGAAAGGGATGACTGATGGAAGAATTTGTTTTCTATAATGGGAAAAAGTTGCGAAAAGGGTATACAACAGGTTCTTGTGCCACGGCCGCAGCCGCAGCTGCTACAGCGTTCCTTTTTGAAGAGGAAGCCTCAGAGGAGATTTGCATTGAATTGCCTCATAAAAGAAGTCTAACGATTCCAATTGATTCGATTGAAGCTACAGAAGATGGCTGCCAAGCTTTTGTTATAAAAGATGGCGGGGATGACGTGGATGCAACAGATGGTATGTTGATTGGTGTAAAGGTTGTAAAAATTGATGGAAATCAAATTCTGATCGATGGAGGAATCGGGATTGGTCGAGTAACAGAAGTAGGGTTACAAAATCCAGTTGGCCAGGCCGCAATTAATCCTGTTCCAAGAAAAATGATCGAAGAATCCGTTCGCAAAATCATCGGTCTGAATCAAGGAGTGAGGGTGACGGTTTTTGCACCCGAAGGAGAAGTAATTGCCAATCAAACAATGAATCGGCGTTTAGGCATAGTGGGGGGGATTTCCATTTTAGGAACAACGGGTATTGTCACACCGATGTCTGAGGAGGGGTGGAAGCAATCCATCTCGCTAGAACTAGAAATGAAAAAAAGTCAGGGATATTCCTCAGTCATTCTATGCCCAGGTAACTATGGGGAGGATTTTGTTCTAACCACAATGAAACTCAAAAGCGAGAATATCGTTTCGATGAGTAATTTTGTCGGCTACGTCTTAAAAGAAGTTCAGCGTTTAGAATTTGAAAGAGTTTTGATGGTTGGACATTTGGGCAAATTGATTAAAGTTTCTGCAGGGATTTTTTCTACCCACAGTAAAGATGCGGATGCACGAACAGAGATTTTGATCGCAAATCTAGCGCTATTAGGTATGTCTGTACCCCAGCTTGAGGAAATTGAGAAATGTTTAACGACTGAGGCTGCTGGAGACATCATTAGCAGCGCGGGATACGAGACGGTTTATCAAGTTCTGGCAGATAAGGTTAAGAAGCGCTCGGAAGATTTATTAAAATATCGGAAACACGAGCCAAGTATTGAAGTCGTTCTTTTTTCATCACAGCTCGGATACTTAGCTTCCACCAGACCTTTGGAACAGCTGAAGGAGGAGTGGCGATGATCACTGTTGTAGGGATCGGTCCGGGCGGAACGCAAGACTATTTGTTTGGAAAGGCCCAAGCAGCCATTGAAGCGGCCGATTTGATTATCGGAAGTGAACGACAATTAGAGATACTTCCAACTAACAAGAAGCGAAAGGCTCATCTACTTCCCCGTAAACTAGATGATCTGGCGCTATTTTTAAACGATCATCAAAAGGATGAGCTAGTAATTTTAGCTTCGGGTGATCCATTGACCTATGGTATTGGAAAATGGCTTCTTAAACGATTTCCGGCAGATAATTTATTGATTTTACCAGGGATTAGTTCTCTTCATTATTTATTCAATCAAATAAACATACCGATGGAGGATTGTTTTATTACTAGCAGCCACGGAAAACTTCCAGACTTTTCCCTTGTTTTCAGGCTACCAAAGGTAGGTATGGTAACAGACAAAAAAATTGGTCCTTATCAATTGGCGCAAGAAGCACTAAAACGAGGCAATGATGCGATTTTTTATATAGGTGAAAATCTCAGCTACTCTGATGAAAAAATAAGATGTTACAAAGCTTCTGAGGTTCCCGATGAAGACTATCAAATGAATGCAGTGGTGATTATCAATGAAGGATGATTGTTTTATTCGTGGTAATGTTCCTATGACAAAGGAAGAAGTACGAACTGTCAGTTTAGCAAAGCTGCAGTTAGATAAAGCAGATAAGTTTTTAGATGTTGGAACAGGGACAGGAAGTATTGCGATTGAAGCGGCGTTTCTGTATCCACACTTAGAAGTGACAACAATTGATTCAAATCAAACCGCTTTAGATGTTTTGAATCAAAATTTAACCAAGTTTCAGTTGAAGAACATACAGAGTATTCTCGGCAAAGCCCCAATTGAGCTGGAGGATAAATTTGATGCGATCTTTGTTGGCGGAACGGGTGGAAACATGTCTGAAATACTTGATTGGAGTTTCCAACGACTAAAACTTGGTGGTCGTTTAGTGTTGAATTTTATTTTATTAGAAAATGCTCTTAGTGCAATGGTCTGGCTGGAAAATCATCATCATCTCTTCCAAACTATTCAAATGAACGTTAGTCAGTTTACGAAATTAGGTCAAGGGCATTATTTTAAACCGCAAAACCCAGTAATCATTATTGAGACGAGAAAAGAGGAATAAGTATATGGCGAAAGTGCATTTTGTCGGTGCAGGACCTGGTGATCCTGAACTGATTACATTTAAAGGTTATCAGTTATTAAAATCAGCAGACGTTGTTATTTATGCAGGATCACTTGTGAATCCTGAGCTGCTAAACTACTGTACAGAAGACTGCGAGATTTTTAATAGTGCCTCAATGGATCTAACCGAAATCATTGATGAAATGGAACGAGGTGTTCGGGAAAATAAAGAAGTTATTCGATTACAGACAGGTGATTTCTCTATTTATGGATCAATTCGTGAGCAAATTGAAGAATTAAAAAAACGCAATATCGATTTTACTTGTACATCTGGGGTCAGCTCCTTTTTGGGAGCGGCGTCTAGTTTGGGAGTTGAGTATACGGTTCCTGAGATCTCTCAAAGTGTGATTATTACTCGTATGGCTGGAAGAACACCCGTACCAGATAAGGAAAGCCTACGATCCTTTGCGCAACACCAAACATCAATGGTGATTTTTCTTTCTGTACAAGGAATACAGCAAGTAGTAACAGAGTTGTTGGCAGGAGGCTATCAACCGACAACCCCAGTAGCTGTTATTTATAAAGCTACTTGGCCTGAAGAAAAGAAAATTATTAGTACATTAGAGAAAATCGCAGAACAAATTGAAGCGGCAGATATTACGAAAACGGCTTTAATCATGGTAGGAGAATTTTTGGGAGATGAATTTTATTATTCTAAATTGTATGATGCCTCCTTTAAACATGAATATCGCGATGTGAAGAGTGATGACTAAAGTAGCAATTCTGACCTTGACTTCAGCTGGTATCCAATTAGCCAAAGAGCTCCGAGAAAAATGGAATCAAGAAATACCTATCTTTGTATCAGAAGACAAATTGGAAGAAGAAGTACGACTTTTTCCTACAGGGAGATTCAGAACCGGTATTCAGGTATTATTCAAACAATATGACGCTCTTATTTGCATCATGGCCACTGGAATCGTAGTTCGCAGTATTGCAGAAGTATTGGAAGACAAACGAAAAGATCCTGCAATCGTTGTAATAGATGAAAAAGGCAGGCACACGATCAGTCTTTTATCAGGTCATATTGGCGGCGGCAATCAGTTAACGCTAGAGATTTCTGCAAAATTGAACAGCTGCCCGGTGATCACCACGGCAACTGATGTTCAAAACGTGACCGCACTTGATTTGCTGAGCAAAGAGATTAATGGTTGGTATGCAGATTTCAAAGAGACAACCAAGAAGGTTAATCGTCTCCTAGCAGAGCACCAAGCAGTCGGTTTGATCCAGCGGGAAAATTGGGTGAGCGATCTTCGAGGGCTTTCTTTGCTTCAAGAAAACGACTCCTTTAACAACTATGAAACGGTGTTGCTTATTTCCGACCAACAAAATGAGTTGGATTCTGAAAAAATAATTCAAATTGTGCCAAGACGGTATGTATTAGGGATTGGGGCTAAAAAGGGTATTGATTTTTCAGTTATCAAGGAAGAATATCTTACTTTTTGTCAATCAGTAAATATCCATTTTCGAAGTATCAAGAAAGTTGCTAGTATTGATATTAAGGAACAAGAAGTCGGGATCTGCCAACTAGCCAAATGGTTAGAAGTTCCCTTTGAAACATATTCAACGGCAGAATTATTAACTGTTTCGGAGAAATACCCGCAGTCAGCATTTGTAAAAAAAGTTACAGGTGTAGGAAGTGTTTGTTTGGGAGCGGCTGACTTAGCAAGTAATGGAAAAGTGGTGACTGAGCGTTATGCCAATAGGGGAGTCACCTTTGCATTGGGAAAGGATGAAGACGACACATGTTATACGTTGTAGGATTAGGACCAGGTGAGAAGGAAAAGATGTCGCTTGAAGCCATCGAAATCATCAAAAAGGTGGAAGTAATTGTTGGTTACACGACCTATGTTCGCTTAATCAAAGAGCTAGTGGGCGAAAAAGAAATTGTCAGTACAGGAATGAAACAAGAAATTGATCGGTGTAAAAAAGCCATTGAATTGGCCAAAACAGGTAAGGATGTTGCCGTCATTTCTAGTGGCGATGCGGGTGTATATGGGATGGCAGGCTTGATTTTAGAACTGGTCAGTCAAATGGATGAAGAGCTTGCCGTCAAAGTGATTCCTGGAATCACCGCCAGTATTGCAGGCGCAGCCTTGTTAGGGGCTCCTTTAATGAATGACTTTTGCCACATTAGTTTAAGCGACTTAATGACACCGTGGACAATGATCGAAAAACGTCTTCACGCAGCCGCCAGCGCTGATTTTGTAATCTGTCTGTATAACCCGCGAAGCAAAGGCAGACCGAATCATTTAGCAAAGGCATTAGCAATTATTCAACAATATAAATCAAAAGAGACGATTATCGGTTTGGCTAAAGATGTAGGACGTAAAAATGAGCAGGCAATCCTGACTTCAATTGGCGATATAGATGAGACTTTAGTGGATATGACGACTGTTGTATTAGTTGGAAATAAGGCAACCTATTTGTCTGAGGGTCGGATGATTACCCCTAGAGGCTATCAACTATGATTCTTTTACTTGGAGGAACCTCCGATAGTTTAAAAATTGCAGAGAAATTGAATGAAGCGGATTTGGCTTATTATTTATCTGTTGTTTCGAATTACGGAGAGAATCTGGCTGCAGCGGTATCAAAAAATGTGGTTAAGGGACGTCTAAGTACAATAGAAATGGTTGAATTCATTCAGAAACATCAAGTCACTCAATTAATTGATGCGACACATCCTTATGCGATAGAGGTTTCAAAAAACGCCATGACAGTTTGTGCTCAGTTTAGAATCAACTATTTTCGATTTGAACGTCCGTCATTGATTACTGAAGAGATGATCGCAGTCAAATCAGTAAAAGCCGCTTGTGAACAGGCTTTGAATTATTCAGGGAATATCTATTTGACGACTGGAAGTAAAACATTGGCAGAATATTTAAAGTATCTGCCTAAGGAACGAATTGTAGCCAGAGTGTTGCCAACAGTCGAGGTATTAGAAGCAGTTGACAAGCTGGAAATACCAACCGGTCAAATCGAAGCATTGAAAGGTCCTTTTTCAAAGGAGCTAAATCGTGAGCTTTTGATCCATAATCACGCTGGGGTAATGATTACTAAAGAAAGTGGTCATGCAGGTGGGTTTATAGAAAAGACTAACGCCTGTAAAGATCTGAATATTCCGTGCATTGTTATTCAGCGTGAACGATTAGACTACCCTAAAAAGTTTTCTTCTATTGAAAGACTGGTTGATCAAGTAAAGAAAGGATGATCGTTCAACTTTGCTTGTTTGACATAGAAGGAAGAACAAACCATTAATGATAAAAAAAGGAGCGACGAGATGATTGGACAAATCGCCTTAATTGGTGCTGGACTTGGAGATCCAGAATTATTGACTGTCAAAGGATTGAGAAAAATCAAACATGCGGATGTGATTGTGTATGATCGGTTGATTAATCCCGCGATACTCAATGCTTGCAAAGCGAACTGTGAGAAAATTTACGTTGGTAAAAGCCCCGACTATCATCCTGTTCCACAAGAAAAAATTGAGGAGATCATGATCGAAAAGGCTCAACAAGGACTGGATGTCGTTCGGTTGAAAAGTGGAGATCCCTATGTTTTTGGTCGAGGAGGAGAAGAAGGTGCGACCTTGAAACAAGCGAATATCCCTTTTGAAGTCATTCCAGGAATCACTTCTTCAATCGGGGGATTAGCTTATGCTGGGATCCCAATTACTCATCGAGATTTGGCAGCAGATTTTCATGTTTATACTGGACATTTAAATAATTCAGAACGGGAAATCGATTGGTCGACAGCGGCCAAGGTTAATGGAACTTTAGTCTTTTTAATGGGAATGTCTGGGCTGAAGAGAATTACAGAACAACTCATTGTTCATGGGAAGGATAAGAATACTCCAGCAGCGATCATTCAATGGGCGAGTCGTAAACAGCAGAAAACAGTAGTTGGCACATTAGAAACAATTTATGAAAAAGCTTCTGCTGCTGAACTACAGCCGCCTAGTTTAATCGTAATCGGTGAGGTGGTTACACGAAGAAAGGATCTAAACTTCTTTGAAGAACGCCCATTATACTCAATCAGTATTGCAATTCCGTTTACCAAAAAGAAAAGAATGGCGAGTCGGTTGACAGATCTAGGAGCGGAAATCATTGAACTACCACCTAGCAGCACTAAAATTTTTGATACGACTATCGATTTTTCTAAACCTCGACAGGTGGTTTTCACTGATCCATTAAGTGTTGAAACGTTTATTCGAGCAATGAAAACACAAGAGGTTGATTGGCGGAAACTAGCTGATTGGTGTTTTACTTCTGTTGGACATCACACTGGAGCGGTTCTGGAAAAAGCTGGAATACTTACAGATACGGATTATCCAGATTTAACGGAATGTCTAGAACAATTAGAAGAACAATCGAAAATCTTATTCTTAGGTGATTCGCTAACGATAACCAAACTAAACGATTGCGAATTATCAATTGAAAAACTAATCACTCACGAGGAGAAAATCACTGTTGAGATTCCTGATCTTTGGCAAAAGGCGGATCTTATGTATTTTCCAAATTCAAAAGCTGCTCGCCTGTTTCTAAGTGTATTAAGTGAGGAACAGCTGGCAACTGTCGCGACGAAGAAAGTGATTGTGATGGGGCAGAAGACAAAAGAAATCTTTGATGGCTATCAACTGTCTGTGGTTCAGACGACAGAGCCCAATTTTGAACAAGTCGTAGAGAAAATAAAGAAGGAGATGAAGCGATGAAACCTGCGTTAATTGCTGTCAGTTTTGGAACAAGTTATCCAGAGACACGAAGAAAAACAATTGAGGCTGTGGAAGAAAAATTAGCAGAGAAATATCCTGAATTAGATGTTTTTCGTGCTTTTACTTCCAATAAGGTGATTAAAAAGATTAAAGAGCAAGAAAATGTAACGATTTTGACGGTAGATCAACAGATGCAAAAGCTAATTGCTGATGGCTGCAAAGAAATTTATGTTCAACCCCTGCATATTATTCCTGGGATTGAATACTCCAAGGCTTTGCATCAAGCAATGCGTTATAAGGATCAGCTAGAGCTCGTCAAAGTTGGCAAACCACTGCTCAGCAGTATTGAGGATTATCAAAAAGTTGTCGCTTGGCTAGAAACCTTGTCAGAGAATCTCAAGGATGATGAAGCGCTTGTTTTGATGGGACATGGTAGTCAACACTCTGCCTTTACAGTCTACGCTTGTCTGGACCATATGCTTTTAGAAAAACCGATCTTCATCTGTGCGGTAGAAAGCTATCCAGAAATCTCTTTATTGATTGAACGACTTAAAAAGAGCCGATATAAAAAAATCAAGCTGTATCCATTAATGTTGGTAGCTGGTGATCATGCAACAAATGATATGGCTTCTGCTGAAGAAGGATCGTGGAAATCCCAGCTGGAGCAAGCCGGTTTTACTGTTGAGGCATACCTTAAAGGAATGGGTGAGGTTCGGGAAATTCAGCAGCAATTTGCTGAACATGCAGCAGCGATGATGGAAGGATCGACAAATGACTAAATTTTATGGAGTAGGTACTGGACCAGGAGCATCTGATTTATTGACGATTCGCGGAAAAGAAGTTTTGCAGATGGTTGATTGCTTGTATACGCCTGAACCTAAAAAGTCTGGGAAAAGTCTTGCTTTACAAATCGTCTCTCCTTATTTGAGGGATGACTTGACAATCAAACAACGCCACTTCCCTATGGTAAATGATTGGGAGGAAAAACGCCACGCTTGGGATCAGATTGCCGAGGAGATCATTGCAGATGTCAAGAATGGTTTGAATGTCGCGTTTATAACTTTAGGTGATCCCATGGTTTACAGCACATATAGCTATTTGTTAGAACGTATGACAGCGCAAATCGAAACAGAGACGGTTCCAGGCATTTCTTCTTTTTGCCAAATTTCGAATGAGTTGCAGATTCCTTTAGTTATTGACGGAGAAAGTTATGCTGTTTTACCCGCGACGGCAGATGAAGAGATTTTACGCGTCGCTTTAGAGAATGTTTCTACAGTGATTTTAATGAAGGTTTCGATTGCATTGCCCAAGATATTAAAACTTTTAACAAAATTAGAGCTATTAGAGCAAACAGTATTAGTCAGTGATTCTTCGATGGCATCAGAGAAAGTTATGATTGGAATAAATGAGTTGGATGAACAAGATTCCCTTTCCTATTTCAGTACCATGATTGTTTATAAAAATAGAACATTGAAAGGAAGTTAAAAAGATGAAAGCAAAAACAGTAAAAAAAATTCTCTTTGTTGTGCTTCTTTTAATTCTGATCGTTCCTCAAAAGGCGCATGCGATGCACATTATGGAAGGTTTCTTGCCTCTTGGTTGGTGTTTGTTTTGGTATGCAGCATTTATCCCATTCTTTCTCTATGGTTTATTCAGTATCAGAAAGGCCGTAGCTGATAACCCGCAAAATAAAGTATTGTTAGCTTTTAGCGGGGCATTCATTTTTATTTTATCAGCGTTGAAAATTCCATCAGTTACTGGTTCTACTTCGCATCCGACTGGTGTTGGAATCGGAACAGCTCTTTTTGGACCAGGGGTAATCAGTGTTTTAGGAACCATTTGTTTATTATTCCAAGCCTTACTGTTAGCTCATGGTGGAATAACGACCTTAGGTGCAAATGCATTTTCTATGGCAGTCATTGGTCCATTTGTTGGTTATGGCGTTTATCAGCTTTTAAAAAAGCTCAATGTTTCAACATCCATTTGTTTATTCCTATGTGCATTTATTGCGGATTTAGCAACATACTTTACTACCTCTGTTCAGCTAGGTCTGGTTTTCCCCGATCCTTCATCGGGTATTTTCGGAGCAATTATGAAATTTGTCGGAGTCTTCATGGTGACACAGATTCCGATTGCCATTGCGGAAGGACTTTTAACCGTCGTTGCTTATAATCTTATTTCAGCGAATTTTCCTTTTCATGAAAGAGGGGTTTTGAACAATGGAAAAAAATAAATCAAAAACGGGTTTGAATATTATTTTGTTATTAGCGGTAGTAGCTTTGATGGTTGGTGCCTTATTGATCAATAAAAATGGGGAGTATGGTGGTTCAGATGGCGAGGCAGAAACTGTTATCACGGAAATTGATCCGAATTATGAACCTTGGTTTGATTCTTTACTAGAGCCTAAAAGTGGAGAGATTGAAAGCCTACTGTTTACTCTTCAGGGAAGTTTAGGTGTAGGAATCATCACCTATATTTTAGGCTACTACAAGGGAAAGAATAAAAATGCTGTTAATTGATAAGATCGCTTATGAAAACCGGCTGCTTGATCTCTCTCCGGGGATAAAAGGATGTTTATACCTTTTTCTATTGATCAGCTGTTTCCTATCGCCGCCAACGGTTCAAGTATTAATTAGCCTTATTATCGGAGGCACCACTATCTTTGTGACAAAAGTAAAAGCCAGCAGGTATTTCAAATGGCTGCTGGTTCCAGTGCCTTTTCTATTGATCAGTATTTTGACTATCTTGTTCTCAGTCAGCTCACAATCAAAAGGGTTCATTTTTGAAATTCCAGTATTTGATCATTTTTTAGGCATCACAGAGGCTTCGCTTTATTTAGGAACGCGATTATTTTTTCGTTCGGCTAGTTGTGTGATTTGCACCTATTTTTTCATTCTGACTGTTCCTTTTCATCAAATTCTATTGATTATGAAAAAGGCTCGCTTTCCAGCGTTATTGATTGAATTAACAATGTTAATGTATCGCTTTATTTTCATTTTTATTGATGAACTACTAATTATTAAACGTGCGCAGGATATGCGATTTGGATTCAGGGGATTAAGAAATAGTTATCAATCATTAGGAGTATTGATCAAGATCTTATTTTTCCAAACCTTTGATCGTTTCAACAAGATGATTCTTTCACTTGAAATGAAATTCTTTGATGGCGATTTTCCACTATGATTACTAAACGAAAGAAGGTGCCAGTATGTTTAAGGTAACAGATTTATGCATCAGTTACGAAAATCAAGCAGATGTCTTGCATCATCTTTTTTTGGATTTTAGCGATCATCGGGCGATTGGCGTATTAGGCGCGAACGGTTCAGGGAAATCAACCTTATTTGCAGCGATTGTAGGGCTTTTACAACCAAGTCAAGGCGAGATCATTTATGATGATAAACCGTTAGATTATAAAAAGGCTGCGCTGTATCAGTATCGACAGGAAGTTGGCATTGTTTTTCAAGAGCCCGAGCATCAGATTTTTTATTCGATTGTGGAAGATGATGTCGCGTTCGCATTAAAAAATCTGGGGATTGAACCAGCTCAGATCCAAAAAAGAATGGATGAGGTGTTCTCCTTACTGAAGATTGAACATTTAAAAAAGAAGCCTGTTCAATACTTAAGTTATGGTCAAAAGAAAAAGGTTGCGATCGCCAGTGTCTTAATGCTCAAGACAAAATGGCTACTGTTAGATGAACCAACTGCTGGTTTAGATCCGGCGGGAAGACAACAGATGATCGAGATTATTTCCCTGCTAATACAGCAAGGGACCAAAATTATTCTTTCCAGTCATGACATGGATTTAATGTATGAGGTCTGCGAGTATCTGTATGTGCTCGATAAAGGAACAATCATTAAAGAGGGGGAGGCTGATCAAGTCTTTATGGATGAAAATGTTCTTACGACCGCTGGATTAGAGCAGCCCTGGTTGGTGAAGATTCACCAGCAATTAGGTTTTCCCTTGGTAAAAAATCAGCAAGAATTTATGCAAATAAAAATGAGGGCGAGGTGAAGAACATGGGGAAAAGTTTGATGATTCAGGGGACTGCTTCAGATTCGGGTAAAAGTATTTTGGTAGCAGCCTTATGTCGTATTTTTCGACAAGACGGATTGAACGTAATGCCTTTTAAGTCACAAAACATGGCATTGAATTCGTATATCACGTTGGATGGCAAAGAAATGGGAAGAGCGCAAGTTTTCCAAGCAGAAGCTGCTGGAATCGAGCCAGACGCACGAATGAATCCTGTTTTATTAAAACCAACCTCTGATCGTAAGTCGCAAGTAATTTTTAATGGGAAAGTTCTTTGTGATATGGATGCAGTGGAATACCATGAATATAAACCGCAGCTGATAGAAAAAATATCAGATCTATATCAGGAGTTGCTAGAAGAGAATGACGTGATTGTACTTGAAGGAGCGGGCAGTCCGGCGGAAATCAATCTAAACAGCCGTGATATTGCAAATATGGGAATGGCAAAGATTGCTGACGCCCCGGTTCTTTTAGTAGCAGATATCGATAAAGGTGGCGTTTTTGCTTCGATTTATGGCACGATTCATTTATTGGAGCCTGAAGAGCGGGTTCGAATTAAGGGAATCATCATCAATAAATTCCGTGGAGATATCGCCTTATTAGATCCAGGGTTAAAAATGATTGAAGACTTGACCGATGTTCCGGTGGTAGGGGTTATTCCATATGCACAGTTGAATATTGAAGATGAAGATAGTGTAGCTTTGTCAAAGGTGAGTCGAATGTATAACACCCAAAAAGATTTAGACATTGCTGTGATTGGACTATCTAAAATGTCTAATTTTACTGATTTTAAGAGTTTGGAAATCGAACCAGATGTATCGGTTCGGTATGTTTTTCCAAATGATCAACTGGGCAGTCCGGATATTCTCATTTTACCGGGTAGTAAAAATACTTTAGAAGACTGTCTCTACTTGAAGCAATCTGGATTAGCAAAAGAAATTGAACGGGTAAGAAACGAAGGAAAAATGATTTTTGGAATCTGTGGCGGCTTTCAATTACTTGGGAAAAAACTACATGATCCGCATCACGTAGAGTCAACTCATGGTAGTCTTGAAGGATTGGGTCTATTGGATACAGAAACTTATTTTGAAGCAGAAAAAACCACAACGAGAGTGGAAGCAATAATTGGCGAAGAGACAATAAGCGGCTACGAAATTCACATGGGCAGATCAGAAAATCACGAGCAGCAGTACTTTGCTCAGATTATTTCTGCCAATGGAAAAGCCCTTTTGAAGGAAGATGGCGCTGTTAGTTCAGATAAGAAGGTTATCGGAACGTATCTACATGGTGTTTTTGATAACAGTGCTTGGAGACGCCAACTGTTAAATCAAGTTCGAATAGAAAAAGGACTGACTCCGATTGACCAAATTGCACTGCCGTATCATGAGTATAAAAATCAGCAGTATGATAAGCTGGCTAATTTGGTTCGTGAAAATGTTGATTTGGAGAAAATTTATCAAATTATGAATCATGAGGAGGTAAGTGTATGAACATCTATACGCGCTATGGGGATCAAGGATTCACCAGATTGGTCGGGGGAGGAAGAGCGAAAAAAAATACGCCCCGTGTCCAAGCGTATGGATCAATTGATACATTAAACGCTCAGGTTGGACTTACTGTGGCAACTTTAGTTCAGAAAGACTCATTGTATGAAGAATTGGTGCAGATTCAACAGTGGATTTTTGATTGCGGCAGTGATTTTGCCACACCTGAAGAGAAACGTCCCTATAAGGTTCAACCGCAGTTCATTACTTGGTTGGAAGAAAAAATTGATTTTTATTGGCAGGAATCACCTAAAATTGATCGATTTGTATTACCAGGAGGGACGGTTACGGCTGCAAATTTACATCTTTGCCGCTGTTTTACTAGGGAAGCGGAACGAAATGCGGTAGCGCTCATAGAATACAATGAAGCAATTAATGAAGAGGCGTTAAAATTTTTAAATCGACTATCTGACTACTTTTTTGCTTTAGCTCGTTGGGTCAATGGGCAAGCTGAGCAACCAGAAATTTTATATGAGAACAGTGCGCCTGTTTTTAACAGGAAGAAATGATCCAGAAAAAAGAGCTCATCGAGTGAAAGAAGGAAGAAAATGAAGAAGCTGAGAGTTGGCACACGAGGCAGTAAATTAGCCACGACACAAACAAAACAGACATTAGCCGTTTTTCAAGAGCATTTTCCAGAGACAGAAGTAGAATTGGTGAGAATCAAAACCAAAGGAGACCATTTAGCTACGCATAACTTGCAGGCGATCGGTGGTCAGGGCTGCTTTGTAAGAGAGTTAGAATATCAGCTTCGTGAAGGAAATATTGATTTTGCCATACATAGCCTAAAGGATATTCCGACTACGATTCACGAAGAATTAGCCTTGGCCTGTGTTATGAAACGGAACTCACCTACAGATGCTCTGATTATTCGAGAAGCTGGAAAAACATTAGAAACGTTACCCCAAAATGCTATTATTGGGACTAGCAGCCTTCGTAGAAAAGCCCATCTGCTACATGTGCGGCCAGACTTTGATATTCAACCGATTCGAGGAAACATCGATACACGGATACGTAAAATGAATGAAGGTCAATACGATGCGATTGTTTTAGCGCTAGCAGGCTTGGAACGTTTAGGTCTGGATCAAACGGTTTATTATCAGGAGTTGGCACCAGAGGTCATGCTTCCAGCGATCGGTCAGGGGGCGATTGCTTTGGAATGCCGCAAAGATAATATCGAAATTCTTCAAATGCTTAAAAAAATAGAACATTCAGAAACAGCGATAGCAGTGGCGGCAGAGCGTGCTTTTCTAAACAGTATGGATGGCAGTTGTACGTTTCCTGTTGGAGCCTACTGTCTGCCAAAAAGCGGTTCTTATGAATTGACAGGAATGATCGGTAGTGAAAATGGGAAAATTATTCTGAAAGAAACGCTGCAAGGGGAGGATCCAGTGATTTTAGGAAAGGATGTTGCCGCTAATTTGATTAAACAGGGTGCGATTACGTTGATTGAGGAGTGTAAGAACGATCAAAAAGAAACTTTTATACACTAGAGAAGCACACATGCCAGATGATATTCAGCAAGCCTTTGCAGCCAAAGGCGTGGAGGTTGTTGTTATCCCAATGAATCGCACAGTTTTTCAACCATATCAAAGCTTGGAATGCGAATATGACTGGATCTTTTTCACTAGTGTCAATGCCGTGAAATATTTTGATTTTACGCAATTGAATCAGCAAGCCAAAATATTGGCTATTGGTAATCAAACGACCAAAACTTTGCAAGAGTTGGGATATTCTGTCGACTTTCAACCTAAAGAGGGCTTTTCTGAGGGATTAGTAGAGGAATGGCTTGGCTTGGTAGGGACGAAGCAGTGTGTTTTTTGGCCGCACTCGTTTCAAGCTCGGCGTGTGATATACAATGCCTTGACTCGACATGGACATGTTGTTTTAGAGCAGGTCATTTACAAAAATGAATTTTTCCCAGAGGATCAAGAACGGTTGCGAGAATTGATAATGAATGAAACGATTGACTATGTGTTGTTTGCAAGTCCATCAGCTTGGAATTCTTTTAGTAGAGCGCTTAGAAAATTTAAGCAGCTGCCCGAAAATTTTTGGTCACAGTTAACGATCGCCGCAATCGGGCCAGTTACAGCTAGAGTGATAGAAAAAGAACAGCATGTGGCTATCCAACCGGATATTTATGATATGCCGCATTTATATGAACGTTTATTGATAAAAATTGACCAAGAGGATGTTGGTTCTCTGTGACGCTAAGGTCATTTTTGGGTTTAATTTTCGGAAAAGGTAACTTAGGTGATTAGCAGAAAATTTCGAAAAAATTAGATTTACTTTAAAAGAATAAGGAGTGATAGGGCTGTGAGTTTGACAAAGGAATACCGAGACCTTTCCATTTTGCCCGTTTCGAAGGAAAAATGGTTGGTGATCGCCTGTGATTCTAGTGCGGGTATCGGTAAGAAGGAACACGATGCCGTTGAAATTGATCCAGCGATAACGGCCGCTTTTTGTTTACGTGTTCCCCTAATGGAATTATTGTGCTATGGAGCAGAACCTATTGCGGTGATTGATTTGATTGGTAATGAGTATGCGCCTACTGGAGAGCGAATGTTAAGAGGGATAAAAGATGAATTAGCTAAAGCAGGGCTTTCCGCTATCCCACTTAACGGCAGCACAGAGGAAAATATGCCTACTCAAACTACTAGTGTTGGAATCACAGTTGTCGCCGAAACAACGGCTGGAAAAGAGAATTTCCAAATGCAGGAAACCTGTAGCCTCATACAATTAGGTCAACCCTATGTTGGCGAACAGGTTGTGAAAAATCGACAAAAAATATTTTCTTATCCTTTAGTAAAAGCCTTAAGAGCAGAGTCGGGAGTTATCGATATGTTGCCCGTTGGTTCAAAGGGCATTCGCTATGAAGCAGATTTAATGACGAAGGACTCTGAGTTCCAGGTTCATTTTTCAGAAGTGGAAAATTTAGACTGCTCAGCGGGTCCGGCAACGGTGATTCTATTGGCAGTTAAATCAGAGCAAGAAGCGGATATTTTGGCTCGTTATACGGAGTTGAAAAAAATCGGTGAATTTAAAAAGAGGTGACAAGCTTTGGGAGAAATTACATTAGTCACTGGCGGAGCACGCAGTGGCAAATCAGCCTTTGCAGAAAGCTTATTGGATACAGAGGCAGAAATCAATTATATCGCAACGAATTGCTCGGCCCAAGATTCTGAAATGGCCAGCCGAGTATCCCACCACCAAAAACGACGCCCTAAAAATTGGCAAACCACTGAAACGTACTTGGTTGTCGCTGATGTGATCGAACAAGCTCAAGTGTCAGCACACTTATTGGATTGTGCGACTATGCTGTCGACTAATTATTTTTTTGATTTAATGAAAGAGCGATTTGGGGAAGACTTCACGATAATCGATGAAGAAATCATGAAGCTGACTCAAAAAGAGCAGGCGGCGATTGAAGCTGAAATTCTTGATGAATGGCAAAAAATTCTTATGGCCGCAAGGAAAAGCCAGGCGGATCTGGTTATCGTGACAAACGAAGTGGGACTAGGAATCGTTCCTGAAAATACTTTTTCTCGTTGGTTTAGGGATGTTTTGGGTCATGTAAACCAATCTCTAGGAAAGGAAGCGGATGCGGTATTTTTAGTGATTGCCGGTATCCCTATGAAGATAAAATGATTGATAGTTTAATTTTGTATTTTCAATTCTTTACTCGAATACCGATTCCTATTGCAGTCGACGAGCCTGAAGAAAAAATGCGTTCAGGGGTCCGTTTTTTTTCATTATTTGGATTAATGATTGGATTTTTAGAAGCTATCGTCTATTGGCCGTTACAGTATCTATTCAGTCCTAGCATCGCTTGGATTTTTGTATTGTTCTTTGATGTAATGTTAACGGGTGGCTTTCATCTAGATGCATTATCTGATATGGCTGATGGTCTGTTTTCTTCCCGCGATAAAGATCGCATGCTGGAAATTATGAAGGATAGCCGAGTAGGTAGTAATGGCGTGTTAGCAATCGTCTTTTATTATCTACTTTTGGTTTCAAGTTTTTTAGTATTGCTTCCGGAACTCAGTATCCGACTTCAAGCAACGGTTATTTTATTGCTGAATCTTGTAGGAAAGAATGGGATCAGTTTGTTGTTTTATCAAATGCAGTATGCTGGAAGTAATGCTCAGGGGTTGGGCACTACCTTTCTAAATGTAAAGAAACAAAATATCTTATTTTGTCAGTTGTTTTCTTTTTTAGTATTGCTGCTCTTTTTAGGCAGGGTAGGAATTGCATGTTATATCGCCAATATCTTGGTTGCTTGGCTTTATCGTAAATTGGTCATGAATAAGGTTGGTGGGTTTAATGGGGATACCTTAGGTGCTTGCTCTCCAATCTCTCAAATGGTGTTTCTATTGACTCTAATTCTAATGCGAGGTTTTTTATGAAGATAGTTTTGATTCGACATGGAGAAACAGAATACAATCGAAAACATTTATTTTATGGAAAGACAGATGTACTGTTGAACGAAGCTGGGATTCAACAGGCGTATTTGCTGAATGAAAAATTGGCGGGAATGAGTCTTGAGGTACCAATCTATACAAGCAGTTTGAAACGAACAATCGAAACAGCAGAATTGATCTTTCCAAGCCAAAAGAAAATTACCTTGAAAGAGTTCGATGAAAAAGATTTTGGTTTGTGGGAAGGGTTGGATGCGAATCAAATTAATGAAAAATTTCCAGAGGAATGGCAAAAGTGGTTATCGTCTCCTTTTGAGATGACACCGACAAATGCGGAAAATTTTTCAGATTTCCAGCAACGTGTTTTAGGATGCTTGGAAAAGATGCTTCAAAAAAAGCAAGACTTTGTAATTGTAGGACATCTTGGTGTGCTGAGAGTCATTTTGAAAAACTGGTTTCCAGAATACGAATTCTGGGAAATCGCCCTAGAGCAAGGGAATTATACGCTGGTGGAGGTTGGGGACTTGATTACGAAGGTAATTGAGTGGAATAAGTAGCTGTTATTCTTATATATCGACTAATGAATTTTGTTAACTGCAAAATGTCTCAAATAAAGACGTAACGATTAACCGTGTAGCATTTAACGGTTTTTTTGTTTTTTTCAATATTCTAATCATTAATATTAGGAATAAAAAGAGTTTATAAAAAAATCGTAAAAAGTTTATGCAAATGATGGAGATGAATAGTTTTGGTATAAACTGGATGGGTAGTTTAGAGGACTTTAGGTTTTTTGATCAATCGGCAGGCTCGATAATTTAAGTGCTTGCCTTTCTATTTTAAAGTGAGGATTTCGAATGAATGCTTTTAAGCGCGTGATCTTAATTATTTTAGGGATACTGTTAGTTTTTGAATGTTACCTAATTTTTTCATTTTTACAAGGCTATGAATCGACAAAAAATGTTCAGTCGAAGCAAACGATTCCTTTCAACGGAGAAGAAGCTCCCGATCAGAATGATTTGAACATTTTGATTATTGGGACTGATTCTCGGGGAGAAGATCGTGGTCGATCAGACTCTCTGATGATTGCTCATTACGATCAAAAAAGAAAACAACCAAAGTTAATCTCAATTATGCGCGATAGCTATGTTGACATTCCTGGTCATGGGAAGGACAAGATCAATGCGGCGTATTCGTACGGCGGAATTGAACTGGTGCGTAAAACGCTTAAAGAGAACTTTAATCTTCCAATTGAATATTATGTCACGATAAATTTCGATCATTTTAAAGAAGCTACTGATAGCCTGTTTCCCAAGGGTGTGACCATTGATGCGGAGAAGGATCTAGATTTGGATCAAGTATTTATTAAAGCGGGCAAACAGAAAATGGACGGAAATACCTTGTTACAGTATTCTCGATTCCGTGAAGACGAGGAAGGAGATTTTGGGCGAATCCGCAGACAGCAACAAGTGCTCTCGGCCATCTCACAACAAATCACCACCGTTACTTCATTAAGTAAATTGCCAAAAACAACTGGAAAGCTATTGGGATATGTCGATACAAATCTATCTGAAAGTACAATTTTGAGTGTAGGAAAAGATTTTGCTTTAGGTGATACGGAAAAAATTGAATCACTTGCTGTACCGATCGATAAAACGTGGGAATTCAACAATGATACGCCAAGTGGCAGTGTTTTAGCGTTAGATACCGCAGCAAATGCAAAAGCAATTCAAACGTTTCTAACAGAATAGTCGAATAAAACCTGCAATTTTTTAAGCCAACGGATACTCGCTGGCTTTTTGTATTTTGTCGAAAAGGAACGGGCATCAAATTTTTAGACAAATCGGTCAATTTGTTTATTAACGGATTTGCATGGTATTAGCTATAATTCTTGTCGAGGGGATGAAATAAATAATGAAGAAACTAGCTTTATTCGTACTATGTAGTGGATTCGCTACAAGCTTGTTTGGGTTTAACACAGAAGCCTTTGCAAGTGCAGATAGTCCAGAATCCGCGTTGTCGGAAACGATCAATAGTCCAGCTGCTTCTGACGATTCAGCAAACAGACAGGCAGAAATAGAGACTGCTTTGAAATAGGCGCAGCAACAATTTGAAGCGCGTCAAAAACAGATTGTCCAAGTTGTTGCTAAGGTCCAAGAGCGTTCTCAGAAACACCATGAGGCTATTCATAATGATTTCACAACGATTAAAGGGCAACTAGATCAGTCCCACAACAATTTTCAAAATCATTTTAATGAGGTAAATGGTCGTATTCAAGAGGATTACGACAAAGTTGAAAATCAATGGTCACTGACCCAAAAAAATTAGATCAAGCACGAGCTGATTTTAATCGAAGGATCGCAGAGGTTGAAAAATTGCAGGAACAATTGCATGCCGATCGTACAACAATTGATCAAAGTGTTTCAAGGGCTAAAAGCAATGCACAGGCATTAAGTGGTCAACTAGCTGAAGGAGCAGAAAACACACAAGCAGCTGTTTCAGCTGTTCAAAATCGCACGGGTGATATCGAAGGCAGCATCAATCGAATTAAGGCAGTTCTTGATTCAGCCGGTGACGACCTTTCGGCGAACGGAACAAAGGTTGAACAAACGCCCGTCAAAATGTCTGTACCAACAGAAAATGCTGCTGACTCTCAACAAAAAAAGACAATACCACAGGCAACGGAATATCCTAAAACAAACGATCAGTCCAATAATTTTCTTTCGTTAATTGGCTTTGGAATTATTGGAAGTATCATTTTTTTCTACACGCGAAAAAATCTGTAAATAAAATAAAAAATCAAGACTTGATGACCTGAAATAAATTACGCAGGATCATCTAGTCTTTTTTTTGTTTAATTATTACATTAGGAATGCTGGATAAAAGCAAGTGTTTGTTTCTAATAAAGAGATGTATGATAGAATACGTCTGTTACTACTACTTAGAAAGAGGAACGAGATGACAAAATCTACTTCAGCCTACATTCACATCCCGTTTTGTGAACATATTTGTTACTACTGCGACTTCAACAAAGTCTTTCTTGAAGGACAGCCTGTTGATGAATATATCGAAGCGTTGTTGAAAGAGGCACGCTTAGCTTTAAGACAAAACCCAGTCGAGAAAATGGAAACACTCTATGTCGGAGGCGGTACACCTACGTCATTGAATGCCACTCAGTTAGATCGTTTATTAAACGGGTTGCGAGAAATTCTTCCTTATAGTGATGGGGAATTTACAGTTGAGGCGAATCCTGGCGATTTAACTGCGGATAAATTAGAAGTAATGAAAAACTTCGGGGTCAATCGCCTTTCAATGGGTGTTCAAACATTTGATGACCGATTGTTAAAAAAGATTGGACGCAAGCATACCGCACAGGATGTCTATGACACGATTCGATTATTAGAAGAAAAAGATTTTCGCAACGTGACGATTGATTTGATTTATGCGCTGCCTGGTCAGAGCTTGGAAAGCTTTCGGGATACTGTGACGCGAGCTTTAGCATTAGATTTACCCCATTACGCGTTGTATTCATTGATTTTAGAAAATCAAACGATGTTTATGAATTGGGTTAGAAGAGGAAAAATGCATCTTCCAGAACAAGATCTGGAAGCCCAGATGTACGCAGAAACAATTGAAGCAATGGAACAAGCGGGACGAAAGCAATACGAAATCAGTAATTTTGCAAAACCTGGTTTTGAAAGCCAGCACAATCTAGTTTACTGGAATAATCAAAATTACTTTGGTCTTGGAGCAGGAGCTAGCGGGTATCTTGGAAACCGACGCTATAAAAATCGTGGACCAATCCAACATTACTTAAAGTCACTGAAAAATGATCAGCTTCCTGTATTGGAGGAAGAGGTTTTAACTCAACAAGCACAGATCGAAGAGGAGATGTTTCTAGGCTTAAGAAAAATTTTAGGTGTTGATAAAGCCGTTTTCGAAAGTCGTTTTGGTCTAAGTTTGACGGATGTGTATGGTGATGTGATAGAAAAATTGAAATTGCAAAAGTTGATAACAGAAACAAATTCAAGGGTTTATTTGACTGAGGAGGGTTTGTTTCGAGGGAATGATGTTTTTGAAGAATTTTTATTAAGCAATGGCAATTAGCACTCTCTAGCCGAGAGTGCTAATTTTTTATAATTTTCCCTTGACTTATATAGAAGTTGTTGGTATATTAATAATCGAGTTAGCACTTAAAAAGAAAGAGTGCTAACTAAAGGATGAGAAGAATGTTAACAGAGAGGCAAAAACTGATTCTCAGCTTGATCATCCAAGACTTTACCAATACGGGGCAACCGGTTGGTTCAAAAAGTTTAATGGAAGAAGGCGTAAAAGCAAGTTCTGCGACTATCCGCAATGATATGAAAGCTTTAGAAGAGTCGGGGCTATTAGAGAAAACTCATTCTTCATCTGGAAGAATTCCGTCGGCTTTAGGCTATCGATATTATGTGGATTATCTGTTGACGCCATCAAAGGTGAGTAATCAAGAAGTAGATCAGATCCGCAGGTCGTTAAAGAAGGATATCCATGAAATAGATGATATCATTCAACAATCGGCAAAGATACTTTCACAAGTTACTAGCTATACGGCGTTTTCACTAGGTCCTGAAATGAAAGATCGGACATTGACCGGTTTTCGAATTGTACCACTAAATGACCGGCAAATCTTGGCGATCATTGTTACAGATAAGGGAAATGTCGAGAGCCAAGTTTTTCGCATACCTGAAAATGTAGACAGTCAAGACTTGGAAAAAATGGTTCGAATCATCAATGACCGTTTAGTTGGGCAACCGTTGATGAGTGTCTACCAAAAATTGAGAACTGAAATCCCAATGATCTTACATCGTTATTTTCAAACAACCGAAGGTATCAGCAACTTGTTTGATGTTATTTTAAATGACGCTTTTGAAGATAAAGTCTTTGTAAGTGGACGAATGAATATTTTGAATTTTAATCCTGATCAAGACTTTAATCATGTCAAATCGATGTATTCATTGATGCAAAATTCCGATGAACTAACACAATTGTTGTTGCCGTCGGATAACAACATTCATGTTCGAATCGGAACCGAAATGGGAAATGATTTGTTTGATCACTTGAGTATGATTCAGGCAAATTATGAAATTCAAGGCCATGGGCGAGGAACAATTGCGTTATTGGGACCGACATCAATGCCTTATTCAAAGATTTTTGGATTATTGGAAGTTTTCCGATACGAGTTGACAAATGCATTGGACGATTATTATCGTTCTTTGGATTTATATCATTAGAAACGATTCCTAAAAAGAAAGGAAGAATGTATAGTGGCAAAAGAAAAGAAACAAAAAGTTGAAGAAGAGTTAGAAGATGTTGAAGCAACTGAAAATGATTCGACTGAAAAAGAAGCGGAAGACATTGATATCCCAGAAGTCTCTGAAGTTGAAGAATTAACGAACAAATTCAGCGAGATGGAAGATAAATTTTTGCGAGCTCGCGCTGAGATTGCCAATATGTCTAATCGCAATAAGAATGAACGAGAACAACTCGTTCGCTATCGTTCGCAAGATCTTGGCAAGAAACTATTGCCGGCGATTGATAATCTAGAAAGAGCTCTGGCAACTGAGGTTTCAGATGATCAAGGTGCCGGCCTGAAAAAAGGTGTGGAAATGGTGCTTGAAAGTTTAACTGTTGCTTTAAAAGAAGAAGGGATTACTGAAATTGAAGCTGAAGGTAAAACCTTTGATCCAAATCTTCATCAAGCAGTTCAAACAGTACCAGCCGAGAATGATGTAAAACCTGAGACGATTGTTAATGTCTTACAAAAAGGGTATCAGCTACATGATCGTGTTTTGCGTCCAGCAATGGTGATCGTAGCTCAATAAAATATATAAACTACTAAACTAAACATATAACGAAAAGGAGATTTTCAACTATGAGTAAAATTATTGGTATTGACTTAGGTACAACAAACTCAGCAGTCGCTGTCCTAGAAGGCGGAGAAGCTAAAATCATCACTAACCCAGAAGGAAATCGTACAACACCTTCAGTTGTTTCATTCAAAAATGGTGAGATCCAAGTCGGTGAAGTAGCAAAACGTCAAGCTGTGACAAATCCGCATACGATTTCATCTATTAAACGTCATATGGGTGAAGCTGGCTATAAAGTAGAAGCAGATGGCAAATCTTATACACCGCAAGAAATTTCTGCGATGGTATTACAATATATTAAGGGATTTGCAGAGGACTATTTAGGTGAAAAGGTTGAGAAAGCAGTTATCACAGTTCCTGCTTACTTCAATGACTCACAACGTCAAGCAACAAAAGATGCTGGTAAAATTGCTGGTTTAGAAGTTGAGCGTATTGTTAATGAACCAACTGCAGCAGCTTTAGCATATGGTTTAGATAAAACAGATAAAGACGAAAAAATCTTAGTATTTGACCTTGGTGGTGGTACTTTCGACGTTTCAATCCTTGAATTAGGAGATGGCGTGTTTGACGTATTATCTACTGCTGGTGACAATAGTCTTGGTGGGGATGACTTTGATAACAAGATCATTGACTACTTAGTTGCTGACTTCAAGAAAGAAAACGGTATTGATTTATCTAAAGATAAAATGGCTATGCAACGTCTAAAAGATGCCGCTGAAAAAGCGAAAAAAGATTTATCTGGTGTCAGCTCAACACAAATCAGCTTGCCATTTATTACAGCTGGTGATGCGGGGCCATTGCACTTAGAAACGACACTTTCTCGTGCTAAATTCGATGAAATCACTGCCGACTTAGTAGAACGCACTAAAGCACCAGTACGCCAAGCGTTAAAAGATGCTGATTTATCTCAATCAGAGGTTGATGAAGTTATCTTGGTTGGTGGTTCAACTCGTATTCCTGCAGTTGTTGAGGCGGTACGTAAAGAAACAGGAAAAGAACCAAACAAATCAGTTAACCCGGACGAAGTTGTAGCGATGGGTGCTGCGATCCAAGGTGGCGTTATCACTGGTGATGTGAAGGACGTTGTTTTACTAGACGTAACTCCATTATCATTAGGTATCGAAACAATGGGCGGCGTGTTCACTAAATTGATCGACCGCAATACGACGATCCCAACAAGCAAATCACAAGTATTCTCAACAGCTGCTGACAACCAACCTGCTGTAGACATCCATGTCTTGCAAGGTGAACGTCCAATGGCTGCTGACAACAAAACGTTAGGTCGTTTCCAATTAACTGATATTCCTGCTGCACCACGGGGAATCCCTCAAATCGAAGTATCATTTGATATCGACAAAAACGGTATTGTAAATGTATCTGCGAAAGATTTAGGAACACAAAAAGAACAAAAAATCACGATCAAATCTTCATCTGGTTTATCAGACGACGAAATCGAACGTATGGTGAAAGATGCCGAAGCAAATGCTGATGCAGATAAAGCTCGTAAAGAAGAAGTGGATCTACGTAATGACGTTGATGCTTTGCTATTCTCTGTTGATAAAACATTGAAAGAATTAGAAGGTAAAGTTGACGCTGATGAAGTGAAGAAAGCGGAAGATGCGCGCGACGAATTGAAAGCGGCAGTTGAAGCGAATGATATTGAAGATATGAAAGTGAAACGCGATGCGTTGAACGAAATCGTACAAAACTTAACGGTTAAACTTTACGAACAAGCAGCTCAACAACAAGCAGAGGCTGATCCAAACGCAGCTCAAGGCGGCGCGGATGATGTCGTAGATGCTGATTTTGAAGAAGTTAACGATGACGACAAATAATTGATTCGTTGATAAAGGCCAAAGTCATCGCTTTGGCCTTTTTTCTTTCAAGGTTGGTGATTCCTTTAGAAAAAATCCAAGAAAAGTATCGTATCGATTTTGAGTGTGATACAATACTAACGATTCTATGAAATTATGGAGGGAAGCCAATGGCTACAAAACGGGATTATTACGAAGTCCTTGGGGTGCAAAAAGGCGCTTCGGATGATGAAATAAAAAAGGCATACCGCAAGCTTTCCAAGCAGTATCACCCTGATATTAATAAAGAAGCTGACGCTGAGGAAAAGTTTAAGGAAATTTCTGAAGCTTATGAAATTTTGAGTGATCCACAGAAACGTGCGGCTTACGACCAATATGGGCACGCAGGAACTGATCCAAATTTTGGAGCAGGCGGAGCAGGTGGTTTCGGAGGTGCTGGTGGCTTTGGCGGAGCAGGCGGATTTGGGTTTGAAGATATTTTTGAATCTTTTTTTGGCGGCGGAGGTTCACGCCAGGCGGATCCTAAAGCACCAAGGCAAGGCGCTGATTTACAATACTCGATCAATTTGGAGTTTGAGGAAGCTATTTTTGGTGTGGAAAAAGATATCAAGTACAACCGTGAGGAAACCTGTCATACTTGTAACGGGAACGGCGCGAAGCCAGGTACAGAACCAGAAGTTTGTCATAAATGTCATGGTTCAGGTTCGATCAATGTGGAACATCAGACACCGCTGGGACGTGTGATGAGTCGACAAACATGTGATGTTTGTCATGGGACTGGGAAAGAAATTAAAGAACCTTGTCCGACCTGTCATGGTTCAGGGCATGAAAAACGGCCTCATACAGTCAAGGTGAAAGTTCCTGCTGGTGTTGAAGATGGACAACAAATGCGTTTAGCAGATCAAGGGGAAGCCGGAATAAATGGCGGACCTTATGGTGATTTATATGTTGTCTTTAAAGTGAAACAAAGCGACATCTTTGACCGTGATGGAGGGGAAATTTATTACACATTATCTTTGAGTTTTGTGCAAGCAGCTTTAGGGGATGAAATTAATGTGCCAACTGTTCATGGAGATGTTAAACTGAAAATCCCCGCTGGAACACAAACGGGTGCTAAGTTCCGACTTCGTGGCAAGGGAGCACCAAGACTTCGTGGTAATACGAATGGTGATCAACAAGTAACAGTTAAGGTTATTACACCTAAAAACTTGAACGATAAGCAACGAGATGCTTTGCGAGCATTTGCAGAGGCTGGCGGACAAACTGTTAGTGAACAAAAAGAAGAAGGTTTCTTTGGTAAGGTGAAGGATGCCTTTGGCGGTAAGAAATAAAAATTGGAGGTTCAATCAATTCTCTATTGATTGGACCTCTTTTTTCTTTTACTATTATGTAAGAAGAGAATAAGTGTTGAAGGAGGTTCTCATGGATAAATTGGATAAATTATTTGATCGGATGACCAGAGACATGATGCATTATTTTATTGCTGGAGGGCTGGCTGAACCAGATGGCCTTATTCGCACGGTAGAATTCTTTTTAAGTTTTGTTGATAAAGGTAAACTTAGTGACAGATTAATGGATGAAGCGACTGTTAAGGATGCTCTGATTCATCATATGCCTAAACATATGCCGCTGTTTATTGACGAAAGTTTTTACGCCTATCAAATTTTGTTGGATCTTTACAGTGCTTTGTATCATGAGAAGATAATTACTGAAGAACAATGTAAAGATATGCAATATTTCATTTATCTTAATAAGACACCCTTTTTAACTCGTATGAGTAATCCGAACTATTGGTCAAAAACTAAGTTATCAATCATGGACGAGTGGCGCGAAGGGAATTTTGAGGTAGAAGATCCGTATAATGTTGAACATTACGATCTTGAAGAACCGCCGAAAAAAAATATTCCTGATAACATCTTGAATTTTCCTAAACAACATAAGGCTGAGGTCTCCAGTTACGTTATTCGTGTAGATTTAAAAGGTTTCCGGCCGCCTATTTGGCGTAGACTTCAAATTCCTTCAGGAACTTCCTATGAACGTCTTCATCGGATTCTGCAAGCCGCTTTTAGTTGGGAGAACAGCCATCTTCATGGTTTCTTTGTTGACCGTACGAAGATGATTGGTCCTAATGAATTAGAGATGTCACAATTTGCAGAAGAGCATCGTTTGATTGATGAAGATTTTCAAGAGGGGACAAAAATCGAATATATCTATGATTTTGGTTGCGATTGGGATCATCAAATTATTGTTGAAAAAGTTGTTTTAGATGATTCTGAACGACTGAATCATGCAAGGTGCGTGAAAGCAAAAAATGACACTCCCGCCGAAGATTCACGGGGAGAAGGTTTATGGGTATCGTTTGATTTAGCTTCGATAAACAAGCGATTGAAACAAGAATAATATGCGGTTAGTAAGAGACACTTTGGTAAGAGTCTAGGATAAATTTTCCTAGGTTCTTATTTTTTTAATACTTAGGATGAACGTCAAAGTGTGAAAGCGATCGACTATGTAAATTTTTTAAAGATAATCCAAGGCTTAGAAGCTGTCTTCATGAATTTAAAAACGCTTGATAATTACCGATATAAAAGCAAGTCGTATGAAGTTTTCGGCAGAAAAAAGGCTTAATTCATAGTCTTTTGACAGTCTTCTACAGTTA
>Ga0153985_1000038_pt1 | contig 41038 bp, 33 predicted proteins | sample TSGA069MetaG_FD_104715 | JGI IMG/M metagenome (GOLD analysis project Ga0153985, IMG submission 104715) | Attine ant fungus gardens microbial communities from Georgia, USA - TSGA069 MetaG | ecosystem: Host-associated > Fungi > Mycelium > Unclassified | place: USA: Georgia, Alexander Wildlife...
ATAATAGTAGTCATCTTCGACTTCCTCTGTTGGAGCTGATACATCCATAAAGACTTGGGCATCTAACTGTCCTGCCGAGCAATAATCGACATAAGGGAGCACTTCTTGCAAAAAGACGCGTGCTTCAGCGGTCGTCCACAGTTTTCCACGATAATTGATATCGAAACTGATTTTACAACCAGCTGCTTTCGCTTCTTTGATCAACGTCAGCAAAAGTGTCTGCCAAGTCGTTGAAAGAGCTGGCGTGATCCCTGAAAGGTGAACAATGTCAACCCCATCAAAAAGGTCAGATTGCCACTCATTTTCTTTCATTTGAGCAAAGCTAGAGGCTGCGCGATCATAAACCACTCGCGCTGCTCGTTCCCCGATACCGGTTTCAATATAGTAAGTACCTAGTCGGGAACCGCCACGAAGCACGTGGCGACAATCGACGCCATAGCTTCGTAAATGATGAAAAACGGCATCTCCTAAAGCATTCTCAGGCACTTTACTAGCAAAAGAAACGCGATGACCAAAATTCGCTAAGGAGATCGCAACATTGGCTTCTCCACCGCCATAATGGGCAGCAAACATCGAACTATGGGCGATTCGTTCGCCTAACGTTGTCGATAGACGCAACATGATTTCTCCTAGTGTCAGAATGTTTGCCATCTTACTTTCCTCGAATCTCTTTTAATTTTGCCGCATATTGTTTCGCTACTTCTGTTACTTTGTCAAAATCCCCACTTGCTGCTGGCGCTAACAAATTCCCCCCTACACCAACGGCTACAACACCCGCTGCAAACCATTCTTGCATGTTGTCTAAGCTGACACCACCGGTCGGCATAATGTTTAATTGTGGCAATGGCGCTTTGAAGGCCGAGATGATACTTGGTCCATACGCACTACCCGGGAATAGTTTAATGATATCTGCGCCTGCTTTTAAGGCGTCCTTCATTTCTGAAATGGTCATGCAACCAGGCAGATACGGGATTTGATATAAATTACATAATTCAGCCGTTTCTTGATCAAAGGTTGGGCTGACGACATATTCTGCTCCTGCCATGATCGCTAAGCGGGCGGTCACTGCATCAAGAACGGTCCCCGCACCAACAACTACCTCTGGATTCTCTTTGAAGATTGCTACTAATTCAGCGATTACATCCGCCGCTTGAGGCACTGTAAAAGTCAACTCAATGCCGGTGATCCCCCCTGCAACGATCGCTTTACTTGCTTGTAGTGCTTCTTCTTTTGAAGCGCCACGTACAACAGCGATCACACCGCTTTCCTTTAGTTTCATTAAATTCGCTACTTTTTTCATTAAGACCCTCCACTTATTTCCTATTTGGAAAATGGTATTTATTATAAAGAAACTTACACGTTCATTATACCGTTCTCGTTTTTATTTGCAAGGGCTTTCCATTAAAAAGTTTACAACGCTTGCTCAATTTGTTGTTTTGTCGCAATAATCGCATCGATCAATGTCGTTTTGTATTTTGGGGTCAAGCGGTATTTCGGTAGGCTGATAGAAAACGCCCCAACGATCTCCTGATCTTTTGTCAGTGAGGCGCCGATGCAATAGATTTCTTGTTCCATTTCTTCATCATCAAAGGCTACTTGGTTCGCTTTTGCCTGTTCCAATTCTTTCTTCAACTTCAACTGATTTGTAATGGTATTTTCGGTATAAGCGGTTAAAGGCGTTGCTGCCAAGTACTCCTCTACTTGAGGGGCATCAAACTCCGCTAAAACGGCTTTCCCCATGGCAGAGCTATACAACGGTCTTGTGATTCCTACTTTTGAAGACATGCGGATCGTTTGATTCTGAGGCTCCAATTTATTGACATAAAGAATCTCATTGGCGGTCAAGACCCCTAAGTGGATCGTTTCATCCGCCGTTTTCTGCAATGCTTCCAAGTATGGCAAGCTGATTTCCACTAAATCAAGCTCTTGAATGTTTTGATTCGCATACTTGATCAGCTTAGACCCTAAGCGATAATTCTTCTCTTTGTCGCGTTTGACATAGCCGATCATTTGTAGCGTTTCCAATATTTTCAAAGCTGTGGATGGGGTCAGTTTCGTTGCTTCTGAAATTTCTTGCAATGGTTTACTTGGCGCTTCTGCGAGGTAATCTAAAATGGTTGCTGCTTTTAGTAGTACGGTTCCATATGGTTTTTGTGTCATCATTTCTCCACCTTTATTTTCTATATAAGAAATTATAATATCTTTTTAGGAAATGCACAATCTTTTTCCTCTATAAAAGCATGACGCGATTCCTATTTTACTTTCTGTCGTTATTCATTGTATGATGAAGGCAAGACAAAGGAGTGCCGAACAATGGACTTAAATGTATTGATCAAAGGAAAAAAATTGACTGACAATGAGCTGCAAATTCTTGATTATTTGCTTGCAAATACCGCTGCGATCGATGGACTGCCCTTAAGAGAAATCGCTAAAACGATCTACACTTCCCCAGCAACCATCGTGCGGCTTGCGCAAAAACTAGGTTTTTCTGGCTATCTAGAGCTGCTTTACTTCTTAAAGAATCGCTTGAAAAATCAGACGATCACTGAAGCCGCCATCGATTACCAAATTGACGCTGCCAGTATTGCAGATACGATCGAAGCGATCAAAGAAATCTATGGACAAAACAAGAACAAGTTTATTACGATTTATGCCACAGGTTTTTCGGGGATCGTGGCAGAATACCTCCACAAAAAAATGCTTGTCAACGGCATCAAAACCTTATTAGTCAGTGCTTCTGACTCAGGTGGGATCATTAGTAACAACATTGAGAACATCAGTATGTTGATCACCATTTCTAAATCTGGCGAAACACAAAAAGTGCTGGAAAAGATGGCATTAGCCAATGAACATCACATACCAACTGTTTTGTTTTGTGGTAACGGTGAGCATCGCGCCAATCAACTAGCGACCTTTTCCTTTGAAGTGACAGATGAACGTCCCTACGACACCCAAAACATCCAGTACACCAGTTTCTTTGGCAAACTGCTCTTATTGATGGAATATATCGTTGACGCTTTCACGTGTGTTGAAAAAGAAAACCAGCAACCCTAGTGGATTGCTGGTTTTTGCTTATGCATGAAAATACGTTTTTGCCAGTTCTTGATAAAGCGCGTGGTTCTGCAGATCAGGAACAAATTTTTCATCTGGCTGATCTTGCCGCACAACAGAGCTTTTGTACAAATCATACAAGCCGAATATCGGTTCATTTTCATCGGAAAGATAACAGGTTAGCCCCAACACATCCGCGGTCATTTGACCTAATAGTTTTGTTTGAAAGAAACCACCACTTACAGTGACTGCCCCTTCCAACTGCGCCATTTGCTTTAATAAATCGATGTTCATCAGCATGCCTTCGAGGACTGCCCGTAACATATCTGAGCGATTGTGTTTCAGGGTCAAGCCAGAAAAGCCACCTGTGATTTCATTCGTCCAAAAGGGTGCCCGCTCGCCATTTAAATAGGGGAAAAAACGTAAACCGTTGCTGCCGATCGGTGATTCCTCCATGACTTGCGGCAGATAATGATAAAACCCATCAGGATCTTCTGATAAGGTCTCTTTTGCCCAAGCAAGCACACAACCGCCATTATTCGAAGGTGCCCCTACGACATAGAGGTCTTCTTGCAGATAGTAGCAAAAATTTTGTTTTTGGCGATCAAAGACCGTGGTCTCACTTACTTTACGAACCGCCGCACTGGTTCCGATCGTCAAGCTGTTGCGGATCCCTGTAGAAATATAGCCAGCATATGCTGCCAAACACCCATCGCTAGCCCCACACATCACTTCTACCTCAGGCTTCAAGCCACACCGCTGCGCCATCTCCTTGGTAATCAAAAAACGATCAGTCGGTGCACATAAAGGCGCTAATTGGGCTTTTGAAAGGGATAAATAGTTGAGAATCTTTTGACTCCATTGCTTTTCTTTCAAAGAAAAAAGACCGGTCGCTGATGCGGTACTATAATCGATCCGTGCTTGTCCAGTAAACAACGCCATTGCTAGTTCTTTTAAGCCTAACCATTTCGTCTCTTTGGAATATGAACCACTTGTTTGAAAATAAGCCAGTTTCGCAAAGGGAGACATCGCATGGATCGGTGTCCCTGTCTCTTCATAAAACGTTGCTGCCAGATCCGTTTGACGAAAGGCCGTCATCGTTTGATTCGCTTGATTGTCTGACCAAATGTAAATCTCTTCTGCTGTCTCACCAGCCACTGGCATCAAACTGTGCATGGCGGTACTGAACCCGATCACTGTGATTGCCGCTTTTAATTGAGCGGGAATCGTTGTGACACCACTGATTAATTGGCTACTGATCTGGGTCGCTGATTGGGTCTGTTTTAACCCGTGGCTATGGGTTTTGATTGGTAATGACTGTGAGTAAATGATTTTCCGATCTTCAATGACCCCAAATTTTATGGCTGTTGTGCCGATATCAATCCCTAAAAACATCGCATTGCTCCCTCTCATCTGATTCAATTAGCTTTATTCTACCATAGTTAGTGGCATATTCTAGCATACCTGTCTGATCGTTTTGTTGAGAAGACGTTTAGTGATGATTTTCTTCAGAGAAGTATTCTTCCACAGCAAAAATCAAAAAAAGAAAGATTCTTGGAGAATCTTCCTCTTTCCAGTTATCCCATCAGAAAATGTTTCGCAAATGTGAAACAAATCAAGACAATCCTGGCCAGTAATCACCATTTTCCGAGACCAAATCATCGAGTAACTCTTTGGCTACTTTTGCGCTAGGAATCGTTTTGGAAAGGCTTAACGCTTGCCACATTTTTTGATAGCTCTTTTCCACATATGCTTCGACCACTAATTTTTCCACAGTCACCTGTTGGAACATGAGCGCTTGTTGGAAGGCAGGAATTTTTCCTTGAGCGAGGGCTTCTGGTCCATCAGAACCGACGATACATGGCACTTCCACCATGGCATCATCCGGGAAGTTCGCAATCGCGCCGTTGTTTTCCACAATCATGACCATTCGCTCATGAGTATTAAAAGCGATGGCGCGTGCCAAATCAACGATAAAGGTTGCATGGGCATCAATCTCAAAAGCGATCCCTTCAGCAGATCCTTGTGCAGTGATCTTTTTGGCATGATCGAACACTCGTCTTTCCCGTCCTTCCATCACTTCATTGGAACGCGTATACTCTGGGTGTTCTTTCATGTGTTCGTAGACGTAATCTGGGTATAAATAATACTTCAAGTACGTATTTGGCAGATATTCTGGTGTGAGAGCCAAGAGGTCTTTGGCTTTTTTGTGGGTGTCTTGCCAACTTGGGTCTGTATGTTGGGTATCCACTTCGATCTGCGTCAAATAGCCATGTTCTGCAACATAGTCACGTATGGTTTGAATGTACTCCGTGCCTTCTTTGTCTTTGACACTAGTCCACCAGCCAAAATGATTCAAGCCAAAGTAGCGAACTTCTAACTCCTCTGGCTGTTTGCCAATGATTTGCGACATGCGACGCAACGTGCCCACGGGCATGTCACAGATATTCAGAACTTTTGATTTAGGACGCAAGACTCGACATGCTTCAGCTACGATTGCAGCCGGATTGGAATAATTCAGCATCCAACAATCGGGGGAATACTTTTCCATGTAATCAATGATCTCCAGCATACCAGTGATGCTGCGCATCCCATAAGCGATCCCTCCTGGACCACAGGTTTCTTGACCAAAGACGCCATGACGCAAGGGGACTTTTTCATCTTTTTCCCGCATATCATACTTTCCTACTCGGATATGCGCCATACAGAAATCGACATCGCTGAAGGCTTCCTCAGGATCCGTCGTAAATGAAAATTCGATTTGCGGTGCTTGTTCTTTTAATAAGATCGCTAGGGCTTCACCGAGGATCGCTTGGCGTGCTTCATCATTGTCGTATAGTTTCAGCTTTCTTAAAGGAAAGCGTTCTTGATTATCAAGCAGCATCATAACGATTCCCGGGGTAAAGGTACTGCCGCCCCCTGCGATCACTACTGAAAAATTTTTCATCATTCAATCTCTCCTTCTCTTCCAAGATAATTTTCTAATTCTTCCCGCACTTTCGGCACAGTCAACCCGTAAACGACATGGACATTTTCACCATTTTTGATCACGCCTTTGGCTTGTGTTTCGTCTTTTAGTAGCGCTTCATCCACGAGTTCAGGATCCTTTAGTTTTAAACGTAAGCGGGTATAGCAGTTGTCGATGGTTTTGATATTGTCATCGCCACCTAGCGCTTTGGTGATGATTGCTGAGATACTTGTTTCACCAGTCGGACTAGTGGCGGCTTGGTCACTCGCCATGACCCCGACACCTGCTCCAGCAAGTTGTTTTTCTTTGTACTCTTTCTTCGAATACAGTTTGGTCTCTGTCCCATCTTCTTCACGCCCGACCGTTTTCAAATTCAGTTTCGTGATCAAAAAGCGGAACAAGAAGTAATAAAGAAAGAAGAAGACGACTCCGACGATCAAGTACACTGGCCAGCGAGTTTTCTCGATCCCTAAGGGCAAGTTGTACAAAAGAAAGTCGATGAAGCCATTCGGTCCGATGGCGCGAGAACCAAAGAGATTTAACGCCACCATGCTCAAGCCGCTAAGTGCAGAATGAATGACGAACAAAACAGGTGCCACGAACATAAAAGAAAATTCGATTGGTTCAGTCACACCTGCAATAAAGGAAGTGACGACAGCTGGAATCAAAATGGCTTTGACTTTGACTTTATTTTCTGGTTTTGCCGTTTGATACATCGCCAAACAGGCACCGATCAGTCCAAACATTTTTGAGATCCCACGAGCGTCCCAAATGACACTTTGCGATAATACGCGGACTGCTGGGTCAGCAATTTCCGCAAAATAAATGTTTCGTGCCCCTTCAAAGACTTGACCGCCAACTTCTGCGACACCGCCTAATGAAGTATACAAAAACGGCGTGTAGATCAAGTGATGCAAGCCAGTTGGAATCAATAAGCGTTCCAACATACCGTACAAGAAGATGCCAAAGTTGCCCGTTTGTTGAATGATGCCGCCTAAACCGTCGATGCCAGTTTGTATTACTGGCCATATAAACGTGAAAACGATGGCTAATAACACGACGACCGGAATCAAGACAATAAAGACGAAGCGCGCGCCGCCATAAACTTGAAAGGCGTTGTTAAAGGTCGTATCGATAAAACGATTATGGATCAATGCTACGACGATCCCTAAAATGATACCCAGAAAGACCCCCATATCCAACACTTGGATTCCTAAAACGATCGCTTGTCCTGAACCTTGAAGGGCATCGGCTGGAACCAACATCCCCCGAAGTTCCATGAATTTATTCATGGCATTCAAGAAGACGAAATAACCTAACAACGCGGTAAATCCCGCTTCAGCTTTTTTCTTATTAGCTAACCCTAGAGCAATCCCGACACAAAAAATAATGCCCAAATTGGTTAAAATCGGTAATAAGGAAGCGGACAAGATACTACCAAAACCGGTGGTTATCGGATTATCCAAAAAGGGAAACTGCTCAAGCAAGCGGACATTTGTAAACACATTCCCAACGGCAATCAATATCCCTGCGATCGGCAAAATCAAGACGGGCACAAACATTGCCTTGGAGAATTTCTGCATCGCATCCATCACTTTTTCTTTCATTGAGGAAACTCCTTTGTAATTGATTTGTAGGTTCATTATAGGAAACATTTGTTACTAATAGAATAGCAAACGTTTTCAATTCAATGCGTTTCAAAGATTGGAATGTGTTTCATCCTGTTTACTTCCTTGCTAGTGGCGATTACAAGCAACAAAAAAAGAGTGAATCAAGATTGATCCACTCTGTTTAGATGCAACACTTTTTGATAGAAATACAAGGGCCCAGACAGACAAAACAGATAGAAGATACCTGGTGCTGATTGCCATGTGAAGAAATAGCCGATCGCTGCTAGGACTAAGATTCCGATCCCTTTATGGTAGTGCATCATCGTAAAGAAAAAACTACTACGAAAAAGGTCAAACAGGTTTTGCCGATCTTGCATTTTTGATTGCATCACATACAGGTTAATGTTGTAGGACAACAAAAAAGTAAGAAAAATGATGGTCAAAAAAGAGAAAAACAATGAATTCGTCAAAGTAGCAGAACGCCACAAGCTGAGTCCGCATAAAAATGAGAAGAGATTGAAGACCCCTAGTGGCAGAGTCTTCAATAACGCGCTTTTGCTATTTTTCAAAAAGGGTTTTAGCAGTTTTGCTTCAGGATGTTCGTAAGCATCGACCACTGCTCGCAAAGCGGCTGGAAACGTGATGATCGGAAACGATACCACTAAAAACAAGAGATTCAATACCAGCATACGAAAAACGATTTCGCAAAGACGATAAAAACGACTCTCTAAAGCAAACATCACACTCACACACCTTTAGTTTAATTTTTCAATATTTTCAGCGATTTTCTCATTTCGATAATCAACGATTGCTGACCAACCATTATTTTCTCGTTCTTGTAAGTAATCTTCCCAAATCTGACGTCCCGTTTCTTCCGAGTCTGCCTGAATAAAGTTGACCAACGCTTGCACTCTTGCTGTGTTGATGGAAGTGAGGTTTCTTGCTTCAGAACCGGTGCGAGGATCAATGTCTTCGATCTCAAAACGCGGCGCCAATTTGTCTTGCGACCATTCCACCATCTGCCGAATCGATGTTGCTGGTTTTTGTCCCATTTGAATGGCGTAATTGTCATTGCCAACAAACCAATAAGAACCTAAACCAATTTCCTTATCAAAGCGAGCAATATCAGAATTTCGTAACGCTTCTGTTTCTTCTGAGTACTCAACCACGCCATCCACAAGATTGTATGTTTCCCCTTCGATACCAAAGGTAGTGACCATCGTGCCATACTCACTTGCTAAATAGGTCAAAAGTTCCATGGCTTTTTGGGGTTCTTTTGTCGACGTCGTGATGAAGGTTTGTGTCCATCCACCAATATTTCCGCCAGTAAAAGTGGAATCATCGCCATTCGAATTTTTCGGACCATCGACGGCAATATAGGTTTGCTCAGGATTACGGGCATTATTATCGGACATAAACTCATTGAGTCCCTTCGTATTCGTATGCAGGTAAGCAAAATAACGCCCTTGTCCTAGTTTTTCCTTCATCGTGTTGTCATTGTCTGAAAACTGGTCATTGTTGATGTATCCCTCATTGTACGCTTTTCTAAATGTCTCGATCCAAGTGATGTATTCCTCATCAGCGTCACGATCATTGAATTGACCGTCTACACTTGGTGCGATACTGAGAAAGTCTTGCAAAGTACCACCATAGGCGCCATCCCCACCATTGGAAATATCTAGTGCAGTCGAAGCAAATGGGACTAGAGCTGCACCATCATCTGCTGTCGGAAATGCTTCTTTTGCCCGTTTTAACGCATCTAAAAATCCTTCTGGCGTCGACATATCGGGTTCACCTAACGCTTCGTAAATATCTTTGCGGACAATGAAAACTTGGTCTCCCACTACATTGCCGTCCTCATAATCTTGTGCAGTCGTGGAAAAGCTCGGGTATCCATAAATGTTGCCATCTTCTAAAGTAAACCATTGAACAGATTCCGGTTTCGCTGCATGTTCTAAGAAGTAAGGGTCATATTTTTCTGCCAAAAGATTCAATGGCAAGGCAAATTTTGTCGCTTCATTTGCAGCAGACAGGTTTTTATCGAAGGTCATGATATCTGGAAGATCGCCACCAGCTAGCATCGTATTAAGGTTCTCGTCATTTCCTGAAATAAATTCGACATTGATATTCATGTCTTCTTTGATTTTTCGCGTCACAGTGTCTTTGCCCCACCCCGGCTGAGCATACCAATCAAAATTGACATACCATTTTAAGGTAGCTTCATGGTCGGTGTCTTTTTGCCAGCTTGGTATATCTTTGTCTGCTTCAAAGCGAGCTTCTGGCAGATCTTCTACCTCAGCAGCTCCTTTTGACTCGCTGCTGGAATTACCACAGGCACCTAATACCATGACTGATGTACATACGAGACCGATCCCTAAAAATAATTTGCTTGCTTTCATTTTTTTCTCTCCTTTTGTCTATTCTTTTACTGATCCAAGAGTCATCCCTTGAATAAAGTACTTTTGTAAAAATGGGTAGATCACGACGACAGGAACCGTCGTTACCACCATGGTTGCTAATTGCAATGACTGTGAAGTTGTATTTCTGACAACATTGGTTCCGGTCGCCACTGCGGGCGATAGATTTTCCGAAACGATCCGAAATAGTAGCATTTGTAAAGGATATAAACTACGATCATCCACATAGATATTGGCGGTCATGTAGTCGTTCCACTGAAAGACGCCGTGGAATAATGCAATGGTTGCCAAAACTGGAAGGGACAATGGCAAAATGATTTTCACGAAAATAATAAAAGGATTGGCGCCATCCATCATGGCAGATTCTTCCAGCGAAAATGGAATGCTCCGGAAAAAATTCATCAAAATCACCATATCGTAAAAAGAAAATAAGACAGGAATGATGTAAACCCAAAAATTATTTAACAATCCTAATTCTTTGAATAAGAGAAAGGTTGGGATCATTCCTCCGGAAACGAACATCGTTAAAATCCCCATGTTCATGTAGATTTTCCGTCCCATTAAGTTTCTGCGACTCATCCCATAGGCGACCATCGCCGTTAATGCCGTATGCAAAACAACGCCAATCACTGTTTTTGCAACTGAGATAACAAAAGCTTTATAGATCGCAGAATCTTCAAAAACGGTGTAGTAACTTTCTAGTGAAAATTCCCGTGGCCAGAAATAGATCCCCCCTCTTGCGGCATCGGTTGCATCATTGAACGACAAAGCGACGATATTCCATAATGGCAACGCAATGATGGCTAAAAAGAATACCATGAAAATCACATTGGCGGTATTGAAGATCTTCTCATCTTTTGAAAATGTTTGTTTCATACTTTTCCTCCTCTAAAAGACTGATTCATCACTGATTTTTTTGGTCAAAAGATGACTTCCTACTACGAGGATCAAAGAAACAACCGACACAAACAGGCCAACGGCGGTCGCATAGGAGAAGTCTCCTTGTTGGATCCCCATTTTATAGACAAATGAATTAATGACTTCACTGGACTGATAATTGACAGGGTTTTGTAAGACGAGTGTCTGATCGAGGTTTGAACCCAATAACCCACCCACTGACAAAACAAATGTCAAGGCGATAATATGACGGATCGAAGGAATCGTGATCCGCGTGATCTGCTGGAACTTCGTGGCGCCATCCATTCTAGCTGCTTCATAAAGAGCTGGATTGATCCCCGTCATAGCAGCGATGTATAAAATCGTATTCCAGCCAACTTCTTTCCAAATATCGGAAATGACTGCAATCGCCCAATATTTTTCGGGATCGGTCAAGAAGCGGATCGGTTCATCGATCAACCCAAAACCTAACAGTAAATTATTGACCAGACCGGTATCAGACAACCACGTAATAAACATGCCACCTAAGATGACCCAAGAAAGAAAGTGCGGCAAATAAGACACCGTTTGAACGACCTTCTTCAAGCGCACATGAACGATTTCATTGATCAATACCGCTAAACCAATCGCCGCTGGAAAGCCAATCAGTAGTTTAAAAAAGCTGATGCCCAATGTATTACTCATCACCGTCCAAAACATTGAATCACTAAAAAATTCTTGAAAATATTGAGTACCGACCCACTCCGCATTTGCGATCGAATCAAGAACTGAGTAATCTTTAAACGCGATAACGATCCCATACAATGGGATAAAATTAAAAATAATCATCAAGATAATACCTGGCCAAACCATCGCTTGATAAAAGCTTTGGCTTTTTAGTTTTTGCAAAAATGACCTTTTCTGTGGGGTTGCTTTTAGCATGACACCTTTTGATTCCATTTTTCCACCCTTTCTAAAACGCTTACTTTTTCACCCAAAGGAAATACATGCTTTCCTTTATTAGTTCATCAATTGATAGACCGCACCAATCATACCAGCATCATTTTTTAATTTTGCTCGTTGAATCGGTGCAATCGTGCGACCTTCTAAATAACCAATACTTTCATGGCGAGCTTTTAGCTGGCTCATGGTCTCTTCAAGCCTTGTCATGAAACCATCATTTTCACTGACCCCACCACCAACCAAAATCAGCTCGGGATCAAATGTACTGATCAAATTCAGTAAGCCCACTGATAAATCTTGGAAAAATTGAGCAATCACTTGGTTCGCTACTACTTCTCCTTGTTCTCCTCTCTGGAAGATCTCGACTGCATCTTGAGGCAGATCACTTCGCCCTTGTTGCTGAAGTGCCAGTTGATACTGATGGCAAAGACCACCCACGATGGCTGCTCGTTGATTCAAGGAAACTGACTCTAGATTTCCCTGTTCAGGCAATGTGTCGATCAGCATCCACCCAAATTCACCTGCCATGCCATGACTGCCTCGATAGAGCTGATTGTTGACGATGATCCCGCCACCAATACCAGTTCCCACAACAAGACAAAGATAGTTCTCACAAGCCTGTGCATGCCCAAGCCATTTTTCAGCAATCGCTGCAGCATTGGCATCATTTTCAACAAGGACTGGCAGCTTGACACGTTTCTCTAATTCCAACTTTAGGTTGATTCCATAAAGCGGTTTGATTGATCCTGCCGTGATCATCGTGCCATCTTTTTGGATGATGCCCGGTGCGCTAATACCGACACCTTCGATCACTGCATCTTGCTGCAGCGATTCGATCAATGCTGTGACGGATTGCAAAAATTTTTCTTTTTCATGAATGGTTGGCATCTGTCCTTTCTTCACAATTTCACCCGTTCTCAAAATCACACCATATTTGATAGCCGTTCCTCCAACATCAATTCCAATAAACATTGCTTCACCCTCATTATTCATTTACTTGTTTTGTCGATTGCTTAATACTCAATTCTCCTGGTAAAACGTAGGAGACACCACATGCATTTTCCTCAATCATTTCGATCAAGTGGTTTACTGCCGTGACCCCTTGCAATTGGATTGGATTTTTCACAGTCGTCAACCGAGGCATGAAATAGTCCAAGAGATCGATGCCATCAAAGCCAATTACGCTGAAATCATCCGGCACCCGCCACTTGGTCTCATGGATCGCCTTGACCGTTCCTATCGCACTAAGATCATTTCCCGCCAGAAACGCTGTGGGTAAATCTTTCTGCTCTAGCAAAAACTGTTGCACGCGGACTCTCGTTCGTTCTTCTTCAAAGAACCCCTGCAATTGATAGTCCGACCGTTTAGAAACCCCTGCCTCGTTTAATGCTTCTAAATACCCTCTTAAACGCTCATCACTATCATAAACACCAGTAATACCACTGATAAAGGCAATTTTTTTGTGGCCAAGTGACAAAAGATACTCGGTGGCTGCTTTCCCTTTTTCGAAAGAATCAAAGACTACACTGCCGAAGTTCTTCTCTTGAATGTTTCGATCGATAAAGACGGCTTTGATTTGTTCTCGTTCCATCGCAGCCAAATCCTGCTTCGTTAAAAAATCTTCAAATCCAATAATGCCATCAACAACACCACCTAAAATACTATTGAGGACAACGCGCTTATCTGCAGATAAAAACACGTTGACTGCATACCCATGTTTTTCTGCCTCTCTGGCAATGGCTTCAACTAGTACGCTAAAGTAGGGGCCCTTAATGCTGGTGGTGTAAAAACCAAGCATCTTGGTTTTCGTGTTTTTTAATTGTTTGCCCATCAAATTTGGGACATAATGCAACCGCTGCGCGGCAGCCATCACACGTTCTTTCGTTGCGGGCCGAACAACATCGACACCGTTTAATGCTTTAGACACGGTCGCAATCGACACGTTTGCCTCCTTTGCCACTTCCCGAATCGTGATTCGATTTGTCAAATGATTCTCCCCTCCTGAAGGATTCTTCCAAAAATAAAAACGTTTTTATTTTTCTGAAAAAATCAACGACCACTCTAAGGTTGGCCATCCGATAAACCAACTATATATAAAAACGTTTTCACCCACAATGGTTCTAGGACTAGTTGGCGCATGTACCAGCACCTTGAAACCTGTGCCACTTTGGTACAAGTTGTACCCGAAAAAAAAAGCCTCGAAAGGCTTTTAAATCGTGAGCGTACCAATCAACTTCGCTGAGGCAGCAGCAAAGCCAAGGTATAAGGAAATCGTACCAGGATCACTTTCTGTCGAGAAATCGGAATGAACATAAGCAAAATCCTCTGGTGTAACATAGAATGAATGCTGCCTTTCTTCGGCTGCAGCAAGATGGATTTTTTGCCATTGTTTCAATTCCCTCATCGGTCGTGCTACTTCCGTAACATCGTCTCTGCTATAGAGTTGCAATGTCGTTGTATGCGGCACATCGCCCTCATTTTTCAGTGTGCAACTGATCTCAAATGGCGCACCCTTTTCCTGAGGAATAATGATTTGGGTGTGGGTAATCGTGCATTTACTATAGCCTATCCCCGAGCCAAAAGAAAACAACGGCTCATTTTTTTCATCCATATAGCGCGAAATATATTTTTGATCACTATTCTCTTCTGTCAGTGGCCGACCTGTAGAGAGTTGAGCATAAGTCAACGGCAACTGTCCTTCTGCCCTTGGAAAACTCATAGCTAAACGTCCTTGCGGTTCAGATTCGCCCATCAACAAATCTGCCAATGCATTACCGCCTTCTGATCCAGGGAACCAGGCAATCATGATTGCTTGACAAAGAGGCTCGATGGCGGTCAAAACCAGTGGTCTGCCACAGAAAAGAATCGTTGCGATCCTAGGATTGACCTGACTTACTGCTTCAATCAATGTTTCTTGCTTTCTTGATAAAGAAAGTTTGGTCAGACTTGCCGCTTCTCCCGCTTCCTCGCTGGTTTCCCCCAGAGCCAATAAAACGACCTCAGCTCCTTTAGCGACTTTACACGCCTCATCAAGAAAGGCGCTCGTCAACATTTCCCCATCAGGGTACGGTAAGACAGTTAAGTCAATTTCTTTTTGAGAAAGACCTTCCGCTAAGGAGACCGCAGCCTCTGGTTTGCCGATCCACGACCAAGCCCCCAAAAGATCCTTTGAATCTGCTTTGGGACCGATCAGCGCGACCTTTTGTTTTTTCTGCAAAGGCAACAGTGCCTGGTTTTTCAGAAGAACCGTTGTTTGCTTTGCTGCTTCTCGTGAAAGAAGACGGGTTTCCTTTAGGAGTCTAGGCGTTAAGTTTTCCGGTGCTAACCCTCTATAAGGGTCTTCAAAAAGGCCTAGCTTGTTCTTTAAATGTAGCACATGAAAAACCGCCTTATTCAACTGCTCTTTCATAGCAGGATCTGCCTGAATGATTTGCTCTAGTGCGTTCAAATAGCAATCACTCATCATATCCATTTCGACACCTGCAGTAAAAGCTTTCTGTGCGGCTTCCTTTCGATCAGCAGCTACACGATGCGCCATCAATTCCGCCACCGCTGCCCAATCTGAGATGATCAAGCCATCAAACCCAAGCTTTTCTCGCAATACTTCCTGCAACAATGGTTGATTGGCTGTGGCCGGCACACCATGGATCGTATTAAAAGAAGTCATGACCAATTCTGCACCAGCTTCAATCGCCGCCTGAAACGCGGGCAGATAATTTTGGTAGAGCTCCAGATCAGACAAATCGACAGTATGGTAATCCCGGCCGCCTTCTGCAGCGCCATAGCCGATAAAGTGTTTGACACAAGCAGCAATTCGCTGTTTATTTTCTGCAAGGGAAGCAGTTCCTTGATACCCTCGTACATAAGCAGCCGTCAACACCGCAGATAAGGTCGGATCTTCCCCATTACTTTCCAAGACCCTTCCCCAGCGCGCGTCTTTAACATGATCCGCCATCGGTGAAAACGTGACATGGACACCAGCTTCTGCCGCTTCTTTTGCTGAAGCTTTAGCAACCTCTTCCACTAACTGCGCATCAAAGGAAGATGCTAAGGCCAGTGGAATTGGGAAAATCGTTTCATACCCATGGATAACATCTGCCATAAAAACAAGAGGAATCTTTAAGCGACTTTTCTCAAGATAAGACGTTTGGATGGCATACACTTGTTCCGCAGTATGAGTGCCCAACACAGAACCAATCGAAAATAATTGGTCTTCACTCATGTGCCATTGTTGCATCGGACCGGTGATTTCTCCTCCTTGCGCAAAAAAATCTGGCGTCAATTGGACCAACTGGCCCACTTTTTCAGCTACAGTCATTTGGTCAATCAGTTCTTTTAGTTTTACGGTTTCCACTATTATTCTCTCCAATCATTAGGCTCTCTTCTTTTGCTTATCGAACTTGCGGCATTTGCTCCTTCTTAGCAGAAGCAACATGTTGCCGATTCCTTTCATTCAGTATAATTAAAAACGTTTTCAAAAAAAGACGGTCTTCATACTTTGGTGCAACTCATGGCAAAAAGGAAAAATCTTCATCATGGTACAAGGTGTACCATAAATAATGGATAACACCAAATCCCCTGATACATCCGACATTGTGTCTTCTCCGATGCTAACAAAAAGAAGCTGCAAATCGCTGCAGCTTCTTTTTGTTTATTGTTAAGGAACAAATGAAAGTTCCCAAAGAATGGTTGCTGAATATCTCGTGGCTTGAGGAGTCGCACTAATTGGCACCTCAAGTTTGACACTTTGATCCATTGTTTCTCGATCGCCAAAGCGCTGGACCCAAGTGCCTCTGCCTTGGTTGGCACCTGCTTGTGCGATTATCTCCGCATTTCCAACAGTCAGTGCTGCTTGCTGTTTGTGAGTAGGTGGCTCAGACACGTTTTCTCGAGTCGTTACTACATCGATATTGTCTAATAAAATTCTAGCACCAGTCAGTTGATGCCCTTCATCACTTTCAAAAGGCTCTCGTAAGGTTGCACGGAGGGTCCAACCGGAATTTTCCCGCCTCCGATCTGAAACCTGCACATAATTAGGGCGTAGATTATCATTTGGATCAGCCGGCTGAAGCAGTTTCTGCGGCAGGGCATCGTAGGTCGTCGTTTCTGACCGAATGCCAACTGTCCCAAACTGGAATTGGGAAACAAAATCCAAGCTGACAAACCCTTGTTCTGCATCAATCTCAGGCGGATTCTCAGGATTTACTTGCGTATCCGGATCAAGAGGGTCTACTGGTTGCGGAGTACTTTCCAAACCATAAACCAGCCAGTATTCTTGTTCATCTCGGGTGACTCTTGTTTCCAGCGGCTGACCGTCCCGCTCGTAAAGATATTGATAATAAGGAATTGTCAAAGGCAAGATATCAACCGATTCATTTACGAATTCTCCTTGATAGGTTGGTTCCCTCAATGCTACCCCTTCTTCATTTATGTGATTGATCTTGATGTTCGATGGCACGCGATCAAATAAAAAAGTAACATTCTGATGGAAAGGCTGCGGCATAATAGCAAATGTACCTGGGTCAAAGTGTTCTGTGACATACTCAACCCCGTAATAGTCATACCCTAACTGATAGGGTTCATCGCTCTCTCGGTTCTTGGGGTCAAGGGTATGAAGGAAACGTAATGGTAGTTCTAATGTTTCAGTTGGTAGAATATCCTCCCCTGTCTCTCGATCCAGATAGTTTACATGGACGGTTCCAGTACCAATGTGATATTCCATCCAATCAAAAGTAAAGGTATGGCGATCACTCCTTGCACCTGTACTTCCAGTAATAAGAAAAGCCATCGCAGAAACATCCTCAGGTTGCCAATCACTAATATCTCTACGCCATGTCCGATTGTCATAATCGACTTGAAACCATCTCCCATTTTCATCCGGCTGATATTGAATAAGTACATCCAAATCATGTCCCAAGCGATTTCCAGCTCTTTGCGGTAATGCATCATTGCCGGTATAGGTCGCCATCGTTCGCGGACCTGTATGATAGATGAATCCAGCGAATGGCGCACCGCCAACAGACATTGGATCTCTAATCACCTCAAATCGATTCGTGAATTCTTCAAAAACACTAGGTGTAGTGTTATAATTATTGTCCAATTTAAACCCAAAGCCATCGATCAAACCGCCAATACCAAACGCATTTCCTGGATACCCGACTTCATCTGTAGCCGAATTGTGAAAGCCAAAAGCAATGCCATCGGCTCCGTCTAATCTCGTTCCGATATTTGCTTTGCCTTTTAGCGTAAATGGACGATCCAAACTGAGCCTTTCTTTTAAAGTAACATTACCAACGTGATCTGATAGATTGGGCGTTAACAGCACTTCTCCTGTTTGCTCGTTATAAGTAGCATCGATAGGGTGTCCTTGCAAATCAAAATGATCTAAGAAATCTGCTCGCTCAATTCGAATTTTAGCTGTAGTATCACTTCTATCATCTACTTCTGCCTCTCTTCCTACTTCATCCGCAGCCTCATCTGCTTGATCTACTTCCGCAGAGTCATTCTCTTCTTCCGTCGAATCAGTGTCTTCGGCATCCGTATGATCTAAGATCAGCAGGCGCTGCGTAGCAGTCTCGGCAACGATGATCTCATATTCTCCGATCGTATCCACAAGAATCGGTAAGACAAAAGTCGTTTGTGGGGTCTCGCTGTTCAGCTGCCACACACCTTCGTGGTCTGTTGCTACCACCGTTAGTTCATCGTTCAAAGCTTCCTGATCAATGATTATTTCCTGAGGCAACGCGATGTCCACCGTTTCGAGGGCAACTTCTGAGTAGAAAATAAAATCTATTACGTGCTCGACCTCTCCTTGGATCAGTTCCTCCGCAAAGGAGATTTCTCCACTCACTTCATCGTCGGCCTTCTCCTCGTGTTCTTCCTCTGGTGTCCACGAAAAAATCGTCTCGGCATTCATGATTGTTAATGTTGTAATCAGTGGGAGTAAGGCAAGTAGAACCAGCAACCACTTATTTTTTTTGCGAAAAAATGAGTTCATCGCATTCACTCCTAAATGTCATTTCTCTTATTTTCCCCATGGGATCTAGCCCCACTTAGGGAATGTTGATTTCCCTTTTTTGATAAGTTGTTTTACTACGTATATGTTAAGTGCGGTGATCAGCAAGAGACTTCCAAGAATCACCCAATCCAACCGTTGAATGAAGTTTGTCTGGGGCAGCTGCCCGCCGGGTTTACCCGTGTCTTGCGGTGGACGCGGAACAGGACCGGTTGGTGGAGATGGTTCTGGTTGATCCAAAGGCTCATAAATCCCGGTAAACCCCACTGTCCCCTCCGTTTCCGTTGAACGTCTCTCCTCGCCAAAACTCGTTCTTGTAAACCCGAAAGCGAACAATAAGACCAAACATACTTTCAAAGCCCTTCCTCTAATAGATGCACCGTTGATATCCATTCTCCCTCCTCCTTGTGAGTTGTTCATTTCGAAAACGATCGTTTTTGAGACGTGTTATTTTATTAAAGCCAATCTCTTTACAAAAGCCTAAATAGTACTGTTTATATGGAATTCATTCTATCTTGATCGTAGTCGTACTTGATATCTCAAAAACCATGGTTTTCAAACATGTCATACTAATTATATCGATGTTCTACTTAGAATAAAATTCACGATATTCCTCGATCGATGAATATCCTGCATGAAGTTAAAAAAAACATACGTTTCATTCATATGTTATTGTTGCAACTATTTTAGAAACTTGCCATCTCCCTTTTATACAACAAAAAGCTCAATGATCTTAGATTACGTTATTCCTTTAATCCTCGACACCTTGAATCGACGCTTCATGTCAGGCGTCCCTCTCATTTTCTATCAACAAGACTGAACCGTAATTAGCTTGCTAAAATGCAAAAAAACAAACAGGTCCAAAAGTCATCAAAAGAAAAGTCTCTTGATCCATTAAACCTGTTTGTTTTTTTCATTTATTAAAGGAAAAATGTAGCTTATTCCCCTGCGGATAAAGAAAACTGACGAACCGTCTCCGACAACGCTTCGACTAAGAAAAGGCAAGGAATTTGCGTCGTCAAATCTTCATACTTGTTGATGCGTTTCACATCAACTGAATAGTCTAAGACATAATCGGACATTCGCCCCAGTGTGCTGTTGGCGTCACTGGTGATTGCTACAGTGGTGAAGTCAGGATTATTACGAAAGCCATTGACCACTTCAATGATCTCGGTGGTCGTTCCGGTGATTGAAAGGACCACGATCATATTGTCTGACGTATGTTTCAGCTTCGCAAAGATTGGATAGGTATTATCCACCAAAGCATAACTGTTAAATCCGATTGTGGCAAAACGGCGGGCAGCATATTCACACATTGAACCTGACGCACCGATGCCATAAAAAATAATATTCTCACATTCCAGCATTCGTTCAGCGATTCGCCGGATTTTTCCTTCGATGTCTCGCGGGAAGCGTTCCGGATCCAAAACGGTCATACTGCTAAAAAAACTGACAGCATCTAACTCAGGTGCTTTGAACTGGGTACGAAATTCTGTAAAGCTCTCATACCCTAATTTACGGATAAAGCGCATAACAGAAGAAGCTGAGGTGTGGGATTCAAGCGCGATCTCACGAACCCGCATATAGGGAATCTTATCACTTTGGCTCGACATATAATGATAAATCGCACGATCGGTCTCTGATAACTCATTGAAATCGATTTTTCCAAAAAAAGACATAGTAAACGCTCCTATTTTCTCATTCTCCTATCAATGTACCACAAGCTAGCAAAAACATCACAACTGTTTGATAAGAAATAATTCCATCGGCTGTTCAAATCCAGGACTTGTCAAAAGTAACCCACCGGCATCTTGGTAACCAAGGTTGCGATAGAAATGCTGTGCTTGCTCGTCGACTTGCGTGGAAGTCAAACAAAGAGCATGGCCGGCTGCTTTTTGCTGTTGTTCCCAATAAGTAACCAACCGTTTCCCAAGTCCCTTGCCTTGATGCGCTTCTGCGATCACTAACATGGTACAAAAAGGAATCGTGTCCCAGAAAAAATTGTAGCGCAGTAACCCTACTGGCTGTTCGTCTGCAACTATCACATAAGCAGTTTTTTCCATTATCTTTTTGGCGAAGACTTCCTTTGGTAAGTGAGTATCCAAAGAAAACCAAAACGCTTGATCTGCAGCTATTGCCGGTCGAATCGTAATCACTGATTTTTCGTCCCTTCCTGCTGTTTTTTTGTCTTATCGTAGAGAAAATGGTCTATTTTAGTCACTTTCCGTCTTTTCGTATTCAGAAAGCAATGCTAAAAAGGCATCGCCATACTTATCCAATTTGTTTTGGCCAACCCCTTTGATCTGTAAAAAATCGATCGGCGTTTTTGGCTGAACTTCCGCCAATTCTCGCAGTGTTTTATCAGAAAAAACGACATACGGCGGCAAATTTTGTTCTTGTGCGAGATTCAATCGTAAGGTGCGCAGTTGATCGAACAGTTCATCATCAACCACTAACTGTTTGACTTTGGTTTGTTTTCTATAAACTTTTGCTTTTCCAAGCAACACATCAATCCCCGCATTGGTCACACTTAACAAAGGGTATTGCCCTTCTGACGGCAAAAGATACCCTGATGCTGTTAAATAATCGATCAGCTGATTGACTTCCTTTTGAGACCAATCTTTCATTAATCCATAAGTTGGTAACTTTTCAAAGCCCCACTGTTTGACTTTTTGGTCGCCAGAGCCCGTTAGCACTTTCCCCACCAAGGCTTTCCCGAAGCGTTCGCCCATTCGTTTCACACATGACAACACTTTTTGTGTATCCACTGTGATATCCACTTGTTCTCTTTCATCAAGGCAATTGCTGCAACGACCGCAATCGGAACCATCTTCTCCAAAATAACGCAAAATATAGCGCTGTAAGCACAGTTGGGTATGTCCGTATTGGCTCATCTCCCGCAATTTCAAGTATTCGTTTTGGCGATAAAGAATATCTGATTCGGATTGATCGATAAAGAATTGCTGAATCTGCATGTCTTGTGGAGCATAAAGTAAGATCGCATCACTGGGTTCGCCGTCTCGTCCGGCACGCCCGGCTTCCTGATAATAAGACTCCAAATTTCCAGGTATCTGGGCATGGATCACGAAACGGACATTGCTTTTGTTGATTCCCATCCCGAATGCATTGGTCGCTACCATCACTTGCAGGCGGTCATAAAGAAATTCTTCTTGGAAAAATGAGCGCTCTTCTTCTGAAAGTCCGCCATGGTAATACCCGACGGACACGCGTTCATGTTTCAACAGGTGATAGATCCGTTCCACTTCCTTGCGGGTACTGGCGTAAATGATACCTGATTGTCCTTGGTTCATTTTCAAATACGTTGTGATGTAGGTATCTTTTTGATCCTTGACGACTTGAAAAGCCAAATTTTCCCGAGCAAACCCGGTTTTGACTTGATTTTCTGCCGGAATTGAAAGTAAGTTTTCGATGTCTTCGGCAACTTTGGGTGTAGCTGTCGCGGTAAGGGCAACGATCGTTGGCTTCTGCTCCCAGTTTTCGATCGTTTCGGCGAGTCGCAGATAGCTCGGGCGAAAATCATGTCCCCATTGGGAAATACAGTGGGCTTCATCAACGGCCAATAAAGCGATCGGCATCTGCCGCAATGAGTAGCGGAAAGATTCTGAGTCTAAGCGTTCTGGCGAAACATAAAGCAGTTTGATTCGCCCTTGGCGTGCTTCTTGCAAGCGTTGATTGATCTGTGCTCCTGTCAAGGAAGAATTGATATACGCTGCTGGGATCCCCATATCAACGAGGCTATCTACTTGGTCTTTCATTAATGAAATCAAAGGGGAGATGACCAAGGTCACTCCATCCAGCAAGAGCGCTGGCAATTGATAACAAATGGATTTCCCTCCACCTGTGGGCATGATTCCCAAAACATTTTGTTGTGTTAAAATAGATTGAATAATCGTCTCTTGACCTTCACGAAACTGTGAATAGCCAAAATGTTCTTTTAAGACTGTTTGAATAGTTTGCATAATACCCTCTTTTCCATTTCCTTATTATACGCAATTAAGTACGCAAAGAAAACGGCATTAAGAGAACTTTCGCTTTTTATTCGCTTTTCAATGAAATCAAACAAAGGAGTCTTCTACTATGAAAAAAGTTATGATTATCGGCAGTGGGATCATCGGTTTGACCCTCGCCAATTATCTTGATAAAACCAAATTTGACGTGACTGTCATTGATTCCCTCATCGGTCAAGCAACATCTGCCAGCGCTGGCATCATTTCCCCTTGGTTATCCAAACGCCGCAATAAAAAATGGTACCAGTTAGCACAAGACGGAGCCGCTTTCTTCCCGAAATTGGTACGGGATTTTGCTTTAGATGAATCCATCTATGCCCCATGTGGCACTTTGGTAGTGCGACCAGAAAAGGCGCTTCAAGAACTGGCAGAATTAGCTGAAAATCGACGTAAGGCGGCACCAGGAATCGGCGAAATCGACTTACTGACGGGCTCACAAACCAAAGAGGTATTGCCATTACTAAAAGAAATGCCCTCTTTACGAATCACAGGCGGTGGCCGCTTAGATGGTCAGGCTTATCTTGCCCACTTAAAAGCAAACGCTCAGCAGCAGCAAGTGACTTTTATTGAAGAAAAAGCTGAGATCGTCAGAACCGACAACCATTGGCAAATCAAAACCAAGGATCACTTTCTTGAAACCGAGATTCTTTGCCTGACAGCTGGACCGGGATTACTAGACTTGTTATCACCTTTAGGGTATCAGGTTGATATCCGTCCGCAAAAAGGCCAGTTGCTCTCTTTTGCCACCAACCTGCCGACAAACAGTTGGCCGGTCGCCATGCTAGAAGGCGAAGGCGACTTGATTCCCTTCTCTAATGGTCAAATTTTATTAGGCGCTACTCATGAAAATGATGCTGGTTGGGATTTGACACCTACTGAAGCAGCCCAACAGCAATTGATGACAGGAATCGGTGCTTTTCTTGAAGACCCCGAAGCACTCTTTGCTGCCCCAATGACTATGCGAGTCGGCACACGCGCTTACACCTCTGATTTTGCGCCTTTCTTTGGGGAAGTGCCTGATGAAACGAATTTGTTCGCCGCCAGCGGGCTAGGTTCTTCCGGTTTAACGACGGGACCTTACATCGGTTATCTTCTAGCAAATCGGATCAATGAGGTACATGCGCAACCAACAGACTTCTCGTGCTACACCAAACCGATGACAGAGTATATCAAGAAGCGCCTTTGATAGGAAACCACTAAAAAACCACCAGAACCGTTACGGTCTGGTGGTTGTGCTGTTTGATTCTTGTAAAATTACGGACAATTTCCTAACTACTAGTTAAACATATTCTCCTGTTTCCCAATAATCGAGTAAAACTTCATTGATGATCTCACGATCCAGTGGTTCACGGATATCATCATCAAAGGCATCTTCGATCGGGACATCGCCCACAGCTTTGATACAAACCGGGACGACCGGATTCGGATGATCCTCTGCTGTCAACACTTTTTCAATCTTGATCTTATGTGTCCAATCTGCCCCCATATCATAAATATAGGTCATGGACTTACAATACTGAAAATCTTGGTCAATAGCGGACGCATCCGTTGGAACGGAATTGCCTAAGCCGATCGATTTCGAGCCGGCAATAAACAAATACAAATGTTGATTCATCCACTCAAAGGCAATCTGGATCAAAATATGTAGCTGTTCATAGGTCAGCCCTGCAGGAATAATCAAACGACGCCAAATTGGCGGACGGTATCCTTCTAAATCAATACGGACCTGATAGGCGACCGGCGTATCTGCTGCGTCATCAAAGGCCGTATGTTTTGTTGGAAATGGGACGATTTTTGGCGAGATTGCAGCAATCCGTGGGTCATCAACGGGCAATAGATCATGTTCTTCGGGATCGGTGTCTTTAATCATTGCTAACATCGCTTCTTTCTTTTCAGCTGACCAAAACTGTGGTTTGGACATCCGAGCGAAAAAGATAGGTTGTTTTTCAGCCAATACAAAGGCAATTTCTAGGTATTGCGATTTGGTAATATGCTTTTCTTTATACATGCAGTAATAAAAGTCTTCAATGGCTGTTTTGGCAAACGGAAGAAAATTTAGACTGTACGGTACTTCTTGAGGCAGCATTTCAGTATATACCCATTCAACAAAGACTTTGTCTTTTAGTTTGGTCATGCCGCCATCTGTTTCCGCGCAAAAGATCAAGTAAAAAACAGGATCTAAGTAATGCTCAAGATCGTCGTCACTAACCACACTGGGTCCGCCATACAAATCAACGTGATCCATCATCCGGTCAATCACTTTCGCTAATTTCTTCAATGTTTTTTCCAAAAAAATCTCGCTCCTTCCTATCAAGTTTACTTTGACGAAAAGAGCGAAGATTGTCAATCTTTTTTTTAATGGGAGAGCATTTCCTGTGCAATTTCTAATCCGCTCATCCCCGTTGGGTAATAGGTCGGCCAATGCTCCATTTCCTCTAGTAACGCTTCATGACTCTCGTTGCCAAAGTAGATATGGAAATGATGTGAAGCACCTGGTGCGATCATATGGTCGCTAAATTGGATATATTTGAACGCCGCATCTTCATCGGTGCTTTCAAATAAGAAGCGTACGCCACGATTACCAGCTGAGTAGTTCAAAACCTCTTTGCCAGTATACACATACTTAGCTTCTTTCTCTGTACCATCATCAAAAATAAATGTCATTGTATTGTCTGTGATCTTGATCTGAGCAACATCCGTTTGATACCCTGTCGTATAATACTCTTTGTATTCGTCAGCTGTCATTTTCTTGTCCATTTTTGCTTTATAATCAAACACTTGATCCAATGTTCCGTCTTGTAAAAATGGGTAAACGGATTGCCAGTCTCCTGCCCAGTCAGATAAAGGACGGTCTTGTACATCGGCATCCTCAAAGTAGCCGTTATAAACTGTTTTTTCTTTTTCGGCTTCAGCCATTTCTTTGTCATTTGCTACATCGGTGGTTTTTCTCAAGGCATCGCGGTTTTGCTCCATAATTGAAATGTAGTCTTCCCCGTTATCCATCTGCTCTTGGGTCAAGCCTTCTAATGGATTCAAAACAGCCAGTTCGACTCCTGCTTCTGACGCTAACGTCCGGGCAATGCTGTCTTTGGCATTTTCTTCAAAATAGATCGTCTGAATGCCTGTTTCTTGAACGAACTCTTTTAGTTCTGCGATCCGTGAAGCGGAAGGCTCTTCACTTGGTGAAAGACCGGAGATCGGAACTTGGGTCAATCCGTATTCTAAAGCTAAATAACCAAAAGCGGCGTGCTGCGTTACAAAATGATTTTGCGCCGGATTGCTAAATGCTTCTTCATACGATTCATGAAGATCTTGTAACTGTGCTAAATAATTTGCAGCATTTTCAGCAAAGGCTGTCGCTTTCGCTGGATAAGCCTCACTCAGCTGGTCACGGATAGCCTCTACTTGTTTCATGGCTAAGCTTGGGGCTAACCAGACATGGGGATCTAATTCATGAGAATGACCATCATCGCCGTGGTCATGATCGTGATCGTGGTCATCGTCACCGGGTAACAGGACCATTCCTTCTGTGGCTTTAACCACTGTCACATCCCCGTCATTTAACGTGGCTTCAATCGAAGGAACCCACATTTCCATGTTCTCATTGTTGTAGACGAAAACATCCGCATCTTGGATCTTTGCCATATCTTTTGCAGAAGGTTCATAATCGTGGGAATCAGTGCCCGCGGGCATCAATAATTCAACCTCCCCTTCATCCCCTACAACTTGACGAGTAAAATCATACATCGGATAAAACGTAGCCATGACCTGGATTTGTTCATTATCAGAAGCAGCGTTGCCTGATTGTTCAGTTGCATCAGAGCCTCCTTGTCCACAGGCCGCCAAAGCTAGGGCTACTGTTGATAACATCGTTATTTTAAAAAACTTCTTCATTTTCAAAATACACTCCTTTTTATTTTTCCATATTTCCTTTTCCTCGGCAAAACACTGATAAATCAATTACGATTTACAAAAACAAAACGTAACGTTTACGTTTTACCATCGGTTTTCTACTTTACACAACTATTTACTCCTTGTCAATAGCTTTTCAAGATGTTTTTTTATATGTAAAAACTTTCATATGTACCACTGCTGATATCATTATTAACTTACTGAATGGATCGGTTGATTCGGCAACAATTGGCAAATGACGAAAATCGCTATCTATTGTCCTTTGTCGCCTCCTGTGCTACACTCGGGGGGTAATTGAATAGAAGATTATCCACTAGGGGCGCTTTATGCTGAGATAGACGTATGTCTGGTCCCTTAGAACCTGATTTGGTTAGTACCAACGTAGGGAAGTGGTAGCGCATGATTTTTCGCGTTCCCATTTTTTCTGTCTACGTGTGGATAGAAAAAGGAGGAACGCTTTTTTTGTAGACAGAAAAACCATCGAGAGGAGAAGAGAAAAATGACAAATGAACCAATCGCCTGTGCGGCAGATGGGATCGATATCACGGGGTGCCGAGTTAGCTTGTACCCAATGAAAGACCATTTCGCGCAACAAATTTTAACAAGTATCGAAAAAACGAATACGAGCGCTGTTTGGCAGCAGACCGATCTGTTCAGTACCCTTTTTCGAGGGGAAGCGCCTAGTGTCATAGACGCAGCAGAGGCGCTATTTATCAACGCCTACGAATCAAAGACACACCTCGTGGGTGAGTTTACTTTTTCCAAAGGCTGTCCCGGAGACACTGCGGGTGACACATTCTTGAATGGCGAACAGGCGCAACCCAATAAAGGAAAGAACCTTGCGAATGGTGACTTTTTGGTTGATTGCAAATATTCGTTTTACGTATTTGGCGAAAATCATTATATGGAAGAAATCGCCACGATCGTCCAACTGGCAGAGACTCATGGCTTGAGCCCTCGTTCCGCTCACTATGTGACGATGCTGACCGGATCAGCAAGCCAACTCTTTGCTTATTTTGAAGCCGCATTAGCTTATGCCCATGACCATCTCCCCCACTATGTTCTGGAAGCGACTGTTTCGGTCAATAGCCCTTCAAAAAAGGAGGCGATGCCACATGACTAAGTGGGCTTTGAAAGATGTCATCATGGTAGGAATTGCTTCGTTGATTTTTGGCGTGATCTATCTTGGGGCTGTCCATTTCGGATTGTTGTTAGGTACGCTTCTAACGCCCTTTGGTTTATCTGTCTTAGCCAATGAGTTTATCTTTGGTGTTTGGTTCATGGCGGCAGCTTTTGCCGGATATGTGCTACGTAAGCCGGGAGCAGCTACGATCACTGAAATGATTGCGGCTCTTTTAGAAGTGTTTATGGGAAATTTTTATGGACCTATCATTTTTATTAGCGGTTTTGTACAGGGGATCGGAACAGAAGCCGGCTTTGCATTAGGCCGCTACCGACGCTACGCGTGGTTCCCTTTAGTTACTGGAGCCGTGGGCGCCACGATCACGAGTTTTCTTTGGGGAATCATTCGGTCAAATTTCATTAACCTACAATGGCAGTTGCTGTTGGCGATCTTTCTTATTCGCTTGCTTTCTTCGTTATTCTTTTCAGCCTTTTTAGTGAAGATCGTCTGTGACCACCTGACACGGATGGGGGTTCTCAACAGTTACCCCATTGCTGAAGATCAAACGGTCATCGTCAAACGGAAAACCGCATGAGCCTGTCGGTAAAAAACGGCAGTTTTTTGGTGGATCAAAAGCGACTTAAATTGACTCTGTCTTTGGCCCCTGGTGAAACAAAAGGGATTTATGGTGCTTCAGGAACAGGAAAAAGCACCCTTTTCCATCTCTTAGCGGGACTAAATGAGAAGGGGTTTGATGGAGGGACGTATACGATTGACGGCCAAACGATGAACCAGCTTTCCATCCGGGAAAGAAGCACGTCCGTCAGCTTATTGTTTCAAAATCCTGATATGCAATTTTGCATGGCAACACCTCGCGAAGAGTTGCTTTTCTGTTTAGAGAATCAATGTATTCCCCAAAAAGACATGCCAAACAAAGTGGCTGAAGCTTTGGCATTTTGCGAGATTACCCACCTTGCTGATCAACCTTTCACGACCTTGTCTGGTGGTGAAAAACAGCTAGCCGCATTGGCTTGTTGTCTGATATTAAAAAGTCGTTACTTGCTTTTGGACGAACCCTTTGCCAATTTGGATTCGGACACAAGTCAAAAAGTCATACGAAAGCTGCAGCAAATCCAACACAAAAATGCTCTTGGTATTTTATTGATCGATCATCAAATCAAAGAGACCGCTAACTGGGTCGATGAGTGGCTGCTGATTGAAGAGGAATTCAGAACGATCAATCAAGCAGCGCTCCGCCAACTTGATCAGCACCTACGCAAGTCGCTGCCGCTTGTGAACATTAAATCGACTTCTAACGAAAAACGGCTTTCATTTCAAAATTTCCGATTACCCATCCGAAACCATGAAATTGTTTTCCCAGATCTTGCCTTTGATAAGGGCTCACTGATTGGAATCACTGGACGTAGCGGCAGCGGCAAGTCTTCGTTTTTAAAAGCTATTTTACAGCAGCAGGCCTATAAGGGGGATATTCTTTTGGCAGGTAAACCAATCAAGAAGTATCCGTCACCTTTTCGCTCCATCAGTTGGATCATGCAAAATCCGCAAGACCAATTTTTGGCAGCTACCGTTGCGCAAGAGCTTAGCCAAGGAAGCGCCCCGACCGAGAGCGAAAAACTACTCGAAAAATTGCGTCTGCAAAACAAGAGTGCCCAGTCGCCTTTTCTACTGAGTCAAGGACAGCAACGACGCTTGGCTGTTGCCTCCTTACTGCAGCGCCCGGTCGACCTACTGCTAGTAGACGAGCCGACATATGGTCAAGATGTCACACAAGCTTGGCAGATCATGGAGCTATTAGCTGCTAAAGCAACCACTGGCACGTTAGTTTTGATCGTTAGTCACGATGTTTTATTGTTGCAACAGTTTTGCTCGCAAATCATTGATTTCAATTGCTATCAAAAGGAGGTCGCAGATGCGTACACTCAATCCCACAGTCAAGTTATTCGCCATTTTAGGACTCGCCTTAGTGGTTTCTTTTCAAAATAATTTCAGATTGAATTTATTGCTCTCTGTCCTATTCTTCGTTATTACTGTAAAAGAGCGCTCCTTGAAAAAAAGTCTTTTGCTCTTTTCTGCATTGACATTGGCAGCTGTAGGGGTCTTTTTCACTGGTCTCCTTTACTATCAAGACCATCAAGGCGATCCCTCCTCAACGACAGCTATTCACTATGGGCTTGACATGGCGAGCCGTATCTACTGCTTCGGTATTCTGGGCAGTTCCTTCAGTGTGACGACCACGATCAATGAATTGATTTATTCGCTGCAGCAACAGCTGCATCTACCTGCCGTTTTTGCGTACGGTCTGCTCGCTGCGTTTCAAATTGCTCCGATCATTCCAGCAGAGTATCAAAACATCCGCAATAGCATGCGTTCCAGAGGAATCTCAGTCAATTCGTTTTCTTTCAAAATGTTGATTCCTTTACTCGTCAAATCCATTCGCTGGTCCGAACTTTTGGCGACGGCAATGCTTTCAAGAGGTTTCGACGGTGAAGGAAAGCGAACTTATGCCAAGACATTTCGAATCACTTTTATGGATACGCTGTTTTTATCCTTATGTTTGATGGTGGGACTTGGCGGAACACTCATCCTATAAAGGGGAAAGAGACAAAAAGACAAAGAAACGTAAGGGTTTCTTTGTCTTTTTTCATTGATTTATTAAGAAGTGATCGTCTTTTTTACTGAGCCAGATTTGATTTGGTAAAACGTAACAAACATCGTCGTTGCTAATATATACAAGGCGAAAAGAAGATACATGTTTTTAAACAGCTGGATCGTCGTTTGGTTCAACCAGGCCCCTACTTTGGGAATATAAAATATCGGCTGGCCAATCAATTGACTTTTTTGAATTTCGTTTGGTTCCATCTGATTTTGATTGTCGCCAATGGTATAGAGCACCGATTGATTTTCCCCAACCGCAACGATTCGCCGCGTCCGCATCTGTCTACCTTGATCAACATAATACGTTACTTCGTTGCCAACCACTAAATTATCTTCAGAAGCTTTTTTTACAAAAAGGAGTGTCCCTTCAGAATATGTCGGTTCCATTGCATCACTAGCAACAATAGCCATTGTGAAACCAAACGCATGTGGGATCACCACAATTAGTACAGACAGCAGCATGAACATCAGTACAAAAAGTGAGAGCATGATACTTTGTTTTGGAAAAAGCTTCATTTTCTATTCTCCTTCTAAACCTCAGTTTCTTTTATGATTCTATAACATAACTCTATTTTTTTCAAATATTTAAAAACGTTTCATTGAATTTTTATACGAAGATTACTCGATTATTATTTGACTTTATTTAATTATTTATATTATGCTAAAGGCGATTAAAAAACAGAGGAGAAAAAGTATGCCTTTTTTAAATAACAAGTTTTTTTTAAAGCGTTGGATTCCCTTCATCCTTCTGGTCCTATTTTTACTGGGAAGTATTGTCTTTTTTCTCGTTCTTTTTTTATTCCCAACTTCTGATATCCATGCAGTGGAGAAAAAGGAAGACTGGATTTTCTATGCTGAGGACAATCCCGAATCTACTTTTATTAGTCGTTATGTGAAACATTTACCTAGTGTAAAAGCGAATGATCGTTTTGTGATGAAGCGAAAAATGACCAACGATTATAAATACCCTACAATGTTACTAATTGGCGATCATCAACACATGACTGTCTATCTCGATGACCAAGAAATTTACACCAACGATGAGCCCAATGATCCACTGACTCTCAATCATCCAGGCAAAACATTGTCTTTTATCACCTTGCCTGAGGATTATGTTGGTAAAACCTTGAAAATATACGTGACTAGTCCTTTTGACACCTATTCTGGCTTCCCAGCAGAAGTCTTTTTTGGCCCTGCAAATGCACTGATCGGCTATGTCTTCAGTCTGTCAATTTTAAATATTTACATTCTTTTATTTACTGGTTTTATTTGTATCATCAATTTATTTTATGTCTTAGTTTCTTTTATCAATCAACGAAGGCTGAAAACATCTTCTCTCTTATTCAGCGGCTTTGCCTTAACAGCAGGCTTGGAAGCGGGCTTCAGCGATATGCTTGGTGGACTACTGTTTCCCCCAATCGTCAACTCTGTAATGTTAAATATTCTTTCTATTATTACACCAATGTTTTTGATCGGCTTTTACTGCACGAATATGCATTTTATTCGCAAGTACTACCAGAAATGGTTATACTTCCACTATTCATTCGGTCTGTTAGCGATACTTTTCGCACTTTTCCAAGCACAAAGTTTGCCCGTCATCATGAATTATATGTTCTTGTTGAATATTACCAGTACCTTCGTTACTTCTTTTGCAGCAATCTATGAAGCATTGAAAAAAAATCCTTTTTATGTCATTTGTGCGCCTTGGATCGTGATTGCGGCTATTGGTCATTGTTTCTTGTATATTCAGGATATTTTAGTTTTGCCACAATCTGATATCAATTGGCGTTCGATCATCTTTTTCTTATTAATTATCATTTTTACTTGCTACGGCTTCCTTGAACTCTTTTTTGCCAGCGAGGGTAAAAATAAGCAGATCGATACAGCAGACATCAAAGTGCGTTTATATGAGAACCAACAAGCGATCAGCCCTGAACAAACGTTAAAATGGCAGCAAGTTTTACGGACCATCAAACAAAGAACCCATACGGTCAAGGATATGTTAGAAGATCAGCAGTTGGCAGCGGCCTATGAAGGCCTTAGTGAGATTGAAGAACAGATCAAGCAGCAGTTAACGAGTCCTTCCGTTGAAAAAGAATCACTCACGACGATGCTGCTTGCTAATTATAAACACACAGCTGCTCAAAAAAGGATCACCTTTGCCTGTGATGGCATCATAGAACCACTGGAACAATTGGCGGAAAATGATCGTCTATCCTTGATCGCTCATTGCCTAGAGTACGCCATCCGATACACTTGTGCGGTCACTGATCCTCAAAAGCGAAGACTCGCGTTGAGGGTGAATGACACGAACGGCCAGTTGCATATCGACTGCCAAATGCCGCTTCTCTCAAATGAAGAAGCAGAAAAACTACAGAACAATGAAACCAAACGACAGGCGATGCAGGCTGACATGCAAATGCTAGAACAACTTTGTTTAGCCTACCAAGGAAGTATCCGGATTGAAGAAACTGACGGGCTTCACCTCTTGCATTTGACACTTAGGGCGAAAATAGATCCGCTGTCTTTCGACTGACCGTCTTGCTACATTAGTTTTAAAGGAGCGATTTTAAGAAAAAGCGAAAAAACTCTTGCTTTTTTCGCTTTTTCGCTTTAGCATGATAAAGAACAGCAACAAGCATTGGAATAGTAGTTTTATGATGGTCTTAGAGAGTCGATGGCAGCTGAAAAATCGACACCCACTGATAAAATGAACCTACCCAATGGCAATGACCGCAAAACGGTCGGTGGAAAGGCCTTATCCTTTACGAGTTGGATTATCCCGATAGATAATCAACAAAGGTGGTACCGCGAAATCCAAGCATTTCGTCCTTTTTTAGGACGAGATGCTTTTTTATTTTTTTAAGGAGGAAAAAGAATGACACAAAAAAATGATTTTACAGAATGGTATATCCAAACGATCCAAAAAGCCGAATTGATGGCTTACTCCCCAGTGAAAGGCTCCATTATTTTCCGTCCTGACGGCTTCGAACTTTGGGAGCATATCCAAGAAGAGTTCAATCGATTCTTGAAAAAAGAGGGCATTCGCAATGCGTACTTCCCAATGCTGATTCCGCAAAATTTCTTTATGAAAGAAGCCGATCATATTGAAGGTTTTGCGCCTGAATTGCCATGGGTCACAGAAGTCGGCAATGAAAAATTGGAAGAACCTTTGGCCTTGCGTCCAACCTCAGAAACCATGATTGGCTCTGCCTTTTCTGATTGGATCAACTCCTATCGTGACCTACCTTACGAAATCAATCAATGGGCAAACGTCTTTCGTTGGGAAAAGAAAACATTGCCTTTCTTGCGTACCTCAGAGTTTTTATGGCAAGAAGGTCATACCGCTCATGAAAACGAAGAAGATGCACGTCAACGCACCATGAAAATCTTGGATGAATATGCCCGCCTTTGCGAAGAATTCCTAGCGATCCCTGTTTATCGCGGACAAAAAACCCCTTCTGAGCGTTTTGCTGGAGCAGTTGATACTTATTCGATCGAAGCGATGATGAAAGACGGCAAAGCAGTCCAAGCAGGAACCAGCCACTACATGGGGACAAAATTTGCTGAAGCATTTGATATTACGTATTTAACGAAAGAAAACAAGCATGTCCATGCCCACACAACCTCTTGGGGTGTCTCTACCCGCTTGTTGGGGGCCTTGATCATGACCCATGGCGATGAAAATGGGTTAGTTTTCCCACCAACCATTGCACCAACCCAAGTTGTGTTGTTACCAGTCGGTCCATGGAAAAAGAATCCAGCCATCTTAGAAAAATTAGAAGAACTGTATGCCAACTTTAAAGCCAAGGGCATTCGTGTTCGATTGGATGATTCTGATAACTCACCTGGCTATAAGTTCAATGAATGGGAACTAAAAGGCGCTTGCTTGCGAATCGAATGTGGCCCAAGAGATTTAGAAGCTGGCAAAGTGATGGTCAAAGTCCGCGACTTGACTGACAAGCAAACAGTCGCTCTTGAGGACTTGGAAGCCTTCGTTGATCAAGAACTGCAAGCAATGACCCCACGCTTATTGGCAGCTGCGAAGGAACGTAACAAAGATAATGAGTACACCAACATCGATACATTGGATGAACTAAAAGCCCATATCGAAACGTGCAAACAAGAAGACAAAGTGACTGGCTTTGTTTTGATCGGTTGGGACGGCTCGGAAGAAACGGAAACGAAAATCAAAGAAGAAACCGGCTTTACTACCCGGAACATTCCGTTTGAAGCACCAATGGAAAAAACAGTCGATATCGTCAGTGGCAAACCTGCCAAGCATACCGTTTGGATCGCCCGCGCATACTAATAGAAAAAACGAAGCAGCCAGATTGAAAAGGCTGCTTCGTTTTTTGATTAATAAATCAATGAAAGAAAATCTTCAGGCGTGATGTTGCCAAAATATTTTTTGACATCAATGTTGGCGATGACTTGTGCCAAATCTTCCTTGGCATAACGAGTACCGATCAGGGCTTGTTCGACATCTGCAATGTCCCCTAGTCCGAAAAAGTCGCCAAAGATTTTGGCATCCGTGATTTTTCCTTCTGCCACATTCAAACGAACTTCGATGGAGCCGATTGGGAAGCGATGACGGCGTTCAATATCAAAAGCTGGAGATTTACCGTAATTCCAATCCCAGTTGCGATAATACTTATCGGAAATCTCATTGATCTTGACCCAATCCTCTTCAGTCAGTTCATAGGTTTTGACTTCTTCCACGGAATCGACACCAAAAATCTTCAATAAGATTTCTTGACGGAACTCTTCAGTCGTCATGTCTTGCTTCTCTTTTGGCAAGAATGGTTTGATGTTGGTCACTCTTGAGCGGATCGATTTGATGCCTTTTGATTCGATTTTGTCTTTGCGGACTTTCAAGGCGTTGACCACTTCATTGATGTCACTGTCAAACATGATCGTCCCATGAGCAAACATCCGGCCATTCGTTGCGTACATCGCATTCCCAGAAAACTTCATGTCATTGATCACAAGGTCGTTGCGCCCTTTTAGTTGCGCCCCTTCAACACCCATCTCATGCAAGGCTTGGACGATTGGTTTGGTCAGTTTTTCAAAATCTCTGAAAGAATTGCCATCGTCAGGCATAATAAAGCTGAAATTCAAGTTTCCGAAATCATGATAGACTGCACCGCCGCCGCTGAAACGACGAACGACATGAATCCCATGTTCATCCACATATTCCTTATTGATCTCTTCGATCGTATTTTGATTGCGTCCAATGATAATCGATGGTTCATTAATGTAAAAAAGTAAGATTGGTTCATCCACTTTCATTTCTTGAAGAAGAAAAATCTCGATGGCTAAATTGATGCGTGGGTCGTTCAGTTCATTCGGTACAAAAAGCATACTATTCGTTCCTCCTAATTAGATGATTTCTACTATTTTTTGAACAGCCGCCAACTCAACAGGGATTCCATTGGCAGCTAGCGCAGCCTCTTCTCGTAACTGTTCTAAGTCACCGTGTTGCGGCAAATGCGTCAACATTAATTTTTTCACCTGCGCTGCATGGGCGATCTCCCCTGCTTCTTTTGAAGTAAAATGAGCCTTGTGCCGCTCATTTCCTGCAAAAAGATAAGTATCTGCCAAGAATAAGTCAGCCCCTTCAGCAAACGGAACGAAAGATTCTAAATAGCCAGAGTCTCCAGTAAAAACAAAGACCTTGCCCGTACTTTTCTCAACAAATCGCATGGCATAGCAAGTGACTGGATGAATCGTTTTCATAAAGGTAATGGTGAACGGGCCCAATTCCAACGACTCAGACTGAAGGTAATCAAATCCTTGGGTCACTCCCGGCATCGTCAGACTTTCAAAATGAACCCTGTCCTCCCCATGACCGTAGATCGGCAAAACCTGCCGTTCTTCGTTTTCGGGATATAATTGCCAATAGTATTGTAATACCCCCAGATCCGCAATATGATCGTGATGGTAATGTGTCAAAATCACTGCATCTAAGTCTAAGGGATCAAGGATCTTTTCTAATTGGACCAAGGTGGTACTTCCCGCATCAAGCAGCAAATGAAAGCCATCTGACTCTACTAAATAGCCAGTAGTCCCTTCACCATTATACGGATAGGCACCTAAACAACCTAAGACAGTTATTTTCACATGTGTTTCCTCCTCTTTGGCTCCAGCTGATTTTCTACTTCTTTTATGCTATCACATCTCAGCTGATTTGACTAAAATCTGACCATTTTTTTTTGCGAAAAAGGATCAAGAAAATGAGAAAAAAACGACGTCTATTGATGAATCCCTTGAATGAGTGTTCTACTCTATCCTTAAGGAACCATTCCAATGGTACGTCGTCTTTTTTTACTTATCTGATCAGCGCTCGTTGTTCATTGATCAATTCTTCATAGAATGCTGCGTTGACCGCATACGCATAGGCGTTTGCCCACAACATCCCAATCATAAGCGCCAAGAAACCCAGAATAAACCAGCCAATCAATGATAATTGCAGCCAAATGTATTGGCCCAGATGCGGTCGCAAGAGAGCGAAAGCTGCTTTAATTGATTGAAGGACTCCTAATTCAGGCTGATCATAGCGCAGATAGATTGCTAATTGGATCACACCGGTAACAACTTGCGACAAAAAGAAGAACAAGATGATGGAGAGAATCGTCCCAACCACAAAAGCGATCGAACCGTTAAACATCGATACATCAATAGAAATTCCCCGATTAAAATTGAATACCAAGCCCAAATATTGATTAAGGCCTGATAAGACAAATTGCGGTAAGAAAATCGCAAAACTCAAAAGATAATTTAAAAGCGCGCTCACTAAGTTTAATAACAAAAACGGTACATACAGACGCTTATCAAAGACGAGAAAAATATCCGCCACCTGGATTCCTCTGCCACGAACCAGATAGAGTGCCATAATACTCAATGCTACCGAAAACGCAAAGAAGACAAAATTGTCCAAGATCAGATCGATCCAGCTCTCTGCATTGTTTGCACCAAAAGAAGTCCCAATACTACTAAAAAGCGAGCTGACCACCGCTTGTACGGCAACCGTCGCTAAAATACTTAAGACGAACGTTCCCCAGAATCCGCGCAAGGAGTTTTTAGCCGTCTCACGAATCATTGTGTTTGATCTCATAAGCTCACCTTAATAACTGCGCAATGCTTTAACGGTTTTATCGTCTAAGCGGCGAACCACTTCCGTTACAAGCTTGACTGTATTGAAGTAGTCATCCTCATGAATGACAGAAGTATGAGAATGCAGGTAACGAACGGGCACGGTAATAGCGATCGAAGGGACCCCATCACGAGTCAAATGCATTTGACCAGCATCGGTTCCTCCACCAGTGATCACGGTATATTGGAAAGGAATTTCCATCTCTTCGGCGACATCGATCACAAAATTCAATAATTTCTTGTGAGGAATCATGGAAGCATCGAAAATCAAGACTTGTGGGCCTTTCCCTAACACAGAATCCGCTTCTTTTGGCGTCATTCCAGGTGTGTCCCCAGCAGTACCAGTATCTAGGGCGATAGCGATATCAGGATTCACTAAATGAGTGCTTGTTCGCGCACCTCTTAGGCCAACTTCTTCCATCACGTCACTGCCGGCAAACAAGCAGTTTGGATGTCCTTCTGCTGCCAAGGTTTCTAATACCCGCAGTGATACCGCCGTACCGATTCGATTGTCCCAAGCTTTTGCTAGCAAAAATTTGCTGTCGTTCATCCGTTTGTATTGGATATAAGGGGTGATCATGTCTCCAGGACGGATGCCCCAGCCTTTGGCTTCCTCTTCGCTTGACGCGCCAATATCGATGAACATATCTTTGATATCGTAAGGTTTGTTTCGAGTCTCTGGACTCAACACATGGGGTGGTTTTGAGCCGACGACACCGTGGATCACTTTGCCTTCATTGGTTTTGATCTCCACTTGCTGTGCCAGCATCACTTGCCCCCACCAGCCCCCAAGGGTTTGAAATTCAATAAAGCCTTTTTCTGTGATTTTTGTTACCATAAAGCCGACTTCATCCATATGTCCCGAAATAAAAATTTTCGGACCGCCGCCATCACCAACATGTTTGGCAATGACACTTCCTAAACCATCAAAAAAGATATCTTCAGCAAAGTCTTTGGCATATTCTTTAAAGACTTCACGCACTTCCTCCTCATTCCCAGGAACCCCACGTGCAGTCGTTAGGTCTATTAAAAGCTGTTCTTCTTTTTTCTCCATTTCGCTTCCTCCTTTGTCTCGTTGATTATGATTATACCATTCTCTTAATCTGGTACCAGAGGGAAATACAAAAAGATTGGTTAAATGAAAAAAACGCTCCTAGTTTCCTAGAATCGTTTTATCGTATAAATAGATCAAGTTTCAATAATCCGCAGACACAGCTTGACGGTAATCAAATAGGCAAACAGATAGACGACTGCTGCCACTGCTGCAAACAAATGAGCAACCCAATACCCGGGACTATCGATGATCTGTGTGAAAGTATTGATGGCAAATACCGCATGCAAAATCGCCAATAAGGTGCCAGGCATAAAAATCCAAATGTTTTGCCAGTACACCAACTTGCGCACTTCATTACGGGTGTAGCCTAATTTTGTCAATAGTCGGTAATTGTACTTTTCCCGCTCCGTGTTAGAAAATTGCCGAACGATCAAACTACTAGACGTGGTGATCAAAACGATCACCCCAACAAATAGCGATACGAACAAAATGATTCCTGCTTGTCGTCGCACCCCGCGCATTGTTGTAAAGCGATTGGCTAACGTTAGCCGATATGCGGTCGTCTGACCACTATCACTACTTGAATCCCGAGCGGTCTCTGGATAAAAGCGTACGTTTTTTTGGTCGTCGCTAAATTCATAGGTCAATGGATGCGCCCACTCGATTGGCAGCTCTTCATCCAACAACTGTGTCAGCGCGTCTGTTTGCACCTTTTCGGTCTGTAAATAAGCAATGGTATAGGTGAATCCTTTGATTTGTTGGTACGCCTCATCTTGAATGACAAGGACATTGGGTAAAGAATAGCGTAAAGCACTATCACCAAAATAATCTTGTTCGGCTTGAATGAGTTTAAAATTATGCTGACTGCCGACTTTGACTTCATCGCGATATGTGATAAATGAACGAGTTACGTCGTATTGACTGTCAAAAAGTACAGCTTGCTTATCAGTACTCAGTCGAATCTCAGGAGCACCCGGAACCAGTTTTCGCAGACGCTGATAATCCGAAAGTGCCACCAGATTCACCATCATATTTTCGACACTTTCATCTTGCAATTCTCCTAGGTAGCGTGTCTGCACCGTCATATTGGTCATTTTGTAGGGAATTGCTTGTTCCGCTGTAATTGGCACATCCGACTTTTCTAAAAGGGTACGCAAGGCCCCTGCCTGCTCTCCTGACACCTGAAAGGAAGTTGGATAGATACGGTTCGTTGCTTGGTAATTCAAAGAGATGACCCCCATTGTTCCCCCTATCAATGAAATCGCGATTGCAGTGATAATCGTCAAAAGGGCGTAGCTTTTCCACGTCCTTTGCAAGTAAGCACGCACGTTATTGTAAGCAATCAACTTCGCCCCTTTGATAAGGCGTTTTTTTGGTTTACTCAAAAAATACAACAGTGCTGGCAAGGAACAATCAAAAAAGAGATAGGTTGCCGTTATACAGCAAAATAGAATCAGTAAAGGGATCCATAGAATCGCTGAAAAATCTTGCGTATACGTGATATAGTTGGTCCATGTTTCCCTTAGGGTCAATGACAGATAATACCCTACCCCAAGTAAAATCAGACCTAGGACCCCCATCAATGTACGAAACGGAGTCATTTTCATTTTTTTGATCGGTAAGCGGTATTCGGTCTTGATCAATTCACTCATTGGGGTACGCCAAACAAAAAGGATCACTTGAATACTCAATATAATCATTGCGGCGATAAAGACAAAGACCGTCGAAAAAATCGATTGCGGTGAATTAAAGAAATGACTGGTCAAATTTAGGCCCATTGCCCGAATCAAAATCATTGAGAAGAATTTTGAAAAAATAATTCCCATAAAGATACCGGTCACTAGAGAGAAAAAATTTAGTAAAAACGTTTCCCGTAGCAACAGCCAAGCAAGACGACCTTGCCGCAACCCCAAAAGCTGGTAAACACTGATTTCTTTTTGTCGCTGACTAAGAAAAAAATGATTGGCACTCAGCATAAAAAACAAGACGACAAAGGCAACCACACTGCTGCCGAATCCTAAAACCCCTTCAATGCGGATGTCTTGCTGGACCCGTTGATTCAGCAGACGATCATTCATCAAGGCGTTAAAGGAATAAAAAATCATCACGGCGGTCATCATACAAATAAAATACACCATATAATTGCGAAACTGCCGCAAAAAACTCCGCCAGCCGATTTTAAACAACATG
>Ga0153985_1000042_pt1 | contig 39618 bp, 36 predicted proteins | sample TSGA069MetaG_FD_104715 | JGI IMG/M metagenome (GOLD analysis project Ga0153985, IMG submission 104715) | Attine ant fungus gardens microbial communities from Georgia, USA - TSGA069 MetaG | ecosystem: Host-associated > Fungi > Mycelium > Unclassified | place: USA: Georgia, Alexander Wildlife...
GTTTTTGAGATTCCACACAATCTCTCTCCGACGTCTGTCTGGACCGTCCCTGCCTCCAGAGGGCGCCGGGGACCGCAATATGGACGCCGTTGGGTTTGGAAGAAAAAGACGAGTTGCAAGTTTTTGTAGCCAGCACGTGACCTCAGACACGTGCAGAGAACACGTGAGCTCACCTACCCAGCATTTTTATTTTTTCTTTGGACAGACATGTCGGGATTTGGCGAGCTGCTGCGTCGGTCCCGCTTTGCCTCGTACGACTCCACCATCCCCCAGGCTTATTGCTCCCCCAAGGCTTATGCTAGACGTGGTGACTACGGCCTCAAGCGTGCGCTGCCTCTCCGCTACAAGGACTCCTCCGTCACCGTCAGTCACGTTGACCACCATGCCCAATTTACAAACTGGAATAACGCCTCCCCTCTCGTCCGCTTTGTCAGCCGTTATCAGGAGCTCAACATGACCCCCCGCACTATGCCCACAGGTTCCTGGGACCAGTCTCTCGGCGATGCCAAACTCCATTGGCTCATCGATTCAGAATTCGCCCCTAACCACTATTCAAAGCCTTTCAACTCACAATCCGTCTCTAGCCACCACTCTGAGCCTCTCAACGTAAAATCTGCCTCCAACTCAGAGCCTCTCGACCCAAAGGTTGCCTCTAACCCAAAGCTCCTCAAACCACAACTCGCCTCTAACACCCACACAGAGCCTCGTGACGGTCTCGGCAGGCTCGGCGTTGGCACTTATGGCGCAAAGCGTCCTCCCCCTCAGCAGTCTAGCTACACCCCCAACCCCGCCCAACTCAACATCATGTCCCTGTCTCCCCGCAAGTTCAGAGCTTACCTCGCCAAACTCCCCGCACTTTCTGCCAGCTACAGAGATTACCTCCGCGAAGAACAAAAAGTCCCCCATTCTTCGGAGGAAGAACACACTGTTCTCTACATCGTTTCCCAGCCCCAGTACACACCCCAAAAGCTCCATCGTTCTTTCCTCGCCAAGCACTTTTCCGCTACCTCTCCTCCCATCTCCACCCGTAAATCTAAAAAAATAACTACCCCCACTGTCTCTGTCAGCCAAAACATTGAACGTCAACCCCATCGTACCGGAGGTCTCGTGTACGCTCATTTCTCACCTCTTGAAACCGTCTTTACTACTCCACCTCAAACTGGTTTTGTATTTCAAGAAGAACCTCAACCCATAAACAAGTACTTCACCAGTGACAAAAATCGTAACAATGTACATTACCTGTCACTCGTCGGTGGTATCGTCGCCTCTTTGCGCAAAAGCAAAGCAGATATTTATCTTCCTTTTTATAATCCTCACCATGACGTTGCTGTGGGCGGCAAATCTGTTGAAAAGTTTGATCCTCTTCCTGAACCTGCTTCTGATTCTGATCTCCCTCCTGAATCTGCTCCCGCTCCTCAGCGGGGTTCAAACTCAAGTCCTGCATGGAATTTCGACTCTATTTCCTTCAATGAACCTCTTGAACCTCTTGAATCCAGTACCCCGCCGCCGCCTGACCCAGTCGATGAGGTCGATCCATTCCGACTTCAAAAAGCCGTCGCGCCGATCCGTATCCTCACTTTTGCTATCCGTGCTCCGCCTGCTGCTGTTTCCACCTATCGAGCTCATCTTTTACGCCCCAAAGATATAATGAATTCCTTGTCTGTGTCAGCTACTTCTGCGGTCATGGAACCCAAGCTGGCTTCTGCTAATTTGCATAGAGAGTAAAATTAATTCAAGAATGAGATTGGAAGTCAGTTACTCAGTAACTCCAGCCGTAGTGCCTATTGACCATGATGGTAAAGTCAATTCCGAAGCCACTGGCACGCTCAGCAGCCAATAAATCTTCTGAATACGACGCGTTGACCTCGTTGCAGTTAGTTACATCGGTCTTTCATGCTTTCTATCGCTGCTCAATCTCATCTTCATAGACACAAGTCCTAATCAACTCTCTCAATAGCAATCATGGCGACCTAGACGACGTGAATATGGTGATGCCCAGCTATCTACCCCTGCTCAATAACCTGACAGTGATCTCAGTGTCTTGTTTCCACCACGTTCAGGATCGCAGGCAAAGGATGGGGAGCAACGGCCACCTCTTGCAAAGCAGCAGAGAGTGCATTCACATGCAGATAAGGCTCAAAATCTGAGTTTTTTCCTGTCATGTGCCGTTGTAGTGGGCTAGTCTTTTGCCACTCGCCGTTCTCAAGTCTGCAGCACCACCTCCAACCTCGGGGGGAGATCTTGCCAAGGCGTTTCACTCTCTGTGTACTCTTTTCAAATAAGCAATCATGACTGAGAGTTTATTTCATGACCGAGATAATTTTTGGCCAATACCGCTATTGCCTCAGCATGGAGCCATCTTGACCACAAGTTTAATCTGTTGTATTTCAAGTGTGCGTTTGTGGGTGAGGATATGGAAGAGGTAAATACCAATTTTGACTAATCAGATTATGAGAAACTCAGACGCCTGGAGGGTAAATTTACCGAGGCAAGGAAGGATCTTGCAGCTCTTGAGAAGGATTGCGAGGAAGTACCATTGGATTCTGCTAATGCAGAAGGGGAGGAGGAGTACTAGTCAGCTGTCTTCACCTTATTCATATTCTTTGAGTCGTCACTAGACTTTTTCTGGTTGTAATGCAGGATGGACATGCGGACTCGGAAGGAATTGTCATAAAAGTATTTTTGTGTAGATGGCGAATGAGCGACTTGTTAGGTATTATAACCATTATCGTCGTCCTCGCAATATAAAATCATTACAAAATTAAGGAAATGTATAGTGTTAGTGTGACGAAGGACAATAAATGTCTGTCTATATATGTGCAAGCTTTGCATATAGTCAGGTGAGAAAGAAAGAAAGATACTGACTGTTGAGGCAGGTGGACATGAATGAGTGTAGCTTATGCTATAACCAGAATTCCACACGCAGCGCATATGAAGTGGCTGCTTGATTATAATTATGGAGTTGAGGAGCTACTCACCTAGGCGTTGAGTCCCAACCATGGTGCAAGCCCTATTAGAAGACTGGCGAGAGCATAAGGAAGGAGGAGAGAGCTACGATAGCAGCAGTTACGGTAATTAAATCTCACTCTGACATGAAAGATAGTCAGAATCGGAGACGCAGAGATCTGCCACACATTTATGATTAATGAAAGATTGCAACGAAAAGGTAAAGAATCAAATTCTGAACTGACTGGTCAATGTTTCAAAACTGCTCACCCATGTCGTGAGACCTGCACAAAGTTCAGTCTATGACAGCCAGTGAGGATGACGACTAGGCTTTATCAAGACAGAATGCACATCATGAAACATGAACCACTATGTTCCTTGAGCTTTCCGCAGCCTTCCAGCAAAAACCACTTTCCGACAAACGACTGCGCAACCTTTGATTTTAGACAAAACATCAGTCTGCACAAGGGGGAACCAATAAAGGGCATTACCGCATTATTGAATTTGGTAAAGAGCTCAACCATGGCTTCGGAAAATCAGAACTAAGCACTGCAGATGATTATCGAGCACTTGTCAAGAAGGAATCTTTGGCCAGCTTTTGGTTCCTTGAATAACATGCAGCGGAGGAAGACCAAGACAACAGTCAAGCCATCAGGTGCCAGGAGTAGGAACGGCAATTCTTCAAATTCGATAGAATATGTCATACAACCAGGTCGTTACATGTTTGGAAGGCAATATTCCAAATCCGGACGCCTTTCAGGTCGAATGAGACATAGCTACCCGGGTGCCTTATGTCGGATACAGTGATGAGAGACTGACTCAGTTCAAAACATTGCCTGATATCCATACGCTGCTTCCCATGTGTCCTTGTCCGCATTGAGTTGTTTCTGGCAAACTGCTGTGAGGTATCCGACTAGCCGTTTCTTGATTTTGTCGAGACCGGAATGATTGACATCATGGAAAGTTTTGTCGCGATTAATGGAGGAGGGAGTAGAGAATGATGCTAATGATGAGTTGGGCCAGGGAATTGAGGTCGGCCACTCCAGCTGCACAGTGTATATGAGTGGAAGTTTTCAATTAAAAAGATGAGAGGGCGTACACAGCTCCTGACGACACCATTTTCAACGCTCCTTTGCAAGATTCTCTTCTCCGTTCCCTAATGCCGATCTTCCTCTCTATGGTGCCAGATTGCATAGTCTATATCTTTTTATTCAGATCGTCTAATTCATTGTTGTCAAATTCACCCTTGACACCGCTATTGAGCTCGATGCAGTTAAATTACTGAAAATCCCTTGGAGGACCAACAGTTTGCGTTGAAAAGCTGCAGATTGTTGACACAAGAGAAATTCTTTCTGTTGCTTTGACAGAGACTCGTCTACGGCGCAAGTATTTTCTTTGATACCTCAGATATGGAGGCCTCCTCGAGGAGGACGTCAGCGGTAAGGGGCAGATGAACTAGGGTATTGAGCATGGCCGAGAGATGGTATGATAAAAGAGAAGGAGGGTGACGAAAACCAGTCACTTGCCGCTGTAGTCAGTATTGGTACTGCCAACCAGGGAGTGCAAGCACTGGCCGTGTCTCCGAGCATGGTCACAGTCTTGATATAACCTTCTCTCATAGCTGCAGAGCATCATGTGCAAGTCTGTTGAGAAGTCTAGGCACGGCCTGTTTGAACCATACAGTTGTTTCCCTATTTGGGAGTTTGTTTTCAGGGTGATACTGGACTTGGAAAGAGAATAAAGAATCGGAGAGGAGGGGCCTTATGTAAGGCCGCGGAGAGAGACAAGACAAGCTATGCATTGGAGACTTTGTGATGCCAAGGAGTTGTGTGACTGTGCTGGGGCAGCATCGTTGAGCGGTGGGGAAAGGGGGATGACAGCAACAAGAGCGACGCCAACGTCGTTGCTGACGGGGACTATGATGTCAGAATAAATATGGCCATTAGCTACACAGTGATTAAATGCAGCATAGACGAACGGTGACAATCAGTGCAGCTACAGATAAGCTGATGGGATATGACTGCATGACAAATTTAGACGACTTGACATCCCAATTCAAGCGGCGATTTGACATCTAAAATATCCGCCACAGCTTTTGTTCTTTGTGTGATAACCCTCCATTCTCATTCACCCTCTCTCTGTAATGGTTGAAGGTATGGCAAATCCACTCGAACTGTTTTCAGCCATCCAAGTTGTCAGTGAGTAGTGCCATGTACAACTACATGCCTGGACAGGACATATAAGGAGCCTAGAATACACTGTAATATTAGTACAAGTTATTCTAATTTATTTGCGAGCCCACCTTATAGGTAAGGCCTAGAGCACATCCATTGCGCTGCATGGATGCTGCTCTTCACTCTCCGGCCCAGATGTCGCATTTCTCATCGTGTTGAAGCTTGAATTTTTTTGCTTCAACATCGAAACCTCAATTGGCTCAAGGCCGTGAATAAGCTCAATCTCTTGGTTAAATATCTTCTTGTTAGGGTCGTAGCCACGGAAAAGTTGAGTTCTGCAAAAGATAGATACATAAAACATGTTTGATGGTTACAAGAGGTGAACTGACCGATTAGTCGCACACCAGTATGTGCAAGAATTTCCTTCTCCTTGACATCTTCATCATTAACAGGCTCCCCATTCTTACTATCGACCCAGTGAGGACCAGACCATCAGAGTGCTTGATGTAACCCATCATCCATGCCATTTCGATACAACCTTCGATAGTGAATTCACCACGAGCCCCCATCTCCCAATGAGTACGCAAGCTACCCCAAGGACCGGCCTCGCCGTAACCAGTAACGACAATGGTATTCTCGTGATCAATTAAGCCACATAGCTGTGACACGTCAGACAAGGGCTCGAAAGACTCCAAAGGTGGAAACTCGAGGCGGAAGTTGACGCGAGGAAGAACGTCCACAGTCTGTAAAAGTCGCTCTGTCTCAACACCGTTGACCTTAATACAGCGGCACTATCTATGTTGATGGCACGGCAGAGACCAGCCTTCTTGCGAAGATTTGCTTGAATATGAGTGGTGATAACAGTGAGATCAGGAAGGCAGTCCATGCCACCATTAAGATCAGCCCAGATGGGTTCTACTGTGATACTGAAGAGTAAAAGGTGCATCAGACCGAGGATGTTGAATGCCATCTCTTTTGCAGAGAATGTTCTGACTCCGAAACCTTCGAGTTTGTGAGCAATGATGTTTGTTGGCGCCATGAGACCGGTTCCACGAGTCCATCTGTGAAAATCATCAGTTGCATTTTTGCTTCAGTCAAGTACACCATACCCGATAACGGCACCAGCCAAGCACAAGTACTCACCCCAACTCTCTGAAGCCCACCTCTGGAAGAGTGTCTCGAGAGAAATCTTGGACTCCGAGTAGAGGCTCGTTGCCGAACAAACCATGGTTGGGTGAGAGGGTGACTTGAGTAGGGCGAGTGACGATGCATTTGCTAGCCTTCTTGTTTCTGACACAACCAAGGATGCGGAGGAGGTTGACAAGCATCATACGGAGAGCAAGTTCAGAACGGTCATCGAGACCATCGATCTCGTGACCGTTCTCAGGAATTCCAGCGAAAGGCATGATGTAGTCAAGATCCATGTTCAATTTACTATAGATGTAATCGATGAGAGCTTCAACATCCTGTCTAGAGGCTTGATTGAAGGGAACAACAGTCAAAGCAGATCCATGACTACCAAAAGATTGGAAGATAGCTTGATAGTATTCAACAGTCTTGCGGTTGTAACTGGAGGTAGTGATAACGATATGAGCACCACCAGAGAGAAATCCCTCGACGACCTCAACTCCGATCGAGCCCCTACCGACACCGGTGCACAGAGCATTCTTACCTTCAAAAGTCGTCCCAGATGTAGCAAATTCATGGAGAATGTCAAGGTAGACATCAGTGAGGTTGCTACTAAACTCCCACGTGGTTCCAACCTTACGCTTGAGGTGGAGGAGAGGAATTTGCCTGACTGAGACAGAAGTGGTACCAGCATTCTGGGGACGAAGGAATTGAGAAGAAGAGCGGCGGTTGCGAGGTTGACCACGAGCATGAGGATCAGAACCCTTATGGAGAGAGCGGACCACATCCTCATACAAGGCCTTAATACGATTCTTCGAGCCCTGGCTAATCTCAGGGAGAGACTCGACAACAGTCCAGAGTTTGAGAGCATCGTCTTGCACCTTCTGAGTATTGATACTGATTGGTCCTGCAGCGCTATCGCCACTTGCCATTTCTTCGACATATGCCTCAAGTGGGCGGACGTTCCCGCGGACGACTTCAGAATAAACGATTTCGCCCTTTTTGGTGACCTCTGTATGGGGAGCGGTGGGGAAAGTAACTGACAAGACATCAATGTTCAGACTAAAAGAATGAATATATGAAACTTACCATCTTTGTAAAGGGGGGTTTGCCTATGACTTCACGCGTGTTATCTACTAGTTGTTGGCCAAATTCTTTGGCTAGTTTGTACGTTTCACATTCTGAAGGATCACGCTTGTAGATGTGGTACTCCATGTACTGGAGCATGTCAGGGTCGGTTTGATTGAGTAGGGAAATACAACGAGCGGTAATGTCGTAGTACATCAGAAGAGCGTCTTGGCGAACCCAGTTATAGGACGAGCTTTCCATGTCCTATTGTTCCTAATCAGCGCGCAATGACCTTAAAACTAAAATAATCTCGTACCAACTTGATTTTTGCCTAAGGGTAGAAAAATAGGTCCAGTGTTCGTGTCGCAAAAATCAAGCAAACTTCAGAGATGCTTTTAGAGATGCTTTCGAGATAACCTCTGGAGATAGAGAATTGAGATTGGATCAACGTGCGAGACCTGCTCTTGCTCGTCCTGCTCTTACTCGTCATCACCATCCTCCTCAGACTCATAGCCTCCATCTAGATTGTGAATTGTCTCGTCGTCCGACATAATGACAATAAGCGATGCGCTGGATTTTTGCAACTCTGGAAATCGGCTGCCTTCTGAGGTAATTGAGCGGTTCTAGTCACGTGAATGGAATGTATTTTTGTGTGGGTCTAAGATTTGCAACGACGTCATCCACTGCGCCGCTATGCGTACAATACAGTATATTGACTGCTTAGTGGCAAAGGAATGATCTCGACTACCTCCTGGAATCTGGAAAAAGCGGCAATGAGGTCAGAACTCTGCGAGTACCTGCACTAGATACAAAGATGATTGACCGCTCCAGTCCCATCACTCAATGTTGGGTTATCTTGCTACTTAAGCTTATTATCTTCAGGGAGCGAGGAGCAGGTAATTCCATGCCAAGAAATTGACAGGTATCCTATCGTAATTAGAACAAGACTGGTGAAGAGAGTAGAAAGCTACAAGAATGAAAAATCTGTGCGAGCTATCTTTTTGTATCTGAGTGGCCTGCCCTCTCATTTTGCTGATGCATCGTGATATTTATTGTGCAATAGATTCCAAATCGGTTGGATAATGGCGGTGGCCTAAACTGCCTAGGAGGCTCCAGGTCTATCAGGATGTCCTCTTGATCATCATCCTCTATATTCATCAAGGCAGTCAACACAAGTTCGGGATCCCACAGCTGCTGGGAGCTGGGGCCCCACGCCGAATTCATATGTCTTTTATTAGGTTCCGAGAATTTGTCAGGGGCTGTGTACAAGCATTGAAAGGATATGAGCGCTATATTATTACGTTTCGAGACGAAACATCTGTGATTGCAACTTACGTGGCATGAGCAGCATATCACATTTGGATGTTGTTCTTGTTGAAATCTGGGGTCGTAGGCATTTCAAAGGCCGCTGCATTGAGGCTGTGGCAAATCTTTTGTGTTGACCTTCCGGAATTGCCGCATTGGACCCCTCTGTGGCCAAATTACCTGATGTGCCCATGCCCTTTGCTTTTGGGTCAATGAAAGCAAGGGGTTGGAATAACCTCACCCAGCGGTCTGTAAAAGGTAATAAATCAGTCCCGTATTTGAGCTTGATCGGTGAGGGGGGTCTCAGAGGTGAGTAAATTACCTTGTAGTGCGGCATCAACGTGGTGTCGACGATCGTAGAGCATTTTCAAGAGATCCATGTAAGTTGATTTGTGTAGATTTAATGGAGAAGCTGTGCGGAATGAAGAGTATGGAGGGATTCCAGCTATTGTCAATGTCTTACGAGCGATCTTCCAGGTATAGAAAGAAAGTAGTCAAAAAGATAGAGTCAGTCATCCTGGGAGGAGAAATAACTAGTTTACCTCGATAAGACAGACAATCTATTGATGACCACATATGCGTTAGTTCATTGTGGCAACACAACAACAGGACAAAAAAATTGACCGACCTTCCTTGAATACCGGCAGAATTCGTCTGGTGCTAAGGAGTAGCAAGTAAACAGCCTCTTTGCACCTTGGAGAAAATGAGAAAGGCGGCCCAAACGTTTGGCTATATCTACAGCATCGTTGTCCAGATCTACCACATCTAGTGGAGAATGTAGAAATATTTGATTGCTTGCATGAGAATGATAGAAAGGGAACCGAATGGCGAAAGGTAGCGAAAGACACATAGTTAAGGGGAAGCAGCAGTGTACTTCAATCAGTGTTGAACGTTGTTTCGGGTCAAAATGGTTTCGGATAAACCGTTGACTCCAGGGAACCGTGTGGCAGATCACACCCTGGACCTGACCTCACGCGGTATATTCCGATTTCAATATTACACCTTGTTCTGTCAAACATGTTATCCACACTGCTACATTTGCAAGTTCTAACACTTCTGGAGCTATAAATAAGGCATTCATATTTTTTGAACACTCAACAACACTGCTACAGGAAGAATGAATAAAGAGAATTTTCACCTGGCTTTGCTATTTATCTAATGTGGGAATTGCAGCTTGCATGTTTCTTGGACCATCTAGAAAGCGGTAACCCCGCAAGGACTCCATTGAGGCTCACCTCCATCAAACCGAGGTGCTTGTTGGCATCATGCTGACGTTGCGTGACCCCTATACTCAGTCACTGTTGCGAGACATAACACGTGATTCTGCTTTTTTTTAGATTCAGCATTCGGCAACAAGCAAGCTAAGAGACGCGGAGGGCTTAAGTAGGACCCAACGTTAGGTGGTATGTATACAGAAGGCATGTGGCCGTAGGTACGTGATTCTGCTGTGCATGAGATTATTGATGCCTTTTCATACGGCGTCAAAGGTCGCAGGCAGAAATTTGTGGCCCCCATCATCAAGAGTCACGAGTCTTCCACCCACCTCCCCTTCAATGAGTGGCAGGATGCCATTGTTAACGCGCTCAATGCAGGCAGGGCGGACCATCCCCTGTGCCACTATTTAAATAATTGGTTCGTCTCACCGTCTCTTTTTTTTTTCTACTACTTCACATCCTTCTTATATTAACAGTTATCTCTTCCCTTTCGCTGTCTGCTATGATGCTCCTACTCAAGACCTCAACTTTCATGAATTCCCCTCTCCCTCCGCCCCAGACTCCTCTCTCAACAGATGATCTCACCATGCGGGCTGCCAGTGAAATTTATATTGCGAGATCGGCATTGGTGCTATGACACCTGCATGGGCATTTATTGGCACAGCCGTCCGCATAGCTCAAGATCTTGGTATGCACCGGAGTGCCGATGATCGGAGATGCCCTGCTCAAGATCGGGGTCTTCCTTCTAGCCCTATCTTTAGCGCCTCGAAATTCAAAGAGTGACGTCAGATTTGGTTTGGCTATGTCGTCATGGAGTAGGTCAAGTCTACGCATATGTACAACAATGCTGACCAAATTTGATAGCGACATCCTCTCACAATGTGTATCCACTCAATAGAGCTTTGGTGTTTCTGTGTTCCTATGTGTTTACGGCCAGTATCATGTATGTCATCAGCTGTTGTATTTGATTGGGTCCTAATCTTCCATAGATCTATAGATATGAAAATTCTGTTTGTCCTCGACTAGGCTGCTATTGTTCCTTTGGATCTGATAAAGGAGATAACCCGCCCTGTGAGCGGCCCGGTTGTGGTCATTGCATGAAGCTCATCCGACATGTCTCCTTTGTCGATTACCCTGGACCCAATATTTTCAGGGTCGCGATGTTTAACGGTGCTACTGTCATGGATGCAGCCCTTCTCCTTATCCCTGGTACCGAAACATGTCCTCTGTCTCAGACTTCAGAGCATCTAGCTGAGATCATGAAACTCGAGAACATCATTCTCCAGAATACAGTGGATTTAATCAAGGAAGCTTCCGAGCATATGTGTCTTTGTTAAAGGCAAGATACGAACTCGTGTCTGGATATTCTACTCATTGGGGACTAGGTACCGTCGCCAAGAACTCTCCATCTTCAGCCCAGCTTTAATACAACATTGACGCTGTCAACGAGTACCAATAATCTGTCAAGTTCATGGTCACAGCTGAATTTGTCGCACATAGGGTAGAGTGCGCGCATATGTTATGAGGTTTCTTGGATAGGTGCACAGCAACGCCAGGTATACATATCGCAGCACTCCTTTGAGCGATTCTCTACTCTGATGACCCTGGTTATCATCTTGACGCATATCACAAGCGTGATTCTATTACCAAGACGAATTACGTTTCCTACAGGCAGATGAAAACACAAGTGGCGTCTGTCATCTTGAACCATCTAACCGAGAGAATATTCAAATATTCTGAAGACAGTGGGAGGCACCAGCCTGCTGCTAATCTTTTCGAAAAGATTGCTGCTCGTGAGCCGGAAGTTGCATCGTTGCTAGCAAGAGCGTATATTGGCATGAGTGAGTCGAGTTCTGATCCTTCTGTAACAGCATTGAGTCCGTGAAAGTTGTGCAAATCATATCTAGTGCTATGAAAGAGACCCCTCAGTCTCACACCCTCCTCTATGCACAGTGTGATTTCCTGGGTTTCAAAAGAAAGTTGGCATGAGCTGTCGGGCTGGCTCGTCAAGCGGTCGATTGTGTGCCTAGTAAATTCCTCACTTGGGAAAAGTTGACGGATCTGTATATTAACCTTGGCCAATACGAGTCTGCTCTCCTTACTCTGAATACGTGTCCTATGTTCACATCCAATGGTCGAGACATGCATCGTTGCCTCCCCGCGTCCGAGATCTACTTACCATCGTACCGTGCAGTCGCAAAGATATTGCCAGAAAAAGTCAAAATGGAAGATGATCAAGTTCGTATCCTGAGTTGCAACCGCTGAATACCGGATGCAAAAAGCTCAGACTGACATACAAAAAACATCCACGTTGGATGTGAATGGGAGTAGTGTCGCTGAAGGAGATAGTGAGAGATCCAATGTGCATGGTGTGATTGATGGTGTGATTTACAAAGATGGGACTGTTTTCTGTTCCCAGCAAGTAGATGATAATGCATTGACAAATGAGTATGGTTTTGCTCCTTAGTCCAAAATAGACCTGGCACCAATACTATTGAAAATACAAATTTAGCCTGGTCCCTGTCAACGCCTACTATTAGAGTATCACCAGAATCGAACTGAGTTGCCAGAGGAAAGGAGGAGGCGCAAGAGGTGGTACTTGTCAGGCATGTAGACAATGTGAGAATGAAGGAGGATTGATGAATTACCTTCTGGAAGGCTCCTTTTGCCTTTTGTCATTCCTCCTCATTTACTCACCATTTTATTCCAAAATGGCGTGCTTTTGCTGTCACCTCCATTTCATTTTCATCTGTTGAATTTTTCTCCTAGCAACAAAGTCTGAGGCTTGTTCATTTCACTACAAACAGTTGTACATCTTGTCTTGTATATAAGGCATCTGTTTGTAAGCCCTAAGACCAGTCGTTTCTGTCTGGCCTTAGTCCAGCATTCCTTTAGCTCTTGAAGATGCACCTGTGCATTTATCTTGTCAAGAATGAGCCTGTCAGAGAGTATGACTGAGAGGGAGGGCTCTTCAATGATTGCTGTGCTCAACTATTTATACTTTTCAAAATCAAAGATCAATCCATGAACTGTTATGAGTTCCTAAACCCAGTGTTCAGATAAAGAATGTGATATTAACCAGACTGAGACTGGGGAACCCTACAACAGCATATCAACTTATATGACATGGGCATGAGACAACATGAGGTGAACATATGGTAGGCACTGTTATGACAAATCTGTAAGATAATGAAGAAGCATACAATCAGTGGGAAGAAGACCTGCCTCTGGATGATTATTATGAAATTGATTATCTCAAAGATGAAAGGTATGATTGGATATTTAATTCATTAGATAAATGGGGAGGGGCTCAGGAGAGTGGATGGGAAGATTGGACTGTTGCTCTCAACAATTATGATTGGCTAACATCAGTGGTAACAACTGATTCAGATCTCTAAAAGATCAGGATCAAAGAACAGATACCACTTAAACCTAAAAGAGGACTAACTTGAAAAGGAAGTATTAGAAGAGAATATTCAAATAGACTTATAGACAATTTATCTCTAAACAGACATTGGTAGTAACTAGATTACCAACAGTCACAAACAGTTACTACCTATCACTTAAGTAGAATAGATAGTAGAACTGTTCATAAATACACTTGGAAGGGGATAAAAAACTTTAAGTTCTTCCTTTCTTCCTTTTCTTTCCTAAATCTCTGGTTTGGAAGGACACTTCAAGAAAGTATTGTCATAACTGACAATGATTTCTGGAGTGAACATTGACTAGAAGACAGCTGAATATACTCTTGTTGAAACACCCTAATAGAATATTACTTGGGAAGTGATAGCACAAGAACTATCAGTTATTCTTAGACAACAAATACACTTGGAGTCTAAATCATAACAGGCACAAGATAAATTATAATATTACCTCTCTTCTAAAATCACATTCTCATGACTTTTCTAAGTAATCTTCTAGGAATTTGTATGGTAGGTATTTGTGGAGTATAAGGGAACACTTAGTAGTCACATCTAGGAGGGCTTAGTATGCATCAGTATAGGTGAGTATCATCTAGCTTGCCTTGCAATCTATACAGCTGCTCTTTCTATATTCCTTTCCCCTGGTTCTCATCTTTCTATCAGTACTAGATAGACTGTTGAGGAGGAGAGTGGTAGAGAATAAAAAAGAGAGAGAGTCAAAGAGACAAAAGAATAGATGAACAAAGTCATAGGATATAGGATATAAATGGCAAGTTGGTTACATGAAGAGAATGAGAAAGTAGCTTTGAATAAAGAAGAGGGTATACAATATGACATCTTAGAAAGAGAGAGGGAGGAGAATAGGTTAAAAGAGACAAAGGAGTTCAAATAGCAAGGAGTCAAGAATAAAAGGACCAAAAAGAGAGAAAAAAATTAATAGAGATTAGAAAATTTCTGGAGACACTGAAAATACCAGAAAAACTTACTGGAAAAGACAAATAATGCTTTTTTCAATATGTGGGCAAGTTTTTCATCCAAGGAGACAAGATGTGGTGGTAAGAGCATCATGAATGGCATTAGCAGATAATAAAAGAAAAAGAAAAATGTTATCAGCTATTGAGGGAAGTATATGATCAATTAGATCACCAGGGGTTTTATGTTATAAAATGTACCTTATACAACTACTTCTGGTGGCTGGCTATCAATAGCAATGTACAAGAGTTCATTACTATCTGCTATCAATGCTAGATTTAGTCCACTAAATATATTGTACTCCCTCCAACAGTTCAAATTCCAGCTCTACTTTTTCAAAAGACATATGTCAACACAATGTACATGTCACCTTCCCAGAGGCATGAATATATTGTACAAGCAAGAAATTTGCTAACTGGATAGCCAGAATGGAAGGCTTTAACTTGTAAGACTGGTAGGACAATAGGGCAATTTATATTTAATGAAATTCTATGTCATGATTGGATTGTGGAATGCTACCACATACATCACATTAGGATCTTGGCATACAATTTCCAGTCAAATAGAGTAGTAAAAACTACATATCAAACAATTAAAGATAGCCTAGTCAAAATGTATACAGAAGATATCAAGAAATGGTATGAGTATACATTATATATTCTAGATAGATTGTATGACTACTTAGAAATCTACAGAAATGACACTATACTACACTGTCTATAAAGTTGAGCCATTATATCCCTTTGATATCATAGAAGCAACTTTCCTTGTGGTAGAGATAAATTCCCATCTATTAATGGCTAGCTTACTTTTATTCATATACACATGCTCCAAGAACATGATGAGGACTTAGCAACTATTCATGACCATATACTTACTGCTAAATATGTCTTAACTCAAAAATTTGAAAAGAAAAATACTAATTGTATCTATGACTTCAATTTTAAGGCAGAAGAACTTGTATTGGTCTTAAATAAGCAGATAGAACCTAAGGTTAGATAGAAATGCAGGTCTTGCTACTTTGGACCCATGGTAGTTGTAAAGTAGTTGAAAAATGGAGTATATATCTTAATAGAAGTTGATGGTGCTATATCATTTCTCAAATTCATAGCTTTTTAGCTCATTCCTTACTACCCTTGCTCTCAAAAATGTCTTGAAATCACAGAGTTTGTGGACTTGAAGGTATTGGAAAGTGTAGAAAAGAATGAAATAGAAGTTTTAGAAACAGTAAAGGAACAATAGTAACAACTGAGGACAGTTGTTCTTAGAAAAAGGAAGATATGGGGGTAGTAGTTGGGCTATCTATATAGTATTGAGGAAAGGAGAAAAGTCAGCAGAGAAGATGTATTCTTAATTATTTCTCTCTTGATTTCTCAATTATCAATTATATTTTAAATAATGTTTTGCATATTGTCATTCCATTATTTTAGTATCTTAGGCCTTTTCTTTTCTTTCTTAGTATCATAATGCTAAGAGAAAAATTATATAAACTAGAGTACCATAGAAATAGAACAATAATTAATTTTTCTGGTTTTTCTCTCTTATACACTCAAGCTGAACTAAACCTCAGGAGATACTTCCTCTACTGAACTTGTAAACCTTCCCACAATAATCTAAGGTATTGTTCCATTTCTTGGTTTGTCTATTTGGTTTGACCATCAGTTTGGGGATGATTGTAAGAGGAACACTCAAAGACAGTCACTTAATAAGCTAAGTAAAGATTCTGGAAGCTAGTATAATATTCAAGTAAAGATAGATCTATCCATACAGACTGTTATATATACTACAACAGGTGGTCTGTGCACAGTCACATGAACACTAACCAATAATACCACATATCCTTATATAGTTAAACAGGTATTACTATGACAATACAAGATAGAAGAGATATAGGAGAAAATAGAAATATAATATAGAAAATATACTTAGCCCATAGATACTGAGCTTATCTAATAACTAAGCACCTCTCTAGGATATTCTCTTACAATAATAGGCAATAAAGAAATTCTGTTTAATTTCTAATTAAAAATATAGCTTCTTTATAAAATTCAAGACAAATTATGGTCCTCTGTTGCTTAGTACCTTCTTTGGAAGTCTAACATCTTTGAACACTCTATCCCAAAGGATCTGGGCAACTCCTTGTAAAGAAATCTCCATGTTAATTGGTAAATATTGGGCTATTTTGGAAAATCTGTTAACAATAACAAAAACACTATTATATCCCTTGGATGTAGGTAGTAGTCCTACAATATCTATGCTTATAGTGTTCCAGGGAATATTTGGTACTTCATTTGGGTATAATTAGTTGTCTTTTTCTGTCTGTTTGGTTTATTAGCCTAGCAATGTTCACAACCCTTTATATATTGTTTAATATTATTTATCATCCTCAGCCACTAGTAGTTTTAGGTAACTAACTTATGGGTTTTAGTATATTTTGGATGCTCCACAAGTTCTTGGTCATGGTGAGCTTGTAAAATTTCTTCACAAAATATGACCAAGTTAGAAATGTATGCTTTTTCTCTCCATGTAATAACTTTTCCTTTTCTTTTCTACCTTTCTCTTTCTTTATCTATAGTTATCTTTACTTTCTCCTCTATGAACTCTTCTGTGTCTTCTAACTCTTTCCAAAATTTGCCTTTTTCAACTATCAATATTCTAAACCTCTCCTTCTTGAGCAATATTCTATTTTTATTATTACTTTTTTCTATATCATGGTCCAGTCTATGTGAAAGAGAGTCTTTCTTCCTCACTATACTTCCTGGTTTGTGAAGAAGTCAAAAATCTTATTCTTGGAGTTCTAATAACCAGCAAGCTTAATGATAATTCAATTTCTGAGGTTTTCTAAAGAATTCAAGGTTTTTATAGTCAGTCCAAATTTTAAATTGACTACTTCCCATAAAGTATTGCTGCTATTGTTTGAGTCCTATCATTATTGCTAATAGTTCTCAATCATAGATTTCATAATTTCTTTTGGTTTTGTTTATTGATCTCAGTAGATAGACAATAGGTTTTCAAGACTTGTTTTCCTGTTATTAAGACAATACTCCTTCCACTGCATACCTAGACATGTCTACCTCCATTTTGAGCTTTTTATTGGGTTTAGGTATAGCTAGTATTGGTATATTTGTTATTCTCTTTTTCAATTTCTCAAATGCTCTTTTTTTCTCTTTTAACCATTTCTACTTCTTCTTTCCTGTTAGCTCTATCAGTGGTCTTGTAATTTGGGCAAATCCTTTGATAAATCTCTGATAGAAATTACAGAAGCTTAAGAACTATTATACTTCTCTTTAGTTCTATGGTTCTAGTCAATTGGTAACTCCCTTTACTTTTGTTGGATTGGTTTCTATACTATCCTAGAAGATAATAATTCCAAGATAATCAATCTTAGTTTAGTAGAACCAATGTTTCTTTGAGTGTAGTAATAGTTTGTTGTTGGCCAATATTTGTAGTATCTCTTTTACCATATCCTTGTATTTTTCTATCATTTTAGAGAATATCAGGATATCATTCATGTATACTACTATTTTTCTCTCTATGATTGTCATAACTTAGCAAAATAGCTAAGTCAATATTTATTTTCTTTTTTCATTTTTATTTCTTTTAGTTTCTTAAAGATCATATGTATGAGATAGTTAGATAAAATGGTGTTTATGGAACTTTATAAACACTTGTAAATAGTAAAAGGTATATAAGTAGCTTACATAAATTAAATGGAAACTTTATCAAGTTCTTCTTATCAACTTGGACTAGAAGTATGGTTAAGTCATCTTAGACTAAGTTACTATAATAATTAATTTGTAGAATAAATTATCTGTTATAGAATGGTTCCTAGAAAGGAAACTATTTCCCATGCATTCATTAACCTAGTGGGAAACATCCAGAAATACAATATAGAAAGGATATAAATAGCATGGAAAAGATTATGTAAGATATGTATAGTTATTAGTAAAGGTCATGTGATTACAGAAAACAGATACATAGACCAATAGACATTTATATAAATAGCTAGAGCAATCCAATAGAGAACTCTATTGAGTTTTTTCTGAACAACTATCTAGGTTGAGCCATAAGCCCTCATAACTTAGCACTAATATCAGAACTCAATACCTATTATCAATCCTGTACCTTGCAGCCTTAATATTTCACTCTTTACTTACTTTCTTATCATCCTCATCAACAAACACAGTGCTCAAAAGTATCTTGGATAGTGGACCCTAGCTATAAAGGAAACTTTACCATCAGTTAGGGACAGTAGATAGAAAGTCTGGACAAAACTTGTATCCCTGCCTGAAATCTGACTTCTGTATTAAGTGGGCTTGTATATAGTTTTTAGCTATCAGCTCCATGCTACTAGTCTATTGTGATTAGTCTATGCAGGGAAACAATAGTAACCTCCTAAAGACCTGTTTAGCTTAGGGATTCCCTTCTTAGAAATAATATTGTTTTACTCTTCTAGTCATTAACTAGCTATAAGTTCAGACAAAGAAGACTACTCATCCTTATACAAGAAATTGTTATTATCATCACTATCACCACTACTAGCAAATATGTCTCAGCAACAGCAACAACAACAACAGCAACCTAGGGAGTAACCTGCTGCTCTAGTACTACAACTCTCTCCTTTTACTTGGGAGAAGCAACTTTTCACTCTAATTGCTGGCCTGCAGCAGTAGGTGGCCACTCTATTACAACAAAGTGGAGGAGCTAGAGTAGAGGTAGCAAAACCTCTCTTGTTTAGTGGAAAAATAAAAGAAGTGAGTACATTCATTAATATGGTCCAATTGTACCTAAGTATGAAAATAATAGAGGAGTTGAAGTTGACAAAGATAGCTTGGGTGCTGTCTTATGTGCAAGAAGAAGTAGCAGAAGCATAGAAGAATAATCTGTTGAATGAGTTATCAAAGGGGGAATCAGAGGTAGAGATAGTAAAGAAGTTGTTCAAAAAGATGAGAAATGAGTTTGGAGAGACAGTAGAGGAGAAACAAAAGGTGGAACAGTTAAGGACAATAAAGCAAGAAGAAAAGACATACAATGAGTACATCTAAGAATTCAAGAAGATAACAAGAGGAAGTGGCTATAAGAGGCAATCTCTTATTGAAGAGCTCAAAAGAGAGTTGAATAGAGCAATAAAAAGAAAGTTAGCAGAGGCAGAAAGCCCCCTTAGTACAATAGAAGAATAGCAGAAGAAGGTGGTAAGATTGAATAGAAATTAGAGACAGAGTAGAGTAGAGGAAAAATACTAGAGAGAAATACAGTGCACCTACAGAGAAATATGCAGCCAAGAGAACACTTTGGAAAAGGATCATATAGAAGAAGAGAGGGATAGATTGTATAGAAAGTGGGAGGTTAGAATTTTAGAGAAGAAGTACAGAGTAATAGAGGAAAACAGAGGCTAGAAAGAGACCCTAATGCAATAGATGTCAATAGAGGAATGTAAGGGCAACTGGAACAGAGTGACTCTAGGAGATTTCTCAGTATATAAATAAAGTCCAGAGTACATTACAACTCACCTCCAGGAAATTCCTCAGAGAATAGAATGAGGCTTCTAGAGGGTAATCTACACTATATATACAAGTTCTCTAGTTATGGAATATCTCAGCAGTCAAAGACAAGAATGCAGGAGTAGACAACTAATTAAATGTAAGGTAATTGTTATCTAATTAATTATAAGGTTGTTCTAGTGTACTACTATTAGTATGTCAGGAGTAGACTTTAGTATAATCCCCTTACAGGGAAAAGAAGAAGACAAAATATGTTTTGTGTATGGAAAATAGGACCATATGGCTAAAAATTGTTGGCAGAGAAAGAGAAAAGAGGAGAAAATAGTAGAAATGCTACAAGAGTTGGCAAAAGAAAATAGAGAACAGTAAGCTCCCAACTGACCTTCAATAATTTGTACAGTGTATTGTATCCAGAAAAGTTGAAAAATAAAAATTCTTATCAAAGCAACACTAAGAGAGTAAGAGATATGCAGCATACACTACAGTTACTAAAAGAAGTGTGGATGAAAGTGGGGTTGGAAAAGCTGAAGAATTATGAAGACATAGCAGTAAAGGCACTGTTAGACAGTGGAGCAACAGATCTGTTTATGGACACCAAGTTTGCAAAGAAAAAGGGTTTAAACTAGAAAAACTAAAAAAACCCCTGTTGATGAGAAACATAAATAGGACAGTAAATGTGAGAAAAGCAATTACTTACCAGGTAAAGTGCAATATGTTCTATAAAAAATATGTTGAAAGAGCATAAATAGATATATGCAAAAAGCAGGAGAAGAGACAGGTAAAAAAAACAAAAAAAGAAAAGATAGTAGAGGAATTAGTACCTAGGAAATTCTGGAAGTGAAAGAAAGTATTTGGGAAGAAAGAGTTCAAAAAAAATGCCTACCAGAAAGCCATGGAACCATATAATAGAATTAAAAGAGGGATTTGTGCTAAGGAAGGGAAAGATATTATAGACCTCATTAGTTTATTTTGTAGCAAAGAAGAATAGTAAGAGGAGAATAGTACAAGACTATTGTCATGTAAATCAGTGGATAGTAAAGAACAAATACCTACTATCTTTAATTGCAGATATCTTAGATAGAGTAGGAAAAAAAAGATATTCATGAAACTTGATCTCAGATGAGGATATAACAATATAAGGATCAAGAAGGGTGATGAGTAAAAGACAGCATTTACAGTACACATTAGAGTATATGAACCAACAGTTATATACTTTGGATTAACAAACTCCTCTGCTATCTTCCAAACTATAATGAACAGTTTGTTCTGAGACATAATTGATCAAGAGAACACAGTAACATTTATAGATGATATTATAGTTGCCACAGATATAGAAGAAGAGCATGATGAGTTAGTAGAAAAAGTGCTGAAAAGACTAGAGAAAAATGACTTATTTATCAAACTAGAAAACTATTATTGAAAGATAAAGGAGGTAGAGTTCCTGGATATAGTAATCAGACCTCAAGGAGTAGAAATACAGAAAAAGAAAGTAGAAGGAGTTCTGACCTGGCCAGTACCAAAAAATATAAAAGAAGTACAAAAGTTTCTAGGGCTTGCAAACTACTATAGATAATTTATTAAAGACTTTGCTAAGATTACAGTCCCATTGAATTTGCTAGTTAGAAAGAAGAAAAAGTGGAAATAGAAAAAGGAGCAAGTAGAAGTATTTAGAAAGCTAAAAGAGACATTTACAATAGAACCAGTTTTAGCTATTCTATTATGCAACTCAAGTCAAGTTGACTCAATAGCTGAGTTTTTTAGGATTACAAAAAGAACTTAATAGAGTTCTTAATTAATTGTGCTAGCTACTTATACAGGTATGCTATTTGCTCTTATTTATATTGATAGTATTCTACAACTAGCCAAGAGGCTTCCAGTTCAATTCCCTTGTCTGTTATTCTATAAATATATATTTTTTGGTCATAGTTGAGACAACTTATAACAGTACCTCCCTCTTAAAGATCTTCATTTCAAGAACTTTACAGTTTATTATATAGGTCCTGTAGGTTATCTATTTTATCTTCTCTGTCCTACTCTTCTATTTTTAGTTCCTTTATTTCTTGTTTTTGCTCTTTTTCCTCCTAAATTGTTTCCAATGTTCTTCTTTTCTTGTGTTATATTCTCTTTTAACATCTTCAATTTCTTTTTAATTGTCCCTGATACTTCTAATCAAATCTTCTATTATTCCATCTATACAACATTTTTGTTATATATCTTTCTGGTAATTCTCCTCTATGAAATTCTCTATAATCTTTTTTTCTTGCCTATCTTGACTTTTTTCTATATTCTTCTTCAAATCTTTCTACCAAGTCTCTTGTATTTCTTAAATTCTCCCTCAGTTCCCAAGTGTTTTTTTCTACTGTATATCTCTTCTATTATACCAGGTACCTATTTTTCCCTCTAAACTTTCTTTTATTTAGTATTTTCTCCACTTCATATTCCTCTTCCTCTTCAATTACCACTGAGAGAGACCATTCTTTTTTCTAGTCTTCTACTTGATCTTTATACATATGTACTCTACTGATATTTACTACTGGATGTATTTTTATTGTGCTTGGTAACTCCAGTTCAATCACATTTGTTAATATAATATTTTTCACTTTATAAAAACCTACAAATTATTCTGTCAATTTTTCTGAATGTTTTCTCTATATTTGGAACTTAAGATTCTTTATGCTCAAGAGTACCCAGCTATTCACTCTATACTCCTCTAGTTTGCTTTTTTTCCTATCAGCATATTTTTTCATCTCTTCCTGACTTTTTCTTAGTACTACTTCTGTTTTCTCATATACCTCCTTTATCTTCTTTGTAAACTTTTCTGCTTTCTTGAACTTCCTCTTTTTTCTTATTTCAAATTCCATGCATAGATCCTGTCTATTATTTGCCTTAAACAGTGATATTTTTGTACTTGTTTACACTTTATTGTTATATGCAAACTCTGCTGTTGCTAACTAATCTAGCTATTACTCCTAGTGATGATTAATGAACATTCTCAAATACTGTTCTAGTTTTTGATTCATTCTTTCTGTTTGGCCATCTGTTTGTGGATAGTAAGCTATTGACAATTTAATGCTGATCTCCAACATTTGATTTAACTCTCTTATTGTTCCTGCTGTAAACTATATTTCCCTATCTATTATAATACTTTCTGGTAATCTATGTAATTTCCAAATGTTATTCCAGAATAGTCTTGCCACTCCTTCTGCCAAAGTCTTTTTTGTAGTAGGCACAAAGTGTATAATAACTTAGTCTGCAATGACTTAATTACACTCCTAGTCTGAGTTGACAAGGAGAACTCAATAGAGTTTTCATTCAATTGTTATACACTACTTATATATATTCTGTATTTACTTCTATTTATAAAGCCCTATGCATCTCTTTTGAGTTATTCTCTCTTATGCATCCACTGATTTCCTAATTAAATGAAAAAGAAAAGAAAAAAATATAAATAATAACTTAGCCATTTTGGCTATATTATGACAAAGTGTACTATTTTCATTATCCTATCATATTCTTGTACTAGTAGTAACTTTGTAATAAAGTCTACTATTATATGACTCTAGGGTTTCTCTAGTACTAGATTAGGTATTAACTTGTAAGATCTTAGACTGTAATAACTTGGATCCACTCCTAGTCTAAGTTAACAAGAAGAACTCAATAGAGTCCTCATTCAATTGCTATACACTACTTATATACATTCTGTTATTTACTTCTATTTATAAAGTCCCATACATCTCTTTTGAGTTGTTCTCTCTCACATGTCTGTTGATTTCCTAATTAAATGATAAGAAAAAGAAAAGAAATAATGACTTAGCCATTTGGCCAAGTTATGACATAACTTTTCTGCTAGTATCTCTGTACAGTTCTTGTTTCTTTGGTATATATCACAGGATTTTATATATTTCTTGACTTTCTTTATTACTTCTAGCCACCAAAAGTTCCTAGTGACTAATTCTGTTGTCTTCCACTGTTCTCTATGTTCTTCTATTGGCATATTATAGCATAGCTAGATTACTTCTGCTCTTAACCTTTTATCTCTTAGGACATATACTTTCTCCTCTCTCAGTATCAAACTATTCTCTTCTTGCTACTTTTTGTCTCTTAGCATCTTAACTCCTGCTTGTTTTATCTCTTCTATTGCTTTAATTATTTTATCATCTTTTGCTTCTGACTTTCTAATTTTCTCCAACAAGTCTATTCTTTTGATTACCACTTCTGCCACTTGTATTGCTTTAATCTCCAGTTATTCTTTCTTCATTAATACTCTATCCTCATTATCCCTCTCTACTCCCACCTGCTAGTCTAGATGCCTACTGAGATTGTCAGCTCTTTCCATACTGCTTCCTGGCACATGTTTTAGTGTGAAATCAAATCTAGACAGGTATAGTGCCTATTTCACTTGTCTCCAATTTAACTTCTGACTACTTATAAAATACTTGAGGTTTTTGTAATTACTTCAAATTTTGAATTTTGTCTGTGTACCTTCTAGTAAGTGTCTTTATTTCTCTAGACATTGAATTATTACTAATATCTCTCTATCATAAATTTTGTAATTTCTTTTTGCTTTATTCAACAATTTTAAAATAAAGGCTACTGGTCTTTACTTATCATCAAGAGTATTCCTTCTGTTGTATATTCTGATACATCTGTCTCTATTCTCATTTCTTTATCCAAGTCAGACACCACTAATACTGGTCATATTATGAACACTCTTTTCAACTCCTCAAATACTTTCTTCTGCTCTTCTTTCTAGTTTTACTTCTCATCCTTCCTGACCAGTTTGTGCAATAGTTTAGCAATCCTGGCAAAGTCCTTTACAAATCATCTGTAATAGCCTACTAATCCTAGGAATTTTTGTACATCTTTAACTATCTTAGGTCTTGGTCATTCTAGAACTTCTACTATCTTTTCTTCCTACATCTTAATGCCATCTGTTTCTATTACTAATCCTAGGAAGACAATCTCTTTAACCTTCCACATATATTTCTTAGGTTTCATATATAGATTGTTTGCTTTTATTCTTTTTAATACCTTCTCTATTATTTTATTATATCTTCTCTCATTCTCTGTTTCTACTAATATATTATCTATAAACACTGCCATATCTCCTGTATCTATTAGATCTCTTAGGATATCATTTATTATTGCTTGGAATGTCACTAATGAATTTGTGAGACCAAAAAACATCACAATGGGCTTGTATACCCCAAGATATATTATGAACATAGCCTTCTACTCATCTCTTTCTTTCATCTATACATTATTGTATCCCTAGTACAAGTTTATCTTTGTAAATACTCTTTTCATACCCATAGTATTAATTATTATTCTTTTCTTTTCATTCTTTTCTCTACAAAGAACACTGGCAAAGTCTGAGGTAACTTTAAAGGTCTAATATACCCTTTTCTCAACTGTTCCTCTATAAATTCCCTTACTTCCTCCTTCTCTTCTCTTAATATCAAATATGTCTTTTTTTCCTTGGCACAAAGTCTTCTCTTAAATTTATTACATGGTCCCAAGGTTTTTTTACTGGTATTCTTTTTGACTTAGTCTTTTTAAACACTTTAAGCCACTTGTGAAATTTCTGTGACACTACCTTCCTTACTTTTTCTCTATCTAATTTAACCTCATCATTAAATTTCTCTTCCATCAACATCTTTCATTCATTTCTATCTGATTTCTCTATTGCTCTGATTCTTCTCCTTACTTTTTTCTTTCTCTCTATATCTTTTTTTACCACTATCTTTCTTCTATAAATTGGTGGACATCTTGTTATTTTGATTTCTTTCATCTTCCAGTTTATCTCAGGGTTATACACTTGTAACCATGGCATATCTAGTATAATGTCTGTTCTTCACAAATTGTATATATCTATTCTTATTCTTTCTATATGGCTTTTGTAATACACATTTACTTTCACTTGGTATGTAATAGCCTCTCCACTGTTGTTTGTTCTATCTACATTCCTGACTATCTAGCTTCTGTAGCTTAAACCTATATTTTACTGCCATTTTCTTGTTCATGAACATTTCTGTTACACTATTATCTAAGAGTACTTTTACTGTTGTGTCTTCATGCATATCTGCTTTCTCTACCCCTATATTCAACCACACTTCTCTTAATATTTTAAATATTCTTCTAATATCTCTCTACTTGTTCTTCTCTTTCACTGTACTTTTTAGAACTCTTGTTCATATACTGCTCTACTGTGCTTTTTCCTCTATAGGGTATACTGCTACTCTCCAGTTCCAACATAGTTTTTTCTTTCCTGTTCTATATTCTGGACACAGAATCTTACTTCTTTCTTGTTCTAACACTCTTTCTCTTATTGCATTTTTTCTTTTACACTTTATATACTGCACTCTCATTATCTCTTCTCTTCTTGCTTCTTTCTCTCTTCAATTTCATGCTTCCTAGCAAATGTAAGAGGATGCATTGTTAGTCACTCTAGAGGGGCTTAGTCTGTATTAGTATAGGTAAGTATCATCTAGTTTACTTCATAATCTATATGACTATTTTTTCTATATCCTTTTCTCTCTTGTTTATATCTTTCCAATAGTACTAGGTTGTCTTATAAGGTAATTTAATTATTAGTATGTGAGTTATGTGATCACTTGACAATACATTAGTAGATGTATGGTAGAATACCTTATTTCAACATTGATTGGAACTCCTGGACTATTTATTGTTTTAACTTAAATCTGCTCCAGTCACTAATACTTAGAGTAGTTAGGGATTATCTGTTCTCCTTATAGCAAAGGTCATACTATATATTTTTTGCTTGTTTTTCAAGAAAGAACTCTTGTTCTTGGTTTTCATGGGTTTAAACCCTCTTGCCTTTATATCCTCCATAATCTACATAGGTCTCTACCATCTCCTCTATGATCCATCCTCTCTCAAGTAGGAGCACCTCTTCTGGGAGCATGCTCTACTCTCCACAGTATTCTCCAGTATTTAAAACACTTTACTTCTTCCTTTACTCTTTTCTGCTATCTCACTTCTACTTTTTCTCTTACTCTATATTATATCATTCAACTTGCCAACACTTCAAACTTATTTTTGGAGATTGGTTTCCCCTTCTCTTTTTTGATACTATTCCTACAGTTATAGGCCAAGTACTTGAACTTTCTACAAAAAACATTTTCTTCTCTTTCTTTCTTCTAGTTCTACTCTTAATTTGGCAAGGGCCTGCCCTTGGTTGAGTATGCTGCTCATTAAAGAGTTGTATTGTTCAAGAGATATAGTGTTATGTTCCTCAATGTCAAATAAAATTTGATCTTACTAATTACTACTATATCTGTTAGGGCACAAGATCTTTACCCAACCAGACATCTACTGCTATACTGACTACTGCTCTAATCAAATAGTAAACAATCACCTCAAGAAAAAGATCTCTACTTTAGCAGTACTTTTTTAAGAGGTCGATGCTATTCCTCTGCATATATAGATAACAATGCATTTCTAGTACAAGGTTTTTACTGATTAGAAAAAGATACAGGTAATCTACTAAGCAACACTATCCAATTGCTAGATTAGATCTTGAATACAATACCTAGGTTTAGTACTGAGTCTCTACCAGTAGTTCCTAACTGACTACCAAGTTCTCTTTATAGCTAGGACCAAAAAGACTAGTAATCAAGCTAATCACCAATCAAGGACAATAAAAGAATAAAGTTTTAGGTAGGATTTAAACTAAACAGTACCTGGAGTATGATATTGAGTTCTTTTATTGTACAGCTCAAGTCAAGTTAACTCAGCAGCTAAGTCTTTGAAAGTTACAAAAAAACTTGATAGAGTTCTCAATCAATTGTGCTACCTACTTATACAAGTATACCATTTGCCCTTGTTTATATTGATAGTATTCTACAACTAGTCAAGAGACTACCAGTTCAATTCTCTTGTTTATTATTCTATAAATATATATTTCTTAGTCATAGTTGAGGCAGCTCATGACATATTCCTGACCTAGACAAAGAAATGAAGGTAGAAGCAAATACCTCCAGCTATGCTACAAGGGAAGTATTGTCAGTTAGATATGGAAATGAGAAGTGGAAACTGGTAGTTTTTATCTTTAAGTCACTCAATACAACAGAATACAATTATAAGATCCATAACAAAAAAATGCTGACAGTAATTTGATGTTTAGAGGCATAGAGGTACTACTTGGGAAAGGCAAAAGTAAAGTTCAAAATTTGAATAGATCACAAAAACCTCCAATATTTTATAACTAGTCAAAAGCTGAACTGAAGACAAGTAAGATAAACATTGTATCTATTATGATTTGACTTTGTTCTAAAGCATGTACTAGAGAAAAGCAGATAGATTAAGTAAGAGGCTAAATTGACAAGAGAGGATAGAAAACAATAATAAAAACCAAATGTTAATAAAGCCAGGATAGATAAAAAGGACAGAAACATTAGTAGAGAAAGATAATTTAAGGAAAAAGGTCAGAAAGGTACAAAAGAAGAACAAAAAGGTAGTTAGGGCAGTGAAAGAGCTAAAGAAAACAGAAATGAAAACATTAAAGAATAAAGAATGGACAATAGAGAAAGGATTAGTTATAAAGAAGGAACAAATATATGTGCCAGAAGAAGAATTGAAGAGAGGAGTGATACATTTGTACCATAATATGCTAGTAGAAGAACATAGAAGAAAATAGAAAACAATGAAGCTAGTTATAAGAAACTATTGGTGGCTAGGAGTGACAAAGGAGATGAAGAGATATGTAGAGGGATATAATGCTTATTAATACTATAAAAATAGGAGTGAAGCTCCAGCAGAAAAATTAATGTCCAATATAATTTTAGAAAAGCCATGGAGTCACATTTTGACAGATTTCATTCTCAAGTTATCTTAGGCACAGAGTTATGATACAATCTTAGTAGTTTGTGATTGATTCAGTAAAATAGTCTATTTTATATCAACTATTATAGCAACTACAGAGAAAACATCAGCAGGGAGGCTTACTAGATTATTTAGAGACTATGTTTGGAAATTACAGTCTTCTAGAAAGTATTATATTGGATAAGGAAATACAGTTTAAATGATGAAGGAATTGAATAAGTTATTGGGAATCCAGATAAAACTATCAATAATCTATTATCCTCAAATAGATAGACAGACAGAGGATCAATTAGGAACTAAAACAGTATCTGAGGGTTTTCATCAATCATAGACAGAAGCAATAGCTAGATTGGCTGAGGACTACTGAATTTGTATATAACAACAAAATTCATTCAGTAATGAAAATCTCCCCATTTAGGGCAAACTATGGTCAGGACCCAAGGATGGGATTTGAAGAGAGAAGAAAGGGAAAATTCAAAGCAGCAGGGAGATTTGTTGAAAGAATGAAGAAAATCCAGAAGGAAGCAAAAGCAGTACTAGGAAAAGTACAAGAGAAAATAAAGAGATATACAGACAGAAAGTGAGGAAAGGCAGAGAAATACAAAGTTGAAGACTTAGTACTATTAAGTACAAAAGACCTTAAGTGAAAGATAGTAGAAAGGAAGTCAGAGAAGTTGACAGAGCAGTTTGTAGAGCCTTATAAAGTCAAGGGAATTGTCTTAACCAACACTATAGAATTAGAACTACCTGGTTCAATTAAAATAAATTTGGTAGCTAATATAAGTTGAGTATGGTTGTATAGGCCTTAGGTGAAGGGACAGAAGAAAACTCCACCCAAACTAGTTATTATCAAGGGAGAAGAGGAATTTGAGGTAGAAAAAATACTAAACAAAAGGATAGTTAGAGAAAAGAAAAGATTTTTTAGTATGATAGAAGGGATATATAGCAGAAAAAGACACTTGGGAAAGTAGAGAAAACTTGAAGAATACAAAGGAGCTGGTCAAAGAGTTTAAAAAAGAGTATAGGGAAAAGGCTAAAGAAATAAGGTAACAGAAAAAAGATAATGATAAAAAGGTGTTCTCAAGAGAACTACCAGGAAGGTTTATGGTAAAAATACTATGGAAATAGTCAAATAAAGAATATAAAAGAAAGAGAGAAAGAAGATAGAAAGAGAACTGGAAACAATAGAAAAATTCCTTGGGACAAGAAAACTAAAAAAGAAAGCTATATTATAAGATAGTTCCCAGAAAGGAAACTATTTCCCATATATTCATCAACCTAGTGGGAATACAACATGGGAAGGATATAAATAGCATGGAAAAGATTATGTAAGATATGTATAGTCATTAGTAAAGATTATATGATTGCAGAAGACAAGTACACAGACTAACAGATATTTGTATAAGTAGCTAGAGCAATCCAATAGAGAACTCTATTGAGTTTTTCCTGAACAACTACCTAGGTTGAGCTATAAGCCTTTACAACTTAGCACTAACACTATCTATCATAAGTTGAAATGTTGTAGGTAAGTTGCATATTCCAAAATACATCATTAATGGTTCAAATAATCCCCAATTTGTCTAAAAGGCAGCTTTATATTCATTCTCCTCTTTTATTTGAACATTGTTGTATTTCCATTAAACATCAAGCTTGGTAAAGTATTTAGCATCCTATATTTTATCAATCAACTCTTGGATCAACAGTAATAGGTATTTGTTTTTCATTGTCATTTTATTGAGTTATCAATAGTTTTGTACTGGTCTAAAGGACCTATCCTTCTTTTTGACAAAGAAGAACAGTGCTACATATAGTGATTTTGAAGGTCAAATTTGTCCAGTTCTTAGATGTTCTTTTAGGAATTTATTGAGCTTCTTTTGTTCTTTAGTATTTAGTAGATAAATTTTGCAGTCTCTGAGTACTGCTTCTAATATTAATTCAATTGCATGGTCTCATCTAGATTGTTTAGGTAATTTTTCAAACACTTGTTGAACATCTTCTCTTTAAAGCTCCAGTACTCCTTGGGTATAATTTCTTTAAATCCCTTATTCTCTTTCTATATTTCTAATGTTTATTTTCTCTCTTCTCTATGCTTCTTTTAGATTTATAAATAAGATTTTCTCTCTCTTTTCTATTTCTCCTCTTTCCACTCTTTCTCACTCTCTTTTAGTTTCTCTACTATCTGTATTTTCCTACACCATTGATGGTATTTGTCTAAACTAATTAACAATTCTTTCCAGTTAATAGTTGGGTTGTGTTTTTAAAGTCAGTTATATCTTAGAAATATATCATAGTTTTCTATGTTTGTCATTGATAATTGAATTAATTCTTTATGGTCTCCAATCATTATATACATCTCTATGGTTTCTGTAACACTCCTATTCCTGTTTGTGGAGTTATTTGTATTATAACAGGTTATTGAAAAAAGTAATTTTTGTGTATTTGGATTGTTTTCTTGTATAAATCTTTGGCTGATATATGAGCTTGAACATCCCAAATCTACTAGTGTTTTCTTAAGAAACATTTTCCCTATGTCAGTTGTTATTATTTTGACTCAGAGGTCCAATTGTTTATTTTTTAGTTTCTTTAGAGTAACAGTTATTTTGTTATCTATCATTTTATTCAATTCTTGTATTTTTCTATTGTATATTCTCTTCCTTTCAGTTGATGTACCTAAACTTTCAATATTTCTACTGCTTTTTTCTTGTTTTCTTGTTTTATTCTTTTTACTATTCACTTTGCCAAATATTTTTTTAGTAATTTATAGTTTTTAGCACCAAAATAACTCAAAAAATTGTTTATTGTTTCCTTTAGCAGTTGTATTTTTAGTCTATAACAGCAGATGAGTTAGTGCTCACTCTCTGTTCTCCCCAAAACCCTCCTTTGGCTTCTCTTTCACTGACCTTTTCAATTTGGTCCTCTTTCCAAAGAATTTTTTCTCCTTTCTTGGTTCTAGGCATTTTATAGTAATATAATCCTTAACTCCACAATTAAAATACATCTCTTGTCTTTTTATCATGTCAATATCCATTACATCAGGGTCTTGCCTCAAAACTACCAGATCCAATCTATCTCCTTTTTTGATCTTCTCTTGTGTAATTTTCTTTTTTTTAATAAATTGTCTTTTCTGACCAAACATCTTTTCTGTTAATCATCTAGCTCTTTTAAACTCTATTATCTTGATATACCAGATATTTAGTAAACTTATCTCATTCAGCTGTCCTAATTCCACAAGCTTCTTGGCCAGCCCCTTGTTTAGTCTATTTCAAAAGATGTCTACTAGTACTATTTTATTATATTGGATTAGGTTTTTCCATGCACAGAAATCCATTTAGTAGTCTTCAACTATTTAGTTTTCTTGCTTGAGTCATTTTAGATTTTTGATTGTATTAGATATTGATTTATTAGTAATAAAAAAATTGGCTATATATCTTGCTATCTCCTTCCAACTACTGAATAGTGGTTTGTTGGTGAATTATTGTATTTGTTTTTCATTTGGTTTATCTTTATTATTTTCTCTTCACTTCTTTAATTCTATTTGGAAATAAATAAAGACTTTGATTACTACATCAGCCTATTTCTGAGCTCAGTCTTCTCTTCTTTCTGTTATCCTACTTAAGGTAAATTCAATCTTCTTTCATTTATTGTTAATACCTTGGTTATTAAAGTATAGAGTCATTTTTCAACATTAGTTTGCTATATCATCTAAATTCCCTTTAAAGTCTTTAGGGGGTTTTTTTCTGAGTTTGGTCTTGGAACAGAGATTTTTTTTTATTTCTTTGATAAAGTCTTATACTAAGCTGGTTAATTCTTCTTTCTTTTTTTTGGAGAATGTGTTCTATTGAATGAATAGGTCAAGTTGAAAAAATAAGATAATAAAGATGATTATGAGTATAAGAGCAGTTACTTTGGATATTATAATAATAGATTGTGAATTGGAAAGTCTTAGTCTTATATTATGAGTTCCTAAACCTAGTATTTAAATAAAGAATGTGATATTAACTAGACTAAGACTAGAGAACCCTACAACAGCATATTGACTTATATAACATAAATATAAGACAACATAAGATAAACATGTGATAGACACAAAATAAATTATAACATGAACATTGTATAGATAAATACTAAGATATTAGTTTTCAAATAGTGTCTAGAAGTTTTCTATAATAGTATTAAATAGTACCAAAACAAATTTTGATATCTATAACTATGGTCAGAAGTTTATTTTACTTGAGCAAAAACTACTGTTAATACTGTTGTTAATGTATCATATATGTTTAGTTGCCATTTAAATCTGAATACTATTATGTAATTTAACAGTCTGGAGTCTGGGTTCAAAAGATACCAGTGTAAGTTCATTGTTAGTTAATTGTTTATTTTTGGATATAGTACTTAAAATCATCTATATCTAACTTAATTGGTATAGATCAAAAAAAATAAGTGATTTCTAAAAAGAAAGTATTACTAGATAATATAAGAGAATAGCCATTACTCTAGAATAGGGCTTAGCTAAGTGTCTGATTCATAATTTATCTAATAGATCTTATTTTATAACATATATTTATCTATTCCTTTAGTTTCTTTGTCTACATACTATCTTGATCATTCTATTTATTGTAAGAACTTAGATAGTAATGCCTTAGAACTACTCCTAGTCCAAGTTAACAAGAAGAACTCAATAGAGTTTCTATTTAATTGTTGTATACTACTTATATACACTTTGTATTTATTTCTATTTATAAAGTCCCATGTATCTCTTTTGAGTTACTTCCTCTCACATGTCCACTAATTATTAATTAAATGAAAAAGAAAAAAAAAGAAATATAAATAATGACTTAGCTATTTTGGCTATGTCATAACATTTATCCTAATTAGAAAGTACTATTGTTGGACTGATGTTGCCCTTATAGGTAATTGGATTATAGCTACAATATATAAAAACTGTCCAGAACAGTGGAATTGTACTTTATATATGTTTTATATTTCTTTGACAAGAGCAAAGAGTACTTGTCATATCTCCTGGTCTAATGTCAAAATGGAGAATTCAAGGGTATTGTTGATTTTTTTGGATATATATGATTATAGTTGAGAAATATCATCTAGACTAATATTAGACAATTTTGGCAAATAAGAGCTACTATTATATATCCAGTCTAGTAAATCAAGATCTTTTGAAAAGGTCTCATCAAAGACTTTTATATATAGGCTATACATAGCTACATCTTGGCAGATCTTGATTAATATTTTAATTAATCTAACTAGGATATCTCTTTATTTGAGCTATACTCTACATAACATCTAGTATATTAATTGTAATTATTTCTCACTGTTTCATTTAGTTTGCTTCATCTTCAAGAAAAGGCTTGTTTTTTTGGTCACTACAATATTTGGTCAGATATCTACATATAGCAGAATAAAAGCACAGATATGTTCTTGAGAGCTAAAGAAATACTGGACCAAGGCTAAATAGAAATGACTTATTGATTAAATATTTGAGAAGAGATATATAAGGGAACAGTGGTCATTCTAGAGTAAGGCTTAGCTAAGTATCTAATTTGTAATCTATCTAGTGAATCTTCTCTTATAATATATATTTATCTACTCTTTTGTTTTTCTGTCTACATGCTATTTCAATTATTCTATATATTCTAATTAAAAAGTACTACTATTGGACTGTAGCTTATATAACTGCATATAGACCATCTCTTATAGTATATATAAGAGTCTGTATTAGTAGATTTATCCTTACTCAAATATTACTCTAGCTTTTGAAACCCTTATTTAGCTTTTTAGTATGACCTTTGGCCTTTAGTCTAATATTGCTCTTACAGAATACAAGGAGTATATACACTTAAAACCAGACAAAAACAACTAGTTTTAAGACTTATAAATAAATACCTTATATATAAAATAAATATATAACTATTTGTTGTAATATAAACAAGTTCTAACCATATAATATTTTTGCTGTATATTTACCTGACAGTTCCTCTTTGCAATCTTCTCTCAAATTTGTTTTTTTTAGCTATTGTAATTCTTTTTCATATTCTTTTTCAAATTTATCTACCAACTCTTATACATTTTTCAGATTTTCCCTTGGTTTTTATGTATTTTCTTTTACCATATATTCTTTCTATTGTACTAAGTATCTATCCTTTCCTCTAAACTTTTGATTTTCTCAATCTTATATTTTTTTTCTCCTTTGGTTATCACTAGTACTGGCTGTTCTTTTCTTTGATCTTCTACTTGATCTCTATATTTCTGTACTTTACTAACATTTACTACTAGATGTATCTTGATATTACTTGGTAATTCCAGTTTAATTGTATTTGTTAAAATTATCTTTTTAACCTTGTAAGGTTCAACAAATTGTTCTATCAGCTTTTTTATATCTAGTATTTAAGATCTCTTATGCTTAATAGCATCTAGTTCTCTACTTGATACTCTTCTAGCTTACTTTTTCTTTTATCTATATACTTTTTTATTTTCTCTTGATTTTTCTTCAATACCACTTTTATCTCCTTATGAACTGTTTTTATCTTTGTATAATAATACTTTTTGGTAAACTGTGTAGTTTTTAGATACTTTTTCTTTACCAATATTCTATTCTTATTATTTTTTTTTACTTTTACCTGCTAGTCTGAATGTCTACTAAAACTGTTAGCTTTTTTTATACTGTCCTCTGGTATATGTTTTAATATAAAATCAAATTTAAACAAATATAAAGTCTATTCATGAAATATTTGAGATTTTTATAATTATTCTAGATCTCAATTTTAGTTTGTGTATCTTTAAGCAAATATTTCTATTTTTCTAAACATCTAATAATTGTCAATATTTCTTAGTTATAAATTTTGTAATTTTTTTTTGCTTTATTTAAAAACTTTGAAATAAAGGTCACTGGTTTTTATTTATTATCTTTACACTTTATTAACAATACTTCTCCTATTATATACTCAGATACATTTACCTCCATTTTTATCTTCTTGTCTAGGTCTAGTGTCACTAATACTGGTCATGTTATAACTATTTACTTCAACTTCTCAAATTTTTTTTCTGTTCTCCTTTTCAATTCTACTTTTTGTTTTTCCTAACTAACTTGTGTAGTAGCTTAATTTGCTAATTCTAAGAACTTCTATATATTTTTGACTGTCTTAGATTGTAGCTATTCTAGAATTTGCTATTTCTCAGATTTTATATATAGATTATTTACTTTTATTTTCTTTAGTATTTTTCTTATCCTCTGTATTCACTAACATATCTAAAATTAGAGATAAGAGGTAGTTGTCCTTGATTATTTTCTTGTTTAGGTATTTATAGTTCTTTTACTATTTTCTTTTTTTAATTTTTCTTTCTTACAAAGAATACTGGTGAAGTCTAAGATGACTTTAAGGGTTTAATATATTCCAATTCTACTTTTTCAAATACTTTCAGCTATTTTCTGTAGTATTATTTTCTTTACTTTTTTTCTGTTTAACTTAACTTTATTAAATTTTTTCTATTGTTTATTTCTACTTATCTTTATATGGTATTTCCAATATTATATTAGTTTTTCCTAAATTGTATATATACATTTTTATTCTTTTTATATAGTTTTTGTAATACATATTTACCTTTATCTAGTGTATAATTGTTTTTTTACTATTGTATGTTCCATTTATATTTTTGACCATTAGTGGTTTTTTTAGCTTTTATAGTCTAAATCTATGTTTAGCTGCCATTTTTTTATTTATAAACATTTCTATTATACTACTATTTAATAATACTTTTACTGTTATACTTTTATATATATTTACCTTTTTCACTCTAATGTTCAACCACACTTTTCTCAATACCTACATCCTAGACATAAAATTTTCTTTTTCTTTTTCTCTAGTACTCTTTTCATTATTGTATTCTTTCTTTTATATTTGATACACTTTACTCTTGTTTCTCTCTTCATCTCTGCTTTATTATCCTTTCACTACTATGCTTTTATACAATGACTATATCATATATTTTTCAACTGTTCTCTAATAACAAAACCTTGTCTTTGATTTTTTCATGTTTTAATGTCTTTATAGTTGTACTTTTCACATTTTATAAAAGTAATTACCTCTTTCTCTGTCAAGCATTCCTTTTCTTTCAATAATACATCTCTTGGGGGCATGTCTTATCTACTACAATAAGGGATATACTAGTCTCTTCTTTTGCTGTGCCTTTTGCAGACTAGTTACATATACTATCTGTTTACTTTTCTTTATTTATTTTTTAATTTTAATGTTTGGGCATTTTCATTTAAAGTATTCTACTTCTTAATATCTGAAATATCTCACTTCTTTCTTTGTTGTTTTTTGCTTCTTTATTTTAACTTCTTTCTTTACTTTATATCTTATTACTCTACTCATTAATATTTTTAATTTATTATAGTAGACTAGTTTTCTTTTTTTCTTCTTATTTTGGTTTCTGTAGTTATAGACCAGATACCTAAACCTTTTGCAACTGGAACATATACTTTTTTTTCTTTCTTCTAACTCTATTCTTAGTCTGGCAAGAGAGTGTCATTGATTGAGTATACTGCTTTTGAAATAATTGTATTGCTTTAAATAAAAACTAATGATTGAGCTGATTACTAGTCAAAGATAATAAAAAAATAAAGTTTAGACAAGGTTTAAAGTAAACAGTATTTAGAGTATGATATTAAGTTCTTCTGTTAGTAACTGACTTAAAAACCTTGGACTAAAATATAGTCAAAATAGCTCTTCAAGGTTAAAAAAAAACTTAATGGAGTTTTTAATCTGTTTTTATTCAAGATATAAGTTGTTCATTAGCTACTAGTTTGACTCCAGTCTATGTTTATTCTATTTATAGTACTTTTTCATAGTTGAGATGACTTATGATACTGTTCTAACATCTCTATTCCAGGTCTTAACCATAGTATTTAACACTATCTTAAAAGTATTCCAGCTGATAATATTTGCACAACTAGTATTCTCTCCTTAGCTAATATATCACATTGTAGCACTAGCCTTAACACTTTAAGAAGTTAGTCTCTATTATTATTCCTAAGCCAAGCAAACTAGCTTATAACATTTCTAGGGTCTTTTGATTTATTGTTTTATTCAATACACTTGACAAGCTCATCAAGAAAATAATTACTAGATAACTTCAGTTTAATACTGTCAAGTATAATATTCTCTATCCCAACCAACTTAAGGATATTTCTTAGAGATCTACTGAGGATACTGGTTTTTTTTCATTTATCTAGTTTACTTTGACTAAACCAAAGACCTCAAGTATTGTACAGTTCTTTCTTTTGCTGAATCTCAGTATATTTACTACAATTCTCCAACACTCTGGCTTTGTAGACTGCTTAGTTAATTTCTTCTCTGACTATCTTGTAATTAGATTAACCCAGTATTCCTAGAACTCTTTTTTCTCTAATACCTATAACATAGATATTGGTATGGGACAAGGCTCTGCTCTTTTTCCTATTCTTTTTGCACTCTATATTATACTACTCCTCTATCTCTTTAAACATCAAGTTCAGGCTCTTAACTTAAATACTTCTATTCTCTTTTATGTAAATAATGGTCTTTTGGCCTCCCAGGTAAAAAACCTATAATAAAACCCTGTCAAAGCTTTTTTATAGCTATAGTATAGCTTCAGACTTAATAGAGTTCTTTAGCTTGGTTATAGAATATAAAAAATTAGAGATTTTTTACTTTTCTAGAGTGTATAATGTCTCTAACCCAAAGTTGGATCTTTCAGCTATTGGTACTTCTACTCTTAAACCTAAAATATACTGGTAATACTTGGGCTTTTATATTGGTCCTATATTGTTCCTATTATAACTTATGGTTTATTTCTGGTACTTTACTAGATTTTAGACTATAAGTAAGAGTGAATGCTCTTTAAGTTATAAGTACTAAAAAAAAACATTAACTTATGCTAAGAGGAAAAAGTAGCAGCCCTAAGACAAAACTGCTTGACCAGTTTCTTGAAGTAGAAATAAATGGGAATAAGACCTACTAGAGTCTTGGTTCCACCAGTTGGTAAATTACAAAATACATCTTTAATTCTTTTTACTAATGTCCAGAGTACTCAGTTAAGAAGTTCTCTTTTGGATACTAAAGTATTACTACTTAACCTCACAAAATGCTTCAATCTGCTTTACTTTAAGACATTTTCAAAATATAAGTTATTGAACAACTTTTTTGATTATATCTCTTTTCACTTTTGTAATTGCTTAAAGAAGAGCTTTCTCAAGACCTACTTTCAGACTCTTGACTGTTTGTATTATGAAATATCCTTTGATTTTTGGTTTACTTAGACTAGATCTACTTTCTGGCTGTAGTGCATGCTCTCAGGGAATTTATTGGCTTTTAGAACTATTCAAGCAAGATCTAATAATCTCTTCACTTTTTGGTATATAAAGATGTTACCAACACTCAAATTGCTGCTAGATCTTCTATACTAAAGATAGTAGTTAGTTTTTTTTCATTAGCAAATTGGTTATATTATATGCCAGAACAACTCAAGCTATTCTCAACTATACTTTCATTAGGGAGTTTAGACAGTATTTTTCCCCTGTAAAGTATACTATTGTCAGGTAGAAATATATCAATACATCTTTACCAACTATCATTAGTTTATTCATGCTCTTTTGACTAGTCTATTACTGTTGGTCAAGAACTTGACAAAGTTCTTAAAGAAGCACTCTAGTGTATTTGCCTTTGCTTTCCAGGATTATCTATCTTTTAAGCCTTTATGAGCATTTTCTTGGTTTTTCTTTTTTGTGTTTGTAGATAGTTTCTCAGTTTTATTTCTCTCAGTTTTCTTTGACCCTGTATTCTAGACATAATAGGTCAATAGACCTGGATATACCATTCAAAGATTGGTTATGAGTAATCTATATTTAATTCTCTTTTTTTTTCTAGATTAGATTTTTTCTTTAATACTAATAGTATCTTTTGTTAGTAATAGAATAGTTATGGTCTTTGAGGCCTCTATAGATTACTTATTGTAGATAGTCTACTACAGACTGCAATCAAACACTATGTTA
>Ga0153985_1000043_pt1 | contig 38919 bp, 47 predicted proteins | sample TSGA069MetaG_FD_104715 | JGI IMG/M metagenome (GOLD analysis project Ga0153985, IMG submission 104715) | Attine ant fungus gardens microbial communities from Georgia, USA - TSGA069 MetaG | ecosystem: Host-associated > Fungi > Mycelium > Unclassified | place: USA: Georgia, Alexander Wildlife...
AAAGAAATGTTCAATTTTATGCCATTGTTTGTCTGTTAAATCAGATGGATAAGCCATTATTTGTTCCTCTTTTTTGACTTAATTTTATCACAAGACGAGTTCATGAAGACAGCTTCTTATTATATAAAAAAATGTCTAATCACCGAATGATGACTAGACATTTCTTTATTTGATCGAACCAATCAACAATATTCCTATTGCAATAAGCGCCGCGCCTAAACTGATCATTCGCCATTCCTTTTTTGTTTTCTGAACCTTCAAAAGAACCAATCCCGCATAAATCGAGATTAATACTGCTAACTGTGAAAAGGTGAAACTTTTAGCGACTCCGATCATTGGTATAGTAAGAAATAGACTAATATTTGCTATACTCCAAGCAATTCCGGTCCCAAAGTTTTTTCTCACTTGTTTCCAGCTTGTCTCGTCACGTTTAGCAAAAGATAATACTATCGATAAAAACCACATTCCGATTGCTTGTGGAAATAGAACCTCTGCTCCACTGGCTTGAAACGCTTGCGGCAAAGTCACATATATTGTTAAAGCTAATGAAGACAGCAGCAAACAACTAAGCGCTTTGCTTTTATTAGTCTTTAACAGCGGTGCGTCATCTTTTTTTTCTAAATAGGAGGTGAAAATAATGCCGACAATAATTAGTAGAATTCCTCCTGTTCCTACGCCTGCCATTTTCATATTTGACCATTCTCCAAAAAATAAAGCCGCAATGAAGGTTGTTCCGATTAATTGAGTCCCATTGGAAATCGGCATAGCCTCAGATACTGGTAATAATTGAAATGAATAGAATTGCAGATATTGGCCGATCGACCAAAAACACCCAGAAAAAAGTGCTGCTAGAAAACTGGCACTAGTATACGGTGGCCGAACGATGATCGTGAATAGCGTTCCAATCAGAAGGGCTACTGTCGTTGTTCCTAAAAGCTGATTGATTGGTTTTGCCTTTGTCAGTTTTGCGATGATCGGCATAAAGCCCCATCCTAATGCGGGTAATAGATATAAAATAATCATTGAATTCTCCTAAAAAGCTAAAATAATCACTTAAGAAAGGACTGGGCATGTCTACCCAGTCCCTTCCTACCTAAAATTTGAATAGTTCATCTTGCAAAGTTACTGCTTGATTTTCTTTCATCAGCTTGCCCTTGGTCATTTCTGGGAAAACCACGATGATGGTGTCGTCCTTTTGGGCGTTCTCTAATTGCTGTAAGTCCATAAAGGCAAGTAATGTTCCTGTTTTTACTTTCTGCCCTTCTGCTACTTTGATTGAAAAAGGAACTCCTTTTAGTTCCACAGTATCCAATCCCATATGGATCAATAATTTCTCCCCAGTCTTACTTTCAATTGTTATAGCATGCAGTGTTGGGAAAATGCTCTCAACAATTCCCTCAATCGGTGCATAGACCTTACCATCATGTTGGCTTATCGCATACCCATCGCCCATCATCTTCGAGGAAAAAACGTCATCTTTTACTGCCTCTAAAGGAAGAACGTGACCATTCGCAACAGACTTCAGAACTTTCTTTGTTTTAAAAAAGAGCATTTTCTCATCACCTCTAGACTAATTTCGGCCAGAACTCTTTATTGGCCTCAATCATTTCATCTAATACTTTTTTTGCTACTTGAGCATTCGGAACCGTTTGATTTAATGTAAAAGCCTGCAACGCTTTTTGATACGACCCTTCAAAGTAAGCATCCACTAATAATTTTTCAGCTGCCACTTGTGCCTCCATCAATCCTTTATGGAAATCGCAGATCGGCTCTCTTAGTGCTATCGGCTCAACTCCAGTAGCTCCAACATAGGCTGGCACTTCTACAACAGCGTCTGATCGCAAGTTAGGTATAGCCCCCTGATTAGGAACGATCAGCATAAAGCGCCGACGTTCATCATTCAATAACGATGTTGCCATATCAACAATGTATTGTCCATGTTCACCAAAGTTGAAATTCAGAACGTCTTCTGTCGCTCCAGCGCGAATTTTCTCAGCCATTTCTTTGGTATTCTTTTCTCTGCCTTCCATCACCATATTGGCCCGAGTGTAGTTTTTATCTGAATGTTCAACGACCATATCCGGATACAAGTAATACTCTAAATAGTTATTCGGAATATTTTGTGGGAAGTTTTTTGTGATTACAGACATCATACTGAAGGCTTCCTGCCACGTCTTATCCCCTGCATTAAAATCAGCTACCTGCATTTCCTGAGTAGTTAGTTTTTCAATGATCTCTGGCATAATATCTTTTTTCAATTCTTTATCATAAATTGAAGTGTACCAGCCGAAATGATTCAACCCATAATAAGTCGGGATCCAATTTTTCCGATCATAACCATAATTGACGGCAATCGTTTCTTCAATAGAAATCGTCATATCACAAGCATTGATCATTTTCGCTTTTGGATATTGTCTGCGAACAGCTTCTGAAACAATTGATTCTGGATTTGTATAATTTAAAATCCATGCATCAGGTGCATACTGTTGTACGTAGCCAACAATTTCCAACAGTCCGCTCATTGATCGCATTCCATAGGCAAATCCGCCCAATCCGCAAGTTTCCTGACCAACTAATCCGTGACTTAAGGGAATTTTCTCGTCTTTCTCACGCATCTTCATTCCACCAACTCGAATTTGCGAGAAGATAAAATCACATCCTGTAAAGGCCGTTTTCGGATCTTCTGTTGAAGAAATGACAACATCCTTAAAGCCTTCTTTTTTTAACATATACTGAATGATCAAAAACATATCAGCATTTCTTTTAGCATCAATATCGTATAAGCGAATTTCTGAAAGCGGCAAACGATCCGCATTGTTTAAAACCGCTTGAATAATTCCTGGTGTATACGTACTGCCTCCGCCGGCAATCGTGATAATTTGTTTGTTTGTCATGATTTACGTCCTTCCTATTGCTCCAATAATTTATTAAATTCTGCCATTACATAAGTTACTTCCAGCCCAATAATGACTTGGTAATTTTTTTCTGTCGGCTTGATCACACCGCTGACACCTAGTTGCTTGATGCGCTGCTCGTCAACAATCGCTGGATTTTCAACTTCAACTCTCAAACGAGTGTTACAACCAAAGGCATCGGAAATATTCTCTGGTCCGCCAAAAGCCTGCAGCATTTTTTTCGCCATATACTCATAGTTTTTACTCGCCAAACCTAATTCTTTTTCTTCTTCTTCGACTGCTTCTGCTCCGTATTCCGTTGCTACTTCTCTTCCTAAAGTTTGAATATTACGCTTCTTGATCAGATAGTAGAAGGTAAAATAGTACAGTGCAAAGAAAACAATTCCAATTGGAATAATCAAGATGGCATTAGTCGCTATTCTAAAATTGATCAAATAATCAACGATACAGGCGCCAAAAGTGAAGCCGATCCGAATATTCAATAAATAGCAAACAATCCCCGCTAAGCCCGCAAAAGCCGCGTGCACAACATAGAGCATTGGTGAAAGAAACATGAAGCTGAATTCTACTGGTTCGGTAATATTTGAGATGAAGGATGTGGCTGCGCCGCTCCCCATAATCCCTTTGACCATAGCTTTATTTTCTTTGAACGCTGCACGATAGATCGCTAAACAGATTGCTGGTACACCAAACATCATGACCACAAAGAAACCTGACAAAAATAACCCTGCCTGTGGATCACCATTAATAAAACGAGTCATTTCTCCTCGGAATACTTCTCCATTCGGTGCCGTATAACTTCCTAAGTCGTAGTAAACATACGTATTCAGTACATGATGAAGGCCAAATGGAATCAATAGTCGATTCAAGAACATGAAAATCCCGACCCCTAATGCGCCCATATTCACTAATAATCTAGCAAAGCTATCAATTCCAGCTTGGGCAAACGGCCATAATATTCCAAAAACAACCGAAGTAATTGTTTGCAAAATCATCACCATCGTCAATGGAAATTTCTCGCCGGCAAAATATGAGAACACCATAGGCAGCTTCTGTTCTTTAAAACGATTATACGTCCAAGCTGCGATCAAACCAGAAATAATCCCGCCGAATATCCCCATATTGACGGCTGGGTTCATAATTTCTAACCCCTTTTTCAACGTAGCAATCGCTAGGAAACCAGTAAGCGCCGGAATGCCTTTATCCTTCGTTTTCGCAAAACCGATCGTTACACCAATCGCGAACAGAATATCCAAATTTCCAAATACTGCATTTCCAGCTGCTCCGATCACCGGAATATTCAACATGTCATCTGCTGAGAGACGCATAATCAACCCAGCCAATGGCATTGCAGCTACAGGTAGCAGCATCGCTCTTCCCAATTTTTGTATATTTGCTTTAAAAGTTGACATTTTTACTCCTCCTTAGGTTATATATCTTTATAGGTTGCTAACTCAATCAAACTATCCCTTTTAACCTGCTGTGCAAAATCTGAATGGATCAAAAATTCCACTTGATTAATTCTTGGATAGACAAAACTCGATCCATTCAGCAATTTTTGATCAAGATAAGCTGTGTGACACATAATCTCGATCGTTTTCTTGTCTCGTAAAACGGATATCAAGCGTTCTAAATACTCATGAATGGAACAATCAATTTGCCGTTTTTCGACAATCGTTTCTCCAACATCATCGAAATAAGGTTCAAAATAATCCGTATGTCGGACCTCTGCTTTTCTCTCAAAATTTCCGCGAACTGGCAAATCATATTTTTTCGCCAGTGCAACAACTACTTCCTGATTCATTCCAAAAGTATGTGTATGATGATGGCTGTCCAAGTGTGTGGGAATAACTCCAGCTCGATAAACTTTTTGAATTTGTGCGTTCCATTCCTGATAAAGCTGATCCCCATCCACTTCAAAAGGTTGCTTATAATATGATAAGTGCTTAAATCGGTCTTCCTCCATCAAACTATCCACATTTTTCAAGAGCGGTTTGCCGCAAGTCAATGTCAAATGAACCCCTACACCTAAATCTGGAAGCTCATTTTTTAGTTTTACAGCGTGTTCAAATCCCGGCATATTCGCCATTAGAGTAGTTGATGTCAAGATTCCTCGTTGATAAGCATCCACGATACCGTAGTTCACTCCATAGCTGTAGCCGAAATCATCTGAATTGAAGATTACTTTTCCCATTTTTTCCTTCCTTTCTTTTTTATACTAAAAATAGGCACAACCCAATGAGCACAGATTTTTCTTCTGTGTATCAAAAGGTTGCGCCTACCTGATAGTTACGCCCTGCTTATTGAATTCTTGCCAAGTGAATCGCCAGATAAATGACCTCGTTCTCTTGAACGTCCAATTGAAATTTTTTTTCGATCATATTTTTGATCGCCACTGCCGTTTGATACGGTTTGCTTTCTTTAAAGGTACTTGTAAAAAAGCCAATATTCTCAGTCGGAGATTCCTCCTGATAGATCAAACGCTTCACTAAAAATTTGATGTGGATCATCATCCGATGGTAAGTCAATGAATCTTTATCAAACCGATAACCAAAGGTATTTTCTAAGTCTTCTAAAATCGTTTTGGTCATCTCTAAAATTTTTAAACTGTTCAAACTGTTTCGTTCCCCGAGCTCCGCATTGATGATATGCATTGTGATGAAGCCGACTTCATTTGCCCCCAGCTCTGTATCATAACGGTGATTGATCAAAGCAACAACTTCATTAGCCGTTTCATACTCATCCGGATACAACAGCTTCATTTCCGGCAACATAATAGCCGTCACCTGACTATCTTCCTTTTGCCGCTGGATCGCAAAATAAATGTGATCGGTCAATGCGATATAAATATTTGAATCTAACGGTGAAGCAATTCTCTTTGAAATAATCTGAATAATTTCTTCTGAAAATTCTATAAACTCTATTGGTATTTTTGCCGCCATCTCACTAAACATTTTTGTTTTTTCTTTGGAATCTAAAGTAAAAAATTTATCTGCAAGAGCTGGATCAAACGTTTGATTAACGACGGCGGAGAACCCAATTCCTTTGCCCATCGCAATTTTTTCTACTCCCTCATCATCAATTAGTACTACATTATGATTTATCTTTTTAACAACCTTCATCGTTGCACCGAGCCTCTCTATAAAATACTCTAAATCCAATGGATTATAATATTTAAAACAACAAAAAACGACCTAAGGAAAGTGTTTTCCCAGGTCGTGCCTAATTTAATAGTTACACCCTATTTGTTTACACGCTCAATATAGCAAAATAAAAAAGCGCTGTCAACAATGATTTTTATATTTGTCAAATGATCCTTTTACAAACAGAACAAACGATCCTTCTAGAAAACAAAAAAAGGCTCATGGTAGACTTTCACCATGAGCATGAGATTCTGTGGTTCTCAGTCATCCGTTTCAGTTTCTAGTACCTTACCAGATTTAGCATCGATCTTAACTTCGGTCTCCTTATGACCATCCTCGACTTTGACCTCCCAATAAGTAGTGCCCATGTCCTTGTCTAAACTCCAGTCAGTCGCTTTACCGCTTCCAACCTGTTTTGTAGCAATATCAGCGACCTTTTCGACACTCAAAAGATTTTCCAGATCCAGCTTGTCTTCTTTTCTTTTGACGCCGTCTTGCTCTTCTGTATCTAAGGCTTCTTCGCGTTCTTTAGAGACTTCTTTCGTGTCAGCATCTATCTGTATTTCGTATTCTTTACTGTCATCAACGCCTTCGATTTTATACAAATAATTTCCAAAAGATGTTTCTAAATCAATCGAAGTAATATCGCTATCTGGATATGCTTCTTGATAAGCCTTGATCGCATCAGCTACACTAACCTTGAAATCAGTCGTCGCCTCACTGCTTGTTTGGCTCTGGCTTGTTTTTTGTGTAGTAGAACTTGAATTGGCTGAGTCATCTGAATCTGTACCACATCCTGCTAATCCTCCTAATAATACTCCAGACAAAGCTAAAACAATTATTTTCTTCACAATTACTCTCCCCTTTTTTATTTATCTTAGAACCATTCACAAAGTGAATCCATCTGACGGCCTGTTATAACTACTTTATCATCCTATTTATTTTATGCAATATAAACCCCTCAGGATTTAATGAAGTAGTCTTCGGAAATAAAAAAAACGAGCATTCGCGATTATTCGACGATTCGTCGATTGCTGTTCTCTCTTTTCGTGGATAAACTTAGTTAAAAAATAGATGGAGGAAATCATGCATCCAGCAATCAGAGTCAGAAATTTAACAAAAAAATATAGAGATAAATCGGTCGTCAGCGCACTTACTTTTGAAATAGAGCAAGGCAGTATCTTAGGAGTGCTCGGTCCAAACGGCGCCGGAAAAACGACGACTTTAAAAATGTTGACAAATTTGATCAATAAAACCGACGGCGACATTCTAATTGACGGTCTTTCTTTAACAGAACAGCCAAAACAGGCCCTTCAAATGGTGGGAGCATCTCTAGATACTCCCGCCTTCTACAATGATTTTACCGCAATAGAAAATTTGCGCTATATCGCTGATTTGCATGGGAGTATTAGCAATCAGAAAATCGATCAGTTAATAGAACTAGTCGGACTTTCATCAGAAACAACTAAAAAGGTCAGATATTATTCACTGGGAATGAAGCAGCGCCTCGCTTTAGCCAGAGCTCTGATTCATGATCCGAAGATTGTCATTCTCGATGAACCCGCAAATGGATTAGACCCTCAAGGAATGCGAAAACTTTATCAACTGATCCGGTCAATGGCTGCTGAAAAGCAGGTGACTTTCATCATTTCCTCTCATCAGCTTTCTGATATGGAACAGTTGTGTACTGATGTGCTGATTCTAAATAAAGGGAAAGCTCTCATACACGGAAAAACTAAAGAACTGATCCACTCGAATAATGAATTGATTACTCTAACTCTTGATGATGCAGAAAAAGCGGCAACCTGGCTCCAATCTTCTATGCAAATTGACATCATCGAACAGGATAAGTTGGATTTTACAATAAGAATTAATGACCTTTCTTTTAATGTCTTTTTGAAACGATTGGTAGCCAGCGGTCTTATCGTTCATCGATTAAGTATTAGAGAAAAACGTTTGGAAGACCTTTTTGTTGAATTGACTGAGGGGTGGGATTGAGATGGATATCATAACTCGTATGGAGATTAAACGATTACTTCAACAAAAGATAGTCTATTTTTTTCTTGGATTATTTATTTTTGCAGTCATTGCTTATTCCGGTTTGCTAACTTCTCTCGCACTGCGAAATCTAGTGAATGCAGATGAAAAAGTTTTAGGAGGGCTTTACTTTCCTGAGTTTATGCTACGGTTCTACTCAACGAATATCGGTGCCTTATTCATGGCGATGGTCACAGCACTTTTTATCTGTGAAGATCGTCAGACAGGTCTGTTAATCCAACCGTTACTCCATGGGCGAACTAAAAAGGAGGTCCTTTCAGCAAAAATGAAGATGCTCTGCTTTTTTTCGACAATGATGATCACCGCTATTACGATTATCGTTTATGGCATTTCGTTTTTGCGCTGGGGTACACAGATCTTTAGCACCCCCGTTTTCTATCAAACCATGAGCAAATATGCTTTAGTCGCACTTTCTTTTATACCGTTGGAGCTGTTTTTGATTTTGCTAGCCTTTCATGCTAGACATACGATTATGGTACTTGGCGAAACATTTTTACTTTTGATATTTTTCGTCTTGCTCAATCAGAGTTTTCCAAAAGCCGCCAGCTTATTCCCGCTTTATTATCCTTATCAATGGATTATCAATCAGGAATTTCAAGCATTGACTTGGCCAGAGATTTTTCCAGGGTTACTGAACTTTTTCTTTTATTCCAGCTTGTTTTATTTCTTAATTCTCACTCGTTCCAACAAAATAAACTTTGATAGATAGGAGTTGCAAATGACACGTTTATTATATTTCCAATTAACAACAGCCGTTCGCCAAAAGGCCTTTTTACTTTATCTGCTTGCCTACACGATTATCATTTTTTCCGAAGGTGTCTCTTTTCAGCAAAATCCCCAGAGTGATTTTGCTCAAGCTTACACTGGCGGAAAGTTCATAATTTATTCGTTACAGCTGCAATCCGCCTTGATTGGCCCTCTGTTCTTTCTTTTACTAGCCGCCTTTTCTATCAATCTGGAAAGAAGCACAGGGACATTTCATTTGCCCTTGATAAACAAGCATTCCAAGAAACAACTTCTCCATAGTAAACTACTTTATTTAGTGATTCTAATGATTGGCAGTGTGCTCTTCTTGGCCTTATTTGCTTTTTTAATAAGCGGTTTGCTGAATGGGTTCGGTTCGGTCCTTAAAGGAGTAACAGAATCATTTTTCTGTATCTTGTTAACGCTTATTCCATTGATAACTACCTGCATCGGCATGGTCCTTCTATGTCTCTATACAAAAAATGTTGCAATCACGATGTGTGTCGGTTTATTGATTCTTTTAATCGATAATTTATTGAACCAGTTTATGGCGGATTTTGTTTCTAATTTTTCTTTTCTATTTTATAACTATGCCTTTTCACTCTATAATGGGAGGCAGCTTTTAGCTAAAGATATTCCCTTCGGCATCGGCTTAAGCCTACTTTTTGCTGCTCTTTTTTACTATCTAGCCCTAAGAAAAATTGAAAAAATGGAATTTTAACGAAAAATCATGCTTAAGTTGGACGAAAAAAGGATTCTCTTTCGTTAAACTGTAGAAAAGCCTTGAGGAGAAGTGTGTATGTTGGAAAATTCGATGGGAAACTATATAAAAAAATTACGGGTCGCTAAGGGACTGACACAAAAAGAATTGGCCGAAGAAATCTTTGTTACAAATAGTGCCGTTTCAAAATGGGAACGTGGACTTGGCTGTCCAGAAATCAATACATTGCCACTACTTGCCTCTGTCTTAGAAACCACGGTAGAGGAACTTTTACAAGGGCGTGCACATATCGTGGAGACGCCTCTGACGGAGGAATCCTTTGAAGAAGAAAAGAAATCACCCACGCCACAAACCGACTTGAAAGCCAAAAGAGGAAAGGTTTTCTTTTTTACCTCTTCCATTTTATCGACGGCATTCTTTTTAATGATCATCTTGATCAATGTAATCTTGAATTTTGATTCTGGGTTGACCGGTGTGCTGGATATTGTCCAGCCGCTTACAGTTGCTTGGCTCGGTGCCACAAGCATTATTGGCTTCATCCCATGGCTATTCTTCTATTTAATGGATAGATACCGTCTAGTAATAGATTAACCTATTGGAAAAGGAGCAATGCTCCTTTTTTTGATTTTTCGACAAATAAAAAATCACATTGATGACTTGTCTAAGCCGCCAATGTGACACTGATTTTACTGTCCTCAGCCTATTTCTATAACTTGCAAATCATGATGTATTCCTCTTGATTTTCGTCAATAATTTCAAATCCAACTTTTTCATACATCTTCAGTGCGTAATTATCCTTTTGAACTGCCAAGGAGGTTTTAGTATACCCAATTTTCTTCAGCTTTATTAACATTTCCTGCATCAAAGCAGTCCCGATTCCAAATCCGCGATAGTTCGGTAAAGAAATAAAGTACATGGGACTGTTCATAAAGTCTAAAACCACTGCCGATATGATTTAGTAACATCGCTATAATGGCGATCATTTTCAATTTGAAACCATCAATTGATTTGTTCATTTCACACTACCTCTCAACCACTTCGTAATTTAAGTATGCCATAGTTTATACTGCAATTCCCGCAGTATTTGCAAAAATATTAGAAAATACTTTGTATATTAACTAACTTTATTATTTTCAGTTAAGAATTTTTCCTTTATACTAAAAGTATCAACCGATTGAAAGAAGGTTTAACATGAGACATGCCTTATCTTCTACTAAAAATCGTCAAATAGAAATAATCGAGCTTCTTCGAACATCAAACAACTATGTATCTGTAAAAAAAATAGCTAAAAAAGTTGACGCAGTCCCAAAAACCATTTTAAATGATTGTATCGAAATTGAAGACCAATGGAATGCTATCGTTCAAATAGAAAAAAATTCTGCTGGTGATCTGCACTTAACTGAAAAAGACAATCATACTGTACGCGAAATTTTTTCCGATATCCTTAAAGAGTCCCCTACGTTTCAACTATTAGAAATTCTTTTTTTTGAACCGGGAAAGTTACGAACAGATTTGGAAAAGGAACTTTTCCTTAGTTCTTCAAGCCTCTATCGACGAATCGTCAAACTGAATGAAGGTTTGGAAATGCGTGGACTAAGAGTTGATCGCAATACACTCACACTGAACGGCGAGAGCGAACTTCATGTACGATTATTCATGTCCAGTTATTTTTTGGAAGTTTACGATATTTACGAATGGCCGTTCCAGTTAGATCAAAAAATGATCTTTGATACGATTGATCGCTTAAACGAAGAATTTGATTTGAATCTGAATTTTCTTCAAAAAACTGAATTGGCTTTCTTATTGGCTGTTAGTATGATTCGACAAGAACAAGGCTTTTTAAGCGCCTCCAAACGGAACACGTTATCCCTAGAAAGGGGAAATCAGTATGAAGCTCCTATCACAGAACTGATGAACTATTTTTCAATCCCTATAAATGAGCAAAATAGAAATGATCTGATTCAAACAATTTTTTTGGCATGATTTTGCCTGGGACAATGCCGAAGAAGCGGCCCGCATGGAGCGTTTTTGTGCTACAACACTTTCTTTAATCACCAATGCGCTTGGGATCAGCCTGTCCGAAGCTAGCCGCAAAAACTGCATTGCCTTGTTAAAATCAGTTTATAACTCTAATAAGGCCTACCCATACGAAAGATATATCGCCTACAATCGTGAATTGTATAATAGTTTGAATGTTCAAAGAGATTTTGCTGTCTTCAGTAAGGTACTAGAAAAAACATTGAAGGATCAAGAGGCGAAAATACATTTCCCTTGGTATTCTATGTATTTTCACTTGATTTTGTTTGAACTCTTCATCTATTGGGAGGATTTGCCAGAGCAATTAGACAATTTGCGAAAACCAGTTGCAACTGAGGTTTGCAGTGATTTAGGAGAAAAGCATGCCCAGCTTTTGGCTTATTACTTAGATAAAAATTATCATGGGAAGGTGCTGCTGGATGTGCAACCTGATAAAGTCTACACGAAGCTTGCGTCTGGTTCACTTGAATCCGATCTTTATGTGACAAATTTTTCAACGCCTGCAATTCCTGAGGATAGATTATTTGTTGTAGAGGATGTTCCTTCAGCAAAAAACTTGTCTGCATTAGGTCGGAAAATTGAAGAATACCGCATGAATACCTTAATAAGACAACTGGCCTATTTAAATTAGTAGTAAAAAAGTTGATTGGAAGAACTCGTCTTCAATCAACTTTTTTCTTTGTCCCGTTAATTAGCAACCAAACCGTCCAGCTCTTCCAATAGCGTCTTCTCTGTCTCTGCTAAGCTCATGATTTGATCACTCATGGGCTTCAACATAGCCTGATCACCAGTATTACCTAAGCGCCACAAATCCTCCGCCAGCCTATCCCACTCTTCAGCCAATCGCATAAAATTTTCCCCGACGATCTTAACTCCCCTATTGGGTATAATCGAATCAACTTCAATCAGAAATTCACCGTACATCTTGCGAAAAATACCTCCGCCTGTCCCACCATCTTTACTAATCTGAAAGTAATTAGTGATCCCCGCTGTTTTTAATTTCTTTTGATCAAAAGAACGCCATTTTAAAATTTCGCGCGAAAATTTCGCGATTCCATTGATACCTAATAATTGTGCTGGAGGATTCAGCATACTCTGGCAAGTCTCCTTGATCGCGTCAATGACTGTTGCCGAATTTGGTTGCTCATACGTTGAAAAATCAAATTCTAAATATTTATTATTTGCGGGAAACGGCCGAAATTTTCTGCTGCGTGCCTCCGCCATTTCCTGATAACTTACTAAATGATAATCACTAGCGATCAGCCCTTTAGGTGTTCGAATCGCATAATCAGAATGATCTCGATCACTCACATAAAAAACCTTTTGCTCTTCATCATAGCCAAATAGAACGACCGCGTGTCCGCCAAAATGGCTGTTCGAATTCAACCCTAAGTATTTCATAAAGGGCATATCTGCATAAATCAGAACAGGATGGCCTTCTTGGATCAGCTCTTTTGTTTTCGACAGACTGATTTCATAATTTTTGGGTTGCCGACAAACGGCTCTAATCATTAAACGTTCCGCAAGCTTCTTCTCAAAGTCTATCGGTTTTGATCTGCCTGATACCATTGGCGAGTTAGCCAAATTTATATAAGTAAAGGCCAAACCGGACCCGATCCCAAATAACATTGCCTCCGATAATGGACAATCGTAATAAGTAAAAACTTGTTTCAAGGCATTTGTAATACAGTGTTTCCCACCAGCAGGTTGAAACTCTTCAATGATATATCTCATGGCGGTTGCTCCTCTCAATAAAATAAGCAGTCACAATATGACACTAAATGACTGCCATTTGTACCAGTGTAATCTAAGCTGATTTAGCTACAACAAACCCTGATTCCGTGACCCAATTGTCAGGATTCGGATCTTCACCTGGCGAAACATGACCAATATTGATCATGGGACCTACGATTTTGTACTCGTTGACTTCCAGCCAATTCGCGATTGTTTGTGTAATTTTCAGCATTTGATCGAAGCTGCCGCTGAATACTACCGAAGCCATCGTAAAGGCTGGTGCTTTTATAAATTCAGCCGTTTCAGTATTCGGATATTCCCCAATCACACTTGTTTGAACTTCTACATCTGCGTCTTTTTCAACGTACTCTACATCATGAAAAAGAGTCATATTTAATGGCGGCTGTTTCATTTTAGCTTCGGTTTCTTTCACGCTTTGCTGCAGCTTTTGCCACAGCTCGCCCTCTAGAGTATAATCCGCAAGTATCCCGCGGACACTAAGAACATTTCTTTCAGGAATCTCTTTTACGACAACATTGTACTGATTCATGTCCTGTCCTTCTTTCATGCTTTGTTTAAGAAGGGAAACCATTCATTGTTTTTTCAACAGTTCATCCAAATCCTCCTGCAATTTTTCCTCTTGAAGAATGTAATGCTGTTCTAAAAAATCCAAATCATTGGTATCAAGAATCTCCTTAATTGTTTTCAATGGCAACCCTGTTTGCTGCAATAATTTGATTTGATTCAAGCGTGACAATTGATCGGCTGAATAATAACGATAGTTCGTTTGATCATCAATCTCTTTCGGCTTTAGAAGGCCTAACGCCGTGTAATGATCCAATGTTCGAACAGTAGTATTTGATAGTTTTGAGAATTCTCCAATTTTAAACATATAGTTCTCCTTTGTCTGTTTTGTTAGCTTACCTATAGTATAGAGTCACACGTAACGTGGGAGTCAATCAAAAAAATGAAAAAAATCCAAATACTCTCGTCTATTACTTTTAGCAATGTTACTATTAGCAATACAAACTACTAGGAGGAATTCAAAATGACTCTCTTTTCAATTATAGGGGCAAGTATTTTTGCTTTGATGGCGGCATTGACACTTTTAGTAACACTCGGTTTTCCATTAGGTGAGTTTACAATGGGCGGCAAGTACAAGATTTTACCCGTTCATATGCGTTTTATGAGCGGCAGTGCGTTTGTCTTTCAAATAATTGCCGCTATCAGCGTCCTCTATGTCGGGGAAGTTATTTCATTGAACATTCCTCTTTCTCTTGCTCGCGGCGTTTGTATTTTCTTTGGTATTTATTTATTGCTAAATACTGGGATGAATCTGATGTCTTTCAGTAAAAAGGAAAAGTATGTGATGACCCCATTAGCTTTGATAGGATCAATCTGCTTTTTTGCAACGGTATTCTTATAATAGAACAAATTCGAGGAGTGAAAGAATGGACATTATTATTTTAGGCTTTCTAATGATTCAAGCCTCTACAATTTATGAGCTGCGACAATCGATTAAACAATCTCTTTCAACCGTCAGCAGCGACAGCACCGGCAGTATCCAAGCTGCCCTAAAGAAGTTATTGAATAAAGATAGGATTACTTTTAAAGAACAAGTTGAAGGCGGCTTAAACAAAAAAGTCTATTTCATTACAGATAATGGAATAGAGTATTTTCAACAAGCCATTGCTCAACCCATGCTTTATAAAGAGAAGAATATGGAACTGAGCAAGTTCTTCTTTATGGGTTTTACTGATAAAACCAAACGTGATGATCTGTTAGAAAAATACATTCAGACGTTGGAAGAAGAATTGGCTTCCTTAGAACAGATCAATGACTCTATCGATTCTCGCTATCAATTTGACGATGCTGTGATAATGGAGTTAAAAGAACGCGGCGGTGCTGTGGATTATTTGAATCTGGAGAATGTTAAGGACATCGCTCATTTTCAATATGCTACGTTGGATCTCGGGATTGAAAAAGCCAAATTTGAAATCGAATGGTTTAAAAAATTTAAAGCGCGTTTATATCTAATGGATTCAGATAACGGCAAAAAAGGAACTATTGAAAAATAGCTCCTTTTTATCTGAATAATACTGAAATTTTAAACAGAACAGCCTGCTAGTTCAACATCCGTGCTACCATCTTCGGCGACATGAAAGTCTTCTCAGACAGCTGTTCAATGGATAAGCCCGTCGCGTGCAGTCGTTTCATCATGACCTTCATGTCCTCGCCAACTTCAATGATATGCTTATCTGGATCGTAAAGTCGGACAACTTTTTGTCCCCAAGGCATCTCCAAGTCTTCTCCTACACGGTCTATTTCTAATGCTGAAATTTTTTCGATAAAACCATCGAAGTCCTCTTCTTCAAAATACATTTCTGCGTCATTACCGTGGTAAGTGAAAAAATCACTCGTACAATTTGTAAAGGTTGTCCATGAGCTTTCAGTCTGTAAAGCTAAGCCGCCAGTCAAAGTGACATTCTCTCCTAAATCAGCGATCACTCGAACACCCATCACTTCCGTGTAAAATTTCTTTGCCCGTTCAATATCCTTTACTACTAAACATTGGTCCTCTAAATTTCATCGGTTTTCCCCCTAATAAGTTAAGTTCCTATTAATTTTATCATGAGGGGAATTTCAAATACTCGCAAACTTTGCCCGATTATGCGAGTTTTACTCGTTTAATCGACCGCAAACCCCATTCTTCGTTTTACCTCGAGCGTATTCTCTTCACTAGTCAATTTTTCTAATAGGCGAAAAGCCACGTCCAAGCCCGTTTCAGGCGATGAAGAAGTAATGATATTTTGGTCTTCTACAATCCGTTCATCTGATTTCACTTGAACACCCATTGCACTCATTTGATCCTGTCGGGGATTATTTTTGAAACGATAAGTTGTTCCAGTACGCCCCTTTAACACGCCGCTTTTAGCAACTGCTAGACTGGCGACACAGACAGCAGCAATCGGTTTATTCTGCTGATCGAATTCTCGAATGACCGCTAAGAACTCTTCACTAAAGGCATCTTCATAAAAGTTCGCCTCTTCAAAACCGCCAGGAATCGCTAAAGCATCAAACTCCTTCAAATCGATTTCTTTTAACTGACACTTGGGGATACAGGAATACCCCCAAGTACACTCTAAAATAGGGTGTATACCAACCGAGACCAGTTCAGTTTTCTGATTTCCTTCATACAGGTTCCAGCCAAATACATCCGTAAACACACTGGCTTCATAGGATTCAAAACCATTGGCTAATAATAGCAAAATTTTTTTCATTTGAGTTCCTCCCTTTCGTTTCATTTATGATAAGGTATAGCTATTCCAATCTACAGTTTGTTTTTAAAGTTTTTAGACCCTTTTACTTTAAATAATTAGGAATTTAGGCCCTTTTACCTAATAAAAGAAAGGCAGGAACAAGATGGACGATACGGATAAAAAAATATTGAACCTTTTAAAAGAAAACGCCCGAGTGCCTTATAGCGAAATCGCTCAACAGGTTGCGCTTAGTTCTCCCGCTGTTAAAGAACGGATCACTAAGATGGAAGAATTAGGAATTATCGATAAATATACGATCAACATCAACTATCAAAAGATGGGAAAAAGTATACAGCCTTTATCTTATTTGAGACAGTCAATTGCAAAGCGTTTCGTGAATTTTGCTCCAACCAGAAAATGGTCATAAAATACTATCGTATCGCGGGTCATTATAGTTACCTAGTTAAGGTTGTCGCGGAAAACATGGCACTTTTAGAAGGATTCATTGATGAAACGATGCATTTTGGCACCCCTTCAACCCATATCGTCTTCTCATCTGCTGTGAATGATTCGGTAGAATAGAAAGAGCCGCTAATTCTTTCTGAGCGGCCCTTTCTTAACTTATTTTAAATGGTGGATGCTTCAGGGCTTTTTCTGCTAGCCCAATCAGGAGCTGCTGGTTATCATCCGCGGCCACACGATTGGTTTTCAATGTACCGCATGCTCGACAGCGATGAATGATCGCCCATTCCCCGTCCGATTTTGACCAAATGCTGATTGGTTCCATCCGCCCCTTGCACATGGAGGAACGATCCCCTGGGCGGTTATCTACATGAAGACTAACTAAACAGTGCGGACAATGATTGCGATGTTGACTGCCGGCGCTTTCTGGATTCGCTGGCAACCCGCATTCTTGGCAAATAAAGCTCTCTGCACACGCCGTAATCTGATAATTGTTTTTCAATTGACGAACCGATTTGCTGAGCTCTTTCAGCCATACTGCTTTCTTCCGTAAATAGGCCGTTTTATCATTAATATATTTAGCTTCCGCATGAAGCTTCAAGTAACTTTCCCAACGCTCTGATGACAATTCTCCATCGCGCAAAGCTTTCTTGATGGCACAATTTGGTTCGCTTTGATGATGACAGTCTTTGAACTTGCATTTGCAAAAATAGGCTTCGACATCTGCAAAACTTTCCTCTAAGCCTTGACTGACATCCCACATTCCAAGCTCCCGCATTCCTGGTGTATCAATCAGCTTTGCACCATTGCCCAGTTTGAATAATTGACGATGGCTCGTCGTATGACGGCCACGCCCATCTTTTTCACGAATCTCTCGCGTCCCATGACTTCTTTCCCTAATAACCGACTAATCAACGTCGATTTTCCGACACCCGATGAGCCAACCAAAACAGCCGTTTTATCTGGCTGAAGATAGTGAGTCAATTCTTCCATCGCTTCGCCAGTTCGAGCACTGATTGCATGAACCTCAGTCCCTAATGCGATATTTTGAGAGGCTAAAAGTTGATCCGAATAGCTGTCCGCTTGATCAATCTTTGTTAAAAGAATGATTGGCATCGCCCCAGATTGCCAAGCAAGTGTCAAATAACGTTCTAAACGACGCAGATTAAAATCACGATTCAACGACTGTAAAATAAAGACGTAATCAAAATTAGCAGCAATCAATTGTTCGTTGCCATTGAAAGAATCCAACCGCGACAAATTCGAAGTGCGCGGCAAGGTTCGCATAATAATACTGTGATCCATTTCGTGCCAATCGACAGCCACATAATCACCAGTGGTCGGATAGACCTCTTCGCCATTATCATAGCGGCTGCGTTTCACACTAGCTAAACCTGTTCCCTTTTCACTAGTGATCTCAAATAAATCTTTATGCACAGCTGTAATTTGGGCAATCATTTCAGCTGGGTGATTTTCGATACTTCTTGTATTCATATAGTTGTTTTTCTCCTATCGTCCTATTCTTTCTCCTTCTTAGTAAACTTTTTATTTCCGATAGCATACATCGATCTCCTTCTATTATTCTTGTCAGATGTCATCCAACTACGCCTTTAAAAACTCGTTGTTTGACCCTATAAACATTTAGCGATACCTGCCGCGAAAATAAACACTTCACCTAAAAGACTATAAAAAGAACGACAAAAAAAGACGATAGTCATACTATCGTCTTGAGAATACACGCCTCTCATTCATTCGACAGATACCACTTCCACAAGCACACCAAATAAAGCTAGGCTTATTCGGCTATTCAGCTCATTGATTAGATACCTGTGACACTCACAAAACATACTCCATTCGTTAATAGGTGTTTGATTTATTTTCACTATCAGTATAGCAAATGCTGACAAAACAAATCAACTTAAATTGAATTGTGATCATATGCCATCTCATCCAACAGCTTCAAAATCTTTCGTGCAAGGGGATAGAGAACCGAGCCGCCTCCAATTACCGTCATCTTGACAACTTCCATCACTTCTCTACGTGAGACTCCCGCTTCTTTGCATTCCTCCAAATGGTAAAGAATACACTCTTCACATTTTGACATGATCGAAATGGTTAAGCCAATTAGTTCCTTTTGCCGCTTATCAAGAACATTGGCTTGATAGGTTTCCGCGTCAAGCGCACCAAACTTCTTAAAAAAATCATCCTCTTGCGCTAATCGTTCATTATAGCGTTTTCTTTCGCCGCTATTCTCCAAATTTGTTCACCACCTTTTTTATCTGCCATTTAATCATACAAAAGTTTCTTAACCACTTCAAAAAGAAAAGCAGCAGCTGATCACTCAACTGCTGCTTGGTTATTCTAGTCTGTGGTGAGCTCGATCAAGTTCCCTTCTGGATCTTGAATCACCGCTTCATAATACCCATCGCCTGTCGTTCTGGGCCCATTTAATAGCGGAAATCCATCAGCCAAGAATTTTTCAACGTACGCATCTACATCCTCTTTAGTCCCAACTGAGATCGCCAAATGAGTATAGCCTAGACTATCGGCCACTCGATTCGATAAATGCTGCTTAGACGTCAATTCCAAGCGACTGCCTGAATCGAAGCTTAGAAAATAGGATCTGAAGCCTGTTTTCTTATTGTGATAAAGCTCGGTACTGCTGACATTAAAATATTTCTCGTAAAACGTCTTCATGTTTTCTAGATCTTTGGTCCAAATTGCTACGTGTTCAATATGCATATTTTTTATTCCTTTCTAAAATCAATTGTTTACAACGCTATCTTTTAATAAAGCGCGGTTCTTTAGCCACGTTTATCATTCCCTGATCCGATAAAATATAATCAATCACTGCTGGTCCGATTTCTGTTGGCAGAAAATCAATCGTAGAAAAGTTTAACAGCTGACTATACGATTGATTGCCTTCGCCAATAATCTGATAATCCTGTTTATGCGTCATCCCCAATTCGCCTAAACCGCTAATGATTCCAGCGGCAGTATCATCAGCATTCGCATAGATTACTTCAGGAATCGGTAAATTCTTGAAGGTTTCTTTGACCCAAGAATAGCCGCTCTCATAGTCTTCAATTCCAGTGAAGAAATTTTGCCCTTCAATCACTTCGCCAAAGTATTTCTGATAACATTCCGCTTTGTCCTTAGCACTGGTACTCTGACTAAGGTCTCTCTTATTCGTAAAAATGACTTTGGTTACCCCTTGTTCAGCCAATTCACAAAATAAACGATCATAAGCTTTTTTCCGATCTGGAAAAATCATCGGAATCTTTGGCTTGGCAACCTTTTCCGTTGAGACAATTCGCCCTTTCGACTTAAGTTTGGTCCAATTATCCAAATTGCTGGCGCGAGAAGTCAAAACCAAACCGTCGATCATTCTTTTTTCTAATAGTGAGTAATACTCATTTTCAGTTTCCTCGTCATAATAAGTAGGCAACAGCAACACTTGATAGCCTTTTTCTCTAGCATGAAACAGCAAACTATTGACTAAACGATCATAGCAGGAGTTGTTATAGGGCAGTGTTACACCTAACGTATAATTTTTCCCATTACTCAATTTTACTGCATTGCCGTTGACCACATATCCTGTTTCTTCCATAGCGGCTTGGACTTTTGCTCTGATATCCTCTGAAACATACGGGTGATTATTGATCACTCTTGATACCGTCGTTTTAGACACACCTGTCATTGCGGCAATATCTCGAATATTTGCCAAAACTATCACCTCCCTATTTATTTTACAGTATTACTATATGTTATGGGACGCGTCCCATGTCAACACATTATTGTTAAAATAGTGGTCTATTTAACGGCCAGTTGAAAACTTTCGTCAATTAGTTCTTTTATCTTCTCAAAAGAGATGGAGCCATCTAAACAAATCGTAAACCAATGTTTCTTATTCATATGGTAGCCAGGAAAATAGTTTACTCCATCTACCAGCATTTCAATTTTCTCAGGTTCATTTCTTAAATCTAAGACTTCAATCATCTTTTCTGAGGCTAGACCAAGCTTATTTTTTTGAACAGTTAATATGGCACCGTACCATTTTCCACTATCTGTTCTTCTAAAAATAGCGTTACTAGGTGTTTTTGGCCATAAAAATTCCAAACCATTTTGATACGTGTCCTGCACATAGTTGATGACTCTTTTCGTCTGTTCATTTTTAAAAACATCTGTTTCAAAACACTGATCGGCAATTTCTTGAAGGATTGCTTGATACTCGTTCTTCACGGAACCGACAAAAGAGCCGACTGCCGAAGTTTTATGAAGTATGTATTCTTCACCGCTAATTATCTCAATTAATTGAGTTGTAACCTTACCAGAATTTTTGATTGTGACCGTTAATTGAAATTCGCCGCCCATAATCGTTGTCTGATAGGTATAATGATCATTATTTTTTCTAAAACCATAAGTCAGTAATTTCTGATTATTCAATTTTTTTCTTTGGAAAAAAATCTCTTCCCTACTCATAAAATATCCCTTCTTCTCATCTTCTCCATCTTTTTTCTATTATACAAAGGAATCCAGCATCTTTCTACCAGCGCTTAACGAGAACACTTTTATGTACATAAAAGCAAAAAAAAGAGTGGACTTTTCATCCACTCAACATTTTTAATAGGTAACTCAGCCGTTTAGAGCCTTCCCAATCTCTTCTAATAATTGTTGATAATCCACTTGAGAAAAATCAGTAACATCTATTTCAATCAATTTTCCTAATGAAAATTCACCATAGCCACGTGATGTACAACGTTTGATGAATTCCTCATAGTCAACCAAATTATCAGCCTCGTCATGATTCAGCTTAGTTTCTCCTTTATGATAACATAGCAAGATATGCCCTAAATGCCTTGAATGATCTAAATCTCGAATCTTTTGCCGTTCATAAAGAACATCTAAATCAGCCGTTAAACGTATCGTCAGAACTTGAAAATCATACAGCTTTGTTAATTCCCTCAAGCGGCTTTTTTGCTTTTCGCTAAAGGGATAATCAGAAATCAAACTGCTTCCTTCACGAAATGCTGCTTCCATTTCTTGATAATACTCACTCCAGCTTTTTTGAATCAGCACTTCTTTTTCACTTAAATTGTTAAAACCATCCAGATCCCAATTTTTTTCTTTTAAATCATCTGGTGAAAGAAATTGAATGCTCGGGAATTTTTCTAAAATCAAATTGGCTAAATAGGATTTTCCGGTTCCAGGATATCCCGCTAATAAAATCAAAGTTTTCTTCAAATCTGTTCATTCCTTTATATCGTTAGTTCTATTTCCAAATGGTACTTATCGGCTAAATAGTAACTATCTACATATTCTCGTGGGGTATCTTTTACGTCATAAGAGACCCTTTTGATATGAAGTAATGGGGTTCCTGCTCCGACTTTCAAGAGATCCGCAATAGGTCCTGCAGCCGCAATTGAATAGATTTTCTGACTAGCGTATGACCACTGAATATTATAGGTTTTATCAAGAAAGACACGCAGTGACTCTTCTGAAAAATTGCGGTTCAACATTTCTGGAACATAGCTTTTTTCAAAGTAATTGATTTCCAAATAGTAAGGTTCTGTGTCACCATAACGAACCCGGTTCAAACAGATAACTTCCGTATCGGGCTTCAAGTTCAAAGCTTCAGAAACCTCAGCCGGTGCATGGATCACACCGAATTCGATAATTTTTTTCTTTGCGATAACATCCTCTAATCTTTTCTTTCTTGAATATTTCGCCACACGTTGAGGTGAATGTTTTGGATGTGTAGAAATAACAACCGTCCCAAGACCGCGCTGCTTCTTTACGAAACCATCGTTGGCAAGCATCTCCATTGAACGCCTGGCAGTTGCTCGACTCACTTGGTAGGTCTTCATCAATTCACTCTCAGAAGGAATGCACTCCCCAATCGTATAGGTCCCATTGATAATTTTTTGGAACAAGCGGTCATACAGCTGATAATACAATTGTTCTCTGCCGCTGAAATCCAACGAAGTCATTCTACAACATCCTCCTACTCTCTTAGTCCATCCATTCTCCGCCAACAAGATTGATTGATTGTCCAGTTAAGTAACTAGCTTTTTCTGTCAATAAGAATATCGCAGCATTTATTACATCTTTCATTTCTACCAAGCGATGCATCGGAATATTTCCTTTGAAATAATCCATAACTGCTTCAGGATCAATGTTCCGCTTTCGAGCATATTCATATTTCAATTTCTCCCACATTTCGGTATAGACAATACCAGGACAAATCGAATTGACTCGAATATTTTGATCCGCGAACTCTTTTGCGATTGATTGCGTCAATCCTTGTACCCCAAACTTGCTAGCACAATAAATGGTTTGCCAGGAGCTAGCTTTTTTTCCAGATAAAGAGGACATATTAAGAATTTCTCCTCCACCATGTTCAAGCATTCGTTCAATAGCAGCCTGACAGCATAAAAATGTCGCTTTCAGATTAACATCCATTGTTAGATCCCATAATTCTTCGGTACTCTCCAGAAACGGTACCATCTTAGAAACACCAGCTGAATTTACTAACGTAGTTAACGGCCCATATTTTTCTTCGACAGCTGATATTCCTCGGTGAATGTCTTCTTTTGCAGTAACATCGATTTTATAATAAGTTGCCGCATCGCCTATTTCGGCAATCAAGTTCTCCCCTTTTTCTTCGTCTAAATCAAAGATGGCTATTTTTGCGCCACGCATAGCAAAGTCTCTTGCCATTGCGGCTCCCATCCCACTGCTGCCGCCTGTGATAACGATGACTTTTCCGTCCATTTTTTCCATTTTTATACTCCTATTTCAGATATTTATCTACACCGACTGGTTTGTCTTGTGGCATCACTTGGATAAAAACATTGACCTTTTTATCAAGTAATGCTTGGAATTGTTGATTTTCGTCCAGACTAGTTGAAATATTTTTATATAAAACATTTCGATCTGGTCTCGTTCCCATACCGCCTACGTCAACTTCTTTGATTTGGATGCCATTATCAACCAGATAATTAAGTGCTTCAGGCCCTTTTACTAAAAGAATCGTCGGTTCGTCTAATCCTTGACTGAAAAATTGAACCCCTTCTTCTTTGGTAAATATCCCAATGGCAATTTCTTCTGGGATTGCCATTTCCAACACTTCGATCATATATTCATCATTGGCTGTACCGTCATCCACGATGACCACTTGATTAGCGCCTTTATTTTTGATCCAAGCAGTCATGACTTGACCATGGATCAAACGGTCATCAATTCTTGTTAATACTAAGTTTTGCACGTTTTTTCCGCTCCCCTCTTCCAAATACCTTGCCTTGGATACCGATACAATCTTCTGCTGTTGCTTTTTCCACTAATACATCCAGCGTATCTTCTGCTGCTTTTCCCAATGTCAGTGACAGCAGCATCGGCATGTTCATCCCCGACACCAGTCCGATCTTGAAATTCTTGGATAAATAAGCCGCACTTTGAAACGGTGTACCTCCCGCAATATCCGAAAGAATCAAAAAGCCGCTTTCTTTGTCTTCATAACTAGACAAAACCTCTGCTAATTTTTCACGATACCTTTCAGGTGCTTCTCCCGGAATTAAGGGTACTGCCTTGACTCCATAGGTATATCCCGCAATCATTTTCAAACTGCTCAGTAATCCTTCGCAAAATTCTCCATGACTGATCACGACCACATTGACCATACTTTCACCTCATTCATTTTTTAGGCTACATATCCTAGGATGCCCAAATAATAAGCCAAAATACCTACTACAAAAATCGCAACAATAATATTAAGCGTGTTAACTTTTTTCTTCAACATCCACCAAACCAGCAAAGTCAAACCTAGAGGAATTAACCCTGGCGCCAATGAATCTAAAACATCTTGAATTTTCGTCGTTCCTTGACCAACCTTAATCACCAAAGGTGTATTGACAGTTACTCGACTCGCTGCCATCGCTCCAACAACCATCAATCCTACGATACTAAATGAGTTGATAATCCGGTCGATCGTGCCGTTCTTCAAGATCTTCAAAAGGGATGTCTTTCCTTGCTTATATCCTGTCATAAACATAAAGTAACCGCAACCAAAAATTAGCGCTTCAAAAACGACAAAGGATAAGATCGGTCCTAAGAAACTGCCCTCCAACGCTAACGAACAACCGATCCCAAAGATGATCGGAAATAGAATCCCCTGCATCACCGTGTCGCCGATCCCGGCAACCGGACCCATCAATCCAGTTCGAACCGCATTGATGTCTTTCGCTTCGATATCTTCGCCATTCGCTCGGGCTTCTTCCATTGAACAAGCGATTCCATTGATGATCGGTCCAATCGTAAATACCTCTGAATTATAAAAGACCATATACTTTCTTAGCTCTTCTACTTGTTTTTCATTCGTATCATAGAGTTCGCGAATAGGGGTAATCATCAGATTCGCTGCACCTAAAGCCTGCAAACGCTCATAGTTATAGCAAGCTTCCGTACTGGTCGTCCATAACCATGTTTTAACCAATGTTTTTTTCGTCAACTTTTTAGTGTATTCAACGACTGGCGCTGAAGTCGCCATTTGTGTACTTTCATTCGCAACTTCAACAGCATCGATTTTCTTATTAACAGACAAGCGTTTGACTTTTTTCTTTTCGATCTTTTCTTCTTTATGATTGCTGTTCAAATACATCACTAAAGCGATAATTGCTGAGAAAATCGAAATCGCGGTCATCCCTAATCCAGAATAGACAGTTAAGAAGAAGCCGCCGAAGAACCATGGAATCAGCTTTTTCTTCCCTAAATAATTTAATAGCATAGCGATCCCCAGTGCTGGCATGATTCCGCCAACAACCTCGAGTGCACTGATTACATGTTTTGGTACCATATCGATCAATTGCTGCGCCCATCCGCTGCCAGAATAAACCAATAGGAAAGCGGGTATACCATATAAAATAAAAGCCATACATGCCGATGGCACAAAGTTCATCAACCTGACGCCCCGCAGATTACCCTGATCAAGTAATTTATCCGCGCGGTGAATCCAAGCAGCGTTAACTGTCATGTAAACTTGGTTTAATAATAATCCCAACATACTGAAGGGAATTGCAAAAGTAACTGCCATTTTTGCATCTGCTCCAGATAGAATCGTCATCGCCGTCCCGAAGACTCCGGCAACGATCGTATTACTGGGCATCGTTCCGCCAGCAGAAATCCAGCCTAAGTAGATCAATTGGATATTGGCACCCGCCATCATCCCAAGCATCGGATCGCCCATGAATACACCTACCAAAGTTCCCGTGGTTAATGGATAAACTAAACATTTTGTTACAGGACCAAAGAACCACCACTGACCCATCGTTGCCAATATTGCAACCAAAATTGCTGATACTACCATTTCATTTCCTCCCTAATGTTCTTTGCTTAAATAGACCATCACTTTTCCTTTGCGGGAATATTCTAAGGCACCTAACTCCTCGCCAATTTCCTCTAAACTTAATTCAGCACTGATAATTTTTTTCGTATCAATCAAGCCACTTTCCAAAAGTTTGATCGCTCTTTCTGATGTGTGGGGATTCAAATATGAAGTAAAAATACTTAACTCTTTTGTATAAGCTTCAAATTGATTAAAAGAGACTGGTTCTTCTGGATCACCTAAACCAAACAACAGGACCTTGCCATTTTTGCCAGCAATCTTGATCGCCTGCTCCATCGTTAATTTCAACCCGATACATTCCACCACATAATCAATGTTCTTTGATTGAGCAACTGCTTCGATTTCCTGATCAGTTACCGCTAAGGTCGCCCCTAGTTCTAAAGCCAAAGCTCTTTTTTCAGCTTCACGTTCAATCACGATGACTTCGCTGGCACCGCTGTATTTAATCAATTGCAGCATTAAGGAACCGATCGCCCCCATACCATACATCGCAACTGTTTTACCACTTTCAATCTGGATCAGATCTAAGCCGTGAACCGCACAAGATAAAGGTTCAGTGAAAGCTGCCGTTTCTAAATCTAATGAATCAGCGATGTGATAAACGTTTTGTTCTGGCGGATAAACATATTCTGAAAAACCTTTGGCTACCCCATGTCGTTCTAAACAAAAATTGGGGAATCCTTGCTGACACCAGTTGCATTTCCCGCAGCCGTAGCTGGGATCGCATGCAACACGATCACCAGGTTTGAAATACTTACACTCAGGTCCAATTGCCGTTACAATCCCAGAGCATTCATGCCCTAGAATAATTGGCGGTACAACTACACTAGCACCGTTTTTCCCTTGAAACTTATGGACATCTGTTCCACATAATCCGCACCAAGCTACCCGAATTTTGACTTCATCTTTGATTGGTTCTCGTTCGTGAATCTCTCGTACTTCATAGGTATAATCCCCTACATAATATCCTGCTTTCATTTTTTATTCCTCATTCACTCATATTTTTAAATAAACTGATTTTACGAGCTACGATTTCTTCAATTGTCTCTAGACAAGGAACAACATTGTCGCGATTTGAGACATTTTCTTTATTTGTGTCGTAGCATTCTTTTGATTTCCGATTCCAGCCAACTAGCAGTTCTGTCCCCACATTAAATTTACGAATCCCTAAATCAATGACTTTCTTCACATCATCTTCCTTCACGCCTGTTCCACCATGAATAACTAAAGGAATAGCCACAGCCTCTTTAATTTTCTCTAACTGATCAAAGCTAATATCCGTTTTCGACATGTATTGACCGTGATTAGTTCCAATCGCTACAGCTAAAGCATCAATGCCGGTCTCATTGACAAACTCGACGGCATCTTTTGGATCTGTGTAGAAAACGTCCTCTTGGCTGACCACGATCCCATCTTCTGTACCGCCCACTGTTCCCAATTCTGCCTCCACACTCACCCCATATTCTTTGGCAAAATTGACCACCTGTTTCGTTCCAAGAATGTTCTCCTTAAACGGAAGTGAAGAACCATCGAACATGACTGAACTGTAGCCCGCTCGGATTGCTTTGCGAATCTCAGCGAAATCCTTCGCATGGTCTAAATGTAGAACTACGTCCACACCATATTCTTCAGCCATTGATTTGCTTACTGCTACTAGATTTTTATGACCTACGTAATTTGCTGTACCACAGCTTGTTTGAATGATTACAGGCGCCTTTTGTTTTTCTGCTGCTATGATGATTGCCGGCAGCATTTCCAAATTATGAGTATTAAATGCTCCAATCGCCATATTTAACTGATTTGCGTCTTTCAAAACATCTTTTAAAGTAACGTACATCAAGAACTCCTCCTAAGATTATCTGAATCACTAACAAAAAAGATGGCCATCTTTTTATATCTTCTGCAAATATAAAAATGTTAGAATATACGTACGTTTGATTCGTCTTAATCATATAATGTCAAATTTGGAAAAGCTATAGACTAAAAAGGAAAACCCTTACAGTTTTTTTCCAAATTCGGGAAATCCTGAAAATCCATTCATGATAAACTATGAGAAAATAAGTTAGGAGGAAGATTATGATCATCGATATAAAGAAGGATGTTTATCAAAGTCTGTCAGAATCAGAAAAGAAAGTCATTGATTTCTTGAATCGAAATGAACAGCTCATTCCTGAACTGTCAATCACCAAAATCGCAGAAAAAACATTCACATCATCCGCGACGATTTCAAGAACTATTCAGAAATGCGGTTTTTCAGGTATCAATGAACTGCGTTACAAAATTTCCCAGCAAAAAGAGTCCGCAGAATCTGCCAATGCTCCTTACGTAGTCAATAATATCTTGGCAAAGTCTTACCGCGAATGCACCGAGACAATCAATTCAATCAGTTCTACAGATATTTATCAAACAATCGAGTATCTAAAAAATGCGGATCGAATCTTCATTTGTGCTCGTGGATTCACGGCTTTGATTGCTGACGAGTTACAGATGTATCTGCAACTATTAGGGTATAACGCAATCATCGTAAAGGATGTTATGTGGATGAAAAAATTCCATCGCATCATCACAACAAATGATACGTTAGTCATTCTTTCACTTAAAAACAGTACTCCCGAATTAGCGCAAACTGCTAAAGCCGCTCGTGACTGCGATGCAAAAGTAATCAGCATTTGCTGTAAAACACCCACCGATCTTGAGAAATATTCTCACATTACGTTGATCGGTCACTCTGAAAAAATTATGGAGGCCAGTGAACAAATGGTCTATTCTCGTATTCCTCTACTGGTGATTACTCGTACCATTATTGAATACATCGGTCTGTAAACCTCGTCCTGCGAAAGGAGTAACTATGAGTATTTTATGTGTTGGTCAAGCTGTCTACGATTTGACTTTTCCGGTTAACGAAACCTTGGTTGAAAATCAAAAATATCGAATTCATGAACGACACGAATGTATGGGGGCCCCTGCCGCAAATGCTGCTTATTTATGCGGGTTATGGGGGGCAGAAACGGCTTTGATCGCTCGTGTTGGTAAAGATATCTTCGGTCAAGAAATCGCTCGAACGTTAAAGATCGGAAAAGTCGATACCTCGTTACTTTACTATGATCGCAATCAAGCAACGAGTATCAGCAGTATCGTTGTCAATAAACAAAACGGCAATCGAACGATTTTGAACTCACCAATGAAGGAGCAGGATTTTCTGATTACTTGGCCACAAAAGGACCCTAGTACCTTACTTGTAGATGGACATGAGCTGGATGTGGCATTAAAAGCGATCAAGAAATATCCAAATGCCCGCTCGATTATGGATGCCGGAACATATAAACCAGAATTAATTGAATTGATCTCAACGGTGGATTATTTAGTTTGTTCGGAGGATTTTGCATATCAAGCTACTGGGTTAAAAATTCAACTTGATGAAAAAGAACAAGTTACTGAAGTGTTCAAGCGATTACAACTACTTAACAACAATCAATTAGTCATCACGTTAGGAGATCGTGGATGTCTTTGGCAAACTAAGGAATCGATCCACCATTTTGCCGCGTTTAAAGTGAAGCCAATAGATACTACCGGCGCGGGCGATATCTTTCATGGTGCTTTTACCTTTTGTCTCGATCAAAAATACCCGCTCGAAGAGGTGATTTCCATTTCTTCAGCCGCCGCTGCGCTATCCGTTATGAAAATCGGTGGCCAGACTTCGATCCCTTCATCAGAAGCAGCGAGATCTTTTGCCACAGAAAAAGAATGAGCAGATGATTTATTGGAATAAAAGAGGTCGTGACAGAAGTAGTCAGCTTTAAGTATAGTTGACTAGTTCTCGTTCAGGGCCTTTTTCTAGTTTAATCAGGTTTCTCCCCTATATCTATGCTGCGAATAGGCTCTGCAGTTAGAATGATTATCATCCTAATGTAAAATTATTATCACTTTGAAAAGACTCCTTCAATGTTATCCCCCCTTGCATCTTTTATTCAATGCGAAATGAAACAAAGGATTAAATAACAAAACGAGATACTAAAAAAATGCATTACCCAATAATTATCTATTCTTAGGCAATTTAGCAAAGCGGACTACAACATTTTTAATAACAGTATTTTCCGAAGCTCAAAAAACCTTATAAGTTCTTACCCCAGCTGAATTGCGTTTGTGCTTAGGAGTTCAATCATTCGAGAACAGTTCTCATTCTCATTTGACTAATTAATCACAAACCGACCTTTATTTTTGATATACTTATTTCATATAGAATAACTTTTCTAGACATTCTTTTGTTAAGTTCATACGGAAAATTTGATTTACTATTAAGAAAGGAGGAGACAAAACATATGAGTCCAGAAACAGTATTTGAATTTGTTGAAACTGAAGGTCAGCAACAAGAATTACAAACCTGCATAGAGGAATTACAAGGCCAACGTGGTGTACAGATGCCCGCTTTACAGGAGGCTCAAAGGATTTATGGCTATTTACCTATCGAAATAATGAAAAGGCTTTCAAAAGAATTGGATCTCCCAATGGAAGAATTGTATAGCACAGCTACCTTCTACGCGCAATTCACGTTTGTCCCTAAAGGAGAATACACGATTAGCGTGTGTATGGGAACCGCTTGCTACGTTAAAGGAGCTGGAGATATTTTAGATTCTTTTGAGACTGAGTTGAACATCGAATCTGGTGAAACAACGAGTGATCGCAAATTTACGTTAGAATCGTGCCGCTGTATCGGCGCCTGCGGTTTAGCCCCCGTACTAACAGTTAATGAAGAAGTCTATGGCCGGTTGTCGAAGAAAAAGGCCGATAAAGTGCTGGTTACATATCAAAAAAAAGAATAGCTGATTGCTGCTCCTACCTTTTCCAAAAAAACTGATACCTATTAATTACACACTTTTTTTGGGAGATTGTTGTTGTTGAAGGAAACCTCAAGAGTCAGGAGTAAACTACTATGAGAGATTGGAATGAGTTAAAAGAGCTTCAGGATACCCATCGTCAAATGATCACCATGCGCCTAGAAGATGAAGAGCATGTAGAAAATCATTACGAGAAAGAAATACTCGTCTGTGCGGGAACGGGCTGTATTTCATCTAAAAGCAGTGATTTTGTCGATACGTTAAAAGAGGAATTGGCTAAAAATGGTTTAACGGACAAAGTGAATATCGTAAAAACTGGATGTTTTGGACTATGTGCACAAGGTCCGATTGTCATTATTTATCCAGAGGCTGTCTTCTACCATCAAGTTCAGCCAAAACACGCCAAGAAGATTGTTTCGGATCATTTAGTTAAAGGAAAATTAGTTGAAAAACTATTGTACCACGACAATGAAACCAAAGAGATTATCAACAAATTGATGGATACCCCTTTCTATCATAAGCAAAAGCGTGTCGCGTTGCGCAATTGCGGACGGATCAACCCGGAAAAGATCGAAGAATATGTCGCGTTTGATGGTTATCAAGCTTTAGCAAAAGTGGTGAACGACTATTCTCGCGATGACGTATTGAGTACGTTGGAAACATCCGGCTTGCGAGGCCGCGGCGGCGCTGGTTTCCCCACCTTTATGAAATGGTCCTTTGCCAAAGCCAGTCAATCTGACCAGAAATACGTCATCTGTAACGCAGATGAAGGTGATCCAGGAGCTTTTATGGATCGTTCAGTTTTAGAAGGCGACCCGCATGCTGTCATTGAAGCTATGGCTATCGCTGGTTACACGATTGGAGCGAATCAAGGCTACATTTATGTTCGAGCAGAATATCCTATTGCTGTAAATCGTTTACGGATCGCAATTAAGCAAGCTCGCGAAGAAGGTGTTTTAGGAAAACATATCTTCGGCAGTGATTTTTCTTTTGATTTAGATTTACGTCTAGGTGCTGGCGCTTTCGTTTGTGGTGAAGAGACTGCATTGCTAGAAAGTATTGAAGGACATCGCGGCGAGCCGCGTCCACGCCCGCCTTTCCCAGCAGTCAAAGGATTATTTGGAAAACCAACCATCGTAAATAATGTTGAGACTCTGGCAAATATTCCTCAGATCATCCTTAAAGGACCTGAATGGTTTGCTAGTTTTGGAACAGAAAAATCAAAGGGAACGAAGGTTTTTGCACTAGGCGGAAAAATCCAAAACACTGGATTGGTAGAGATACCCATGGGTACGACGTTACGAGAAATCGTTGAAGATATCGGCGGAGGTATTCCAAACGGGAAAAAATTTAAAGCGGCTCAAACAGGCGGCCCTTCTGGCGGCTGTATTCCACAAGAGCATTACGATGTTCCTATTGATTATGAAAACCTGAAAAGTATTGGTTCGATGATGGGCTCTGGCGGATTGATCGTTATGGATGAGGACAATTGTATGGTCGACATCGCCAAGTTCTTTCTAGAATTTACCGTAGAGGAAAGCTGCGGTAAGTGTGTCCCTTGTCGTGTTGGAACAAAACGCTTGTTAGAAATTTTAGAGAAGATCACTATGGGGAAAGCAACGCTAGATGACTTGGATCGAATGGAGGAACTTTGTCACCACATTCAAGAGAATTCACTCTGCGGACTCGGTCAAACAGCGCCTAACCCTGTGCTTTCCACCTTCCGATATTTCAAAGAGGAATATCTGGCCCATGTCGAAGAGCGACGCTGCCCATCTGGTGTGTGTAAGAATCTAATTCAATATCGGATATTGCCAGATAAATGTACAGGCTGCCGGGCTTGCGCAAAAGGCTGCCCAGTAAGTGCCATCAGTGGTGAAGTGAAACAAGTTCATGAAATTGATCAGTCGATCTGTACGAAATGTGGCTTATGCATTGATACTTGTCGCTACGAAGCGATCACGGTCACATAGGAGGTGGAGCAAGTGAAAGAAGTTATGATAACAATCAACGGAAAAATCTGTACTGCTCCAGAAGGATCGACGATTCTCGAAGCAGCTCGAATCAACAATATTGAGATACCTACTTTGTGTTTCTTAAAAGAAATAAACGAGATCGGTGCCTGTCGCATGTGCGTGGTAGAGGTTAAAGGTGCTTGCAGTTTAGTGACTGCCTGTGTCTATCCGATCAGTGAAGGCATGGATATCAAGACCAACTCGAAAAAAGTTTTTGAATCAAGAAAAACTACTTTGGAGCTGATCCTCTCAACTCATGAACGAAAATGTCTTTCTTGTATTCGCAGCGGAAACTGCGAGCTGCAAAAACTCTGTAAGGAGTTTAACGTAGCGGATGAAGACTATTTAAACGGGGAAAACTGTGCGTACGAATTCGATGACAGTGCTGTTCACATGGTTCGCAACAATAATAAATGTATCCTCTGCCGCCGCTGTGTCGCTGCATGCTCGAAGTGGCAAGCCGTTGGCGTGATTGGACCAAACGATCGCGGATTCAATACACATATCGGAAGTGCCTATGAGCAAAATTTAAGCGATGTGCCGTGTATCTCTTGCGGACAATGTATCGTTGTTTGTCCAACAGGAGCAATCCATGAAAAAGACCAGACGCAAGAGGTTTGGGAGGCCTTGGAAGATCCAACGAAACATGTAATTGTGCAGACTGCTCCTTCTATTCGGGTTACTTTAGGTGAGGCCTTCAATATGCCGATCGGTACAAATGTCGAAGGAAAAATGGTCGCCGCATTACGTCAAATCGGCTTTGATAAGGTTTTTGATACGAATGTTGCCGCAGACTTCACTATTATGGAGGAAGCAAATGAATTCTTAGAACGCGTTGGCAGCAACGGACCGTTCCCTATGTTCACTTCGTGTTCACCAGGTTGGGTCAAGTATTGTGAACACTATCATCCAGAACTGATTCCTAACCTTTCAACTTGTAAATCGCCGCAGCAAATGTTTGGTGCCTTGGCTAAAACTTGGTACGCAGAAAAAGAAGGCATTGAACCTAAAGATATCTTTGTAGTCGGTATCATGCCTTGTACTGCCAAAAAATTCGAAGTAACCCGTGAAGATGAAGCGGCAGCGGGGTATTCTGACTGCGACATAGCGTTAACTACCCGTGAATTAGCACGTATGATCGATAAAGCGGGCGTCCGTTTTGTAGAATTAGAAGATGAGAACTTCGATAATCCACTTGGCGAGGCAACTGGAGCAGGCTACATCTTTGGTGCTACAGGAGGCGTTATGGAGGCGGCATTGAGAACTGCAGCAGAAACGTTAGCTGGTCATTCATTAGAACAAGTAGAATTTACAGAAGTTCGAGGAATGAAAGGCATCAAAGAAGCAACTTATGAAATGAGCGGCGCGACGATCAATGTAGCTGTTGCATCTGGAATCGGCAATGCGAAGAAATTACTTAAACGAATCGAATCTGGCGAAAAATTCTATCACTTCGTAGAAATCATGGGCTGCCCTGGCGGCTGTATCAATGGCGGGGGACAACCTGTTCAGCCAGCTTCCGTACGCAACTTCGTTGATCTGAAGACAAAACGCGCAGCTGCTCTCTACTCGGAGGATAAAGGCAAAGGCTTGCGCAAATCAAACGAAAGTCCGATCGTCCAAAAAATCTATCAGGAATTTTTGGAAAAACCAGGAAGCTTAAAAGCACATCACATTCTCCATACCAGTTACCGTGACCGCACAAAAATTAAAGCGTAATACAATGAAGGAGCCCCTAATCAACTATCGAATAGGGGCTCCTTTTTTTGGGGTAAATTATCTCACTCTTTGGCGATTCAATGCTTTAGATAGCACTGGAACTACTAAAATTGATAAACCGCCGCCGACCAATGCTGTGATCAGCTGAGGAACTGAAAAGGCCCCAGAGACCATCGCTGCTTTTGGCGCAGGCATTTTTAATAAAATAGGAACTACGAACTGTACAATGGATAGATACAACACCCCGAATTTTGCCACAGCACCGACTACTGTCGCCAGAACAAAAGTCATGATACTTTGCTTTTTATTAAATCCTGAGATCACATGCCAGATAATTACTAAGACTGCATTTCCAATTGCTATACAACCTACGATTTGTGGAAATGCCGGTCCAATCCCGTACATAAAAGCAAAAATCGGTGATAATAACGCGATTGTTAACCCACTAGCCAAGCCGCCAGTGGTAACAGCAACAATCAAAATCAGATTCACCAAAGAACCGGTCACCAAAGTATTGCCTAAACCAGAGGTTACCGCTTGAACAACAATCAATAAAGCCAATAATACACCCGTTTGAGTAATCCATAATGCTTTTCGATTCATACCTTCGGGAATCCCATTTATTCAAAAATTCACAAATGGTTATCCCTTCACTTCCCTTCTCATGTCGAATAAAGTGACAGCCGTTTGAAAATGAGCAAATCATGAATAATTACTAACTATTTCTGAATATATTTATTGTACCAGATTTAAGGAATGGATAGAAAATCATTTTTTGACTAGTCTATCTATTTAATCCCATTTCATCATTCGGTTCTGTTAAAAACCATCCGCCTAACCAATCTAAATGGCGTTTCTATTAAGAACTGTTTCTTTTACTAACCTCTGATAATTCGGCTGAACGAGTAGCCTACTCCAACTTGTTCAGCTTTATCGTGAATCGTATCCTTCAATTTCATGTACTTCTTCAGATACCCATCGAACCTCTTCTGTTCATCTTACCTAGTTGTAGGACAAATAACCCGCCGATTCAGCGGGTTAAAATTTTGTTTTAGAATGTCATCGAACAGACACGTTCACCCCATACCAACGTTGGATTTTTGATGAGGGAACGTTCGTCAGTTATTCCCGCTTGCGGATTCGATCGAGTAACCGCTTACGCTTTTTCTTTGGCTGGACTGGCGGCGACTTAGTTGGTTCTGGAGCCGACTCTTGGACTGAAGCAGGTGCCGCCCGCTCCTCTGCCTCTACTATTGCCGTAACGAGCAGCTTCGCCGGTACGGATTGATCATCGACATCCAGATTGATCGGTGTCGCATGCTTAGGCAGACAGGCCGATATCACGGCGATCGCCTGTTCTTCATTCAATGACCATGGATCGATCCCTCTCGGCAGTTCAATCGTTTGAATCAACCGATCCGGTGCTGGCCGTTCTTCAGTTATACGCAAGTCCTCTGGAATGCGGACATGTTCTAAGGTCTCCTCCGATTCTGTAGGTATTGGTTCAACTGGTGCCAGCTCTGGTTTAATTTGCGCTGGTTCATCCGCAACACTGTCCATCAGTGTACTCAACGAATCCTTCGGCGCTTTCGGTTGGCTTTCAAATTTCGCGGACTCATCAAATACTTCCGTTTCTCTTTCTTCGATAATAGTCGCGTGCTTCACCTTTTTGAATAATTGCACGCCGTCCTTTTCAAACAGACTCAATTTAGTTAATTTTTCTAATGCCGAGCGGATTTGTTCCCCCGTTTTCGTTGCATCAAAATTCTTGAAGTAAAAATGATGTGATTTTCCATTGCTAATTTCAAATTCCGCATCTAATGTAAATGTACTTATCATGGTGGTTTTATCCTTTCTTTTTCGTATTTTTTTGCCTCCTTCCTTCACTCATCGTCATGATTCTGCCAATCCTTCTAATGATGGATTGATGACTTGGCTATAGAGGTGTTCCAACTTTTCTGCGATAAAAGTTTGTGCTGGAAAGAGCTTGACTGACAATAATCGCCACTCTTTCTTTCCAAAATAATCAATAAAATAGAGATAATAGCGTCGCATAGCTTTCGTTGATCTTGTTTGTAAAAAGATCCGCTGCACTAAGCTTCGTAAAATATATGAGAAATCCGCTTTACACAATTCTTCACGAACCTGCAGCGTAATCAACATTTCGAGGGTGATCGTTCCATCGTTTGTTTCATGATAAAAGCTGTTGATTCGTCGTTCTAACGTTTTTCGTGTAAGCGAAAACAATTTTTTCTTGTTTAAACCGTAGTCTTCCAAAATGCTTTCTCCTTTCCGATTTTTTATTTCGTTTTTGTTATATGAGATATCTACACAATCAAAATACCTCTTTTTTCAAACAAATTACACACCAAAAAATTTATAAAAAATAAACCATAATGATTCTAAGAAGCGAATCGTTACCGCCTCAAGGATTTCCGCTCCAATAAATAATGAAATCATTTTCAAAAAAATATCAATATAAGAAATCGAATTAAAATTAAGCTCTAACCACAAGAAACATTGGCCTTTGATTTACTTCTTTTGTATCATGGAGAAAAAGGTCGAGGTGAATGAACACTGTGACAGCATTTGAAATGATTCCAACAAACTCAAAAAAATTATCCGAAATCGAGTCAATCTATCTAAACTCCTTCCCTAAAGAGGAACAACACCCTTTTAAATGGCTGGTCAAAATGGCCGAACATGGAAAAGGACATTTTGCTGGGCTTTCTTGTGAGAATCGCCTAGTAGGCATGACTTATTTTACTGTGACTCAAGATATTGTTTACATTTTTTATTTTGCTATTGATCCGTCCATTCGCTCAAAAGGCTGCGGGCAAAAGATGATGCTGGCATTGCAACATCAATATGCTCACCATAAATTTATGTTGTTAATTGAGGAAATAATTGATGGTGTAGAAAATATGGAAGAACGCATCCGCAGAAAAAAATTCTATTTGCAGAATGGATTCGAAAGTAAAAATGATACCGTAGAGGTTTTGGGTGCACGTTTTGAGCTATTGCACTTAGCTAAAGGAAATTCATCGTTGAAAGATTATCAGCAAATCAAGCAATATTTTTACGAGGATTAAACACAGCAAAAAAGCCGTACAGAATAGCTGACTGTATGGCTTTACAAATAATTAATTTGTAGGATCTGTTCTTTTACTTTACTGTTGTTTATTTTCAAGAAATTGAGTATCCAGTACTAACTAATTCCTTTGAGAGCGCCTTGCAAGTGCTTTAAATGAAACAATTGCTTATCTGATTCCGATTGTTTCTTAAAGCTATGTGCTCAATAGTACGTTTTTTGAATACCACACAAAAATACCTGATTTTGCGAATTTAAAGAATTCAAAGAAACAAAAAAAAACCTTGATTAACAAGGGCTTCGATTCATCAGATAACGAAAGATTAACGACGAATTTACTTGATAACCATAATAGACAATCAAAGACAGTCTTTCTCTTTCAGCAGAAGTCATTTCAGACGGTGTAAAATCAGAACCACCATTTAACATCACTCCATGTTCGATACAAAATGCTGGTTCGTTATTCGCCTTGATCATATGAACGCCATCATCCGTCCAATGAAGTCCGCCCATAGACTTGATATGCCAAGTAGAGACATAGTCAGCGACTTTTGTGTAATTGACAGTAGCAGCTAGCGACATGATTGGGGCAATAAAAAAAGCAATCATCACTGTTAATACACTCAACAGCGTGATTGCTCGATGTTTCTTCTTATTCATTTGTTGTTAAACGCAACTGAAAAAGGGACCACTGGATGATTGAAAAAGGGACCAAAAAAATTAGTTGAGCCATTTTTTCGTGTCTTCCACTCGAAACGAGGGACCACTAAGATCCAATACGTGAG
>Ga0153985_1000044_pt1 | contig 38630 bp, 40 predicted proteins | sample TSGA069MetaG_FD_104715 | JGI IMG/M metagenome (GOLD analysis project Ga0153985, IMG submission 104715) | Attine ant fungus gardens microbial communities from Georgia, USA - TSGA069 MetaG | ecosystem: Host-associated > Fungi > Mycelium > Unclassified | place: USA: Georgia, Alexander Wildlife...
AAATCCGTTCCTTAGGGTTCAGTGGTTCGAATCCACTCTCCTCCACCATTGGGGTATAGCCAAGCGGTAAGGCAAGGGACTTTGACTCCCTCATGCGTTGGTTCGAATCCAGCTACCCCAGTTATTCAGTGAGTTGCAGACGCGACTCACTTTTTTTTATTTTTATATAACAATAGCAAAAGTGCCGATAATCTCATTATAGGCACTTTCATCAGTTATTGTTTGATAGTATGTCGTCGTATTTTTGTCATTCCCCAAAAACATATAAGAGAAAATAGAAAGACAATGAACAGAATAAAAGATAGTGCTGCATAAGGAAACATTGAAGCACTGGTCATTGATGTCATCGGATCAATAATTATTGTACGTATGAATTGTGGTACTTCATGTTGCAATTCAGTTATTGCTTGCGAAATTTCGGACATATTGCTATGTTCTGGCAGAATACTGGTGTAAGCTCCAAATGCTTTATTACCTATGGCAAGATAGCCCAAAGCGAAGTTTCCCAAGCTGAAGCCCCCAATGACTAAATTGCCCAAAGCAAATAAACCGATACCGATATTTCCAAAAGCGATGGCTCCTAGTGCCAGATTTCCAGCAGTAAAACATCCTAGGGCTAAAAAACCTGCTGAAAATACTCCCAGAGATAGGAGGCCAATCGAAAAAAATCCTTTTGTAAAGATTCCTAATGAAAAAATTCCTGACGAGAAAAAACCGATGCTGAAAATACCATGTGCTGAGGGAATTAATTGTTTTTTATGCTTCAAGGTACTTAACGCAAATCTGCGATTGTGCCATAACATCTCCGAAAGATTCGGAACAATGATGTGCAGCAAAGGTAGATTAAAGAAGAGTACGTTCGATCGATATTCAAAGTACAGCTCCGGTTCCCGTTCATTCAGCAAATTGTCTAATGAGATATCCAGTAATTGTGAAATACACTTCAATGTATCGATATCAGGGTACCCTGCCCCACGTTCCCATTTTGAAACAGTTCGATCAGATACATATAAAATATTAGCTAATTGTTTTTGTGTAAGTTCGTTTCGCTGACGATACTTTCTTAATTGTGACCCTAAAAAATTTTCCATTTATTTTCCTCTTTCTTTTTGCTAAGTTAAGCATAACGAATGAACAGCTAAATGAATAGGAAATCTGATGAAAAAGCGACTCTACTTTTCGTAGAGTCTTGATAAATCAATATTTTTGGAGATTTTAAAATGACAGAAGTTCTCTCACTTGAAGCCTTTTTAAATATGCGCTACATTTAATAGGAAGATGTTTTTACTATTAGAGAGGAGTTTGAATCCATGAATAAGGTTGAAGAAGTCAAAGAAATGTTGAGCGATACTGCGGCGAAAATTTATAGCACGATCAAAGACAATTCATTTGAAGTAACGAAAGAAAAAGGCCAGGTGCCTCGAGTACGTTCGGTTCGTCCGACTCGCCATACAATTAAATGGAAAGCAAAAAATCATTAAAAAGAAGCGCTCAGAAAATCTGGGCGCTTCTTTTTAATGATCGATCTCAATACCTAAAATAGTCAAATGGCCATTGCCAACTAGTTTGATAACCAGCTTGGAAAGACTATCAGCGCTCATGGTTGTGTCACTAGTGATCCACCAATGCAAAGTACCGACAAAAATCGAGGTCATGTATTCAATAATAAAATCTAAAGGAACCTCGATATCATTCTCAGTGATTTTCAGCCGTTTAAATACGTGAGAATATTTTTCATTTAAAATCTCCGCAACTTTTTTTCGCAAAATTTCATTACCAGAAGCATCCATAATGGTTAAAAAGAATTTTCGATTGGCTTGAATCTGTTCATAGATGTTTTTCAATACCATTTCAATTTTACGAACTTTCAACCGATTGCCTTGAACAATTTGATCGGGATCTAAAACAGCAGCGAAGGCATCGATAGCTTGTTTAAATATTTGATCGTAGAGATCTTGCTTGTCTTTGAAATGAGCATAAAACGTGGCGCGGTTGATCATGGCTTCATCTGCGATCTCTTGTATGGTGATATTGTCGTAACCTTTTACCTCTACCAGATGAATAAAAGCTTCCATAATCATTTTGTTTGTTCGTTTTACACGAAGGTCAATTTTTTTTGCCATAGTAAAATCCTCTCATTTTTGCAACAAATCGCGAGGGATTGTTGCTTATCACACGAATGAAATGGTTTTGAGTATTGCATAACGTTCGAAATGTTTTTAGAATATACGTGAGTAGTATAACAAACACTTTGTAAGTTAATCAACATGTGTTGTTAAAAATGGAAGGTAGGAATAATTATGACATTACGAGCGGGGATTGATGTTGGCTCTACAACCGTCAAGTTGGTCATTTTGAATGAACAAAACGAAAGTCTTTTTGCGAAATATGAACGTCACTTTTCAGATGTGAAAACTGCCACAGAACGTGTGTTGCGAGAGGCCGAAGTAGAGATTGGGAATAAAGAAATGACAATGAGCATCACTGGGTCTGGCGGGATGGGTCTAGCGGATGTTTTAGATATACCTTTTGTGCAAGAGGTAATTGCGTGTACACGTACTGTTGAAGAGGTTATTCCAGAAACGGATGTGGCCATTGAATTAGGTGGAGAAGACGCGAAAATCACGTTTTTTGAAGGTGCTTTGGAACAACGGATGAATGGGAGCTGTGCTGGGGGCACAGGAGCCTTTATTGACCAGATGGCGGTTCTATTGAAGACAGATGCTAATGGTGTAAATGAATTAGCTAAAAATTATAAAACCATTTACCCAATCGCTTCACGATGCGGAGTGTTCGCTAAAACAGATGTACAACCGTTAATCAATGAAGGGGCAGCGAAAGAAGATATTGCTGCGAGTATTTTTCAAGCAGTTGTTAATCAAACCATTGCTGGTTTAGCAGCTGGTCGAAAAATTAAAGGGAATATCGCTTTTCTTGGCGGACCGTTATACTTTATGTCTGAGTTGCGCCAGCGATTTATTGAGACATTGAACATCGCTCCAGAAAATGTAATTTTCCCAGAAAATCCGCAGCTTTTTGTCGCGATGGGGGCGGCTTTCTATTCAGAGGAAGCAGATCCGACTTCTTTAGAGGGGTTATTGCATCGTCTGACGACTGCTGAAGAAGGACACTTATCTCCTTCCGATACTCTAAATCCGTTATTCGGAGATGAAGCTGACTTAGCTGACTTTCGGATGCGACATGGTCAGGCGCAGGCTAAAGAAAAGAGTTTGGCTGAACATGAAGGTGTTGCCTTTTTAGGAATTGATGCTGGGTCAACGACAACGAAAGTTGCTTTAATTGATGATAGTGGAAATCTGATGTATTCATTTTACGGGAATAATCAAGGACAACCGTTGGAAACAACCATGACGGTATTAAAAGACCTTTATACGAAATTACCGGCGAATGTGTTCATTGGGAAAGCTGCAGTAACTGGATACGGCGAACAATTGATTAAGAATGCTTTGAAAGTTGATATTGGTGAAGTAGAAACGATGGCACATTATAAAGCTGCCAATCATTTCCAGCCCGGAGTTGATTTCATTTTAGATATTGGCGGACAAGACATGAAAGCAATGACGATCAAAGATGGTGCTTTGTCTTCCATTCAATTGAATGAAGCTTGTTCTTCTGGTTGCGGCTCGTTTATCGAGACTTTTGCGAAATCATTGAATTATAATGTAGAAGACTTTGCGAAGGCAGCGCTGAAATCAAAAGCGCCTGTTGATCTGGGTTCTCGTTGTACCGTTTTCATGAACTCTAAAGTAAAACAGGTTCAAAAGGAGGGGGCTTCTGTTGGGGATATTTCTGCGGGGCTATCCTATTCTGTTATTAAGAACGCCATCTATAAAGTAATTAAAATTCGTCGTCCAGAGGAACTTGGGGAAAAAATTGTTTGTCAGGGTGGAACTTTTTACAATGAGGCTGTTCTGCGAGCTTTCGAGATGGTGACAGAACGTGAAGTTGTTCGTCCGTCAATTGCTGGATTAATGGGCGCGTTTGGTGCTGCATTGATTGCATTGGAAAACTATGAGATCGGCGAAAAAACCGAAACATTATCGCTAGCTGAAATCGATAGCTTCACCGCAGAAAAAGAATTCACGCACTGTGGTCTATGTGAAAATAATTGTATGCTGACGGTTACCTTATTCTCAGATGGTCGTCAATTTATCACAGGAAATCGTTGTGAACGTGGTGCTCGTATTAAAGTGAAACGAGAAGATAAGAAAGTTAATCTGGTGGATTACAAATATCGACGCTTGTTCAAATATCGTCCATTACGCAAAAAAGAAGCTGTTCGTGGAGAAATCGGAATTCCTCGTGTCTTGAATATGTATGAAAATTATCCATTATGGCATACTTTCTTCAGCGATTTAGGATTCCGGGTGAAATTATCGCCACGCTCAAACAAAGAATTGTATGAACAAGGAATGGAAACTATCCCAAGTGATACGGCGTGCTATCCAGCAAAAATTGCTCATGGACACATTCAGGCACTGATTGATGGCGGCGTACCAATGATTTTTTATCCAGGTGTCGTATTTGAGCGAGAAGAATCAAATGAAGCTGACAATCATTTTAATTGTCCAATAGTTCAAAGTTATCCCGATGTAATTCGTAATAACGTGGATGACATTCGCGAAGGCAAAGTCGATTATCGCAATCCATACTTGAATTTAGCGAATGAAGCTTCTGTGGCAGCTGTTTTAGGCCGTTGTTTCCAAGACTTAGATATTACGCAAGAAGAAATTAATCAGGCACTGCATCATGCCTATGAGGAATTAGAAACATTTAAGGAAGATGTTCGCCAAAAAGGTGAAGAGACTTTATTGATGCTTAACCAAAAAGGGGAACGCGGGGTAGTTCTATCTGGTCGTCCCTATCATTTAGATCCTGAAATCAATCATGGCATAGCTGAAGTAATTACGCAGGAAGGTTTTCATGTATTAACTGAAGACAGTGTCTCCCATTTAAGCGATGTTGGAAATCTTCGTGTCGTCAATCAATGGGTTTATCATTCTCGTTTATACGCGGCGGCTCGTGTCGTAGCGAAATCGAAGAATCTTGAGCTTGTTCAATTGAACTCTTTTGGCTGCGGGCTGGATGCTGTAACCACTGACCAAGTAGAAGAGATCATGGATCAATACGGCAAAATCTATACAGTCTTGAAAATCGATGAAGGCTCGAATCTTGGGGCTATCAGAATTCGACTACGTTCACTAAAAGCGGCAGTCAATGAACGAGATAAATCAAACTTCCAACCTATCCAGCGATTTGAAGAACCAGAGAAAATCGTCTTTACTAAAGAAATGCGGAAAAAGCACACACTGTTATTGCCAATGTTAAGTCCAATTCATCAATCTGGATTGTTTGATATTGCATTGGAAGCTTCAGGGTATAACGTCGTTTGTTTACCAGCAATGGATCGTGAAGCGGTTAATGTCGGATTGAAATATGTGAATAACGATTCTTGTTATCCGGCGATTATATCCATCGGTCAATTAGTCGAAGCATTACAAAGCGGCGAATACGATTTGAACAATACCAGTGTGATGATGAGTCAAACTGGCGGCGGCTGTCGTGCGACTAATTATATTCCGTTGTTACGTAAAGCCTTGAATGATGCCGGTTTCCCACAAGTTCCTGTTGTTTCTGTTTCACTTGGAAATAAAGGGGTGGAAAGCAACCCCGGATTTAAATACACATTGCCAATGTTAAAACGGATCGTCGTTGCAATTCTATACGGAGACCTATTCGAACGAGTTGTTTACCGGACGCGTCCATATGAATTGGAAACAGGTCAAATTGATGCGTTACATGAAGAGTGGCTGAAAAAGGTTGAAGGGAATGTTCGGAACGGTTCATTGACCCTCTTTAATATGAATATGAAAAAAATTGTCAATGATTTTGATACGATTCCGATTTCAAATGAGATTAAACCGAAAGTCGGAGTCGTAGGTGAGATTTTAGTAAAATATTCCCCAACGGCCAACAATGACATTGTGCGTCTGCTAGAATCGGAAGGTGCTGAAGCAGTTGTTCCCGATCTAATCGGCTTTATGAATTATTCCTTGTACAACCAAATTTGGAAGTATGACAATATGGGGATGCCGAAGAAAAATAAAACGATTGCGGAAATGGCGATTAAGCTGATTGAGTTTGTTGAAAAGCCAATGGATCGCGCATTGCGTGCTTCTGAGCGTTTTACTGGTATTCATTCAATCTATCAGTTGGCTGAAGATGCCAGTAAGATTCTTTCAATCGGAAATCATACGGGTGAAGGCTGGTTCTTAACTGGTGAGATGATTGATTTATTAAAGACGGGGGTTAACAACATCGTCTGCATGCAGCCATTTGGCTGCTTACCAAATCACGTTGTTGGTAAAGGTGTAATCAAAGAGCTACGTCACCAATATCCGAAATCAAATATTGCTGCGATTGATTATGATCCCGGAGTTTCGATTGTTAACCAATTGAATAGGATTCGCTTAATGATGGCGACTGCTAATAAACAATTAAAAGAAGAAGTTAGAAACTGATTATGAGAGTAGACCAATTAAAATGGGTCTGCTCTTTTATTTTAAAAAAAAGATGAATGGAACGAAGGACATAAAGGATTATTGTTGTGCATTAGGTATATACCAGTTATAATGAAAGTAGAAAAATTGAACGGGGTGACGGAACGTGGCAAATCAAGTGCCAGTTTATATTCAAATACATGATCAATTAAAACATGAAATTGAGAATGGTGTATGGAAGGTCGGAGCACGTTTGCCTTCTGAACGAGAATTATCGTTGAGGTTTGAGGTAAGTCGAATGACCTTGCGCCAAGCGATTCAAACATTGTCCGATGAAGGGATTTTAGAACGGAAGATTGGTTCAGGCACCTATGTAGCAAGTAAGAAAGTTCAAGAAAAGATGAGCGGTACAACAAGCTTTACTGATATTATGGAGTCTTTAGGAAAAGTGCCTTCCAGCAAAACAATTTCTTTCTTCCATTCACGGGCAAGCTCGAGTGAATCGGAAAAATTAGGACTAGAAAAAGGCGAACAAGTTCTACGCATGGAACGGATTCGCTACGCAGACGACGTACCGATTTGTTTTGAGGTTGCAAGTATTCCGGCTAAGCTGATTGAGGGGTTTAGTAAAGAAGAAATCACAGAATCTTTTTATCACAGTTTACAAGAAAAAGGTTTTGAAATCGGTCGTGCGAATCAAACAGTGTCAGCAATTTTGGCTTCAGAGCAAATTGCCGACTATCTAGCAGTGAAACGCGGGGATGCGATTTTACGTCTGCGCCAGATTTCATATTTAGCTGATGGTCGTCCGTTTGAATATGTACGCACACAGTATGTCGGCAGTCGTTTTGAATTTTACTTAGAAAAATGATCCAAGAGGTTACTCCTCTTGGATCAATTGTTCGTGATAAGTGACTGCACCAGTTTTGAAGGTGACTTGACCGTTTAATAAATCGGTAACTTGAGCTTCGAAATTAGCAATTTGGTTCTCGTCTACCATACAGGTTACAACGACTTGATCGGTAAACTGAGTATCTTTTACGGCTAGTTGTTCATTCGTAATAAAATTCTCCATCTTTCCCCAATTGGGATACTCTAAATGAACAAAGACTTCTTGCTGCAGTCGCCCTTCCACGATGCCGGTAACAGCTATTACTTGAGCAACAGCTCCTGAATATGCGCGGATCAATCCTCCAGCACCAAGCTTTGTTCCACCGAAATAGCGGGTCACAATGGCACAAACATTGATCAAATCATTTTTTTTCAATACTTCCAGCATGGGAACGCCTGCTGTTCCGCTGGGTTCTCCATCATCTGAGGAGCGCTGGATGTCATTACGATCACCTAAAATAAAGGCACTGCAATTATGATTAGCTTTCCAATGTTCCTTTTTAATCTGTTGAATGAAGCTTTTCGCTTCTTCCTCTGATTCGATACGTTTCAAAAAACAAATGAAGCGAGATTTTTTGATTTCGATTTCGTGTTGATTGTCTTCTTTAATGGTTCGATAATTTTGCAACATGACCTTGCCTCACTTTATTATTTCTCTAGTATAGTATAGGAGAAAAGCGGGGCAGGTTTCAACTAAAGGTGGTTTGTTAGTGTGATTTTGTTTGAAGGTGAGGGATGAGCATGACACGAGCAAAAAAATACGATGCTATTACGCATCATTTAAAAAGTAATAACGGCTCTCAGGTGACGTTGACCTTTACGCAATTCGATGAGCTGTTGTTCCCACACAGCGGTCTGCCGAAAACAGCCCGACTAGATCTAGATTGGTGGGCGAATGATTATCGTCACCCGGAAAAGGGAGCTTATGGCTGGTTAAATGCTAATTATGAAGTGGTTCAGGTTAATCTTAACAAAGAATATGTAGTCTTTAATAAATTAGTTAAATCAAGTTGGCTAATCTAATTAAGGCTAGAAATATAAAAAGAAAAAAGGAAGTATGACAATTTAATTGTTGTACTTCCTTTTTTGAAATGTTAATCAACCCTCATTCCTAGAAATTTGAAGAATCATGCGGTCCTGAAGATAGGACTGATTGGTTGCGTACTTTTTTGAGAATAGGGGATGACATATATGGAAACTACTGGTCAACGTTTGTTACAAAAAGAATGGCACGCCTTTTATCCGCAGATAGATTTGAAATATGCTGAAAAAATCCCTGCAATGCTAGAGTGTGAGAATGGCTGGCTATGTCAGCGCTGCGGAGAAGTTTCACAGGAAGAATTACCAGCTGGATTCTTTTATTGCCCAGCTTGTTTAACATTGGGACGGATAGACAGTCGCAGTTTTCTGTACTATTTTCCAGTAAAAAGAATAGTTGCTAGGAAGGTTGTACTTATCTGGTCAGGAGAACTTTCTCCGGCGCAGCGCAAAATTTCAGAACAATTATTAGATGATCAGTCAGTTGCAAAGACTTTCTTACTTTGGGCAGTAACAGGGGCAGGGAAAACAGAAATATTATTTCCTCTATTAAAAGTTTCATTGGAGCAAGGGAAACGGATCGCCGTGACATCACCTAGAGTTGATGTATGCAACGAACTCTATTTGCGTTTTCGCCAAGCTTTTCCACAAGAAAATATTAGCTTATTTCATGGACAAGATCGAAAAGACGCCGGAGATGTTTTCGTTGTTTGCACGATTCATCAGCTTTTACGATACCAAGATTATTTTGATTTAGTGGTTATCGATGAAGTAGATGCGTTTCCGTATGCCGCCAGTCCATTGTTGCATCGTGCAGTGGATGAAGCACAAAAAATAGAAGGTAATCGTATTTATCTAAGTGCGACTCCAGAGGATTTCTTAAAGAGAAGCGTTGATCAATCCTATTATTTACCCGCACGGTATCATCGCCGGAGGTTACCAGTTCCACAACTGTTCTTTTCTTGGCGTTTAGAGAAATACTTAAGTAGAGGAGAATTGCCTAAAAAAGTTCTGATTAAAATAGCAGAACTGTTAGAACAAAATAACGTGTTGCTCTTTTGTCCTAGTATCCCATTACTAACCAAAATAGCAGACTGTATTCGAAATATATATCCCAAAGTAAAGTTGACGACGGTTTTTTCACAAGATCAAGAACGTTTAGTTAAGGTTGAGAATATGCGAGCAGGGAACTATCAATTACTTTTAACTACGACCATTCTGGAACGAGGTGTGACTTTTGAAAAAGTATCTGTCATAGTATTGCAGGCCTCACATCGTGTTTTTAGTAAGTCAGCATTGGTTCAAATAGCCGGTCGAGCTGATCGAAAAGGAGTTTATGCTCATGCTGAAGTCATTTTTATCACTAGTGAAGTGACGACACCGATTTAAAAGGCTATAAATGAGATTGAAGGAAATAATCACCAAGCATTGCTGGAGGGATTGATTGATGCTGATACGCTGTAGTTGTTGTCAAAAGGAATTAGTAAATAATTTAACTTTGCGAGAATTATTTTTTTCAAACAGTCAGCGATGTTATCATTGTGAAAAATTATTTTCGAAAATCGATCAAGCAACGGCTTGCCCAGGTTGTGGGCGTCCAAGCTCACTAGAGTTGTGTCAAGATTGTAAATTATGGCAGCAGGAACTTGGTTTTGTCATGGAAAACTTAAGTCTATTCTATTATGATGATGGCTTTCGTCAATGGATTGAGAACTATAAGTTTACTGGCGATTATCGATTACGGGGAGCCTTTGTAATGGAGTTAACGCGTATTCTTCAAAACTATCGTGAGTATTTGATTTGTCCTTTGCCCCTTTCAAAGGAACGTTTCGAGCAAAGAGGGTTCAATCAAGTTTGTGGGTGTTTAGATTTGACGAAGGTTTCTTATGAATGTTTATTAGTACGTAGTGAATCACCCCCTCAATCAGAAAAATCAAGAGGGGAGCGGCTATTAATGAAACAGCCTTTCAAATTGACTGTACCAAAGTCAGAAATTAGAAATCAAAGAGTTTTACTAATAGACGATGTTTATACAACGGGGCGCACATTGTTTCATGCTGCAGAACTACTTTATAAAAATGGCGCTAAATCAGTGAGAGGCTTGACTTTTGCACGCTAAAATGCATTTTTTTGCTTTTGAAATTGATAGCGATTTACTTTGCAAAAGGATTAGATTTCGATATAATAGAGATAAGAAGAAGAGGTAAGAGTGGTCCTTCCTCCTATCTTCAGTTGGCAAGACGAAAGGGGCAATACGTATGTTCAAATATAATGTTCGTGGAGAAAACATCGAAGTTACTGAGGCTATCCGTAATTACGTTGAAAAGAAAGTAGGAAAGTTAGAACGCTACTTCACTGATGTTCCGGACGCAACTGCTTATGTTAATTTGAAAGTTTACACAGAAAAAACAGCAAAAGTCGAAGTAACGATTCCATTACCTTACTTGGTTCTTCGGGCGGAAGAAACTTCACCAGATTTATATGCAAGTATTGATTTGGTTGTGGATAAATTAGAACGTCAGATCCGCAAATTTAAAACAAAAATTAATCGTAAAGCTCGCGAAACAGGTGTGCCTGAACGTGAAGTAGAAGTATTGGTGAACGCAGAGGATTCAGAAGAATCTGAATTAGAAATCGTTCGTACCAAACGTCTATCATTGAAGCCAATGGGCAGCGAGGAAGCAGTTTTACAAATGAACATGCTTGGACATAACTTCTTTATCTTTGAAGATGCAGAAACAAACGGCACAAGCATCGTTTATCGTCGTAAAGATGGTAAATACGGTTTGATTGAAACAGATTAATAAAACTATTGCCTTCCAGCTAAGCTGGAAGGTTTTTTATTTTCAATGAAAATAAAGTTTTAGAATGAAAGTCCATGCATTTGATAAAAATTGTGCTTTGAATCCCTTGCGACTAAAGAAAAACAGAGAAAAAGATTAATCATTGTATAAGTCGGTTTTTATTCGTTGCGAGAAGTTTCTTTTCTCAAAGACTAATGATAAAATATACTAGCGGGTTTCTATCAAAAAAATAGAAAATGAAAAGAAATAAAGGAGTAAGATAAACGAATGGCGAACTTTCTGAAACGAATGATTGAAAATGATAAAAAAGAATTAAAACGATTGAGTGGGATTGCGGACAAGGTCGAAGTATTTTCGGGTGACATGGAAAAATTGTCAGATGGACAATTGCGCGGCAAGACTGAAGAATTCAGAGGCCGTTACCAAGCCGGTGAAACGCTAGATGACCTATTACCAGAGGCTTTTGCGGTAGTTAGAGAAGCGGCAAAACGAGTTCTAGGATTGTATCCTTATCATGTCCAATTAATGGGCGGGATCGTTTTACATGATGGGAATATCCCAGAAATGAAAACCGGTGAAGGAAAGACATTGACTGCAACAATGCCGGTTTATTTAAATGCGTTAACAGGTGAAGGCGTACATGTAGTCACGGTAAACGAGTACTTGGCGACACGTGACTCGACTGAAATGGGCGAGCTATATAATTTCTTAGGTTTGAGTGTCGGTTTGAATATCAACTCAAAAACAGCTGACGAAAAACGTGAAGCCTATAATTGCGATATCACATACAGTACGAATAATGAACTTGGTTTTGATTACTTACGTGATAATATGGTAGTTTATCAAAGTCAGATGGTTCAGCGTCCGTTAAACTATGCCATTGTCGATGAAGTTGACTCGATTTTGATCGATGAAGCTCGGACACCGTTGATTATTTCTGGCGCCGCTGAGAAATCTACGGCTCTTTATACTCGGACGGATAATTTCGTGAAACGTTTGAAAGAAGACGAAGATTTCAAAATCGATATCCAATCGAAAACGATTGGATTAACCGAGCAAGGAATCGAAAAAGCGGAGGAAAACTTTGGTTTAGAAAACTTGTATGACTTAGACAATACTGCTTTGACGCACCATTTAGATCAAGCCTTACGGGCAAACTTTATTATGATCCGTGATATTGATTATGTGGTACAAGAAGGCAAGGTACTGATTGTTGACCAATTTACTGGACGTATCATGGATGGTCGTCGTTATTCTGACGGGTTACACCAAGCAATTGAGGCGAAAGAATCCGTTGAAATCGAAGACGAAACCAAAACGATGGCAACGATCACTTTCCAGAACTACTTCCGGATGTATAAAAAACTAGCCGGGATGACAGGTACTGCTAAAACAGAAGAAGAAGAATTCCGTGAAATTTATAATATCGAAGTTATTCAAATCCCAACGAATCGTCCTATTATTCGTGAAGACCATGCGGATTTGTTATATCCAACATTAGAAAGCAAGTTTCATGCGGTAGTGCAAGATATCAAGGAGCGACACCGTAAAGGGCAGCCGATTCTAGTTGGTACAGTTGCCGTTGAAACATCTGAATTACTTTCAACTATGTTAGATCGTGAGAAGGTTCCGCACGAAGTATTGAATGCGAAGAACCACTTTAAAGAAGCGGAAATTATCATAAACGCTGGACAAAAAGGTTCAGTTACGATTGCTACAAATATGGCTGGACGAGGCACCGATATCAAACTAGGTTTGGGTGTTGTTGAATTAGGCGGCTTGGCTGTAATCGGTACTGAACGTCACGAATCTCGCCGTATTGATAATCAGCTGCGTGGTCGTTCAGGTCGACAAGGAGATCCTGGTGTTTCGCAATTCTATCTTTCATTGGAAGACGATTTAATGAAACGTTTTGGTTCTGAACGAATCAAAGCTTTCTTAGATCGCATGAAAGTTGAAGATGAAGATGCTGTGATCCAAAGTAAAATGCTGACTCGCCAAGTTGAATCAGCACAAAAACGTGTAGAAGGAAATAACTACGATACGCGTAAAAATGTCTTGCAATACGATGATGTGATGCGTGAACAACGCGAAGTTATTTACAAACAACGTCAAGATGTAATTATGGGCGAAAAAGATTTGACACCAAACTTATTGAACATGGTACGTCGGACAATCTCACGCGTCGTCGACAGTCACACACAATTAGAAAAAGATAATTGGAATCTTGAAGCTTTAGCAGACTTCGCAGGGGCAACATTGGTTCATGAAGATTCTGTTTCAAAAGCTGATTTTGAGGGCAAAACACCTGATGAAATGAAAGACTATCTGTATGAGCGTGCAAAAGCTGTTTTCGATACAAAAGTGTCACAATTACAAAGTCCAGAACAATTATTGGAATTTGAAAAAGTGGTCATCTTACGTGTTGTGGATACAAAATGGACAGATCATATTGATGCGATGGACCAATTGCGTCAATCAGTCGGGTTACGTGCTTATGGACAAAATAATCCACTCGTCGAATATCAAACAGAAGGGTACAAGATGTTTGAAGACATGGTGGGAGCAATCGAATTTGAAGTAACCCGCCTCTTTATGAAAGCAGAAATCCGTCAAAATGTTCAACGTGAGCAGGTAGCGCAAAATCAACAAGAACATCCGGTAGAAACCGACGGTGATCCGAAGAATTTGACCCATACAAAACAAAAACCGGTTCATGTGGAAAAAGTTGGTCGGAATGATCCATGTCCATGCGGCAGCGGGAAAAAATATAAAAACTGTCATGGCAAAGGACTATAATTTTTACGATATGAAATGAACCTTTAGGGCGAGACATAATTGCTATGTCTCGTCTTTTGCCAGTCCAACTTTTCACAGCTCGTTAAGTTAAGAATGGCGATAATATATCTTATTGAAAATAGAAGGTATAAGACGTTTGGTTAGACGGATATTTTTATCCGTAAGAAAGAAGGAATAGATTTGGAAAATGCAGAAATACGAAATTTGTTAGATACAATGCAAGAGCAGGTCGTAAGCTTCAGGGGGTCCCTTTGACCTAGAGCAATTGGAGGAAGATATTGCAGAAGCAGAAAATCAAATGTCAGCACCAGGTTTTTGGGATGATTCCGAAAAAGCTCAGGCGCTGATCAACCGTAATAATGCCGCGAAAGAGACCTATGACCAGTTCCAAGAGATCGCAAATGAAACAGACGAACTAAATGTCATGTGGGAAATGCAGCAGGAGGAATTTGATGTCGAACTGCAAACAGAGCTGGAAGAAAGATTAACACAATTGCAAGAAAAAGTTGCTGGATTTGAATTGTCGCTCTTATTAGATAATCCCTATGATAAGAACAATGCGATTTTAGAGCTCCATCCAGGTGCTGGTGGAACAGAATCTCAAGATTGGGGTTCGATGCTTTTGCGGATGTATACGCGCTGGGCGGAGCAACATGGTTTTTCGGTGGAGACGATTGATTATCAATCTGGTGATGAAGCAGGTATCAAGAGTGTCACACTGATGATTAAAGGAACCAATGCCTATGGCTATTTGAAATCAGAAAAAGGGGTTCATCGGTTAGTTCGAATCTCGCCATTCGATTCGGCCAGTCGACGTCATACGTCTTTTTGTTCTGTCGAAGTTATGCCTGAATTAGATGAAAATATCGAAGTCGAGGTCAATCCGGATGATTTGAAGGTGGATGTTTACCGTGCCAGCGGGGCTGGAGGACAACATATAAACAAGACATCTTCTGCCGTACGAATCACTCACTTGCCAACGGGGACTGTTGTAGCCAGCCAAGCCCAGCGTTCACAATTTCATAATCGTGAGACAGCGATGCAGACGTTGAAAGCAAAACTTTATCAATTAGAAATTGAGAAGAAAGAGCAAGAAGCAGCGGCTCTGCGAGGTGAGCAAAAAGAAATTGGCTGGGGTTCACAAATTCGTTCTTACGTTTTTCATCCTTATTCTATGGTAAAAGATCACCGCACGGAATATGAAACAGGAAATGTCCAGGCGGTAATGGACGGCGAATTAGATCCTTTTATCGATGCTTACTTGAAATGGCGCTTAGTACAAGATGCTTAAGTGTAAAATGAAATCAAATTGTAAAGTAATGAAAGCCAGTTGCAATGTTGGCATGCTATAATAACAAAGAATTTAAGAGGATTTGGAGAGATAAAGCATGATTGAAATGCAGGATGTAACAAAAAAATATCCTAATAAGACAACTGCTGTACGTGGGATTTCGGTCCGTATCGATCAGGGTGAGTTCGTCTATGTCGTTGGTCCCTCTGGTAGCGGAAAGTCTACCTTCATAAAGTTGATGTATCGTGAAGAAAAAGCGACTTCTGGAAAAGTATTGGATGTTGCTCGTCATGATTTATTAAAAATCAAGAACAAGGAAGTTCCTTATCTGCGTCGCGATGTCGGTGTCGTTTTTCAGGACTTCAAACTGCTGCCTCGTAAGACAGTCTATGAAAATGTAGCTTATGCAATGCAAGTAATTGGACGCAAACCGCGAGATATCAAAAAACGCGTTATGGAAGTTTTAGATCTTGTTGGTTTGAAACATAAAGTTCGTGTATTTCCAAGTGAATTATCTGGTGGGGAACAACAGCGTGTTTCGATTGCGCGCGCCATTGTAAATACGCCAAAAGTTTTAATTGCTGATGAACCGACAGGTAATTTGGACCCGGATACTTCGTGGGAAATTATGAATCTATTAGAACGCATCAATAACCAAGGTACAACGATCGTCATGGCAACACATAACAAAACGATCGTAGATACTATGCGCCATCGTTTGATCGCGATTGAAAATGGTTTGATTGTTCGGGATGAAGCGGAAGGGGAATACGAGTTTGATGATTAGAAATTTCTTCCGACATTTGTTGGAAAGTGTCAAGAGTGTCAAGCGTAACGGCTGGATGACATTAGCTTCAGTCAGCGCAGTGACGATCACCTTAACAATGGCTGGAATTTTCTTAGCCGTAATCATGAATGCGACAAAGTTGGCGCAAGACGTTGAAGGCAATGTCGAAGTAACTGTTTTTGTTGATATTGGAACGAAGGATAAAGAGTTAAAAGAATTAAAATCTGAACTGCAAGATATCAAACATGTTGATAAAGTCTCGTTTTCTAGTAAAACAGATCAATTAAAGAAATTGCAAAAGCAAATGGGAGATGCTTGGGATTTATTTGAGGGCGACAGTAACCCGCTTTATGATGTATATATTGTAAGTGCAACAGATGCGCAATATATTCGTCCGGTAACACGAGAAGCAAGTCAATTGCGGAATGTTTTCCGTGCAAATTATGGTGGGAATTCAGCTGATCGAATTATTCAAATGTCGAAAGTTGTCCGTACTTGGGGATTAGCTGCAGCGGCATTATTAATATTTGTAGCGATTTTCTTAATCTCAAATACCATCCGAATCACGATTATTTCGCGAAAAACGGAAATTCAAATCATGCGTCTTGTAGGTGCAAAAAATGGTTATATTCGTTGGCCGTTCTTCCTTGAAGGCGGTTGGATCGGATTAATTGGTTCAATTGTGCCGATTCTTGTTTTGACATACGGTTACTCCCAGGTTTATGGTCTAGCAGCGCCGTATCTATTACAATCAAATCTAGAATTACTACGACCAAGCCAAATCGTTTGGATCTTGGATATAACTATGGCCGTTGGTGGATACTTGATTGGTTCACTGGGATCAGTTATTTCTATGCGTCGTTTCTTGAAGATTTAAAAATACGAACTTCTCTGTTTTTATGGAGAAGTTTTTTTGATGATTAAAAAAATTTTAGGCTTGCCTTTTTTAGGAAAAGGTTCTAAGATATAAATCAAGTAAATAAAATGCTGCCGAGCAAGGGAGCCAATTTCGTTAGGTCATCGAAGAAATTGGACTCCCTTTTTGTGATTTCTTGTAATTTGTATAGTTTTTAGAAAAAGATATAGTAGCACTGAAATAGTTCTCAGCACTGCTTGCCTGCTTGGTATGCGCAATATCTTAGGAGGAGTGTTTATTATGGCATGGGTATTTTTGATTGTTGCTGGAGTTTTTGAAGTGTTTTGGGCGACAATGATGAAAATGAGCGAAGGATTCAGTAGATTGAATTATTCATTGTTAACCATAATTGGTATGCTTGCGAGTTTTTATTTTTTGGCAAAATCACTTCATTCGTTACCAATGAGTTTGGCCTACCCAATCTGGACTGGTATCGGAGCTGTGGGTTCGATTTTGATCGGAGTATTTTTCTTTAAAGATCATCTATCACTGTTGACAAGCTTCTTCGTGATTCTTTTAATCGTCGGTATCATCGGAATTAAAGTTACTAGCGGACATTAAGTGCGAAATGCGTTAAACTATTTTTAGAGAATCGAGGAGGTACGTATGATTAAATCAACTAATGAGTTAACGGCGCAAGAATTATTAACTATTTTACAAGCTCGTACGGCGGTATTTGTAGTAGAACAAGCTTGTCCTTATCAGGAAGTCGATGAAGCAGATCGTGATGCTGTACATGTCTGTTTAGAAGAAAATGGGGAACTGAAAGCTTGTGCTCGTATTTTAACTGAAGGTGATAGGATTCTATTTGGACGTGTGTTAGTAGTGAAAAAATACCGTGGGCAGCAATTAGGACGAGAAATAGTAGAAAAAACTTTAAAAGAAATTGAACATCGTTATCCTGGTCAACCGGTATTCATTTCTGCACAAGCACATTTAGTAGATTTTTATCGTTCATTTGGTTTTGAACAAAATTCTGAGATCTATTTGGAAGATGAAATCCCTCACATTGAGATGCTTTTACAAAATACTGCAAATCGGTAAAGTAGATTGTTTACATTCGGCTTTCCCTCAGCTATCCTTTAGAAGAAGGAGTGTGGCAGTATGTCTTTTGTGACAGAGCACTTAGGTTTATTTTTTTTGGTTATTAACACTATTCTATCTTTTATTATTGTTTTTCGAGAACGTAAGGATACTGTCAATACGTGGGCGTGGTTATTAGTTTTGACTTTTATTCCTGTTCTGGGATTTGTTCTATATGTTTTCTTTGGGAAGGGTATCTCGAAAGAACGTATCTTTGATTTGAAGATGCAGACTAAAATTGGGATGAATGTTGAAGTTCAGCAGCAACAGCGAGCCTTAGCACGAGGATTATTCCCCAAACCGACTACGAATCAAGTCGATCCGCGACAGCTGATTTATATGTTAACAATGTTTGAGAGTTCTTTATATACCACTAAGAATGATGTTACGCTTTATACAGATGGTCGTAAAAAATTTGATGCATTGCTTGAAGACATCAAACGGGCAAAATATCATATCCATATGGAATACTATATTTATCGAGCGGATAATTTGGGACTTGAGGTTCGTGAAGCGTTAGTGGACGCTGCTTTGCGAGGCGTGAAGGTACGATTGCTTTTGGATGCTTGGGGTTCTACCCAAGTCAATCGTCGTTTTCTTACACCCTTGATTGAAGCGGGCGGCGAAGTCGATTTCTTCTTTCCTTTGTTTTTACCCTATTTAAATCCGCGAATGAATTATCGAAATCACCGAAAAATCGTTGTAATTGATGGTGAGATTGGTTACACCGGTGGCTTTAATGTTGGTGATGAATACCTTGGTTTAGTAGAAAAATTTGGGTATTGGCGTGATAATCATTTACGTGTTCATGGTCATGCTGTATATACTTTGCAGAATCGTTTTTTGATGGACTGGAATTCTCAACAAAAACATGAACTGGTCTATCAACCTGATTATTTTCCTAAAATTGAATCAGAAGGAAAATTAGCCCTGCAAATCGTCAGCAGCGGTCCTGATAGTGAACATGAACAAATTAAACTGACTTATTTAAAAATGATCAACTTAGCAAAAAAAGAAATTTTGATTCAAACCCCCTATTACATTCCGGATGCACCGATTCATGAAGCACTGAAATTGGCCTTGCTTTCCGGAGTGAAAGTTCGAATGCAGATACCCAATAAACCTGATCATATCTTGGTTTATTGGGCAACCTATTCATTCACAGCAGAATTATTGGAATATGGTGCAATTATTGAGACGTACGAAAATGGATTTATTCACGCAAAAACGATGGTAATCGATGGGGGAGTTGCTTCAGTAGGTTCTGCAAATATCGATGTTCGCTCCTTCAAATTAGATTTTGAAGTCAATACAATTGTTTATGATGCGGCTTTTGCAGAAGAATTGCGAGAAGCGTTTCATCAAGATTCAATGAAATCAGAACTTTTAACACAAGAAAAATATGATCAGCGCGGTACGCTGATCAAGTTCAAAGAAGGTATCGCCCGTTTGATTTCACCGCTCTTATAAAAATAATTTGCGCTTTCATGGTTTGATAGTATAAAATGAACTAGCTTGTTTAGTCAGACAAACACAGAAATCAAAAAAAACAGTTCAACTTTTCGCAGTTCAGTAGCTCATGATATGGATTATTCTGCATGGAAAGCAACTACGAAGCTGGTGGTTGAATGGTGTATGGCATGAAAATAGGAATTATTTTTCGTTTTAAGAGAGATGATGTCCTAAAAATGAATGAGGAGATTTTTCATGAAGAAATGGTTGATTCCCCTATTAGGTACGCTTTTACTATTGTCGGGTTGTTCTAAATGGATCGATCGCGGCGAGTCAATCACAGCTGTGGGTTCTTCTGCACTGCAACCGCTAGTTGAGACCGTAGCAGAAGAGTACCAAAGTAAAAATCCAGGCAGATTTATTAATGTCCAAGGCGGGGGAAGTGGAACAGGATTGAGTCAAGTCCAATCTGGAGCCGTCGATATCGGCAATTCAGATTTGTTTGCTGAGGAAAAAAATGGGATTGATGCTAAGAAATTAGTTGATCATAAAGTTGCTGTTGTTGGGATTACTCCGATCGTGAATAAGAGTGTCGGCGTAACCAATATTTCATTGGAGAATTTACGCAAGATTTTTCTAGGCGAGATCAAAAACTGGAAAGAAGTTGGCGGAAAAGATCAAGAAATCGTCATCCTGAATCGGGCATCTGGTAGCGGCACACGTTCGACGTTTGAACAATGGGTCTTAGACGGCAAGACCGCAATTCGTGCGCAGGAGCAAGACTCCAGTGGAATGGTTCGTCAGATTGTAGCTGATACACCTGGTGCTATCAGTTATACGGCTTTCTCTTATGTAACAAAAGATGTTCAAACGTTAAATATTGATAATATCGAACCAACTGATGAAAATGTCACGACAAATCGTTGGAAGATATGGGCATATGAGCATATGTATACGAAAGGACAGCCAACGGAACTAGTAAAAGATTTTCTTGAGTATATCCTTTCAAAAGAAGTCCAAGGAAAAGTCGTTCCGCAACTTGGTTATATTCCAATCTCTGATATGAAAGTTGAACGTGATTGGCAAGGTAATGAAATAAAATAAAGAGGTTGAAAAGGTACAGAATTTTTCTGTGCCTTTTTATGTATAGAGAGACAGCTAAGCAGGAACAAGCTGTGGAACAGAATAGAGATGAAACAAGGAGGAAGAGTGTAATGTATTATCCGATCCAACTGCCCTTTATTTTAAATACAGCTTTTACTCGAACGATGACTTATCGGGAGAAAATTATTCCCGAATGCGATAATTTTGTTTTATGTTTTTGGGAGATGATTCCAAAAACAAATGAGCTGACTCGTGTGAAAAATGTTATCATTGCTGACGGATGCATTGATTTGATCGTAGACTATGATCAAAAGCAGCTTTTTTTACTGGTAATCAGCAGACAGATTTTGATTATGAAATTGAAACCTCCGCGCAATTTTTTGGAGCAAGAATGATGCCGGGAGCATTCCATCAACTGACGGGATTGTCAGCTGAGTGTGCGATGGATGATTTTATTTTACTGCAAGAGATCTTTGATGATTTAGATTCAGATACATTTTTTTCCATGCCATTTGAAACTGCGCAAGAAATTTTTCAGGCTTACCTAGTGGAGAAATTTTCAGATCAACGGCCAAATGATTTTACCCAGCTTTTTCCCAGGCTATCTGAGAACATTGCCCAGACGACTAAAGAACTGTATGAGCTACTTTATTTCAGTCCACGCCAATGTCAGCGATTATTCGCAAAAAATTATGGACTGACACCTAAAATGGTATTGAGTATTTTACGATTTCAAAAGTGCTTGCAGATTTTGACCTCGGGGCAAGCCAAACCGGCAGATATTTTAGCGGTGACTAATTATTATGATCAACCGCATTTTAACAAAGACTTTAAACATCATTTGGGTATTACTCCTTTAGAATTAATTGCTCGTTATAAAAATTGACGCTTTTTTACAATAAAGTCTATGCATAGCTTTGCTAGAATAGAGACATAAATAAGGAGGCGGTTATTAATGTATAAAAATATTACAACGAATTTGATGGTAGCAAGTGTGGATGCATCTGTGAAGTTTTATCAAGAGATTCTTGGATTAGAAGTCGTAGCTTCAGTTCCTGCTAAGGATCAGACCTTGCAATTTGCGATACTTGCAAAAGAGTCAATTACTTTGATGTTGCAAGAAAAAAATAATTTAATTGAAGAATATCCGATTTTGGCGACTGAGGAAATTCAGCCATCAATCACTTTGTATATCACGATTGAAAATTTTGAAGATTATTACGCAGCTACTAAAGAGAGCTGTCCAATTTATGCTGAACCCCATACAACGTTTTATGGTGCAAAAGAATTTGCCGTCACAGATCCGGATGGTTATGTTCTGACCTTCACTGAATATATAGAAGGATGATCCACAATGGAGAATAATTTAAAAATGATTCCTGGGATCGGAAAAAATATGGAGCAGCATTTAATTAGAGCAGGATACCCTGATATTGCTTCATTAAGAAAGCAGGAACCAGAGGGAATTTATTTAAAAGATTGTGTGGCGCAAGGAGAAAAAGTTGATCGATGTGCGTTGTACGTTTATCGTTTAGCGGTCCATTATGCTGATCATGCTGGAAAATTGCCGCCAGATAAACAGAATTGGTGGGATTGGCAGGATAAATAAGTTTATGAGCAGTATCCATAAAGGATGCTGTTTTTTTGTGCTTTTACTCAGAGTAAAAATGTTTTGTAACCATTCTGAGTAAATTGTTAAGCAGTTCTTTTGCAGGGAACCTCTTATCTGGTTTACACTTTCTTTACAATTGTCATGGAAGCGTTACAGGAGGTTAAAAAGAAATTGATTTTCAACAGGTAAAATGATTTTGTTGGTTTGTAAAAAACCGAGTGGATTAGTTTGAAGGAATCAGGAGGAGTAGGCCTTGGAAAATGAAGATGTAAAAAAAGCGCTGACGACGAAATCAAAGCGTGCGAGAATTGAACAACGAGGACGCTTTGTTAGTTTTATTTGTATCGCGTTGATCGTATTTGTTGTTGGAGCAATTTTTTATTTTGTAGCGAGTAAAGGATTATCAACCTTTTTTGTAGATAAAATTAATGTATTTGATTTCTTATTTGGAACGGTTTGGAACCCTAGTGCAACTGGACCGGACGGCAAACCGTTAGTAGGTGCTTTGCCGATGATTTTAGGCTCGTTTATGGTGACTTTTTTATCAGCAATCGTAGCTACCCCTTTTGCAATTGGTGCGGCAGTTTTTATGACGGAGATTTCACCGACTAAAGGGCAAAGGTTCTTACAACCAGTTATTGAATTATTGGTGGGTATCCCTTCAGTGGTTTATGGATTCATTGGTTTGACTGTAATCGTACCTTTTATTCGTTCGATTTTCGGCGGAACGGGTTTTGGGATTTTATCTGGAACATTCGTCTTATTTGTTATGATTTTACCGACGGTTACTACGATGACAGTGGATACACTGAAATCAGTACCTCGTCACTATCGTGAAGCCTCATTAGCATTAGGCGGGACGCGCTGGCAAACAATTTATAAAGTTGTTTTACGAGCGGCGGTACCTGGAATATTAACCGCAGTTGTCTTCGGAATGGCCCGTGCGTTTGGTGAAGCTTTGGCGATTCAAATGGTGATCGGGAACGCTGCTTTGATGCCAACTGGATTGACGACACCTGCGTCAACCTTGACTTCGATCTTGACGATGGGGATCGGTAACACGATCATGGGTACTGTAGAAAATAATGTACTGTGGTCATTGGCGCTGATTCTATTGTTCATGTCTTTAGTTTTCAATATTTTGATTCGCTACATCGGAAAGAAAGGGGAGATAACAAATGGATAAAGCAAAGCGCGCTGATAAAATCGCGACTGGGGTTCTTTATGCTATTTCCGCTTTGATTGTTGCGATTTTAGCCTTTCTCTTACTCTATATTTTAATTCGCGGATTGCCGCATGTTTCTTGGGAATTTTTGACGTCGCCTTCGAAGGCTTATCAAAAAGGCGGCGGAATCGGGATTCAATTGTTTAACTCTATTTATCTATTATTGATCACTATGATCATCAGTTTACCAATTTCGCTTGGTGCAGGCATTTATCTATCTGAATACGCGAAGAAAAATTGGGTAACTAACGTCATTCGTACTTCAATTGAAATTCTAAGTTCATTACCTTCCGTTGTTGTGGGGCTGTTTGGTTTCTTGATTTTTGTTATTCAGTTTGGCTACGGCTTCTCAATTCTTTCTGGAGCCTTGGCATTAACCTTGTTCAACCTGCCATTGTTGACAAGAAATATTGAGGAATCATTAAAAGCGATTCATTATACACAACGAGAAGCTGGCTTAGCATTGGGTTTATCACAGTGGGAAACAGTTACAAAAATTGTCGTTCCAGATGCTTTACCGGGAATTTTAACAGGAGTCATTTTGAGTTCAGGCCGAATTTTCGGCGAGGCGGCGGCTTTAATTTATACCGCAGGACAAAGTGCCCCCGCTTTGGATTTTACGAATTTCAATCCATTAAGCGTTTCTAGTCCGTTAAGCATTTTCCGACAAGCAGAAACCTTAGCCGTACACATTTGGAAAATCAACACTGAAGGAACGATGCCAGATGGTACTGCTGTATCTGCTGGCGCCTCTGCAGTTTTGATTTTAGCAGTTCTATTGTTCAATTTCGGCGCGCGCGCGATTGGAAAACGACTTCATAGAAAAATGACTTCCGCTTAAGAATTGCAAGTTCTTATTACTAACAGATTTTTATAGGTTCGAGTAATACAAGTACGAGAATTCTTTGAATAGTAAATTAGAAAATTTCAACAATAGTATGAACTAGGAGAAATTCAATGAAAGAATATAATTGGGACGAACGTAATCTTATCAGTATGCCAGGTGAAATTGCATTGCATACGGAAGATTTACACGTTTATTATGGCAGTAACGAAGCCATCAAAGGTGTCGATCTAGAGTTTGAAAAAAATAAAATTACGGCATTGATTGGCCCTTCTGGTTGTGGGAAATCAACCTATTTACGATCATTAAATCGCATGAACGATGGTATTGCTAGTGCGAGCGTAACAGGAAAAATTATGTATAAGGACGTCGATGTCAATGCTTCAAATATCGATGTCTATGAAATGCGAAAACGTATTGGAATGGTTTTTCAACGACCAAATCCTTTCAGTAAATCAATTCGCGACAATATCACATTTGCTTTGAAGCAACATGGCATGCGTGACAAGCATCAACTAGAAGAAACTGTTGAAACTAGTCTGAAGCAAGCTGCATTATGGGATCAAGTCAAGGATAATCTAGATAAAAGTGCTTTAGCTCTTTCTGGGGGACAACAACAGCGTTTATGTATCGCGCGGGCAATTGCGATGAAACCAGACATCCTATTACTAGATGAACCGGCGAGTGCTTTGGACCCTATTTCAACCGGAAAAGTTGAAGAAACGCTGGTCCAATTAAAAGAGAATTATACGATTATCATCGTAACGCATAATATGCAGCAAGCGGCCAGAATCAGCGACTACACCGCCTTTTTCTATTTAGGGCATGTCATTGAGTATGATGAAACAACAAAAATCTTCACACGGCCAAAAATTCAGGCTACCGAAGATTACGTATCAGGACACTTTGGTTAAGAAAGGGTGTTATCCCGTTTATCCTCACTTACAGATGAGAAACTTCTAGTTAAGGTGGCTTAATACTTTCTGTAACTAATCTAAGTAGAAATGATATATGAAAAGGGAGGAAATTGAATGTCGAAGATTATTACTTCCAAAGACCTTCATTTATATTATGGGAAAAAAGAGGCTCTAAAAGGCATTGATATGGAAATTGAAAAGGGTGAGATCACTGCAATGATCGGACCTTCTGGTTGCGGCAAATCGACCTATTTGCGTTCATTGAATCGAATGAACGATTTGATTCCCGGCGTGACGATTACTGGCAGCGTAATGTATAAGGACAAAGATATTTACAGTCCGAAGACGGATACTGTCAAATTGCGGAAAGAAATCGGAATGGTCTTCCAACAGCCAAATCCTTTTCCATTTTCGATTTACGAGAACGTCATTTATGGGTTAAAATTAAAAGGTGAAAAAGATAAAAGCAAACTTGATCAGGTGGTCGAGGAAAGCTTGAAGGCTGCCTCAGTTTGGAACGATGTTAAAGATAAATTGCATGAGAGTGCATTGTCATTATCAGGCGGACAGCAACAACGTGTTTGTATCGCTCGTGTTTTAGCAGTTAATCCCGAGGTTATTCTTATGGATGAACCTACAAGTGCATTGGATCCAGTATCAACTGGTAAGATCGAAAACATGTTATTGGAATTAAAAGAGAATTACACGATCATCATCGTGACTCACAATATGTCACAAGCATCACGAATTTCTGACCGCACCGCTTTCTTTTTACAAGGAGAACTGATTGAGTTCAACAAAACGAAGAAAATATTTTTAGATCCAGCAAAACAAGAAACGGAAGATTACATCTCGGGGAAATTTGGTTAACAAGCAAGAAAAACGAAATGGAATTAGTTTTTTGCGAATAATTAATTCCTTATTATGAAAAAGGAGGGCAACGATGTTACGTACACAATTTGAAGAAGATCTGCTGAATCTTCACAATCAGTTTTATGAAATGGGTATGATGGTTTCAAGTGCCGTGCACAAATCGGTTCGTTCATACATTGACCATGATAAAAAATTAGCACAAGAGGTTATTGACCATGATGTCGAAATCAATGACATGGAAGTCCGTCTAGAGAAGAAAAGCTTTGAGATGATCGCATTACAACAACCTGTTACGACAGATTTGCGCACGATTATCACAATTATGAAGGCTAGTTCAGACTTAGAACGGATGGGAGATCACGCTGTTTCTGTTGCTAAATCAACTATTCGCTTAAAAGGTCTGCCGCGGATTTTAGAAGTTGAGAAAGAAATCAATGAAATGTCTAACTACGTGAAAAAAATGGTGGACAATGTTTTGATTGCTTACGTGAAGACGGATCAAAAAGATGCCCGCATGATCGCGAAGATGGATGAACGTGTAAATGACTATTTCCAAAAAATCTATGATATGACTACCAACACGATGGAAAAAGAATCTGATACAATTATCAGCGGAACGGATTATCTGCATGTTGCAGGTTATTTAGAGCGTGTAGGTGATTATGTAACAAACATTTGCGAATGGATCGTCTACTTAGCAACTGGGAAAATAACCGAACTCAACAGTAATCGCAACGAAAATTTTTAAAATAAAACGCCGGCTAGAATTTTTCTAGCTGGTTTTGTCTACATTTAAAATAGGAAGAAACTCCTCTCTTGAGGAAGTCGGATGAAAAGATGGGTCTTTAGTCCTATGACAAATGAATAAAAACATTGCATAATATGAATGTAAACAAAAGTAATGTATTTGCTTTTTGAAGGAGGCAATTTCTATGAATGAAAGACAACGAATTATGGAATTAGTTAAAAAAGGTATTTTATCGACTGAAGAAGGTTTGGATTTATTAGAAAGCATGGCCAAGGCAAAAGATGAAGCGCAGATTAAACAAGCTGCTGATAAAGTGGATTCTTATCACCGCGACCAAGCAACGAATTTAGTTGATGAATGGGAAAAAGGAAACGATGCAGAAGAAGTAAAAGGTTCTGAAGAACAGGACTTGGAAGAACTTGAAGCTTACTTCGATGATTTAGCAACAGAAGCGAACCAAATTTCTGCTCACATTGATGAAATCAACCAAAAGAAAAATGAATTGAAGGCAGCTCTTCATGAAAAAGAAGAAGTGTTGATGGAGTTAGATACAAAAGAAGAATTAGATACATTATCAGAAGCTGATGATGACATTCGTGAAGCAGTTGAAGAGGCAATCTCAGATTTGAAGGATCAAATTGCTGATTTAGAAGAAAAAGTCCAAGAGCAAGAAGAAGAATTAAAGAATGTGCAAGATAATCAGAACGAAACACGTAAAGAACGTAATCGTGCACGCTTCGATATTCCAGACGATTTGAAAGATCAAGCAAGCGAAACGTTCTCGCAAGTTGGAGAAAAATTAGGAGAAGCTGGCGTTCAACTAGGTCGCTTGATGAAGAAGACTTGGAAAACTGTTTCTGATACAGTAGAAGAAAATGTTGATTGGAAAGATTTCAACGTAAAAGTTCCGGGTCTAGTTACTTCGAAATTTGAACATCAATTTTTATACACAGATGTTGAACCAACATTGATCGATATTAAATTGGCGAACGGTAAAGTTACCTTAAAGGCTTGGGACGATGCAGCTATTAAAGTGGATGCGAAAATCAAACTTTATGGTAAAATGAGTGAAGCGACACCATTACAATCATTAATGGAACGCAGTCAGATCGAAGTGAATGATGAACATATCTCATTCCAAATCCCGAATAAACGGGTTCAAGCAGAATTGGTCTTCTATCTGCCAAAACGTACGTATGACCACGTGGCAGTCAAACTGTTGAATGGTGATTTGAATGTTGAAGAGATGGATGCTAAAGATGTTTATGCAAAATCAACAAACGGCAACATCACTTTTAAACATATCGATGCAACGATGCTTGAGATTCAAGGCGTCAATGGGAACATCGACATTCGTGAAGGCGCGATTTTAGATTCGATCATCGAAACAGTCAATGGCAATATCACGACTAAAGCAGCAATTCAAAACTACGGCATCTCATTAGTGAATGGTGATGTGAAGTTAACTGCTGGTCATGCTAGCTTACAAAAAATCAAAGCAAGCTCAGTTAACGGAAATGTCAAAGTTTCTGTAGGAAAAACGATCGGTTTAGAAGGATTAGCTAAAACAAGCTTAGGTAGTATCAATGATCGCTTATCAAATTATGAAGTGATCAGAGAGAAAAAAGAAAAAACTAATCGCTTGTTGCAATTCCGTCGGGTAGCCGATGAAATGGCAAAAATCGATGTATCGACTACAACGGGTAGTATTTTCTTGAAAGATTTCGACAATTAGGAAATAATAAGGAAGGAAGATTCATATGCAAAAAAGATTACAAAAGTCACGAACAAATGTGGTACTGACAGGTACCTTAGCCGGGATCGCCGAATACTTCGGGATCGATCCAACAATCGTGCGTGTGATTTATGTTTTCTTAAGTTTTGGCTTACTCGGCTCACCGGTTATCTTATATGTTATTTTGGCATTGGTGATCCCTTCAGGTCCGAGAGGTCGGGATTCTTACGGACATAACAATCCATATTATGGAAACAATGACTACAACAACTATGAGAAGAAAGCGTCCACTAAACGCAAAAAAGCGGACAAAATCGACGATGATGACTGGAGCGACTTTTAATGACTTACCTACAGCGCCTAATAGCTAATGCACTGATCTTTATTTCACTGTCAATGCTCTTTCCCAATCAAGTTTACGTGGAAAGTCTAACGATGGCTATTGCTGCAAGCTTTGTCCTATCAATATTGAATACATTAGTGAAACCAATTTTGATTCTTCTTTCACTGCCATTGAATATTTTGACACTCGGACTGTTTAGCTTTGTGATCAGCGCTGGTATGTTGCAATTGACTTCCAACTTATTAGGAAATTATCGTTTTGGCTTTTCTAGCTTCGCCATCTCAATTTTGGTGGCAATCGTCATGGCGATCGTCAATGCGATTGTCTCAGATCATAATATCGATAAATACGCGGATAGGTAAATTTTACCTATCCGTTTTTGTCAGTTTTTCTTCTTGCTTCAGCAGGTTAGAAAAATGATTCCTTAAAAATGAGCTAGCTGTTATTCAAACTTTTTATAGTTCATAAAGTTTGAATCGGGAAAATTTTCAGAGTGGATCTATTCGGAAAAAATAATAGGTATCATAGCAAGGTTTCATTAATATTTTATGAAGCCTTTTTTGTTTCTTATGGCAGAAGTTGTCTGAACCTAGTCACTCCATGGATAAAATGATAAAATAGAGCGGAAGTGTAGAAAAGAGGGATTATATGGCTGAAACAGTAAAAGTAAAAGAACTAGTTGATAAACTTTCATTGGAAGTAGTAACTGGCGATGAGGAAAGCCTAGAGCGGGTCATCACTACCGGCGATATTTCTCGCCCAGGGCTAGAATTGACAGGCTATTTTAACTATTATTCACATGATCGTTTACAACTTTTTGGAAATAAAGAAATTACCTTCGCAGAACGTATGATGCCAGAAGAACGATTGATGGTTTTACGTCGGATGTGCAGTGATGATACACCAGCATTTATCGTTTCTCGCGGGTTGACACCGCCAAAAGAAATGATCGAAGCCGCTAGTGAGCGTAATATTCCAGTATTAAGCTCACCGATATCGACTTCGCGTTTATTAGGTGAGATATCTAGTTTTCTAAACGGCGGATTGGCACCGCGTACAAGTGTTCATGGAGTGCTGGTAGATGTTTATGGATTGGGTGTGCTGATCCAAGGAGATAGTGGAATAGGTAAGAGCGAAACGGCACTAGAATTAGTCAAACGTGGACATCGTTTGATTGCAGACGATCGGGTTGATGTTTATCAGCAGGACGAGTTGACTTTAGTTGGTGAACCGCCTAAAATTTTACAACATCTGATTGAAATTCGCGGGATTGGTATCATCGATGTGATGAATCTTTTCGGCGCAAGTGCTGTCAGAGGATCAATGCCGTTGCAATTGGTGGTTTATTTAGAAAACTGGTCGAAAGATAAAAAATATGACCGCTTAGGCAGTGGAAACACTGAAGTTGAAATCGCTGAAGTAAAAATCCCGCAAGTCAAGATCCCAGTGAAAACTGGACGAAACGTTGCTATTATCATTGAAGTAGCAGCGATGAATTTCCGTGCTCGCACGATGGGTTACGATGCTACGAAGACCTTTGAAGATCGTTTAACCCAATTAATCGAAGAGAATTCTGGACAATAGAATGGTTGGACAAATAAATCGTGTAGCTTTTGAATTGTTTGGTCTTGAAATTTACTGGTATGCGATTATCATTGTGTCAGGAATTGCAATTGCCCTTTGGCTTGCCAATCGAGAAGCACTGCGAGTGGGTTTAAAAGAGGATGATATGACAAACTTCATTCTTTGGGCTCTGCCGCTTGCCATTGTTGGTGCTCGCTTGTATTATGTTTTGTTTGATCTGCCAATGTATCTAGCGGATCCTATTCAAATCTTTAATACCCGTAGTGGAGGCTTAGCCATTTATGGCGGCTTGATAGCGGCAGTGATAGTTCTGATTGTTTATTCGAAGCATAACTTTATTGATCCATGGCTCTTTTTAGATGTAGTGGCTCCAAGTGTAATGTTGGCACAGGCGATGGGACGATGGGGAAACTTTACAAATCATGAAGCATTTGGCGGAGAAACAACTCGTCAATTTTTAGAAAGTTTACATTTGCCGCAATTCATTATCAATAATATGTATATTGATGGCGCCTTTCGTCAACCGACTTTTTTTTATGAATCAATGTGGAGTCTGCTAGGCTTCATATTAATCATCGTTATTCGAAAAAAAGTATCAATCAAGCGTGGAGAAATATTTTTGGGATACGTTACATGGTATAGCTTTGGACGATTCTTTATCGAAGGGATGCGGACAGATAGTCTGTATTTATTTGGCGGGATTCGTGTTTCCCAAATGTTGTCACTGATTCTATTTGTCGGAGGGCTAGCTTTATTTTATTATCGCCGAAAAAAACGTACGGATATCAAATTATATGAACGCGACAAAGGAACTAATCAAGCTTTAATTTAAGAACGAGTCGATAGCTATGTATGCTATGATATTGAAGAAGAATTTTTTTACATGAACTACTTTTTTGAATCACGTAACTGTATGTAGTATAAACGTCTTTATTTTCTAAGGGAAAATCCATCTTGTTATTTGATTTTAGCAAGAGAGGCAATTTATAGGTAATTCGTTACCTTAATATGAACTAGGAGGAAATCTCTGTGAAACAAAAAGTTGCAGTTTTAGGACCGGGCTCTTGGGGAACGGCGTTAGCACAAGTTTTAGCTGAAAATGGACATGAAGTAAGGCTTTGGGGAAATCACGAAGCACAAATTGATGAGATTAATACGTATCATACCAATCGTCATTATTTACCAGATTTAAAAATTCCTGAAAGTATTAAAGGGGAAAAGAATCTGAAGGAAGCTGTAAAAGATGCGGATGCTGTTTTATTCGTTGTACCAACGAAGGCGATTCGCTCAGTTGCCAAGGAATTTGCACAAATTGTGGATAATAAACCTGTTATTATTCATGCAAGCAAGGGATTGGAGCAAGGCACGCATAAACGCATCTCAGAAGTGCTGATAGAAGAAATTCCTGAAGAACATCGTCAAGGTGTGGTTGTTTTGTCTGGACCAAGTCATGCAGAAGAAGTAGCTGTACACGATATTACGACAATTACGGCTGCCTGCAAAGATGAAAAGTTGGCAACTTATGTACAAAAGTTGTTCATGAATGACTATCTAAGAATTTACACGAATCCAGATGTGATTGGTGTTGAAACTGGTGCGGCTCTAAAAAATATTATCGCTCTAGGTGCTGGTGCATTGCATGGGTTATCTTATGGGGATGATGCCAAGGCTGCGATCATGACGCGGGGCTTAGCGGAAATCAGCCGTCTAGGTGTAGCGATGGGTGCGAATCCATTAACGTTCATTGGTTTAAGCGGCGTAGGTGATTTGATCGTAACATGTACATCGGTCCATTCTCGTAATTGGCGCGCCGGAAATCTTTTAGGCAAAGGCCATAAGTTAGATGAGGTTCTTGAAAATATGGGCATGATCGTTGAAGGTGTTTCAACAACGAAAGCAGCGAAAGAGTTGGCTGATAGCATGAATGTCAGCATGCCAATCACTGAAACGATCTATGATGTTTTATATAATGATAAAGACGTACGTCAGGCTTGTCGCGAGTTAATGACACGAGAAGGTACGTTTGAAAATGAGTTTACTTTAGAATAGAAAGAGTGGGACAAGAGACATGCGAGTGAAAAAAGCAGTTATTCCAGCCGCTGGGTTGGGAACAAGATTTTTGCCGGCTACAAAAGCGATGGCCAAAGAAATGCTGCCTATCGTCGATAAACCAACAATCCAATTTATCGTTGAAGAAGCATTAAAATCTGGGATTGAAGATATTTTGATCGTAACTGGAAAAGCGAAACGTCCAATTGAAGATCATTTTGATTCAAACATTGAATTAGAAATGAACTTGCAAGAAAAAGGTAAAACAGATTTATTAAAATTGGTTGAAGAAACGACCGATGTAAATCTGCATTTTATTCGTCAATCACATCCTAAAGGGTTAGGTCATGCAGTTCTACAAGCACGTGCTTTTGTTGGCAACGAACCATTTGTTGTCATGCTAGGCGACGACTTGATGGAGGATCGAGTTCCATTAACTAAGCAATTAATGAATGACTATGAACAAACGCATGCCTCAACGATTGCGGTTATGCGTGTGCCTGAGAAGGAAACTTCAAAATATGGAATCATCAATCCAGGTGAAGAAGTATCTAAAGGATTGTTTAACGTGAAGAATTTTGTAGAAAAACCAAAACCAGAGGAAGCACCAAGCAATTTAGCGATTATAGGCCGCTATTTGTTAACGCCTGAAATTTTTGATGTATTAGCTACGCAAAAACCGGGTGCAGGCAATGAGATTCAGTTGACGGATGCGATTGATACCTTAAACAAAACACAAAGAGTCTTTGCACAAGAATTCAGTGGGAAACGTTACGATGTGGGTGATAAATTCGGCTTTATGACAACTAGTATTGAATATGGCTTGAAGCATCCAGAGATCAAAGATAAATTACATGATTATATCATCGCTTTGGGTAAAGAGTTGAGCGGACAAAATAAAACAAAAAAATAATTGTTGAAGCGCAGATTTGAATCTGCGCTTTTTATATTATTAGTTATTTTAAATAAATAAATCATTGGTTTTTTAAATGTAAATTATCACTATAACGAATAGAAAATATTGGTTATTTTGTTATATAATATTTTTTGGAAATAACGATATTGAAAAGGAGAATTAATGAAAACTTCCCGATTGAATAAAGAGATCGTCATAGAATGTGCGATGGATCTGGTCTGTGAGTCTGGAGTCAATGGACTAAGATTAAATAAAATCGCTGATCGTCTTGATGTAAAATCTCCATCATTATATACGCATACAGGCAGCGTGATCGAATTACGACAAGCAGTCGTAAGACGAGCCATGGAGGAATTTCGCGAACAACTAGTGGATTCTGTCTTAGGCAGAGCAAATCTTTGTGCTTTTATAGAGTTAGGAAAAACTTGGGCTGCTTACGCGAAAAATAGAAATGAGTTTTACACTGTGTTTTACGAGAAAGAGTACATAGACTCTTATGAAAGAAATATTACTGTTTTCCTAAGAGCCGTATTTGGTCGAATCTTTTCAGCCTGTGAACTGACTGAGAAGGAGATTATCCAAGTAGATCGTGTAATGACAAATTATTTCCGAGGCCATGCGGAATGCTTCACTGAAAAAAATTTCAGTGAAGCTGATTTGATCAGTGATTTAGAAATCATTTACAATGGTATCCTACAAAACTTTTCGAAAGTATCTCAATAATTTAATTGAGATGCTTTTTTTATTAGTATTGAATCTAACTCTTTCTCTTTCATTAATTTCCATGAGAATGGTATAATTTAAGTTAGCATAATGAGTGAAAAATGAGAGGAGCGATTGAATGAGTTTAGGCGGTATTGCGGCAATTATTGCAGCACTTGCATTTGTTGTTTTGGTCATATTTTTAGTGCGCGTCTTGAGTCAAGTTTCAAAAACAGTTGAAAAAGTTGAGACGACTGTGACCGAGGCCAATACAACAATTGATGTTCTTACCAAAGATGTAGATTTACTTATGCAGCAAGTAGAAGGGTTGTTAGTTAAAGGCAATCACTTGTTGAATGATATCAACGGAAAAGTTGAAACGATTGATCCATTGTTTACGGCGGTAGCAGATCTAAGTCAGAGTGTTTCTGATTTAAATACTACTAGTCGCAATTTAGCGGGCAAAGTTGGCGGCGTTGGGAAAAATGCGGCGAAAGCAAGTGTTGCGGGCAAAGTTGGCGCGACAACGATGAGATTTTTTAGAGATCGTAAGACAACAACGAAAACGGAGGGATAAATATGGCAAAAAGCGGGAAATTTTTAACGGGGGCTTTAATTGGCGGAACGGCAGCAGCAGTAGTCGCTTTATTATTAGCACCTAAATCGGGAAAAGAATTGCGTGAAGATCTAGCGAAGAAAACTGATGATTGGTTGGATTTAGCGTCAGATTATACCGATGACTTGGTTATGAAGACCAGCGATATGGGATCAATTGTAAAAGATCGTGCTTCTGACTTAAGTGACCAAGCCAGCGATTTAGCTTCAAATGTGAAGGGAAAAATCAATGATTCAATGGAGGACATGGACGATATCGCATCAGACACTTTGGAAGATTTGAAACGTCAAAGTTCTGATTTATCGGATCGTTTCCGTAAGGCGGCAAGCGATGCGAAAGATGTAGCTGAAGATGCTTCAGAAGATATCGTCATCGACGCTAAAGAAGCCCAAGAAGAGGCAAAAGAAACAGTTTCTGAAGGTGCTGAAGCTTTGGCTGATAAAACAAAAGAAATGAATGAAAAAAAGCCCGATTTTTCTGAAGTCAAAGAAGAATTAAAAGAAGAAGTGGAAAAAAATAATCCAGAATAAAGGATTTAGCCCTCAGTGATGAGGGCTTTTTTTGTCATTGCGTGCGCAACGCCCTGCTATTGCTGTAATCTTGACTCATAATAATCAATAATTAAGGGGAGACGAAGATGGAACTAGGGAAACTCATTCGTTCAAGAAGAGAAGAGTTGAAGATGACTCAACAGCAATTAGCAGATCAAATTTATGTTACTAGACAAACTATTTCAAAATGGGAATTGGGAAAAAGCGAACCTGATTCGATTTCGAAAAAGAATCTGGAAAGAATTTTAGCTGTTCAATTGGTAGAAAAGTCTTCTTCGCGTAAAGACGAGGAGGAAGTTTTTTTGAAGAGAATTCAGTGGTTAGCTGGTTTCGTATTTTTTGGTATTTTATTTTTACCGATGCGTTTTCTGTGGATAACGATTCGAAAATATTGGGAACGCCCATGGAATCGATTCATTTTGATACCTGTTATGTTGGCCTTTTTTTTATGGTATCTACATTCGCTGAAAGACAATGTATTTCATTTATTTTTAGTCGGTTTCCTGTTGGTTTATTTTGTCACAAGTTATTACTTTTATAGTGATCAAAAAGGATTGGACAGCCATTAAAGATGAAAAAAAAACTGTAGACAACAATCCTAAGACGGATGTTGTCTACAGTCTGAGAAACACCACAAACAAAGGTGTTTCTTTTCTTTTTTATAAGATAGTTAATTCTTTTGATGTTTTAGTAAATGGAATGCAGCCGTCTTTGGTTACGAATACGCAGTCTTCAATTCGAACACCGACATCATTTGGTAAATAAATACCTGGTTCAATCGAGAAGCACATACCTTCTTTCACTTCTAGATCGTTTCCGCCAACGATTTGTGGAAACTCATGAATCGTCGTTCCAATTCCATGACCTAAACGGTGATTAAAGTATTCACCATAGCCGCGGCTTTCAATGACATCTCGCGCAAGTTTGTCTAGTTGACCACAAGTAACACCAGGTTTTACAGCGTTTAAAGCGGCCATATGAGCTTCTAATACGATATTGTAGATGTCTCTTTGATGATCAGTTGGTTTGCCGCAAGCGACAGTTCGAGTCGCGTCGCTGCAATAACCGTTAACGATTGTACCTAGGTCAAACAAAACGAGTTCGTTTTCTTTACAAGTATTTTTACCTGGGGTACCGTGAGGGCTCGCTGCATTTGGGCCAGCCAATACTTCGGTTGGGAAGGACATTTGCTTAATGCCTTTTTTCTTTAATTCATATTCAATTTCTGCCACAATTTCTTCTTCGGTAACGCCTGGTTTTACGTGTCTAAAACCAATTTCAAAAGCTAAGTCAGCAGTTGATCCTGCTTCAATCAAGCGTTGGCATTCTTCTTCGGTCTTATATAATTGTAATTCTTGGACTAGCGGAGTAAGATCAGCTGAGAAATCAGCGGATGGAAAGGCTTCAGTTAAGCGTAAGTAACGATCCAATACTAATTGATTTTTTTCTAACGCGATTTTCTTAGGCGAACCGTAACGTTTTTTGATTTCGTCTACGATGATAGAAAAGGGATCTTGGCTGTCAAGGTAACCTACGACATCGTATTCAAAGCTGCTGGCTTTTGCGTCTTCGACCTCTAAACCAGGCGCAAATAAAAATGGATCTTTTTCAAGTGGAATGAACAATGCTAATACACGTTCCATTGGGTTGCTGTCAAAGCCGGAGAAGTAGCCGATATGACTTGCGTCAGAAACATATGCTAAGTCTACCTCGTTTTTTTGCATCCATTTTCGTAATTCTAAAACTTTTTCTTGGTTCATTAAAGCATCCTTCTTTCTTTTAGCGTTATATTGATTGTAACACTAATAAAATTTATTGAAAAATGATTCTGATAAAACGCTTACAGTTTTTTAAGGAAAAATGTGTAAAACGGTTGCAATCAATGAAACAACGTGCTATTATCTTTTAGAAATGTAAATGATATTTTCTGAAAACAAAATAAAAGGAGCATATCCATGGAAAAGCAAACAATTACGATTTATGATGTTGCCCGTGAAGCAAACGTTTCAATGGCAACCGTTTCTCGTGTGGTCAACGGTAACCCAAATGTAAAACCCACAACACGTAAAAAGGTGTTAGAAGTTATTGAGCGTCTAGACTATCGTCCAAATGCTGTTGCACGAGGACTAGCAAGTAAAAAGACGACAACAGTCGGTGTAATCATCCCTGATGTCAGCAATATGTTTTTCGCTTCATTAGCGCGGGGAATTGACGACATCGCAACGATGTACAAATATAATATTATTTTAGCGAACTCAGATGGCGAAGCGCAAAAAGAAGTGAACGTATTGAACAACTTATTAGCAAAACAAGTTGATGGTGTCATCTTCATGGGCCATCGTATTACGGATGAAATCCGTGCTGAATTTTCACGTTCTAAAACACCAATCGTTTTAGCTGGTTCTATTGATCCCGACGAACAAGTCGGCAGCGTAAACATTGATTACAGAGCTGCGACAAAGGAATCAATCGATTTATTAGCAAAACATGGCAATAAGAAAATTGCTTTCATCAGCGGAGCATTAATTGATGCTATCAACGGCCAAGCTCGTATGGGCGGCTACAAAGAAGCATTAGCTGAAAATGGGCTAGATTACAATGAAGGCTTGATTTTTGAAGCTAAGTACAACTTTAAAGAAGGCTTAGCACTAACTGATCGCATCCTTAATAGCGGAGCAACCGCTGCATACGTAACGGATGACGAACTTGCTATTGGATTATTAGACGGCTTGACCGACAAAGGTGTGAAAGTTCCGGAAGACTTCGAGATTATCACAAGCAATGATTCATTACTGACTGAAGTGGCTCGCCCACGTCTAAGCAGCGTGACTCAACCGTTATATGATATCGGTGCTGTCGCAATGCGTCTATTAACAAAAATGATGAATAAAGAAGATATTGAACAAAAAACGATCGAATTACCTCACGGTATTTTTGAAAAAGGTTCAACAAAAGAATAATTGTAAAGAGAGGTTGGGACAGAAGAGGTCAGCTTCAAGAAATTTTGGCTTATTTCAGAATGCTAGTTCTGCTCAGCGAAATTTAGCAGTAACTGTACGCGTAGTTTGCGAAGAAGAAGCTGCTTCTGGCACACCGTTTGTTCGAAAAAAGGAGCTATGACAAGATTCTTGTCATAGCTCCTTTCCTACGATTAGTCAAGAGAAATAACAGAGAAATTTTCTAATGCTTTTTCTTGCTAAGAGAGCGCACACCTTTTTCCACACTAAAT